>Ga0190268_10000052_pt1 | contig 28997 bp, 32 predicted proteins | sample Popmic249T_FD_133750 | JGI IMG/M metagenome (GOLD analysis project Ga0190268, IMG submission 133750) | Populus adjacent soil microbial communities from riparian zone of Blue River, Arizona, USA - 249 T | ecosystem: Environmental > Terrestrial > Soil > Riparian zone | place: USA: Arizona... | reverse complement strand
GCGCCGCAGGCATCTCAGCGCTGGAGCGCAGTAAGGGGGCTCGTGCACCCAGTTGACGCACCGGCACGCGCTGCCGCGCGGCCGATCCGGCCGCTGCTGCGCACTCAGGATGGAAAAGGCTCCCGGTTGCGTTCTCGACGGGGGCCGGCGTGAGCGCGGCGAGCGCGCGGCCGAGCCAGTCGCCGACCTCCTCGGGGGCGAGGAGCGCGTCGACCAGCCCGGCGTCGTACGCCGACTCCGCCGTGTGGCTCCCCGGCGGCAGCGGCTCGCCGAGCACGACCTCCGCGACGCGCGGCCCCGCGAAGCCGATCGTCGCCCCGCGCACGGCCGCCCGCAGGTCCGCGCGGGTGACGACGGAGATGAACACGCCGCCCGTCGTCGGCTGGTCGGCGATCGCGACGTGCGGCACCCCGGCGTCGGCGAGGCGGCGCAGCGCCAGCTGCGCGCGGGGCATGCCGACGAGCGCGGCCATGCCCTCCTGGAGCCGTACGCCACCCGACCGCACGAACGACACGAGCGGCTCGCGGTACCGCGCCGCGCGTTCGGCCGCCTCGACGAACGCCCCCGCGTCCAGCTCCCCGAACGACCCCCCGAAGACGGAGAAGTCCCAGACGGCGGCGACGACGTTGACGCCGGAGAGCCGGCCGATGCCGAAGCGGACGACCTCGGCGGGCGCGTAGTCGGGCCAGGCCGTGGGGTTGCGGCCGATGCGCTCGTACCCGGGGAAGGAGAAGCGCTTCAGCACTCCGGCGCGCCAGTCGGACACGCTCGGTAGTCTGTCATCGAGCTCACCGAAGGGAGTCCGATGGCCGGCCGCATCCGCGTCGTCGTCGCGAAGCCGGGCCTCGACGGCCACGACCGCGGGGCCAAGGTCGTCGCGCGCGCGCTGCGCGACGCCGGCATGGAGGTCATCTACACGGGCCTGCACCAGACGCCCGAGCAGATCGTCGAGACCGCAGTGCAGGAGGACGCCGACTGCGTCGGCCTGTCCGTGCTGTCGGGGGCGCACATGGCGCTGTTCCCGCGCGTCATCGAGCTGCTCAAGGAGCGCGACGCCGGCGACATCGTCGTGTTCGGCGGCGGGATCATCCCGGCGGCCGACATCCCCGAGCTGCAGGCGATGGGCGTGGCCAAGATCTTCACGCCGGGCGCGACCACCACCGAGATCATCGAGTGGGTACGCGGCAACGTCGGCTCCCCCTCGGCCGCCTGATGCTCGGCGACCAGCGGCACCTGTTCGCGATGCCGGACGGCGTGACGTACCTCAACTGCGCCTACCTCGCCCCCCAGCTCCGTTCCGTCTCCGAGGCCGGCCTTGCCGCGGTGACGCTCAAGGAGCTGCCGTGGGACGTGACGCCGGACAAGTTCTTCTCCGGGAGCGAGGCGCTGCGGACGACGTTCGCCCGGCTCGCGGGCGTCGATGCCGAGGGTGTGGCGTTCGTCCCCAGCGTGTCGTACGGCGTCGGCGTCGCGGCGGCGAACCTGCCGTTGAACGGCCGCTCCGTGCTCATGCTCGCGGAGGACTTCCCGAGCGACGTGTACGGCTGGCAAGCGGCAGGCACCGTCGTCACCGTCGAGCGGCCTGACGACGACGACTGGACGCGCGCGGTGCTCGACCGCATCGACTCGTCCATCGGCGTCGTCGCGGTGCCGCACGTGCACTGGACCGATGGCGGGCTGGTCGACCTCGTCCGCGTCGGCGCGGCGGCGCGCTCGGTGGGCGCGGCACTGGTCGTGGACGCGACGCAGTCGCTCGGCGCGCTGCCCCTCGACCTCGACGCCGTACGCCCCGACTTCCTCATCGCGGCCGGCTACAAGTGGCTGCTCGGGCCGTACTCCCTCGGCTACCTCTGGGTCGCGCCCGAGCACCGCTCTGGCGTGCCCCTCGAGGCCAACTGGATCAACCGCGAGGCCAGCGACGACTTCGCGCGGCTCATCGACTACCGCGAGGGCTACCAGCCGGGCGCGCGTCGCTACGACGTCGGCGAGCGTTCCAACTTCGTGCTCGTCCCGATGGCGCAGGCCGCGCTGACGCAGCTCGTCGAGTGGACCGTGCCGGAGATCGCGTCGACGACGGCCGCGCTGACGTCGTACCTCGCGAACGGCGCCGACAAGCTCGGGCTGCGTACGGCGCCCGAGCACCTCCGCGGGCCGCACCTCATGGGCATCCGCTTTCCCGCGGGCCTGCCGGACGGCATCTACGACACCCTCGCGGCGCAGCGGATCTATGTCAGCGTCCGCGGCGACTCCGTGCGGGTGGCACCGCACGTCTACAACACGACCGACGACTGCGACCGCCTCCTCGAAGCGTTGGGCGGCTGAGCCGGGGGCGCCTCGGAAGTGACCGGTGAGTACGGACTGAGGCTCGTGCTCGAGCGGTGACTTTGGCAGTCCGTACTCACCGGTAACTTCCGGGCCGCTTGGCTAGCCCGGCGGGACGCAGCAGCCGTCGCACTCCTCGGCGTGTCCCAGGGCGCGCGACCAGCGGCGGTCGTCGGGGTCGGGGTGCAGCATCCCGTGGGGGCACTCGCGCACGGTGAGCCGCATCGTGTCGCCGTGGAACTGCGGCCAGCCCCGCATGTGGTGGTCCGTCGGGTCGTGGAGCGGGCAGGCGCCGTCGCCGTCGCAGTGGCGCGCGCTGTGCGCGACGACACCGACCAGCAGCAGGCCGAGCTCGGCACCGCCCACCACGGTCCAGCCGTCCCCCGGCGCGTGCTCGCCGGTGGGCACCGTGCAGCAGCCGTCGCACTCCTCCGCGTGCTCCCGTGACGAGTGCGGCAGCCACCGCGGTGTTGTCCGGGTCCGGGTGGTACGGCCCGTGCGGGCAGGCGCGCACGGTGAGGTTCGTCCGCTGCCCGTGCCACTGCATCCACGTCCGCATGTGGTGACGGGTCTGGGAGTGCTGGGGGCAGGGGCCCCCGTCACAGAGCTTCGGACGTGGTCCGAGGCGCCGGGCTTCAGCGCGTCCAGCCGCACCCCGCCGACGATCGCGTCCACGCCCGCATTCTGCCCGGCCCGTGGCGCCGCCCTCCGCGGTTACTGGTGAGTAGCGCCGGGCGCCGAGCACGAACTGGTGAACGGCGACGTCGCTACTCACCAGTAACCGCGCTCAGCGCGGGACGGGTTAGGCTTCGCGGCGCCGCGAGACGACACCGGAGGACGCGTGGACCTGTTCGAGTACCAGGCAAGGGACCTGTTCGCCCAGTACGGCGTTCCGGTCACCCAGGGGCAGGTCGCCACGACCCCCGAGGAGGCCCGGGTCGCCGCCGAACGCATCGGCGGCCAGACGGTCGTCAAGGCGCAGGTCAAGACCGGCGGCCGCGGCAAGGCGGGCGGCGTCAAGCTCGCCGACGACCCCGCCGACGCGCAGGCGAAGGCCGAGCAGATCCTCGGCATGGACATCAAGGGCCACACGGTGCACCGGGTCCTCGTGGCCGAGGCGAGCGACATCGCCGAGGAGTACTACTTCTCCTTCCTGCTCGACCGGTCCAACAGGACGTTCCTCGCGATGTGCTCCTCCGAGGGCGGCATGGACATCGAGGAGGTCGCGCGCACCAAGCCCGAGATGCTCGCGAAGATCCCGGTCGACGCGACCAAAGGCGTCGACGTGGCGTTCGCCAAGGAGATCGTCACCGCCGGCCACCTGCCGGAGGACGTACGAGACCAGGCCGCCGAGCTCGTCGCCAAGCTGTGGACCTGCTTCAAGAACGAGGACGCCACGCTCGTCGAGGTCAACCCGATGGTGAAGACCCCCGACGGCCGCGTCCTCGCGCTCGACGGCAAGGTCACGCTCGACGGCAACGCCGACTTCCGCCACCCCGGGCACGAGGCGCTGGTCGACCGCGCCGCGGAGGACCCGCTCGAGGCGCGCGCCAAGGAGAAGGACCTCAACTACGTCAAGCTCGACGACGGCACCGTCGGCATCATCGGCAACGGTGCCGGCCTCGTCATGAGCACGCTGGACGTCGTGGCGTACGCCGGCGAGGAGTTCGGCGGGCAGCGCCCGGCCAACTTCCTCGACATCGGCGGCGGCGCCTCCGCGCAGGTCATGGCCGACGGCCTGTCGATCGTGCTCAGCGACCCCGACGTGAAGAGCGTGTTCGTCAACGTGTTCGGCGGCATCACCGCCTGCGACGCGGTGGCCGACGGCATCGTGCAGGCGATCGGCCTGCTCGGCGGCGTGGACAAGCCGATCGTCGTACGACTCGACGGCAACAACGCCGAGGAGGGCAGGCGCATCCTCGACGGCGCCGGCATCAGCACCCTGACCAGGGTGGACACCATGGACGGCGCCGCCAAGCTCGCCGCCGAGCTCGCTTCGAAGGGCGCGTAACCGACATGGCCATCTTCATCGACGAGAGCACGAAGGTCCTCGTCCAGGGCATCACCGGCTCCGAGGGCACCAAGCACACGCGCCGCATGGTCGCGAGCGGCACCCGCATCGTCGCGGGCGTGACGCCCGGCAAGGGCGGCCAGGACGTCGACGGCATCCCCGTCTTCAACTCCGTCGGCGAGGCCGTCGCGGAGACCGGCGCCGACGCGGCGGTGGTGTTCGTGCCGCCGAAGTTCGTCAAGGCCGCGGTCATCGAGACGATCGACGCCGCCGTACCCCTCTGCGTCGTCATCACCGAGGGCATCCCCGTCCACGACACGACGGAGTTCTGGGCGTACAACCAGCTCGTCGGCACGGGCACGCGCATCGTCGGCCCCAACTGCCCCGGCGTCATCAGCCCCGGCAGGAGCAACATCGGCATCATCCCCGCCGACATCACCAAGCAGGGCCGCATCGGGCTCGTCAGCAAGTCGGGCACGCTGACGTACCAGATGATGTACGAGCTCCGCGACATCGGGTTCTCGACCTGCGTCGGCATCGGCGGCGACCCGGTCATCGGGACGACGCACATCGACTGCCTCGACGCGTTCGAGAACGACCCCGACACCGACGCCATCGTCATGATCGGCGAGATCGGCGGCGACGCCGAGGAGCGCGCGGCCGCGCACATCAAGGCGAACATCACCAAGCCGGTCGTCGGCTACATCGCCGGCTTCACCGCCCCCGAGGGCAAGACGATGGGCCACGCCGGCGCGATCGTCTCCGGCTCGTCCGGCACCGCCGAGGCGAAGAAGGAGGCCCTCGAGGCCGTCGGCGTCCGCGTCGGCAAGACCCCGAGCGAGGCCGCGCGGCTCATGGCCGAGGTCGTCAAGAGCCTGTGACCGAGGCCGAGGGAGACGCCGCGCCGAAGCGCTCCTGGAGCGCCGACGAGCGCGGCATCCTCGGCGCGGGCGTGGCGTTCTTCGGGGTCGCGTGGCTGCCCTGGTACGACGCCAGCGTCGTCGGCACGCGCGTGCGCTTCCGCGCGTGGGATCTCGGCGTCGTCGCCGTCGTGGCCGTCCTCCTCGCGCTGTACGCCGCCGGGCGCGTGCTCTGGCTGCGCCGCCACCCGCTCGGCCCCGAGGTGCCGCTGGCGCCGACGGTGGAGCCGTTCGCGGCGTCGTTCGCGGCGACGGTGCTGACGATCTACCGCTCGCTCGACGTGCCGTTCGGCGCGCAGCGCACGGTGTGGCTCTCGGTGGCGCTGGCCGCCGTGGTGCTGCAGACGCTGTTCGCGACGCGGGCCATGGCGCGCACGGGTTTCCGCGCGTAGTTCCCCTGCGTCGCGGACGCGGCGTGCGACAGTCGATGCCAGTGACCACCGCCATCCGTGACCCCCGTACGCGGCGTACGCCGGCCCGCCCGGTACGCCGCGGCCCCGCCCCCTCCGCCATCGCGCTCACCGTCGCGAAGGCGGCCACGCGCGCGTTCGCGACGGGGCTCGTCGTCGTCGAGCTGCTCGCGGTGTTCGCGTGGGCGACCGACGGGCGTTCGGGCGCCGGCTCCGGCGAGGCGCTGCGTTCCGGCGCGCTCGCCTGGCTGGTTTCGCACGGCGCGACCATCGCCGTCGAGGGCGGCCGCTTCGGCATCGCGCCGCTGACGCTGACGCTGCTGCTCGCGGTGTTCCCGCTGCGCGCGGGCGCGAGCGTCGTCCGCGCGCTCGAGCCGCGCCCGCTCGGCACCGCCGCCGCGCTCGGGGCGGCCGTCGGCGTGCCGTACGCCGTGCTCGCCGCCCTCCTCACAGGCCTCGCCCGGACGTCGGCCGCGCGGCCCTCGCCGTGGCGCGGCTTCCTGCTCGCGGGGCTGCTCGCCGCCGTCGCCGGCGCGATCGGGGCCGTCCGCGAGCGGGGCTGGCGGGAGTACGCCGCGCTCCTCCCCGAGCGCGCCCGCCTCGTCGGCAACGGCACCGCCGCCGCGCTCGTCACGCTCGTCGCGGGCGGCGCGCTCGGCATGGCCGCCGCGCTGGCCTGGCACCTGCCGCGCGCCGCGAGCCTCACGGAGGCGCTGAAGCCGGGTGTGTTCGGGCTGCTGCTGATCACGCTGCTCGGGATCGGGTACCTCCCGAACGCCGTCGTCTGGTGCGTCGCGTACGCCGTCGGCACCGGCTTCGCGGTCGGCGCCGACACCGCCGTCGCGCCGACCGGGATCACGCTGGGTCCGCTGCCGGCGTTCCCCCTGCTGTCGGTCCTGCCCGGCTCGGGCAGCGCGCCCGCGCCGTCGCTCCTGCTCCTGGTCGTGCCGGTCACCGCGGGCATCGTCGCGGGGCTCGTGGTCGCGCGCCGCGCCACCGGACTGTCGGCCACGAAGGCCGCCGGCTGGGCGGCGCTGACAGGCCCCGCTGTCGGCCTCGCCGTCGTCGTCGCGTCGATCCTGTCGTCGGGCCCCGCGGGACCTGGGCGGCTCTCCACGACCGGCCCGTCGCCGTTCCTCACGGGGCTCGCGGCGGCCGAGTGGGTGGCGTTCACGGCGGCGGGCGCCGCGTGGATCGCGGCCCGCCGCAACGCGAACGGCCCCCGCCCGTAGGCGGAGGCCGTCCGGTGGCGCTGGTGCGTCAGGCCTTGACGACGACCGTGTGCAGGATCTTGTCGGCGAACGTCTGCTTCTTCGCGTCCCACAGCGGCCACAGGTAGCCGACGAAGCACGGGATCGCGTCGAGGAAGTGCACGAAGTACCGGCCGATCGACAGGCCCGGGCCGACCACCTGGCCGTCCGCCTCGCGGAGCAGCTTGATGCTCATGACCTTCTTGCCGATCGACTGCCCGGTCGTGCCCTGGATGTAGAGCAGGTAGCCGAGAATGGCGATCTGGACCAGGTAGGCCAGCGGCTTCGACGCGGCGCCGACGATCGCGCCGGGGATACCGGCGATCAACCCGTCGATGATGATCGCGACCAGGCGCTGGCCCCACGAGGCGAGCGGCGGGCCTGCCCACACTCCGGGCGCCGACGGCATGCCGCCGCCGGGCGCGCCGTAGCCGGGCGGAGCCGGCGGGTAGCCGGCGTTGGGGTCGTACGACGGCGGCGGTGCGCCGTAGCCGGGGGCTCCGCCCTGGGGCGGTTCTGGCGGGGTGGTCGTCATACGCGATCTCCTCGGGTCTCAGATCGGCAACCGGTCGAAGCGGACGAGCTGCCACGTCCACGCGAACACGGCCGCACCAGTCAACAACCACGGCCTGGCGCGGTGTGGGACGTGGACATGTCGGACGAGCAACGGCGCCAGGATCAAGGCGACGCCGGCGGCAACGGTGGCGGGGTTGGCGGCCAGGGCGGCGAGCACGTCGCCACGGCCGAGGCGTACGGCTGCGGTGGTCGTACCGCAGATCGGGCACGGGATCCCGGTCAGCGCCCGCAGCGGGCAGAGGGTGGGCGGGCGGTGCAGGCGTACGGCACCCAGCGCGAGCGCGGCCGACGCCGCGACGCCCGCGCGGAACGCCGTCGCGGCCAGCGCGGACCGCAGCGGCGCGTCGGCCGCGACGGGGGAGCGCAGGGCGAGGACGGTCACGGGTCCGCCGGGTCGAACTCGTCGACGCACTGCGCCTTGTCGATGCCGGCCCGCCGGCAGGCGTCGTAGTCCTCCTGGGCGCGGTTCGCGCCGATCGTGGTGAACACGCCCCAGACGATCCCCAGCACGACGGCGACGATGCCGAGGATGAGACCCGTCGTCGCGACGCCGCTCGCGTCGGCCTCGTGCCGCTTGACCCGCCCGAGGCCGATGAGGCCGAGCGCGACGGCGAGGGCGCCGATCAGGACGCCCGGGACGACGAAGAGCACCGCGGGCAGCGCGAGCAGACCGAGGAAGAACGACGCGATGCCGGGGCCGTTGCGCCGCGGCGGTGACCAGCCGGGGGCGCTCCAGTCGCCCGGCGGGTGCTGCTGCGGCCAGCCCGGCGGCGGAGCGGGTGCCGGCGGCGGGGGAGCCTGCGGTGTCCAGCCCGACCCCGGCGCGCCGGTCGGCGCTGGAGGCTCGGCGCTCACGCTGGCTCCTTCGGGCACGGGGCCGCCCCGCGCGGCCGCGCCCATCGTTTCGGGGTGGCCGCGCTCGGCGCAAGCACCGTGTCCGCTCAGAGCCGGGTGTCCTCCTCGTATCTCCGGTTGCACGCGTCCCTCGCCTCCTGCACCTGGCCCGCCTCCTCCAGGCACTGCGCGAGGTCGCCGATCTCGTCGGTGTGGCTCGCGACGAACGCGATCATCACCACCGCGACGAGCGAGGCGAGCACGCCGGCGACGATGCCGACGACCGGCAGGACGCGGCTCGACGCCTCGCCGCGGCCGGCGCGCTTGAGGCCCACGATGCCGAGGACGATGGCGAGCACGCCGGGGATGACCCCGACGAGGATGAACGCGAACGGCAGCGCGATCAGCCCGAGCACGAGTGACGCGATGCCCATGCCGTTGCGCGGCTGCTGCTGGCCGTACTGGCCGTAGCCGGGCTGCGCGCCGTACCCCGGGGGCGGCATGGCGTAGCCGGGCTGCGCACCGTAGGCAGGCGGAGGGGGCGGGGGAGGGGGAGGCATCTCGGGGGGCGTCGTCACGCTGCACCTCCAACGCTCGCCGGGTCCCGTACGGACCCGCTTCGCTATCGTTGCCCTCTCCCGCCCGGTGCAAGCACCCGACCTGCTAGGAGCCTCGCCCGCGTGACCGCCAGGCTCGTCGTCCTCGTCTCGGGCGGCGGCAGCAACCTCCAGGCCCTCCTCGACGCCTGCGCCGATCCGGCGTACGGCGCCCGCGTCGTCGCCGTCGGCAGCGATCGAGACGGCATCCGCGGGCTCGAGCGGGCGGAGGCGGCCGACGTGCCGACGTTCGTCATCAGCATCAAGGACTGCCGCGACCGCGCGGACTTCGACGACCGGGTGCTCGCGGCGATCGAGTCGTACGAGCCCGACCTCGTCGTCCTCGCCGGCTACATGAAGATCCTCGGCGCTCACGTCGTCGGGCGCTTCCCCACGGTCAACACGCACCCCGCGCTGCTGCCGTCGTTCCCCGGGGCGTACGCCGTGCGCGACGCCCTGTCGTACGGCGTCAAGGTCACCGGCGTCACCGTCCACTTCGCCGACGCGGACGTCGACAGCGGCGCGATCCTCGCCCAGGAGGCGGTGACCGTCCGCGAGGACGACGACGAGGAGTCGTTGCACGAACGCATCAAGGTCGTCGAGCGCAGGCTGCTCGCCGACACCGTCGGCCGCGTCGTCCGCGGCGGCTACCGCATCGAGGGAAGAAAGGTCGTCCTGCCGTGACGCAGCGCCCCGTCCGTCGCGCCCTGGTCAGCGTCTACGACAAGACCGGGCTGCTCGACCTGGCCCGCGGTCTCGTCGAGGCCGGCGTGGAGATCGTCTCGACCGGCTCGACGGCGTCCCAGATCGCCGCCGATGGCCTCCCTGTCACGTCGGTCAGCGACGTCACCGGCTTCCCCGAGTGCCTCGACGGGCGCGTGAAGACGCTGCACCCCAAGGTGCACGCGGGCATCCTCGCCGACCTGCGCCTGCCGTCCCACGAGACGCAGCTCGCGGAGCTCGGCGTGGCGCCGTTCGAGCTGGTGGTCGTCAACCTGTACCCGTTCCGCGACACCGTCGCCTCCGGAGCGGCGCCCGACGAGTGCGTCGAGCAGATCGACATCGGCGGCCCGACCATGGTCCGCGCGGCGGCCAAGAACCACCCGTCCGTCGCGGTCGTCGTCTCGCCGTCGCGGTACGGCGCCGTCCTCGACGCGGTGCGCGGCGGGGGGTTCACGCTCGAGCAGCGGCAGGAGCTGGCGGCGGAGGCGTTCGCGCACACGGCGTCGTACGACCTCGCCGTCGCGTCGTGGTTCGCGCAGGAGATCGTGGGCGGGCCGTGGCCGGCGTTCGCCGGTCAGGCGCTGACCCGCGCCGACGTGCTGCGCTACGGCGAGAACCCGCACCAGCAGGCCGCCCTCTACGTCGACCCCGACGTCGCCCCCGGCCTCGCCCAGGCGGTGCAGCTGCACGGCAAGCAGATGTCGTACAACAACTACGTCGACACCGACGCGGCCCGCCGCGCGGCGTACGACTTCGCCGAGCCGTGCGTCGCGATCGTCAAGCACGCCAACCCGTGCGGCATCGCGGTCGGCGCCGACGTCGCGGAGGCGCATCGCAAGGCGCACGCCTGCGACCCGGTGTCGGCGTTCGGCGGGGTCATCGCCGTCAACCGGCCCGTCTCCGTCGAGATGGCCAGGCAGGTCGCGGAGATCTTCACCGAGGTCGTCGTCGCGCCGTCGTACGAGGACGGCGCCGTCGAGGTGCTCGCCGCCAAGCCGTCCATCCGCGTGCTCTCGGCGCCCGACCCCGGGGCGCAGGACGTCGACTGGCGGCAGGTCACCGGCGGCGTGCTCGTGCAGACCCGTGACGCCCTCGACGCCCCCGGCGACGACCCGGCGACGTGGGTCGAGCAGACCGGCCTGTCCGTGGACTCCGACGTGCTGGAGGACCTCGCGTTCGCGTGGCGGGCCTGCCGCGCCGTGAAGTCCAACGCGATCCTGCTCGCCTCCGGCGGCGCCACCGTCGGCGTCGGCATGGGCCAGGTCAACCGCGTCGACGCCGCGCGCCTCGCCGTCTCCCGCGCGGGCGACAGGGCGAAGGGCTCCGTGGCTGCGTCGGACGCGTTCTTCCCGTTCGCCGACGGCTTCGAGGTGCTGGCCGAGGCCGGCGTCCGGGCCGTCGTGGAGCCGGGTGGGTCGGTGCGCGACGGCGAGGTCGTGGAGGCGGCGCGGGCCGCGGGTGTGGCGCTGCTGTTCACGGGGACGCGCCATTTCTTCCACTGACTTCGTCGAGGCCGACCTCATCGAGTGGGAGACGGCGGGGGAGACGTTCGAGGAGGCCGACTTCTCGAACGCCCGCCTCAACGCGTCGCTGCACACGCGGACGGCGTTCCTGCGCTGCGTGTTCCGGCGTACCAACCTGTTCGACGCGACGTTCGTCCAGTGCAAGATGACCGGCTCCGTCTTCGAGTCCGCCGAGCTGCGGCCGCTCACCGTGGACGGCGGCGACTGGTCGTACGTCCGGCTGCGCGGCGCCGACCTGCGCGGGGTGTCGTTCCGCGGCGTACGGCTCTCCGAGGCCGACCTCACCGACGCGGACCTCACCGACTGCGACCTGCGCGAGTCGGACCTGTCGTACGCCACCCTGCGCGGCGCCACCCTGACCGGCGCCGACCTGCGCGGCGCGAACGTCACCGGCGTCGACCTCTCCGAGCTGCGCCTCGCCGGCGCGGTGCTCGACGTCGCCCAGGCCATGCAGGTCGCGCGCGGCCTCGGTGCCGTGGTGGAGTGACCGTATGACCGCTCGCCTGCTGCCGGGTGCCCCTGTCGCGGAGGCCGTGTACGCGGACCTCGCGCCCCGCATCGAGAAGCTCGCCGCCAACGGCCGTCCGCCCGGCCTCGGCACGATCCTCGTCGGCGACGACTCCGCGAGCGCCGGCTACATCCGCATGAAGATGGACAAGGCGGCCTCGCTCGGCATCGCGTCGCCGCACGAGCACCTCGGTGCGGACGCGACGCAGGCCGACCTCGTCGCGGCGATCCGGCGCATGAACGACGCGGCCGAGGTCGACGCGATGCTCGTCCAGCACCCGACGCCGCCGCAGATCGACTTCGAGGCCGCGCTGCTGCAGATGGACCCCGACAAGGACGTCGACGGCCTCCACCCGGTCAACATGGGCCGCCTCGCGCTGGGGCTGTCCGGCCCGGTGCCCTGTACGCCCGCCGGCATCGAGGCGCTGCTCGCGCACTACGACATTCCCGTGTCGGGCCGCGAGGTCTGCATCCTCGGCCGCGGCACGACGCTCGGCCGCCCGCTGGCGTTGCTGCTGTCGCAGAAGCGCCCCACCGCGAACGCCGCCGTCACCGTCGTGCACACCGGCGTCCCCGACTGGGGGCGCTACACCCGCCGCGCGGAGATCGTCGTCGCGGCGGCGGGCGTACCCGGGATCCTGCAGCCCGAGCACGTCTCGCCGGGCGCGACCGTCGTGGGGGGCGGGGTGCGCTACGAGGGGAAGCGCCTGCTCCCCGACGTGGACGAGTCGTGCGAGGCGGTCGCGGGCGCGATCACGCCGCGCGTCGGCGGCGTAGGCCCGACGACTGTGGCGATGCTGTTCAAGAACTGCGTCGAGGCCGCGGAGCGCCGCGCCTCAGCCTGACCCGCCCCCACAGAAATGATCACCTGTGTCCCCTGGGCGACCCGCGTACGCGGGCCCCGGGGACACAGGTGATCGTTGTGGGCTTCGGGCCGGCGCCGCGACGGCGCGAGCGTTCGGGGTGCGTTTTGCGCTTTTTCGCCGCACGAGGCGCAACCCGGTTGCGTCGGTCGCGCACAGGGTGATCGTCGAGCCAGGGGTGAAGCGGACCTAGCCGGAGCGGCGCTCGCCGGCGCCGGCGCCGGCGGACACCGCGTGGCCGTTGTTGCCGGGCTGGGGCTGCTGCGGCACCGCGGGGGCGGGGGGCGTGTCGGGGAGGGGGCGTACGACGCCGGCGGCGATGACCTCGTTGGCCAGCTTGGCGCGGCGGTTGGTGCCCTCCGGGATGCGGAACTTCTGGTACAGCCGCAGCAGGTGTTGCTTGACCGCGGCCTCGGTGACGACGAGCTCCTCGGCGATCTCCCGCGCGGAGGCGGGCGCCACGAACGCGTCCTGGCGCAGCGCCGGCCGGCACAGCGCCGTGAGGACCTCCAGCTCGCGGCGGGTGAGGTCGGGGGCGGTGATGCGGCGCAGCTCCATCGTGTCGGAGGCGGCCACGGCCACGCCGTCGTCCAGCTCCTCGATGCCGCCGACGCGGGCCCGCGCGGTGCCGAACGACACGACGTCGCCGTCGCGCAGGATGCGGCGGCCGACGGGGCGGCCGTTGACGCGCGTGCCGTTGGTCGACAGGCCCAGGTCGGCGATGTAGACGTGCGGCCCGCGGCGGACGAGCTCGGCGTGCAGCCGGGAGACCGTCGGGTCCTCGAGCGCGATGTCGACTCCCGCGCCACGGCCGACCGTGGTCACGTCGTCCTTCAGGTCGAAGACGGAACCGTTGTCTTCGATACGCAGGAACGGAGCGGGCACGACGACGACCTCCTGAGCGAGTCTGACCGCGCGGTGATGCGCGACTCCCCCCATCGGTACCCCGTCACGACGTGCGGCACACCCGCGCGTTTCGCGGCGAAAACACGCCGGTCGTAGACTCCCCCGGACCGGGAAGGGTGAGGGAGATGGTGGACAAGCCCGCGAAGGGCCTGGCTGACGTCGTCGCCGCGTCGACGGCGCTCTCGGACATCGACGGCCGCGCCGGGCGGCTCTTCTACCGCGGCTACGACATCCACGACCTCGCGGGGCGGATCTCGTTCGAGGAGTGCGTCCACCTCCTGCTGCGCGGCACGCTGCCGACGCGCGAAGAGCTGTCGGCGCTGGAGGAGGAGCTGGCGGCGGCCCGTACGCTGCCCGCGCTCGTCGACGACGTGGCGTCCCGCCTCGGCGACGCCACGCCGATGGAGGCGCTCCGTACGCTGCTCTCCCTCGTCGGTCACAGCGACACCGACCGCGACTCCAACGACGCCGACGCCAACCAGCGCAAGGCCGTACGCCTCGTCGCCCAGATGCCGCTGCTGGTGGCGAGGTTCGAGCACGCCCGGCGCGGCACGCAGATGCCGCCCGCCGACCCGGCGCTGGGCACCGCGGGCAACTTCCTGCTGCAGATCACCGGCCGGATGCCGTCGGAGCGCGCGGTTGCGGCGTTCGACGAGTGCCTGGTGCTCCACGCCGACCACACGATGAACGCCTCGACGTTCGCCGCCCGCGTCTGCGCGGCGACGCTGTCCGACATGCACTCCGCGGTCGTCGCCGCGATCGGCACCCTCAAAGGCCCGCTGCACGGCGGCGCCAACGAGGCCGTCATGAAGTCGCTCCAGCAGATCGGCGACCCGGCGAAGGTCGAGGAGTTCGTCCGCGCCGAGCTCGCCGCGGGCAAGAAGCTCATGGGCTTCGGACACCGCGTCTACAAGACCGAGGACCCGCGCGCCACGCACCTGCGCCGGCTCTCGAAGGAACTCGCGGAGGAGTCGGGCGACGACACGTACTACCGGATGTCGCTCGACATGGAGCGCATCGTGCTGGAGGTCAAGGGCCTCTACCCCAACGTCGACTTCTTCGCCGCGTCGGTCTACGCGGCGCTCGGCATCCCGACCGACCTGTTCACGCCGGTCTTCGCGGTGTCGCGCATGTCGGGCTGGACGGCGCACGTCGTCGAGCAGCACGCCGACAACCGCCTGATCCGCCCCGACAGCGAGTACGTCGGCCCGCGCGACCAGAAGTGGGTCCCGATCGACGAGCGCACGTCATCAACGTGACCGACGAGGTGACCGAGCCGGTCGACCTGACGGTCGAGTCGACGCCGCTCGTCCCCGAGGGCAGCTCGGTCTACGTCGTCGACTGGGAGTCCGCTCCCGACCTCGGGCCGATCCTCGACAACACCCACCTCGCCGTGGCGGCGTACCCCGCGGGCTTCACGCCGCCGCCGCTGGAGGGGTTCTCGGTCGTCATCCGCGCCGACGACGAGACGACGGTCGTCTGCGCGGAGTCCGAGCTCGAACACCTCGACACCCCGGTGTCGTACGAGGGGAGCTGGCGGCGGATCACGTTCCCCGGGCCGCTGCCGTGGGAGCTCGTCGGCTTCCTCGCCGACGTCGCCGGGCGCCTCGCCTCGGCGGGCATCCCGCTCGCCGCGATGGCCGGCTTCTCGACCGACCACGTGCTCGTCCGCGCCGCCCACGCCGACCTCGCCGTCGAGGTGCTGCGCGGCCACTCGCCGCCCGCGCGCCGCCCCGGCACCACCCCATGAGCTCACCCCGCGACGCCGCTCGCTGCGCTCACGCCGCCGCGGGGGCCCCGAAGTGAGTCGTACGGCCCGCATCGCGAACGAGCTGCCCGCCCTCGCCGTCGTCGCGCTGGGCCTCGGCGGGATCGTGTACGCCGCGGCGTTCCACTACTGGCGGCGCGGCCTCTACGTCGTCGCCGCCGCCTGCGTCGTCGGCGCGCTGCTGCGCCTCGCGCTGCCCGCCCGCCGCGTCGGCTCGCTCGCCGTCCGCAGCAAGGGCGTGGACGTCGTCACGCTGCTCGTGCTGGGCGCCGCGCTGGCGTTCCTCGCGGGCGCCGTACCGGCCTGACCCGTCACCTGCGCAACCCGGTTGCGGCCCGTGCGGCGAAAAAGCGCACAACGCAGCCCGAACGGCTCGGGGCCTGCCTACGCCCGTCCGGACACGTGGCCAACCTTGACGCTCACCCGCCGGGCTCGAGCGTGGTGATCTTCAAAGAACGCGCGGTTCTGGCGCTGGTCCCGGCGGCCGTACCCGGCTAGGAAGCGCTGCGCCGCAGCGCTGCCGCGACACCGGTCGCCAGCGCCGCCACGACCGCGAGCGAGCCGGGCAGGCCCGTCGCCGGCAGCCCTGACCCGCCCGCCCCGGTCCGCGGTGGTGCCTGGCGGGGCTCCTTCGGCGGGGTCTTCGTGTCGGGTGCGGCGGAGGTGCACGTCTCCCGGGCCGTCGCGTCGGTCTCCGCGCGGTCGTTGCGCTCGTCCAGCAGCAGCGGGATCACCGGCTCGGCGGGCTGCGCCATGAGCACTCGCGCGCCGCTGCCGAGCGGCACCTTGGCGATGCCGTGCAGGTCGAGGATCTCGTCCACCGCCTCGAGCTGCGTGGCGTCGAGGTCGTACGCGCACGGGGGGTCGATGGTCTCCTCGGCGTCGCCGTTCCCGGTGACGGTGGTGTCCTCGTCCTGCCCCGCGAGGTAGACCGGCGTGTCCTGGCGCTTGCCCTCCGCGGTCTTGCGCAACGGCGCGCCCGCGGTGGCCGCGGTGAGAGCGGCGGCGGTGTCGGCGACGTACCCCAGCGTGCAGTCGATCGTCGCGACCTGGCTGGCGACGCGGCGTAGCTGGACGCCGGGGGTCGTGGCCTCGTCGGGACCGTTCGTGAGGTTCATCGTCACGGCGCTCTCGACGAGGATGCCGACGACGTGCCGCAGGCCGGCGGCGTTGCGCAGGATGCCCTCGTCGCCGCCGCCCGCGGTCTGCTGCAGGTCCGTCGAGCCGACGGCGTCGATGCCGTACTCGTCGGAGGTGAAGCCCTTCTCCGCCAGGCACGGCGCGAGGACCTCCTTGCTGAACGTCACGCCGAGGTCGTGCACCGCCTCGTCGACGTTGAGGTTGCGTGGCCAGAGGTAGAGGACCTCGTCGTCGTAGAGGATCGGCTCCCCGGGGCCGTACTCGTGGTGGTCGATCGAGATGTCGGGCTGCCAGTCGCGGATGACCTTCGCCATCGCCTGCGCCTCGAGCGAGCCGAGGTTGAGGTGGTCGCGGTTGACGTCGACGCCCTCGCTGTTCTCGCGGGAGTTGCTCGCGCGGCCGTCCGGGTTGGCCGTCGGGACGAACAGGATCGTCTGCTCGGTGAGCTGCTCGATCACCGCGGGGTCCTCGGCGAACGCGAGGTCGCGCAGCTTCTGCAGGCACGCCTCGCGCCCGGCGGGCTCGTTGCCGTGCTGCGTGCAGATGTGCAGCTCCACCGGCTCCGTACGGCCCTGCGCGGCGTTCCGCGGCGCCGGCGCGCCGAGCGTGACGAGGTGGATCGGGCGGTCCTCCAGCGTCGTGCCGATGACCTCGACGGTGGCGTACGGGCTCCCCGCGTCGACCGCCTCGAGGAACTCGACCTCCTCCTCGTGCGTGGTCCAGGTGGCCCCGTCGCTCTCCTCGAAGCCCGTGCGCGGCGGGTCGGCCGCGTCGGCGGCGGGCGTCAGCGCGACGGAGCCGAGCAGCGCGGCGGCGAGGAGCAGGTGGCGTACGCGGAGGGCGCCCATACCGGGACCTTACGTCCGCGGCCGGACGACCCGGGAGTCGAAGACCACGCCGTTGACGCCGATCGCGTCCAGCCGCAGCGTCGCGTCGGTGGCCGTGAGGCGTACGGCGTGGTGCGCGGTCTTGAGGTACGCCAGCTTGCCCGACCCCCGGCACGCGACCGCGGCCGACGAGTACAGCGGCGCGCCGCCTCCCCCGGTCGTGACGTAGGGCGTGCCGCTGCCCGACGTGAAGCGCTCGTACGTGTGGTTGTGCCCGGCGAGCACCATGTCGACCTTCGTGCCGAACAGCGGCAGCCAGTGCTTGACGACGTTCGCGTCCGGCGGGTGCGCCGAGCAGGCCCAGCCCGGGTGGTGGAACACCACGACGCGGAACGACCCAGGGCGCGGCTTGGCGAGCACCGACTTGACGTACGTGAGCTGCGTCGCGTCGGTCACGCGGGTCGAGTCGAGGAAGAGGAACTGCACCGGCCCGACCTCGACGGTGTACCAGCGCTTCGCCATCCGGAACTGCTTCATGAACGGCGCGCCGTCGCCCGTACGGATGTCGTGGTTGCCCAGCGCCGGGTAGATCGGCGTGCCCGCGAGGCGCAGCGGCGAGAGCATCCGCCACGCGAACGCCGCCTGCTCCGCCGTGCCGCAGCAGTACGCGTTGTCGCCCGTCGTGACGACGGCGTCGAGCGGGCGGCCGCTGTTGAACTTGCCCATCGCCTTGACGACCTGGCGGACGGGGTTGGCATCGACGCCGTAGTCGCCGATGACGCCGATGACGTACGGCCGCGCGGCCGACGGGTCGGTCCGCGGCTCCACCGCCGTGCTCGGGGCGCTCGTCGTCGGGGTCGCCGCGGGGCTGCTCGCGCGCGGCTCCCCGGCAGGCCCGCAGGCCACCGCGAGCAGCGTGAACGCGAGCGCCGCCAGCCCTCCTGCCCGCTGCGGTTCGCGGCGTCGCCCAGCCATTCGATAGCCTCGCTTCCTCAATTTCCCGTGACTTCGAGGACATCCATGCCCACGACGCATCGCGTCACCCTGATTCCGGGTGACGGCACCGGACCCGAGCTGACCGAGGCCACCCGCCGGGTGCTCGAAGCTGCCGTCGCCACGAGCGGCAGCAGCTTCGACTGGGACGTCCAGCAGGCCGGCGTCGACATCATGGAGGAGGCGGGCACGCCCCTGCCGCCGCAGACGCTGGAGTCGGTGAAGCGCAACAAGGTGGCCATCAAGGGCCCGATCACCACTCCCATCGGCACCGGCTTCCGTTCCGTCAACGTAGCGCTCCGCGCCGAGCTCGAGCTGTACGCGTGCCTGCGTCCCTGCAAGACGTACCCCGGCGTGCGTTCGCGCTTCGAGCAGGTCGACGTCGTCATCGTCCGCGAGAACACCGAGGACCTCTACGCCGGCATCGAGTACGAGTCCGGCACGCCCGAGGCCGAGGAGGTCAGGGCGTTCCTCAACACCAAGCAGAAGAAGCAGATCCGCGAGGGCTCCGGCATCTCCATCAAGCCGATCAGCGAGTTCGGCGCGGAGCGGATCGCGCGGTACGCGTTCGAGTACGCGAAGGCCAAGGGCCGCAAGCGCGTCCACTGCATCACCAAGTCGAACATCATGAAGTTCACCGACGGGCTGTTCCTGTCGACGTTCCGCGAGGTCGCGAAGGACTACCCGGACATCGAGCCGTGGGAGAACCTCGTCGACGCCACCTGCATGGGCCTCGTGCAGCGGCCCGAGGAGTGGGACGTCCTCGTCCTCCCCAACCTCTACGGCGACATCCTCTCCGACCTCACGGCCGGCATGGTCGGCGGGCTCGGCGTCGCGCCCGGCGCCAACATCGGCACCGACTCCGCGGTCTTCGAGGCCACGCACGGCAGCGCCCCCAAGTACAAGGGCCAGAACAAGGTCAACCCGACCGCCATGATCCTCTCCGGCAAGCTCATGCTGGAGCACCTCGGCGAGCTCGACGCCGCCGCCAAGCTGGAGGCGGCCGTCGCCGCGGTCATCGCGCGCGGCGAGAAGGTCACGTACGACATGAAGCCCGTCCGCACCGACCCGACCGCCGTCGGGACCGCCGAGTACGCCGACGCCATCATCGAGGAGCTCAACAAGTGAAGGTCACCGTCGTAGGCGCCGGCTTCTACGGCTCCACCACCGTCCAGCGCCTCGCGGCGTACGACATCTTCGACGAGGTCGTCATGACCGACGTCGTCGAGGGCAAGGCCGAGGGCCTCGCGCTGGACATGAACCAGTCGCGGCCCATCGAGGGGTACGAGACCCGCGTCGTGGGTGCCACGACGGGCATGGACGGCAGCGGGTACGAGGTCACCGGCGGCTCCGACATCGTCGTCGTCACGGCCGGCCTCCCGCGCAAGCCGGGCATGAGCCGGATGGACCTCATCGAGGTCAACGCCAAGATCGTCCGCCAGGTCAGCGAGAACGTCGCCAAGCACTCGCCCGACGCCGTCGTCATCGTCGTGTCCAACCCGCTCGACGAGATGACCGCGCTGGCCGCCAACGTCACCGGCTTCCCCAAGGAGCGCGTGATGGGGCAGGCGGGCATGCTCGACACCGCCCGCTTCTCGCACTTCGTCGCGGAGACGCTGTCCGTGCCGGTCGCGTCGGTGAAGACGCTGACGCTCGGCTCGCACGGCGACACGATGGTGCCCGTGCCGTCGCACTGCACCGTCAACGGCCAGCCGCTCTCGACGCTGCTCCCCGCCGACAAGGTCGAGGAGCTCGTCACGCGGACCCGCAACGGCGGCGCCGAGGTCGTGGCGCTGCTCAAGACCGGGTCGGCGTACTACGCGCCGTCCGCCGCCGCCGCGCGCATGGTCGAGGCGGTCGCCAAGGACACCGGCGCGTCGATGCCCGTCTGCGCGTGGGTCACGGGCGAGTTCGGGATCAGCGACGTGTACCTCGGCGTACCCGCCAAGCTCGGCCGTGGCGGCGTGCTCGCGGTCGACGAGATCCCGCTGGAGGACGGCGAGCTGGCGGCGCTCAAGGAGGCGGCGGAGGCCGTCCGCGCCAAGCAGGCGGACGTCGCCAACCTCTGACATGACAGACGGCTGTAGTACCAGGAGCAGGCGATGGCGACCCTGCTGAACGTCGCCGTCGTCCTGCTGCTGATCCTCGTCGCGGCGCTGTTCGTCGCGGCGGAGACGGCGCTGGTCTCGCTGCGCGAGGGTCAGGTCAAGTCGCTGGCCGCGCAGGGCCGCCGCGGCGCCGCCGTGTCGCGCCTGTCGGAGAACCCCAACCGCTGGCTCGCCGCCGTGCAGATCGGCGTGACGCTGACCGCGCTGCTGTCGTCGGCGTTCGGCGCGGTGACGCTGTCCGAGACCGCCGCCGACGGGCTCATGGACCTCGGCCTCGGCGAGACCGCCGCGGACGTCCTCAGCGTCGTCGGCGTGACGCTGGTCATCGGGTTCGTCTCGCTCGTCATCGGCGAGCTGGTGCCCAAGCGCATCGCGCTGCAACGCCCCGAGGGCGTCGCGCGGACGTTCGCGCCCGTCCTCGAACGCGTCGCCGCGGGTGCCCGCCCCGTCATCTGGCTGCTGTCCAAGTCGACCAACGCGGTCGTACGCATGCTCGGTAGTGACCCCGACGCCGGCCGCGACACGATCTCCGAGGAGGAGCTGCGCGGGCTCGTCGCCGCGCACGAGTCGCTGTCGAAGGAGGAGCGCAGGCTCATCGACGAGGTCTTCGCGGCCGGCGAGCGCCAGCTCCGCGAGGTGCTCGTACCGCGGACCGAGGTGGAGTTCATCGACGCCGGCACGACCGTCGCGAAGGCGCTCAGGGAGACGCGGGCGCAGTCGCACTCGCGGTACCCCGTCATCCGCGGCTCCGCCGACGACGTGGTCGGCTTCGTGCACATCCGCGACCTCATCGGCGCCGGGCGCGGCACGCCGAAGGTCGGCGACGTCGTACGCGAGGTCATGCAGCTCCCCGACACCAAGCGCGTGCTGACGGCGCTGTCGGAGATGCGGCGCGAGGGCCACCACCTCGCCGTCGTCGTGGACGAGTACGGCGGCACCGCCGGCATCGTCACGCTCGAGGACCTCATCGAGGAGGTCATCGGCGACATCCGCGACGAGTACGACCCCGCCACGACCGTCGCGCGGACGCTGCGCGGCGGCGACGTCGAGGTCGACGGCCTGCTCAACCTCGACGAGTTCACCGAGCAGACCGGCGTCGAGCTGCCCGACGGCCCGTACGAGACCGTCGCCGGCTACGTGATGAGCGCGCTGGGCCACGTACCCAAGGTGGGGGAGGCCGTCGAGGGCCCCGGCGTACGGCTCAAGATCACGACCATGGACGGCCGCCGCATCGAACGTGTCCGCGTCACCCAGCTCAACCGCGGCGACGACGACGGCTGACCCCGCCCGCACCGCCGGTGCCGCGCCGGGATGTTACCGGTGAGTACGGACTGGCGGCCGTGCGGCAACGGTGACTTTGGCGGTCCGTACCCACCGGTAACATCGCGCCGCCGCGGGGCCGGCCTCGCTCGGCGAGGGGTGACTTCGCACCCGGCCGGGCGGGTGTAGGAGACTCCACGGCATGAGCGGACCCAGACCGCGGGTGCTGTCCGGCATGCAGCCCACCGCCGACTCGTTCCACCTCGGCAACTACCTGGGTGCGCTGCGCCACTGGGTCGCCATCCAGGACGACTACGAGGCGTTCTACTGCGTGGTGGACCTCCACGCGATCACCGTGCCGCACGACCCGGAGACGCTGCGCCGCCGGACGCGCATCGCCGCTGCTCAGTACCTCGCCGGCGGCCTGGACCCGCAGCGCTCGACGCTGTTCGTGCAGTCGCACGTACGCGAGCACGCCGAGCTGGGCTGGATCATGCAGTGCCTCACCGGCATGGGCGAGGCCGGCCGGATGACGCAGTACAAGGACAAGGCGCAGAAGGGCGGCGGCGACTCGGCGAGCGTGGGGCTGTTCGCGTACCCGATCCTCCAGGCCGCCGACATCGTCATCTACCAGGCCGACAAGGTGCCGGTGGGGGAGGACCAGCGCCAGCACATCGAGCTGACGAGGGACCTCGCGCAGCGCTTCAACACGCGCTTCGGCGACACGTTCGTCGTGCCCGAGCCGCTCATCGTGAAGAGCTCCGGCAAGATCCTCGACCTGCAGGACCCGACGTCGAAGATGAGCAAGTCGGCGGAGTCGCAGGCGGGCGTCATCGACCTGCTCGAGGACCCGGCGAGCATCGCGAAGAAGGTCAAGCGCGCGGTCACCGACACCGACACGGTCGTGCGCTACGACGAGGACGCCAAGCCCGGCATCACCAACCTGCTCACGATCCACGCGGCGTTCAGCGGCAAGACGGTGGAGAAGCTCGAGGACGAGTACGCGGGCCGCGGCTACGGCGACTTCAAGAAGGACACCGCGGACGTGGTGGTGGCGGCGCTGACGCCGTTCCAGGAGCGGTACCGCCGCTGGGCCGACGACCCCGAGGGGCTCGACACGATCCTCGCCGAGGGCGCCGAACGCGCCCGCGCGGTCGCCCAGCAGACGATGGCCGTGGTCCGCGACCGGGTCGGCTTCCTGCCGGCGAAGGGCTGACCCCCGCGTGGCCCGTCGCAACATCGGGGTCGCCATCGAGGTGCCGCAGCCGTACGGCGGCCACCTCCAGCGCTGGCGCCAGCGCCTCGGCGACCCGCTCGCCCTGCGCGTGCCGCCGCACGTCACGCTCCTGCCGCCGACGGGCATCCCCGCCGAACGCCTCGAGGTCGTCGAGGAGCACCTGCGCCGGATCGCGGCGGAGGAGAGCGCGTTCGCGATCACGCTGCGGGGGACAGGGACGTTCCGGCCGGTGTCGCCGGTGACGTTCGTGCAGCTGGCGGCGGGGATCTCGGCCTGCGAACGCCTCGAGGCGCGCGTGCGGAGCGGCCCGCTGTTCCGCGAGCTGAAGTTCAACTACCACCCGCACGTCACCGTCGCGCAGGACGTCGACGAGGCGGCGCTGGAACGCGGCTTCGCCGAGCTGGCGACGTACACCGCGACGTTCGACGTCTGGGGCTTCACGCTGTTCGAGGAGGGCCCGGACAAGGTCTGGCGGCCCCAGCGCGACTTCCCGTTCGGCCACGGAGTGCCGGGACCGGCCAGCGGGTAGATCATCCGCATGAAGAACCTGCTCAACGGCGCCAAGACGGCGTTCCAGCACCGCCGCGACGCCTGGGGGTGGTTCGACCACCTGATCCGCGCCGGGCAGCGCTACAAGGCCGACCACGGCGACCGGCTGGCCGCCTCGCTGACGATGTACCTCATCCTCGCGCTGCTGCCGTTGATGCTGCTGGCGACGTCCGTGCTCGGCTACGTCCTCGCGAACGACCCCGATAAGCAGGCCGAGATCTTCGCCAAGATCACCGACGTGATCCCCGGCATCGGCGTCCAGCTCTCCGAGGCGCTCGGCACGGTGAAGGACAAGCGCGGCACGCTCGGCCTCGTCGGTCTCGGCGGTCTGCTGTTCTCCGGGCTGGGCGGCATCGACGCCCTGCGCGACGCGCTGCGGCTCATGTGGCACCACAACGTCGACGCGGGCAACTTCTTCAAGAAGAAGGCCACCGACGTCGTCACGGTGTTCGTGCTGGCAGGGGCGCTGGCGGTGTCGTTCGTCGTCTCGGCGCTCGCCACGGGCGGCGCCGGCGCCCTGCTCGACCGCGTGGGCGTCGAGGGCTCGTGGGCCAAGGGCATCCTCAGCGTCCTCTCGTTCCTCCTCGGCGTCGGCGTGGACGCCGTGCTGTTCCTCGTGCTCTTCAAGTGGCTGCCGCGCGTGGACTGGCCGCTGCGCAGGCTGGTCCGCGGCGCGGTGTTCGGCGGCGTGCTGTTCGGCGTGCTGAAGATCGCCGGGGCCTGGTACGTCGGCCGCACCGCCACCAAGTCCTCCGCCCTGTACGGCTCCATCGGCACCGCCGTGGCCGTCCTCGTCGGCCTGTACCTCGTCAGCCGCGCGATCCTCTTCACCGCCGCCTGGACCGTGACCGCGGCCCGGTGGGACGACGTCGAGCCCTCAGGTACGGCGTCCCCTGAGGCCGCGCGCGAGGCGGACATCCCCGTGGAGGCGGCGCGCCAGCCGGGCAAGGCGCACGACCCGCACAGGCTCGACCCGCTCAGCGGCTCAGGCTCGGACCGGCGCGACGGCGAGGACCGGCGCAAGGAGCCCGTCGGCGCGGCTCCCGCCGTGCCGAAGAGCGACCCGGTCGAGGCGCGGCAGACGCGCCGCGAGGCGGGGCTGGCGGGGCGCGCGGCGACGGGCTTCGTCATGACGCTGGTCGCGGTGCTCGGCCTCTACGGGCTGCGGTCGCTGCGCCGCGGCTGAGTCCTGGCAGAATCGCCGCGACACCCGCGTACGAAGTCGAAAGGCGTTCTCCATGATCCTCGTTGCCGGCGGCACCGGCTTCCTCGGCCGGGCCATCGTCGCGGCGCTGCGCCACGAAGGCCACGAGGTCCGTGTTCTCTCCCGCGGCGGCAAGGCCAACCCGTGGCTGAACGACCGCGGCGTCAGCCTCGTCGAGGGCGACGTCCGCGAGGCCGCGACGCTCAACGACGCGATGACCGGCTGCGACACCGTCGTCATCGCGGTGCAGTTCCCCGGGCACCCCGTCGAGGTGCCGGCCAAGGGGCTGACGTACGACGAGTTCGACCGCAAGGGCACCGAGAACCTCGTCGCCGCCGCCAAGAAGGCCGGCGTGACGCGCCTCGTCTACATGTCGGGCGTCAACGTGGGGCAGGGGCGCAGCGAGGAGTGGTTCGTCGCGAAGGACCGCGCCGAGGCGGCGGTGCAGGGCAGCGGGATCGCGTACACGATCATCCGTCCGTCCTGGGTCTACGGGCCGCGCGACAAGTCGCTGAACAGGTTCGCGCTGTTCGCGCGGACGCTGCCGTTCGTGCCGCTGCCGGGGCCCGGCACCGCGAAGGTGCAGCCGGTCCACGTCGACGACGTCGGCCTCACGGTCGCGGCGGCGCTGCGCACGCCCGCCGCGGAGAACCAGGTCATCGAGATCGGCGGGCCGCAGCTGCTGTCGTTCCGCCAGATCGTGCGCGTCATGCTCGGAGTCATGGGCAAGAAGCGCGCGCTGCTGCCCACGCCGACGCCGGTCGTGAAGATGGGCGCCGCGCTGCTCTACCGGCTGCCGGGGAAGGTGCTGTCGCCGCGCGCGGTCGACTTCGTCAACGCCGACGGGCCGGCCGACTGCCGCGCGCTGAAGGAACTGCTGGGGATCACGCCGCGGCCGCTGGCCGAGGGGATCTCGTACCTGAACCGCCGTTAGTCGCGTGTCCGACCGGCGGCCCGGCCGGCACGCCGACATCCGGCCCCCGCTCCCTCAGCCGTTCTTGGAAGATCACCACGCTCGAGACCGGCGCGCGAGCTGCAGAGAACGAGTGGCTGCCTAGCGGACGGGCAGCTTGAGCTTGGGGGCGCCGCCGCCGGCGCGGTAGCCGTAACGACGCCGGACCGCCCTGCGGCGCAGCACGACGAGCCCGCCCGCGGCTGCGATGCCGCCGGCGAGGGGGACGTAGCCACGGCCCGTACGCCCGCCGCTCGCCCGGAGCACCGGCGCGGGGGTGGCGGGGGCGGCGTTGGGGACGAGGCGCGAACGGTCGGCCCGCTCCTCCTCCGGCACGACCGGATCGACGAGGCGCCCGACCGGCGCGGCCTTGGCGCCTGCCTGGAAGCCCCAGTCGAGCAGCGCGATCGCGTCGGGGTACATCGTCTCGGTCTTGAGCAGCGTGACGATGAGCGTGCGGCCGCCGCGGGTCGCCGCGCCGACGTACGTGTGCCGCGCCGCGATCGTGTAGCCGGTCTTGACGCCGACGGCGCCGCGGTAGCGGGTGAGCAGCTTGTTGTGGTTGTAGATCTCGAAGCGCTTGCCGCCCGGCGCCGGCATGTGGCTGCGCAGCGTCGTGGAGTACTTCCTGAACGTCGCGTTCTTGAACCCCTCACGCGCGATGAGCGCCAGGTCGTACGCGCTCGTCAGCTGGCCGTCGGCGTCGAGGCCGCTGGTGTTGCGCGCCACGGTGTCGTACGCCTGCAGGCGCTTGGCGGTGGCGTTCATCTGCGCGACGGTCTTGGTCATGCCGCCGTTGGCGCCGGCGAGGGCGTGCGCGGCGTCGTTGCCGGAGACGACGAGCATCGCCTCCATGAGCTTGCCGACGCTGTACTTCGTGCCCGCGACGAGGCCGACCTTGCTGCCTTCGATGTTGGCGTCGGTCTGCGTGGCGGCGTACTTCCTGGTCAGGTCGATGCCGGAGTCGAGCAGCGCCACGGCGGTCAGCGTCTTCATGGTGCTGGCGGGGAGGTAGCGGCCGTGCGCGTTGCGGGCCGCGAGCACCGCGCCCGTGTCGGCGTCGGCCACGACCCAGCCCTGCGCGGTGACCCGCGGCAGCTGCGGCGCGCTCGCCGCGCGGACCGTGCTCTTGCTGGCGAGCATGGAGCCGCCGACGACGTCGGGCTCCTCGGCGTACGCCGCGTGCCCTGGTCCGAGGAACGCGGCAGCCGCGGCCACCGCGACGGCGGCCGCGCGCAGGCGAACGCCGGCCGCACCCATGGCAACCGAGGATACCGGGTCGAACGCCGCGTTCCGAGCCTTTGGGGGCGGCGTGCGAGGATCAGGGCGTGGTGATGACCCGTCGCGTGTCCGCGTTCCTGCTCGCCGTCGGCGTCTGGACGTGGCTGATCTGGCCGAACTTCCTCAAGAACATCTGGAAGGACGACCGCTCCTTCGACGACGGCGCGACGTCGTTCTTCCTCATCCATCTGGTGCTGGTCGTGACGTCGCTGCTCATCGGCACGATCGTCGGCGCGATCGGGTGGCGTGGCCTGCGCGCGAGCCGCCGGGCCTCCGGTGCGGCCCGCGCGCAGCGCCAGTACGTCGCCAGCAGGGACTAGCAGATCCCTCCTGGCTACACCGGCACGCAGGGCGTCGCCGCGTTGGCGGTCCACGTCTGTGTGGTGCCGTGCAGGTACCACGTCGTCGTGCCGTCGGAGAACTGCGAGCACAGGTATCGCTGCGTCGACGCCGGCCAGACGTACGTGAAGTGCTGCGGCGGCATGAACGTCGAGCCGGTCGTGCCGGTGGCCGTGGCCCAGCCGCCGTTGAGGACGGCGTCGGAGTGCAACGCGGAACCGACCTTCAGCGTGCAGCGAAGCGTGCCGTTCTGGGCGATCGGGCCTCCGGACAGGGTGCCGATCATGCTGTCGGCCGGCGCCTCGGGGTTGAGGAGGTCCGGCCACGACACCTGCGAGCACGGCACGTCGAGCGCGGTGGGTGCCGACGCGGCGGCGTCGGTGGCGGGCAGGCTGAGCGCGGCGCACGCGAGCACGCCGACGAGGACACGGTTCATGCGGGTACCCCCTGTCGCCCGCGCGACGGAACCCGCGACCGCGGGTGTAGGGACCGTGCGCCGAGCGCGGCCAGGGTACCGCCGTCGGACCGGGCGGGAGAGCCCCGCCCCGAGCGATCACCTGTGTCCCTTCACATGCGGGCGAAAGGCAGTGCGGGCGAAAGGCCGGTAGACGGACACAGGTGATCGTCGGCGGTGGCGCTGCGCGGACGGGCGCTACGTGAACGAGCCCGTCACGGGTCGACCGGGGCGCACCGCACGGACCAGGACGACGTCACTGCGGCGTTCGCGAAGTCGGCCTCGCAGACCAGTGGCACGTCGTGCGGCGGCAGCGCCCAGTCCGAGCAGAGGCCGGCCGGGGTGAGCTCGGACGTTGTCGCGGTGCACGTCGCCTCGCTGGTCCCGCACGCGCTGCGCCCATCGACGCCGTTCGCCCCGGTGCCGACGGGGCTGACGACGTGCACGTTGACGAACGGGTCGTAGCAGGCCCACCCCGTCGTGCCCGGGTCCTCCTGGCCGGGCAGCGGGACGCACTCGGCCCTGGCGCTGGTGCTGCTCGGGAACGACGTGGCGCACGACCAGTTCGCCGGCCGGCTCGCCGCCGGGATCGGCGGAGTGAACACCAGGCCCTGGCCGGGCGCGTACGACCACGCGACACCGGTCACGGCGAAGCCGGCCGGCGGGAACGACGGACCCCACGTCGTGACGTCGCGCAGCGGCGTGACGACCGGCTCCAGCGCGTCGGTCGCGGGGGCGGTCGCGGGTTCGACGTCGCAGCCGGCGGTGGGGTCGGTGGACCAGGCCGGACCGGCCGCCGAGTAGTGGTACGTCACGCCGGTCTGGTCGGTGAACCGCGAGCAGACCAGTGCGGGCTCCCCGATGTACGACACGGTCGTCGGCGCGACCGTCGTCATGCCGTTGGTGCCGTTCACCGCAGCCGACGCGACGACCTGCGCGCCGACGACGACGACACAGGCGAGCGTGCCGTTCTGGAACACCGGGCCGCCGGCGAGAGTGCCGGTGTACGTCCCGTCCGGCGCTTCCGGAGTCGGGTCGAGGGCCGAGCTCAGCGCGCAGGGCCTGTCGAGCAGCGGGTCGGGCGGGGCGGCGTTCGCCGCCACCGGCGTGAGGAGCGTCGCGACGGCGAGCGCCGCGAGGACATGCCTTCTCATGGGAACCCCCTCCCCGGAGGGACGGGACGCGGCTGTGTGCGCGGTAGGGACCGTCTCCCGGTGGACGCCGACCGTAACGACGGCCCGCGCCATGATCAACCGCGAGAGGGAAACTGCTCGCGAAGGGATGCCGCGGCGTCAGACGCGGCGGAAGAGCAGGGCGCGCTTCACTTCCTGGATCGCCTTGGTGACCTCGATGCCGCGCGGGCACGCCTCGGTGCAGTTGAACGTCGTCCGGCAGCGCCAGACGCCTTCCTTGTCGTTGAGGATGTCCAGCCGCTCCTCGGCGC
>Ga0190268_10000051_pt1 | contig 29479 bp, 33 predicted proteins | sample Popmic249T_FD_133750 | JGI IMG/M metagenome (GOLD analysis project Ga0190268, IMG submission 133750) | Populus adjacent soil microbial communities from riparian zone of Blue River, Arizona, USA - 249 T | ecosystem: Environmental > Terrestrial > Soil > Riparian zone | place: USA: Arizona... | reverse complement strand
GCGGTCCTCAAGACCTGGCGCATCCTGCGCCGGCTCCGCACCTGCCCCTGGCGCGCCGGCCCCATCGTCGCCGCCATCCTCACCCTCGAACACCTCTGACGATGGAAAAGGCTCCCGGTTGCGCAGAAGACACGGGCGAAGGCCCCCCGGCTCGGGAGCCGGGGGGCCTTCGTCGTGCTACGTCGTGGCTACGACGGGAGCGGGATGCTCCAGATGCCGCGGCCGTGGGTCGCGCTGTACAGGCGGCCGTCGGGACCGACGTGCAGGTCCATGACGGTGGTCAGCGGGTGGTTGCCGCCGAGCCGCAGCCAGTGCGCGCCGCCGTCCGTCGAGATGAGCGTCCCGAGGTCGGTGCCGAGCACCAGCGTGCCGTCCTCGGTGACGACGAGGTCGTTGGCCGGCACGTCGGGCAGGTCGCCCGACACGTCGGTCCACGTCACGCCACCGTCGGTCGTCTTCCAGAGGTGCCCGACGCCGGCGCCGGGGCCCTCCACGAAGCGGCGCGAGAAGCCGTTGAAGACGACGTACGCCGTGGAGCCGTCGGCGTCGTTGGTGTCGGCGACGACGTTGGAGATGTAGCGGTTCGGCATCGCCGCGGGCAGCGTGACGTGGTGGTACGTGCCGCCGTAGTTGGTCACGATGCCACGCGAGAAGCCGGCCGGGTTGCAGCCGCCGCACCAGCCGGCCCAGACGACGTCGTTGTGCGACGAGAGGCCGGTGATGCTGCGGCCCGCGCCCGTGTCGAACTGCGGGACCCAGTCGGCGCCGGACTCGATGTCGAAGCCCTTGTCGTACGTCCACACCATCTGGCCGCCCGCGACCCAGTGGTCCTTGTCGGCCGAGTCCGCGCGGAACGGCGCCGTGAACCTCGGGAACGGGTCGGGGATGCTGACGTCCTTGACGGCGCTGAACGAGCCGTCCGTCTTGCCGCACTCCGTGGTGACCCACAGCGTCAGGTAGACGTACTCGTCGAGGATGTTGCAGCCGTTGTCGGGGTCCACGATGATGTCGCCGCCGTCACCGCCGAACGGCGAGACCATGGTGTTGGACCCGGGCATCAGCAGCGATCCGCCGTTGTCCTGGAGACCACCCGCGACGGCAACGCCCTTGGCCTTGTCGGTGGCGTCGATGTCGTCGTCGCCGTCGGTGTCGACGTAGCCGGTACCCACCGAGTAGTACTGGAGCGTCCGCAGGTTCGCGTTGTGGCTCGCCCAGTCGGTGGCGTTGCCGTTCTTGTTGACGGCGAGGCTGTTCTTCGGGCGGGAGTAGAGACCGCCGTCGTTGCCGATGTAGACGCGGCCGTTGCCGAACGCGATCGAGTGCTGGTCGGCGTGGGTCGTGTCGGGGCAGGTGTTCTTCGCGTCGCTGATGTCCCAGCAGGAGAACCCGAAGTTCCAGTACGGCCCGATGGCCTTCCACGTGGAGCCGCCGTCACGGGTCTCGAAGACCTCTTCCAGACCGACGAACACGTGGTTGCTGTTGTTCGGGTCGACCGCGATGAAGTTGTTGTACCAAGCCTGCACGCCGGGGCCGTAGCCGCGGTTCCAGGCGTTGGACTTCAGCGCGGAGCCGGACTCGCCCAGCTTCTTGTAGTTGGCGATCGACGTCCACGGGCCGGTGACCGAGCCGCTGTTGGAGACGAAGACGCCCATGAGGACGCTGCTGCCGTTCTGGACACCGGTCAGGTAGAGCTGGGTGTCCTCGACGATCGTGTACAGCTTCTTGCCGTCGCCCGAGTAGTCGAGCTCGGCGTTGCCGACGTTCTTCGCGACGATCGCGCCCTGCGGGTTGACCTTGGTGAACGTCGCGCCGGCGTTCTTGGAGACGTAGAAGCCGTTGTACGCCTCGTAGCCGCGCCAGGCGGCGTTCGCGACGATCTCCTTGCCCTGGGTGCCGGGGCGGACGGCGACGTCGTTGATGATGCCGGCGTACGGCGACGACTGGACGCCGGGGTTGAGCAGCAGCGTCCACGCGCCGTTCTTCGTCGTGGCGGAGTGGCGCCAGAGGCCGCGCGAGGTGGCGGCGTACGCGTTGCCCGCGTCGTCGAACTTGACCTTGTTGATGAACTTGCCCGCGAGGACGTTGGTGCCGTCGCCCGCGTCACCGACGCGGTGCGCGGCGGTGAACACCGACGTACGCGGGCTGGGGAGGCGGTAGACGCCGGAGCCGACGTACGACGTCGAGCCGGTGTTGCCCTCGCCCGTGGCGAGCCAGAGGGCGCCGTCGGGCGCGACGCGGAGGTCGCCGGTGGACAGCGTCGGGAGGCCGTCGGAGATGGGGGTCCAGGTGGCGCCACCGTCGGTCGAGCGGAACACGCCGCCCGCCGCGCCGCCGGCGTAGACCGTGCCGAGCGAGTCGACCGCGACACCGGTCACGCGGCCGGAGACCAGGCCCGCGCCACCGCTCGAGTTGGAGAACGCCGGGTCGCGGTAGTCCGGCGAGTCGGCGTCGTACTTCTTGTTGGTCGTCTCGGCCCAGGTGCCGGCGTAGGTCGGCAGGCTCTTCATCTGGGCCCACGCGGCGTCGTACGCGCCGGGCGCGACGACACCGGGGGCCTGGCGGGCCTGGGCGTACTGCTCGGCGGCGATGCGCGCCTCTTCGCCTTCGGCGGTCGGCGATCCCTGCGCCATGAGGGCGCGTTCGCGGTACTGGAAGTTCTGCGGGACGGAGGCCTTGGCGTTGGTGCTTCCGGACACTCCGCCCGTCGCGGCGGCGGCTACGAGCGATACGGCCGCGGCTCCCGCCAGGGGCATCCGGCGGACTCGGGACAGGTTCATGCAGGCCCTCTCTCAGGCACAGGTGTGGTCAACGCACGCTAACCCCGCATGACCCGGATTGCGACGGCAGACAGGAAAATGAGTCCGTTCGGCCTATCAAGTTCTGCCTTGCTTGTGCCGAACGACCTCCGGAGGGCAAGGACTTACGTCCTCGCGACCGCCTCGGCGAGCGCCTTCGCGACGTCCTCGTGGGCCGCCCACGACCAGTGCATGCCGTCGGGATTCAGGGTGCCGTTGGCCAGGTGCGGGGCGATGACGGCGTCGAGGTCGGCGAGAGGGACGTTCATCGCCTCGCCCCATTCTCTGTGTGCTCTGGCCGCGGGCGGCTGGGTCCGCGTGACGTGGCCGAGGTACTCGGCGTCGAACGGCGGCGGCACGATCCCCACGACCTTGGTGTCGGGATGCAGGTCGCGGAGCGCGCCGACGATGCGGGTCAGGTAGTGCAGCGTGACGTGCTGCGGCAGCGTACGGATGCGTCCCCCGGTGACGCGGACGACGTACGGGTTGGCGCGGTGGTACGCCTGCTTGAGGGTGCGTCTGAGCGGCCCAGGCCGGACGTAGTCGAGACCAACCCGGAGGTACGCCGGCAGCGCCGCGGGGAGCATGTCGGCGCCGCCGAGCGCGAGGACGACGACGTCGGCACGCGGCAGCAGGACCGAGTAGACGTACGGGTCGCGGGTCAGCGCCCACCACGCGTCGCGCGCCGTCCACCCGAGCCGGCCTACGAAGTCCACCTCCGCGCCGAGCAGGCGGCCGAGGACGTTCGGGAACAGGTCGGGGTGCGTGATCAGCTCGCGCTGGGTCGGCCCGTGGAACGCCAGCGAGTCGCCGACGACGAGGACGCGGGTCACAGCCGCCATGCTTCGAGCGGCGACCGAGAATCGTGATCTTGGCAATGTTTCGGGCCGCCGGCGATAACGAACATGGCCAAGATCACGACTTTCGCGAGTTCTCGGGCGACGCGTCCGCGGTGTCCGCGCGGAGCTGGCCGCAGGCCGCTGCCACGTCGCTCCCCCGCGTGTCGCGCACCGTCACGGGGACGCCGGCGGCTTCGAGGCGTCGTACGAACTCGCGCTGCGACTCGGGCCTGCTGGCCGTCCAGTCCGAGCCGGGCGTCTCGTTGAGCGGGATGAGGTTGACGTGGACGAGGTGGCCCTTCAGCAACGACCCCAGCATCGTTGCGCGCCACGGCTGGTCGTTGACGTCGCGGATGAGCGCGTACTCGATGCTCACCCGCCGCTTGGTCTTCTCCGCGTACGTCCACGCCGCGTCGAGCGCCTCCTGCACCTTCCACCGCGTGTTGACCGGCACGAGCGTGTCGCGGAGCTCGTCGTCGGGCGCGTGGAGGGAGAGCGCGAGCGTGACGTTGAGCCCCTCGCCGGCGAGGCGCAGGATCGCGGGTACGAGCCCCACGGTCGACACTGTGATCGAACGCTGCGACAGCCCGAGGTCCTCGACGAGCCGGCGTACGGACGCGACGACCGGGCCGTAGTTGGCCATCGGCTCGCCCATGCCCATGTAGACGACGTTCGACAGGCGGCCGGCACCGCCGGGCAGCTCGGCGCGAGCCAACGCCCGCGCCGCCGCCACGACCTGCTCCACGATCTCGGCGGTCGAGAGGTTGCGGGTGAGCCCGCCCTGCCCCGTCGCGCAGAACGGGCAGGCCATCCCGCACCCGGCCTGTGACGACACACACACCGTGTTGCGCTCCGGGTAGCGCATGAGCACGGACTCGACGAGCGCGCCGTCGTGGCAGCGCCACAACGTCTTGCGCGTCGTGCCGCGGTCGGCCTCGACGTGCCGTACGGGAGTGACCAGCGTCGGGAGCAGAGCCGCCACCAAGGACGCCCGCGACGACGCCGGGAGGTCGGTCATCGAGGACGGGTCGTCGGCGAGGTTCGTGAAGTACCAGCGGGAGAGCTGCGTCGCGCGGAACGCCTTCTCCCCCAGCGCTTCCACGGCCTCGCGGCGCTCCGCAGCCGACAGGTCCGCCAGGTGGCGCGGCGGCTTGCCGCGGCGCGGCGCGTCGAAGACGAGCGGCAGGCTCACCGGGCTCACGGTGCCCACGCGGTGAGCAGCAGCCACGACACCGGCGCCGCGATGAGCAGCGAGTCGAGCCGGTCCATGATGCCGCCGTGGCCGGGCAGCAGGTGGCCCATGTCCTTGATGCCGATGTCGCGCTTGACGAGCGACTCGCCGAGGTCGCCGATGGTCGCCGCGCAGACGATCGCGAGCCCGAAGAGAACGCCCTGCCACCAGGCGATCTCCATGACCGACGACACGAGAGCGACGCCGCAGATGACGCACGCGACGACACTGCCCGCGAACCCCTCCCACGTCTTCTTGGGCGAGACCGTGGGCGCCATCGCGTGGCGGCCGCGCAGCACGCCCGCCGTGTAGCCGCCGACGTCGCTGCACACGGTCGTCGCGATGAACGACGCGATCCGCGCGCCGCCGTTCGCGGGCGCGGTGAGCATCGCGGCGAAGCCGGCGAGGAACGGCACGTAGACCGCGACGAAGACGCTCGCCGTCCAGTCGCGCAGATACCCGGGTACGCCCTCGGCCAGCCGCCACGCGAGGCACGCGAGGCAGGTCGCGACGAGGCCGAAGAGCAGCGCCGCCGTACCCCGCTGGTACGCCGCCGCGATGGTGACCATGCCGCCGACGACGAGCGGCGTCCGGGCGGGGTGCGCGCCCGTCTGGGCCAGCGCGCGGCAGAGCTCGAGGATGCCGATGGCGATGGCGACGGCGATGACGCCGGCGAACAGCGGCCGGTTGGTGAACAGCGTGACGAGGATGAGCGCGGCGAGCGCGAGGCCGACGGCGATGGCGGCGGGGAGGTTGCGGCCTGCCTTCGGAGGATGCGGCGTCTCGGCGACGTCGGGTACGTCGGCCGGGCTCGGTACCTGGGTCGCCGACATCGGGCGGGGAGCGGGCGCGAGGTCAGACCTCGAGCAGCTCCGCCTCCTTGTTGGACAGCGCGTGGTCGACGTGGCCGGTGTACTTGTGGGTGAGCTCGTCGAGCTCCTTCTCGGCGCGGCGTACGTCGTCCTCGCCGGCCTCGCCGTCGCGCGCCATCTTGTCGAGGGCGTCCTTGGCGTGGCGTCGGACGGCGCGGATCGCGACGCGGCCCTCCTCGGCCTTGTGCTTGGCGACCTTGATCATGTCCTTGCGCCGCTCCTCGGTGAGCTGCGGCAGCACGACGCGGATGAGGGTGCCGTCGTTGGTGGGGTTGACGCCGAGGTCGCTGTCGCGGATCGCCTTCTCGATGGCGCCGATCGTGGACTTGTCGTACGGCTTCACGACGGCCATGCGCGGCTCCGGCACGGTGATCGACGACATCTGGCCGATCGGCGTCGGCGTGCCGTAGAAGTCGGCGACGACCTTGGTGAACATCGCGGGCGTCGCCCGCCCCGTGCGGATCGTGCCGAGCTCGTCCTTGCAGACGTTGACGGCCTTCTCCATCTTCTCCTCGGCTTCGAGGAGGGTGTCGTCGATCACGGCGGGCCTTTCGGCGTCGGGAGCGGCTACGCGTCGTTCGGGCACACAACGGTGCCGATCTTCTCACCTCGGACGGCACGGCCGATGTTGCCCTCGGTCATGAGGTCGAAGACGACGATCGGCAGGTTGTTGTCCATGCAGAGGCTGATGGCGGTGGTGTCCATGACCTTGAGGCCGCGCGAGATGACCTCGGAGTAGTCGAGCGAGTCGAACTTCACGGCGTCCGGGGTCGTCCGGGGATCGGCGTCGTACACCCCGTCGACCTGCGTCGCCTTGAGCACCGCCTCGGCGCCGATCTCCAGCGCGCGCTGGGCCGCGGTGGTGTCGGTGGAGAAGTACGGCGCGCCCATGCCGGCGCCGAAGATGACGACCCGGCCCTTCTCCAGGTGGCGGATCGCCTTGCGCGGGATGTACGGCTCCGCGATCTGGCCCATCTGGATGGCGGTCTGGACGCGCGTCTCCATGCCGCGGTTCTCCAAGGCGTCCTGGAGGGCGAGGCAGTTGATGACGGTGGCGAGCATGCCCATGTAGTCGGCGCGCGGCCGGTCCATGCCGGCCTTCTCCAGCGCCGCCCCGCGGAACATGTTGCCGCCGCCGACGACGACCGCGATCTGGACGTCGTTCACTTCACAGATCTGCTTGGCCACGGACGCGACGACGTTGGGGTCGATGCCCAGCGGCTCGTTGCCCGCGAACGCCTCGCCGCTGATCTTCAGCAGCACCCGCGACCAACGAGGCGACGCGCCCTCACCACGTACGTCGTGGGACACGTCGCCTCCTCGGTCGCTCGGGGGTCGTTGCTACTAGGCCTGGCCCACCTCGAAGCGCACGAAACGCTTCACGGTGACACCGGCCTCGTCCAGCATCTGCTTGACGGTCTTCTTGCTGTCCTGCACGGACGACTGCTCGAGGAGGGTGACCTCCTTGTAGAAGCCGTTCACCCGGCCCTCGACGATCTTGGGCAGCGCCGCGTCGGGCTTGCCCTCCTCGCGCGCGGTGGCCTCGGCGACGCGCTTCTCGCGCTCGATGTCCTCGGCCGGGATCTCGTCGCGGGTGACGTACTGCGCGCGCATCGCGGCGATCTGCATCGCGGCGCCGCGGGCGGCGTTGAGGTCACTGCCCTCGAACTCCACGAGCACGCCCACCTGCGGCGGCAGGTCGCTGGCGCGGCGGTGCATGTACGACGCCACCGTGCCCTCGAAGAACACCGCGCGGCGCAGCTCGATCTTCTCGCCGATGACGGCGTTGAGGGACTCGATGTTGTCGGCAACGGTCTTGCCGTCCGCGAGCGTCTCGCCGAGCAGCTTCTCGACCTCGCCGATGCCGCTGGCGGCGGCGTGCGCGGCGATGTCCGTCGCGAGCTGCTGGAAGCTCTCGTTCTTCGCGACGAAGTCGGTCTCGCAGGCGAGCTCGATGAGCGCGCCCTCGCTGGCCGCGACGAGGCCGTTGTTGGCGGAACGCTCGGCGCCGCGCTTGGCGGCCTTCGCCATGCCCTTGGTACGCAGCAGGTCGACGGCGGCGTCGAAGTCGCCGTCCGTCTCCGTCAGCGCCTTCTTGCAGTCCATCATCCCGGCGCCCGTCGCCTCGCGGAGGCGCTTGACGTCGGCAGCGGTGATCTCGGCCATCGGTGTGGGGTCCTTAGCTAGGTAGGGCGGGTCAGGCGGACGGGGCGGCGTCGGCCGGCGGGGCCTCCGGGGTCGCCTCGGGGGCTGCCTCGGCGGCGGGCGCGGGCTCCGCGGCGGGGGCCTCGGCAGCGGGAGCCTCGGCGGGCGCCGCGTCGGCCTGCTGGCCGGTCTTCAGCAGCTCCAGCTCCCAGTCGGCGAGCGGCTCGTCGGTGGCGAGCTGGCCGTCGACGTTCGGCTTGTCCTCGCCGCGACCGGCGTTGGAGTTGGCCGACGCGCGCTGCATGAGCCCCTCGGCGACGGCGTCCGCGATGACCCGGGTGAGCAGCGCCGCGGAACGGATCGCGTCGTCGTTGCCGGGGATCGGGAAGTCGACCTCGTCGGGGTCGCAGTTGGTGTCGAGGATCGCGACGACCGGGATGTTGAGCTTGCGCGCCTCGCCGACGGCGATGTGCTCCTTCTTCGTGTCGATGATCCACACCGCGCTCGGGGTCCGCTGCATGTCGCGGATGCCGCCGAGGGTGCGCTCGAGCTTCGCCTTCTCACGGGAGAGGACGAGGCTCTCCTTCTTGGTCATGACCGTGGTGCCGCCGGTCTGCTCGATCATCTCGAGCTCCTTGAGGCGCTGCAGGCGCTTGTAGACCGTCTGGAAGTTGGTGAGCATGCCGCCCAGCCAGCGCTCCTTGACGTACGGCATCCCGACGCGCGACGCCTGCTCGGCGATCGCCTCCTGCGCCTGCTTCTTGGTGCCGATGAACATGATCGTGCCGCCGTGCGCGACCGTCTCGCGCACGAACTCGTACGCGCGGTCGATGTACGACAGCGTCTGCTGCAGGTCGATGATGTAGATGCCGTTGCGCTCGGTGAAGATGTAGCGCTTCATCTTCGGGTTCCAGCGCTTGGTCTGGTGCCCGAAGTGCACGCCGCTCTCGAGCAGCTGCTTCATGGTGACGACGGCCATGGCCGCACGCGCCTTTCCCGCCGGGCGGCAACAGCCGCTCCGGCTTGCTCGGTTCGTCGCGGTGCACGAGGTCCGTACGCCGCCCTGATGCCCGCCGTGGGCGCGTGCCTGGGACGGGTCCCGGACCGAGGCGCCTCCCCGCGTGAGCGGGGCGCGGACATGCGAGGTCGGCCCTCTTGCGAGAGCCGCCGGGTGGAAGTGTAGCCGCTAGGCCGCCGGGGCCGTTAACCGGCGGACGGCGGGCATCCCCACGGTGAACGCCGCCAGCCCGCAGAGCGCCAGGCCCGGCAGGAACAGCCACGGCCCGAGGACGTCGTCGAACATGTGCGCCACGGTCCAGACGGCGACGAGCGCGACGAGCGCGCCAGGAACGACGTACGCCCAGGTCGGGATCGGCTTGGTCGTGACCCAGAGCGCGAAGACGAGGAGCGCGAGCAGCGCCGCCACGATCAGCGGGCTGAACGAGAACCCGTCCGGCCCCTGGGTCAGCCCGGTGCCCGAGAAGTTGATGCCCGGCATGTAGTACTTCGTGTAGTTGTACGAGGTGACGTAGCCCTGGGCGTAGCTGGAGTACCACTGCTCGTTGCCGCCCATGAACATGCCGCTGGTCTGCGTCTTCGACCACGTGAACGACAGCGCCACCAGGCAGAGCGGCACGCCGGCCAGCACGAACAGCCGCGGCCCCTGCGTGAGCCTGCGCAGCGTCAGCTCGCCGCCGGTGCGCTCCTTCGCCTTGGCGTACTCGGAGTGGATCGCGACGACCGCGCCGGCCAGCCAGAGCAGCGGGACGAGCGAGAGGTTGAACAGCACCCACGCCCACGCCGCGAACAGCAGCGTCGCTCCGCCGGTGATCCAGGCGTCGTACGGCGTCTTCAGGATGCCGCGGTCGGCGGCGATGGCCGCCGCGCCCGCGGCGACCAGGACGAGCGTCCACGCCAGGCTGGTGACGCTGCTGCCGATCACGAGAACGCCACCGAGGGTGGAGAGCGGCTTGCCGGGCAGCTTCGAGATCGCGAGGGCGACGAGGCAGGCGCCGAGGCCCGCGGTGGTGGCGTTGGGAATCGCTTCGAGGCGGGTACGCGCGGTGTCGCGGGCCTGCGCGGCGAGGCCGGTGTGCACGGCGTCGTACGTGAGGATCAGCGCCGCCACGAGCACCAGCAGCGGGATGAGCGACGGGTCGAGCAGGAGGTACGCCTGCGCCAGCGCGAGCACCGCGACCGCGGTCTGCAGGGCGGGGTGGGCGAGCCGCTTCGCCTGCGGCAGCACGCGGCCCGCGAGCGCGGCGCCGGCCAGCGCGAGGAACGCGAAGTCCCAGACGTGGCCGAGCTTCGACGACTTCCAGCCGAACGACAGGTACCGGTCGCCGTGGCTGCCCGGCACGAGCTCCAGCAGCACGGCGAGCAGCAGGACGCCGTAGCCGACGACGGCCAGCGACTTGCCGGGGATGCGTTCGGTCAGCGACGGGTCGCGGAGGCGTTCGTCGGCCCTCGCGGCGGCGTCGCGGATGCGCCCGACGACGTCCGCGTGCGGCAGGCCCGGCTCTGCGTGTGACATGGATCTCCTCCCCTTGCGCCTTTTCCGACGGTACGGTGCGTCGCGGCGGCGGGGGGACCGATCGCCGAAAGTCGTGCGAATCCGGGGAGGGATCGGTGCGCAGTTCTTCGATCGTCGTGGCGCTCGTCGCGAGCGCGGTGCTGGCGGGGTGCACGAGGGACGCGCCGCCCACGTCCCAGCTGTCCGAGTCGCCGACACCGTCGGTGACGGCCACGCCGTCGGTGCAGCCGACCAAGAAGCCGTCCGCCAAGCCGAGCGCCAAGCCGAGCGCGAAGCCGACGCCCAAGCCCACCCCGCCCAAGCCGACGCCTCCGACGCCGACGCCGCCGAAGCCCACCCCGGCGCCGGGGACCGTGCTCACGGCGAAGGGCGCGTACCTCGAGGTCAGCGAGGACGAGAACCTCACGCAGCCCGACTTCGAGAACGGCTGCGAGGCGCACGACCCCGACCTCACGCAGGTGTCCTGCGGCGTGCACAAGCTGGCCGGCGGCACCGTGACGTGGGTCGCGGGCTACGAGGACCACACCCTCCCCGGCGAGCCGCGCTACGTGATCCGCGTCTACAAGCGCCTCGCCAACGGCACCGACTCCATGACCCACGTCGGCTTCGGCGACCCGGGCACGTGGGCCGAGGGCCAGGGGCGGGTCGGCTCGCTGACCGGGCAGGCGAACGACTCGCTGGTGGTGTTCGTGACGTTCCGCGGGTCGGGCACGTTGAAGGGCTACGACCTGCTGACCTGGCGCGCGGGCGGCGCCGGGCCGGTCCTCCGGGCGCACCGCGGCGAGATCAGCCACGGGCAGTTCTTCGTGCGGACCAAGGGCTACATCTCGGGCTACGAGGCCGACTACTCCGACGGCGCGCCCAACTGCTGCCCCACCTCGTGGAAGCACGAGAACGTCTACTGGGACGGCTCGGCGTTCCGGCTCCGCTACTTCTCGAACGTCAAGGAGCCGCCGGCGTCGTAGGGCGCCGTTTCCACAGGCGGCAAAGTTCCGTCCACAGATTGCGTGCGATCTCGTTCCGGGGCTTGCGAGCGCGCCACGCTGGAGACATGACGTCTCTCGCCGCGCTGCTAGCCCTGGCCTGGGTGCTGGTCTCGCCCTGGGCCAGTGCGCGCGCGGCCGGCTGGGTGGCGCCGCTGGACGGGCCGCTCGTCGTACGCCGGGCGTTCGACCCGCCCTCGGCCCGCTGGGGGTCGGGGCACCGCGGGGTGGACCTCGCGTCGGCGCCTGGCGCTCCCGTGCGGGCCGCCGGGGCGGGGACGGTGACGTATGCCGGGGTGCTCGCGGGGCGCGGCGTGCTCGTCGTGACGCACGGGACGTTGCGGACCACGTACGAGCCCGTGTCGCCTACCGCGGACGTCGGCGACATGGTGCGCGCGGGAGCGGTGGTGGCGTCGCTCGACGCCGGGCATGCGGGGCCTGCCGCGCCCGGTGAGGCGCTGCTGCACTGGGGGCTGCTGCGCGGGGAGACGTACCTCGACCCGCTCTCGCTGCTCGGGCGCGGGCCGAGCCGTCTGGTGCCGGTGTCCCCGGTTCCGGCGGCGCCCGGAGGGGCCGTACGTCCGCCGCCCGGCGTGCCGCTGCCCCTTCCCGCGCCGCGCGGCGGGTCGCCGCCGCTGCCGGTGGGTACGGCGACGCTCGCCGCGGCCGGGGTCGCCGGGGTCGCGCTGGCGGCACGGCGGAGCCGCGCGTCGCCGTGACCCCCCTGCCGGAACGGCCCTGGCGCGCGTACCGTCCCACGGTCATGAGGCGCGTCCCTGCACTGGCGGTCGCGGCCGCGCTGGCGGCCGGCGGCTGCACCGGCGATGACCGGCCGTCGGCGGACCGGCCTGCGCCGGCGACGACGCCGGCGACGGTCGCTGCCACGCCGCGCGAGCCGGTCGTGGGCGAGGCGCTGCTGCGGTACGAGTGGCGGCTGCTGACGTACGCGATGCCCGGCCGGCCGCCGGTGCGGGTGGCCGACGGGTACACCGTCAACGTCGTCGACGGCGGCAGCCGGCTGATCGGACAGGCGTGCAACCGCATGGAGGGCCCGGTCACCGTCGGCGACGGCACGCTGGACGTGGGAGAGACGTTCAGCACGCTCAAGGGGTGCACCGGCGAGGACCGCGCCGTCGACACCGCGTTCTCGCGCGTCGTCGCCGAGCAGCGGGTCGCCTGGTCGGTCGCCGGCGGACGGTTGCGGCTGACGGCGCCGGACGGCACGACGCTGCGGTTCGAGGCGATCGGCGGCGAGTACCCCGGCGGGCGGCCCCGCACGCTCACCTCAGGGACGCACGAGGGGTGGCGGTACCGGCTCTACGCGGAGCCGGCGCCGTACGGCGTCAAGGTCGGCTGGGTCGGCCGGGACCCAGCCGGGCGGCCGGTGCGCGGCGCTGCCGACGGGTGGGACAGCAGCCTCGGCAGCACCGTCGCCCCGGTCCACCTCGGGGTCGTCGCGAGCCCGCTCGGCGACGCGCGGATCCTCGGCGGCCTCGTACCGCGGGGCACCGTCCGCGTGGTCTACCGGCCGGGGGACGGCGGCGCGGCCGTGACGGTGCGGACGTACGACGTCCCCGGCGCGCCGCCGGAGGCGTACCTGCTGGTCGTCCCGCGGAACCCGCCGGGGAGCACGGCCGCGGCGTACGACCGCGACGGCCGGGTGCTCGCGCGCTGGACCCGCCCCTAGCGCCCACCCCCCTGCCGGAGCGAGCGAGCCGCGCGTACCGTCGAACGACCATGCGCGCTCGCCTGCTGGCTACGGCCCTCGTCACCGCCACGGTCCTCTGCGGCTGTAGCGCCAGTGCCGAGCGTCCCGCGCCGCGGCCTCCGACCGTCGCGTCGGCGACTCCCGCCGTGACCCCGGTCGGGCTCAACTGGCGCCTGGTCGAGTACCGGCTGCCGCGCCAGCCGCCGGTGGTCGTGGCGTCGGACTCGACGTTGACTCTGAAGCCCGGGGGGCGGTACTACGCCCAGGCGTGCAACGGCTACGACGGCCCGTACCAGGTCGTCGGCGACCGCATCGACTTCCAGGGCGGCGGCGGCAGCCAGATGCAGTGCCACGGCGCCCAGAACCAGCTCGAGGAAGACTTCTACCGCGTGCTCCGCGACGTGACCTGGCGGATCGACGGCCCGCGGCTGACGCTGCGCGCCGACGACGGCGCGACGTTCGTCTACGAGAGCCCCGACTCGCTCGTCCCGGACACCGGACGCACGGTCGCCGAAGGGGCGCGCAACGGCCGCCGGTACCGCGTCTGGACACGAGGACGCGGCAACGACGTCGTGCTGCGGGTCGCCTCCCTCGATGTCGCCGGACGAGGCCTGGGCTCCGGCGTGACGCCGAGCCCGCATGTGGACGAGTACCGGCGTACGGTGACGGCAGGGTCGGGGCCGGAGGTGCAGGTCGTCGCGGGCTTTGCACCCGTGGGGACTGTCCGCATCACCTACAGGAAGCCGAAGCGGGGACCCGAGGCCGAGCTGCGGCTCCACGACGTGCCGGGCGTCCGGTGGCCGGTGTTCACGGGCTTCGTGGAGCGGGGCATCGACGGCTGGCTGATGACGGCGTACGACGCGCGGGAGCGGAGGCTCGCGCCGTTCACCGGCGAGCGGCCGTTCTAGTCAGTCGCGCGAGTCGGCGAGCTTGCCGCGCAGCTGCAGCACGGCCTTGGTGTGCATCTGGCAGATGCGGCTCTCGGTGACGCCGAGCACCTGGCCGATCTCGGCGAGGGTCAGGCCCTCGTAGTAGTAGAGCGTGACGACGATCTTCTCGCGCTCGGGCAGCGTGTTGATGGCCTTCGCGAGGAGGTACTTGGTCTCCTCGGTCTCGAACGCCATGACCGGGTCCTCGGCCTTGGTGTCCTCGAGGGTGTCGACGAGGGAGAGCTTGTCGCCGCGCTCGCCGCCGACGTTGAGCAGCTCGTCGAGGGCGACGACGTTGACGAACGACACCTGGCTGAAGATCTGGTGCAGGTCCTCCAGCGAGATGTTCAGCTCGGCGGCGACCTCCTGCTCGGTCGGCGTGCGGAACAGCTTGGTCTCCAGGGCGGCGTACGCCTTCTCGACCTCGCGGGCCTTGTAGCGCACCGAGCGCGGGATCCAGTCGATGGCGCGCAGCTCGTCGATGATCGCGCCCTTGATGCGGCTGATGGCGTACGTCTCGAACTTGATCGCCCGCGAGAGGTCGAACTTCTCGATCGCGTCGATGAGCCCGAAGATGCCGTACGACACGAGGTCGGCCTGCTCGATGTTCGGAGGCAGGCCGACGCCGACGCGACCGGCGACGTACTTCACGAGCGGCGAGTAGTGCAGGATCAGCCGCTCGCGCAGCGCCGCGTCGCCCGAGCCCTTGAACTCGCGCCAGAGCTCGGCGATGGCGTTCTCGATCTCGAGCTTGTCGGGATCGACCGGCTTGGTCGTCGCCACCCTGCCCCGCGACGACGTCGCGGTGGAGCCGGACGCGCTCGCGTCGTCAGGCTCGGGGGTGCGCCTGCTCATACGTGGCCTTCAGTCGGTCGGCGGACACATGGGTGTAGATCTGCGTTGTAGCGAGCGTAGCGTGCCCGAGTAGCTCCTGGACGCTTCTCAGGTCAGCTCCCCCTTCGAGCAGGTGGGTGGCGGCCGAGTGCCGCAGCCCGTGCGGCCCGAGATCGGGTCCCACCTCGCTGAGGTACCCGTGCACGAGCCGGCGTACCGTCCGCGGGTCGATCCGCCGGCCGCGCTGCCCGAGGAACAGCGCGGGCCCCGCGCCGGGCGCGAGCAGCGCGGGACGCCCATGGGTCAGCCACGCGCCGAGGGCGGCCGCGGCGGGAGCGCCGTACGGCACGCTCCGCTCCTTGGACCCCTTGCCCATGACGCGGACGACGCGGCGGTCCGCGTCGACGTCGTCGACGTCGAGGCCGCAGAGCTCACTGACGCGGATGCCGGTGGCGTACAGCAGCTCCAGCACCGCCCGATCCCGCACACTGACCGGCTCGTCGCCGGGCGGCAGCTCGACGGCGGCGACGGCCTCGGCGCGGGTGAGGACGCGCGGGAGGCGGCGTTCGGTCTTCGGGGTGGCGAGCTGCCCGGCGGGGTCGGTCGCGGCGAGCCCGCGGCGCACGGCGAACGCGAAGAACACCCGCGCCGCAGACGAACGCCGCGCCAGCGTGCTCCGCGCGTACCCGCCGCTGCGCTGCCGCGCCAGCCAGCTGCGCAGCGCGGAGGCGTCGACGGCGTCGAGCGTGTCCAGCCCGAGGCGGCGGGCGTGGTCGAGCAGGCCGGCGACGTCGTTGACGTACGCCGCCACCGTGTGGCCGGACAGGCCGCGCTCGGACGCGAGGTGGCGCCGGAACGCGTCGAGCGCGGCGGCGTACGCCGGCGGCAGGTCCTCCACGGCCGCCGCGCGAGGGGCGCGCGAGGTCGAGGCGGCGGGCATGCGCCGATAGTCCGTGCCGTACGGCGCGATTGCCAGGCGCCACGCGGAGGCCGCGCCTACGCCGTACGGCGCACGTCCTCCAAGGCGGCGGGGCCGAGGCGGTACCTCCCCTCCGAGCAGACGGCGAGGTCGTGCTCGACCAGCGCGTCGAGCAGCACGTCGAGGGCGGCAGGGTCGTGGTTGCTCTGCGCCGCGACCTCCTCGACCGGCAGGAACTCGACGGGGTCGAGCGCGTCGAGCACCCGCTGCGCCTCCTGCGACAGCCGGTCGCGGCGGCCTGCGGGCACCTCGGGCTCGGGCGGCAGGTCGCCCACGCGCGAGACCAGCTCCAGCACCTCGGCGGCCGACGTGACGCACTCCGCCTCGCGGGCACGCAGCAGCGCGTGGCACCCGACGGACACCGCGGACGTCACAGGGCCGGGCACGGCCATCACGTGCCTGCCGAGGCGCGCGGCCTCGGAGCAGGTACGCCGCGCGCCGCTGCGGTGCCCCATCTCCACGACGACGGTGCCCCGCGCCAGAGCCGCGATGACGCGGTTACGCCAGAGGAAGCGCAACCTCGTGGGCGACGACCCCGGCGGCCACTCGCTGACGAGCAGCCCCGAGGACGCGACCTCCTCGAACAGCCGCCGGTTGCCGCTCGGGTACGACACGTCGACCCCGCACGCGAGCACCGCGACGGTCGGCGCCCCGGCGGCGAGGCTGCCGCGGTGCGCGCCGGCGTCGATGCCGTACGCCCCGCCGGAGACGGTCGCCCAGCCCCGGTCGCCCAGCTCGACGGCCAGCTCGGCGGCGACCTGGTTGCCGTACGGCGTCGCCGCCCTGCTCCCCACGATCGCCACGGACCGGTCGGTCACCGACGCGAGCGGCGCCGCCCCGCGCACCCACAGCGCCACGGGCCGCCGGTCCCCCAGGTCGGCGAGCGTCGCCGGCCACTCCGCGTCGCCGGGGCAGACGAGGCGGCCGCCGAGCGCGGCGATGGCGTCGAGGTCCCGCTGGGGGTCCGCCGCGGCGACGGCGCGGCGGGTCGCGCCGAGGAGGCGTTCGGGGATGTCGGGACCGCCGGTCACGAGGCGCTCCCATGCCTCCTCGGGCGTGTAGCGCGGGTACAGCGCACGGAACTCCCCGTCGTCGAGCGCGACCGCGCGGGAGAGCGCGGCGCAGGCGAGGCGGCGTTCGGGAGAGGCGTCAGAGGTCATGCGAGCTCACCTTTCGGAGGGCGACGGCGCGGCGGACGTGGGATGCGCCGGGCGCGGCCCGGCCTTCGAGGTCGGCGAGGGTCCAGGCGACGCGGACGACCCGGTCGAGGCCGCGCGCTGAGAGCCGCCCGGTGTCGACGGCGGCATGCGCGGGCGCGATCGCCTCGGCGGACAACGGCCAGCGGCGGCGCAGCTCGCGGGCGGGCACCTCGCCGTTGGCGGTCCACGGGGTGCCGGCGTAGCGGTGCGCCATGCGCTCGCGCGCGGCGAGCACCCGCTCGCGGACGGCCGCCGACGGCTCGCCGCCCGCCTCCGTCAGCTCCGCGCGGGTCACCGACTCCAGGTCGCAACGGATGTCGAGGCGGTCGAGCAGCGGACCCGAGATGCGGCCGAGGTAGCGCCGGCGTACGCCCGCCGGGCACGTGCAGTCACGGTCCTTCTTGCCGGCCGACGAGCACGGACACGGGTTGGCCGCGAGGACGAGCGTGAAGCGCGCGGGGTAGCGGGCCACGCCGCCGGACCGCGCGATGACGATCGTCCCCGACTCCAGCGGCTGACGTAACGCGTCGAGGTGCCCTGTCGCGAACTCCGGCGCCTCGTCGACGAACAGCACGCCCCGGTGCGCCAGCGACACCTCGCCCGGCCGTGCCACGCCGCTCCCCCCGCCGACCAGCGCGGGCAGCGAGGTGCTGTGGTGCGGCGCCCTGAACGGCGGCACCGTGATGAGCGGCGCGTCAGCCGGCAGCGTCCCCGCCACCGAGTGGATCGCCGAGACCTCCAGCGCGGCGTCGCCGTCGAGGCGCGGCAGGATCGTGGGGAGGCGCTCGGCGAGCATCGTCTTGCCGGCGCCGGGCGGGCCGAGGAAGAACACGTTGTGCCCGCCCGCCGCGGCGACCTCCAGCGAGCGCCGCGCCGCGGCCTGGCCGAGGACGTCCGCGAGGTCGACGTCAGAGGACGAGGCGGGGGCGGGCGGCGGCGGCTCGCCCGGGAGCGCCAGAGGCACCCCCGCCTCCCCCGTCAGGTGCCCGAGCAACGAGGCCAGGTCGGCCACGCCCACGACGTCGAGGCCGGGGACGAGGGCGGCCTCGGCGACGTTGGCGGCGGGGACGACCATGCGGCGTACGCCCGCCCGCACCGCCGTGAACGCCGCCGGCAGCACGCCCGTCACGGGCCGCACGCGACCGTCCAAGGACAGCTCGCCGAGCAGCACCACGTCCTCCGCGGCGCGCGCGGGCAGCGCCTCCGACGCCACAAGCACGGCCACGGCCATGGCGAGGTCGAACGCGCTCCCCCGCTTCGGCAGCGCCGCCGGCGACAGCGCGAGCGTGATGCGGCGCTGCGGCCAGGTGCGGCCGGAGTTGACGACGGCGGCGCGGACGCGGTCGCGCGCCTCCTGCATCGTCGCGTCGGGCAGGCCGATGAGGACGAACGCGGGGATGCCCGCCGCGAGGTCGGCCTCGACCTCGACGACGTGCCCGTCGAGCCCGACGAGACCGATGGACCACGCGCGACCGAGGGCCATCAGAACGCCCCCTCGACGTGCTCGACCTCGGCCGCGCCGCGCAGCGGCCGCAGCACCGAGACGACGTCGAAGCGCACGTCGGCGTCGGCGAGGTCGTGCTCAGCGAGCCACAACGACGCGGCGGCGCGCAGCCGCGCGATCTTCGACGACGTGACGGCGGACGCCGGCGCCCCGAAGGCAGACGAGCGCCGGCACTTGACCTCGACGAACACGACGACGCCGCCGCGCACGGCGACGACGTCGAGCTCACCCGCGCGGCAGCGCCAGTTGCGGTCGAGGACCGCGTACCCCGCGTCCGCCAGGAAGCGCACGGCGACCCGCTCGCCGTACGCACCGACCGCGTCCTTGGCCCGCACGCCGTACCCCCGTCGTCTGGAAATCCGTCCAGAACGACGCTAGGGATCCGGCAACCCCAGGAACGAGATCGGGAGCAATCTGTGGACGGAGATTTCCGCCCTGTGGAAGAGCGCTAGAACGACGTCGTCGACGGCATCGCGACGTCGGTCTCGCCGTCCGCGAGGCCTTCCGGCGCGAACGCGATCCCCTCGACCGGAGCCATCCCCTCGGACGTGCCCTCGGCGGGCGTCTCCGACGCCACGGGTACGCCCTGCGCGTCGCCCGCGGGCGCGGACGACGGCGGCGGCGTGGCCCAGCCCTCGCGCGGGCCCGGCGAGGTCGCCGTCCCCGCGTCGTCGGACGGGCGGCCGCCAGCCGGCGAGGGCAGGTCGTCCTGCGGCGACGGCGGGATCGGCTCGGTCTTCTGCTGGTTCGCTGCCTGGGGCGCGTTCTCCCCCGCCATGCGCCCCGCGTCGCCGTCGGCGTACGTGCTCATCGCTGCGCGGTGAGCCGCGGGTCGACGCCCATGCCGTTGCCGATGAGGCCGGCGGCGGGCTTGCCGTCCTCGCCCGGGGCGCCCTCGGTCTCGACACCGTCGGTGGAGTCGCGGACGTTCTCGTGGACCTCGGCCGTCTGGTCGTCGCGGTCGACGCCGTCCTGGTCGTGCTCGGGCTCGTGGCTCATGGTGTGTACCTCCTGACGGGAGGCGTACCCCGCGAGGTCAGCCGAGGAACCCCCAGAGCACCAGCCCGCCGACGATGACGATGCCGGCGATCAGGATCGCGATGTCGGTGGTCGCGGGGCCGCGGTAGCGCCGGGTGGCGTTAAAGCCCATCGACCTTCTCCAGCTCTTCCACGTTCACGTCCTTGAACGTCACCACACGCACGTTCTTCACGAAGCGCGCCGGGCGGTACATGTCCCACACCCACGCGTCGTGCATGGTGATCTCGAAGAACACCTCGCCGTCGGCGTTGCGCACCTGGAGGTCGACGGAGTTGGCGAGGTAGAAGCGCCGCTCGGTCTCCACGACGTACGTGAACTGCCGCACGATGTCGCGGTACTCGCGATAGAGCTGGAGCTCCATCTCGGTCTCGTACTTCTCGAGATCCTCGGCGCTCACAGCGGCTCTCCCACGGCGTCCACGAGGTCATTCTCCCCCAACGCGGTGTTGAACGAGTGCCGGTGCTGCCTGCACCGGCCGTGCGCGCGCAGCGCCGCCTTGTGCTCCGGCGTGGCGTACCCCTTGTGCTGCGCGAAGCCGTACTCGGGGAAGTCGGCGTCCATCTCGATCATGATCCGGTCGCGCGTCACCTTCGCGATGACCGACGCGGCGGCGATGCAGGCGGCGACCGAGTCGCCCTTCCACATCGCGAGCCCAGGCACGCCGAGGCCGGCGACGGGGAAGCCGTCGGTGAGGACGTAGTCGGGACGCGGCTCCAGCGCCCAGAGCGCGCGGCGCAGGGCGAGGACGTTGCACCGGTGCAGGCCCACGGCGTCGATCTCGTCGCACGACACCACGACGACGGACCACGCGACGGCGCGGTCGACGATCTCGGCGTAGCAGGCCTCGCGAGCCGCGTGGGTGAGCAGCTTGGAGTCGGCGAGGCCCGGCACCCGGCCGCGCTTGCCCTCGGGGAGGATGACCGCCGCCGCGGCCAGCGGGCCCGCGTGCGCGCCCCGCCCCGCCTCGTCGGCGCCCGCCACGCGCGCGAAGCCGCGGCGGCGCAGGGCGCGTTCGAACGCCCAGAGCCCCGCCTCGCGGCGCAGGTCACTGACGGACATCGGTGGCATCACGGTGCAGGATAGTGGCGCCCTCGCAGGCAGGACGACCATGTCCCGGCGGCGAAGGCTCCCTGAAAGGCAATGCTGCCTCCCAAGCAAGGAGCGTCCCCGTGTCGCACCGCCGCCCGCTCGCCTCCCTCTGCGCCGGACTGGCGGTGCTCGCCACCGCGGCCACGGCCGCCACCGGCTCCGACGTCGCGGCCACGGCGTTCTGCCCGGCACCGCCCCCGATGACGTTCACGGAGCCGACGTACGTCGACACGACCCGCGCGGGCGGCGAGCCCATCGTCTTCACGATGCCGAACGGCCGCATCCTCTACGGCTCGCACGCCGGCACGACGCACTTCTACTCGCCGGACGCCGCCGACCCCAACACGATCGCGTTCATGGAGCAGTACCGCGGCCAGACGCACTACTGGTGGAGCGACACCCAGGGCGGCGAGTGGGACTTCGCCGAGCGCGAGGCGGCCGGCGCCGCGGCGGCGAGCGGCTTCTCCGACCCGGAGTTCGCGGTCGACATCGCCGGCAACGTCTACGTCTCCGAGATCAACCTCGTCAACGTCGCCGTCTCCAAGTCCACGAACGGCGGCGAGTCGTACGTCCTGCAGAACCCCACCGCCAACGTCTTCACCGACCGGCAGTGGATGGAGGCCGACACCGAAGGCGTCGTCTACATGGTCTCCAACCCGACCGGCCCCGGCGGCTCGGTCAACCCCGGCGAGGCCGACACGTACCAGGTCAACAGCGGCCACACGATGTACAAGTCCACGGACGGCGGCGTCACGTGGACCGACGGCTTCCCCGACCCGGGCGGCCTCGGCGACATCCGGGTCGACAAGAACGACGGCACCGTCTACGAGGCGCACCTCGAGGGCAGCGAGCTGACGATCCACGCCTGGCGCAACGCGCGTAACGAGGACTTCACGACGAAGGTCGACGCCGAGGTCAACATCGTCTACGACGACGTGCACATGCTGGCGCACTGGCCGGCGTTCGACCTCGACCCGAGCGGCAACCTGTACATGGTCTGGGACGACAACGGCGTCGGCGAGCTGGAGGCCGGCATCTACTACTCGTACTCGAAGACCAAGGGCAAGACCTGGTCCGCGCCGCAGCGCGTCAACACCAACGCGAACACCGCGATCTGGCCCTGGATCGGCGTCGGCGACGACGGCCGCGTCGGCATCGCGTGGTTCGAGGCCGACACCGAGCTGCCGGGCCACGACGCCGAGACCGACGGCACCCACGGCTGGCGCGTCGTCGGCGCGACGTCGATCACCGCGCTCGGCTGCGAGGGCGGCAAGCTGCCGTCGTTCGCGGTCGGCACGATGACGCCGGAGCCGATCCACACCGGCACCATCTGCCAGGGCGGCACGACCTGCCAGGCGTTCCTCATCGACCGCCGGCTCGGCGACTACTTCTCGGTCGAGGTCGACGGCAAGGGCATGATGTACGCCGCGTACTCCGACACGCGCGAGGGCGGTTCCGTCTCGCTGCCCGGCTTCGTCCGGCAGAAGACCGGCGCCTCGCTGCTCGCACCCAAGGCGCCGGTGACGCCGCCGAAGAAGCCGACCGTGCCCACCAAGCCGAACAAGCCCGAGACCAAGCCCGACGACGAGATCGCGACCACCGGCCTCGACGTCGCGCTGCCGGTGTCGGCGGTCGTGTTCGCCGTGGCGGCGGTCGCGCTGCGGCGCCGGCGCCGCGAGGCATAGCTCAGACCTGACCGCCGGACGGGCGTCGCCGAGAGCGGCGCCCCGTTCGGCGTCTCCGCCCGGCTTCGAGGTGCGTTCCGCGCTCTTTCCCCGCACGACCCGCGACCCTGGAGCCGTGTCCATCCTGACGGCGTGGTCGGCGCCGGCCTCAGTCGTTCTTTGAAGATCACTACGCGTGAGACCGGCTGCTGGGCTGCAAGGTTGGGCCGATGCGGGTGCGCGGGCGCCGCTCGTCCGGGTGGACCGCCGTTCTTGTGGTGGTCCAGCGCCAAAGGGGCTCCTGCCCAGCACGATCCAGGCCCAGCGCGAGCCAGGATGGTGGAGAGCCGGGGCTAGGAGACGTCGACGGGGTCCGTGGCGTACTCGCCGCGGACCACCGCCGGGGCGAGTGACGGCAGCGACGGCGGGTCGAAGCGCTCGCCGCTGTCGGCCAGCTCGTCGAGCGTCCACCACCACTCGCCGAGGACGCGGGCGCGTTCGGCGACAGCGGCGCGGGGGGCGTTCGGGTCGTCCAGCCAGGCCACGTGGAAGCGCTCCTCGCTCCGTACGACGCGTCCTCGCCTGCGCACCCACACGCACGGGCCGACGCGCGCCGTCAGGCCGGTGTCGGCGCGCAGCGTGTCCAGGAACGGCGGCTCCCACCACGACGACGTGCCGTCGGTGACGTGGAGGAGCAGGAGGCGGTACGCGTGGTCGACGACCAGGGCACGCGCAGGGAGCCGACGGGGCACTAACGCGTGCGGCGCCGGCGGCGCAGGGCCGTGACCGGCAGCGCGAGCGCGAGGCCGAGCACCGGCGGCGTCGCCGCGACCGACCACACCGGCGAGGGCAGCGCGGTGGCCTCGGGGATGTCGGCGTTCTCGATCTGGCTGGGGACCGGCAGGCCCTTCATGCGGCTCGGCGGCCAGACGACGACGAACGCCCGCCCGATCACCTTGTCGATGGGCACGGGCCCGTGGTCGCGCGAGTCGCTGGAGCTGCCGCGGTGGTCACCCATGACGAACAGCCGCCCCTCCGGCACCTTCACCGGCTCGAACTCGCGGCGGTTGTCCTCGAACAGGTACGGCTCGTCGAGCGCGACGCCGTTGACCATGACGCGGCCCTGGCTGTCGCAGCACTCGACGGTGTCACCGGGCAGGCCGATGACGCGCTTGATGAAGTCCTTCTCGCCGGGGGTGCCGACGCCGATCCAGTCGGCGAGCTTGCGCCGCGCCGACTCGAGGCCGTTGCGCGGCGGCGCGACGACGACCTCGGACTGGAACGAGTCGAGGCCGTTGAAGACGACGATCTCGCCGCGGTTGATGTCGCGGAGCTTGTAGACGACCTTGTTGACGAGCACCCGGTCGCCCTTGCAGCCGGGGCAGCCGTGCAGCGTCTGCTCCATCGAGCCGGACGGGATGAAGAACGCCTGGACGAGGAACGCCTTGATGACCAGCGCCAGCACGAACGCGATGAGCAGCAGGAACGGCAGCTCCCGCAGGAACGACCCGTCGTCCTTCTTCTTCTTCGTTTCCTCGGGCTGGTCCCCCGCGGGCGCCTCGGCGACAGGCTCGTCGACGGGCTCGGTCACTTGCTGACCGTCTCCCGCTTCTCCTTGATCTTGGCGGCCTTGCCGCGCAGGTCGCGGAGGTAGTAGAGCTTGGCGCGGCGGACGTCGCCACGGGTCACGACGTCGATGCTGCCGAGGATCGGGCTGTGCACGGGGAACGTCCGCTCGACACCCACGCCGAACGACACCTTCCGCACCGTGAACGTCTCGCGGATGCCGCCGCCCTGGCGCCGGATGACGACGCCCTGGAACACCTGGGTGCGCTCGCGGTTGCCTTCGACGACGCGGACGCCGACCTTGACGGTGTCGCCGGGGCGGAAGTCCGGGATGTCGGACCGCAGGCTCGCGGCGTCGAGGCTGTCGAGGGTGTTCATGGCCGGTCGCTTTCCGTGGGCGCGCGCGAGCGCGCGGGTTGCGTGCATGGGTCATCGGCGCGAGCGGGGCGCGCAGCCGCCTAGTCTGCCACAGAGGGTGGCGGCAGCGGAAACGCCAGGTCGAGCTCGGCGAGCAGTTGGCGGTCCCGCGGGCTCAGCGGGACGCGGCTCAGCAGCTCCGGCCTGATCTGTGCCGTGCGCCTCAGCGCCTCGTCGCGGCGCCACCGGGCGATGGCCCCGTGGTCGCCGGACAGCAGCACCGCGGGCACGTCGCGGCCGTCGTACGACGCGGGCCTGGTGTAGACCGGGCCCTCCAGCAGGCCTGTCGTGTGGGAGTCGTCGGCGACGGACTCGGCGTTGCCGACGACGCCGGGGAGCAGCCGCGTGACGGCCTCGATCAGCACCAGGGCGGCGACCTCGCCGCCGGCGAGGACGTAGTCGCCGAGGCTGACCTCGTCGTCGGCCCAGCGGTCGATGACGCGGCGGTCGATGCCCTCGTAACGGCCGCAGGCGATGGCCAGCCACGGCTCGGCCGCCAGCTCCTCCACGAGGGACTGGGTGAGGAGCCTGCCCGAGGGGGTCGGGACGACGACCCGTGGCCTGCCGTCACCGGAGCCGGCGACCTTGGCCATGGCGGCGTACCACGGCTCGGGCTTCATCACCATCCCAGGACCGCCGCCGAACGGTGCGTCGTCGACCGTCCGGTGCACGTCGCCCGTGTGCTCGCGCAGGTCGTGGACGCGGAGGTCGACGAGACCGCGTTCGCGGGCCTTGCCGAGCAGCGAGACGTCGAGCGGGCCGAAGAACTCCGGGAAGATCGTGACGACGTCGACGCGCATGGTCAGGTGCCGCCGAGCTCGAGCAGGCCGGGCGGCGGCACGACGACGAGGCGGCCGTTCTCCACGTCCACCTCGGGCACGATCTCGGCCACGAACGGCACGAGCAGCTCGCGCCCCTCGTCGTCTTGGATGGCGAGCAGCGGCGGGCCAGGGACGTGCACGACGTCGGTGACCCTGCCGAGGGGCGTGCCGTCGTCGGTGACGGCGTTCAGGCCGATGAGGTCGTGGTCCCACCACTCGCCCTCGTCGGTGTCCCCCGCGGAGGCCGCGTCCACGACGAGGAGCACGCCGCGGAGCGCCTCGGCGGCGTTGCGGTCGGCCACGCCCTCGAACTGCACGAGCAGCCTGCCGTGATGCGGGCGGGTGCGCTCGATCGTGAGCGGGCCGTGCTCGGGCGGGTCGGTCGCAAGGACGGAGCCGGGGGCGTAGCGGCGTTCGGGGTCGTCGGTACGGACCTCGACGCTGAGCTCGCCCTTCACCCCGTGCGCGTGGCCGACCCGGCCGACGACGAGGTCCACCGGCGTGCCTCCTTCGTCTCGGCCGTCGCGAGCGGTGTCCGGATCGGTGGATCGCAAGGCGGAGGATACGGCCATAGCAGCGCTATGGCCGGGTCCGACAACGCCGCGAGGCGCCGGTCCGGGCACCGCGCAGCAGGCCGTGACGGAGGAGGTACGCCGTCGCGCTTAGCGGACCTCGTCGGTGTCGACGACGTCGACCCGGATGCCCTTGCCGCCGATGCCGGCGACGACCGTACGGAGCGCCTTGGCGGTGCGGCCGTTGCGGCCGATGACCTTGCCGAGGTCCTCGGGGTTGACGCGGATCTCCAGCGTGGTGCCGCGGCGGCCCGTGCGCTGGGCGACCTGGACGTCGTCCGGGTGCTCGACGATGCCCATGACGAGGTGCTGCAGGGCCGCGTCGAGGTGGGCGGCGGCCACTACTCCGCCGGGGTGTCGGCGGAGGGCTCGGCCGGGGCCTCGGCGGGCGTCTCAGCCGGGGTCTCGACCGTCTCGGCGGCGGCCTCGGGCGCGGCAGCGGTGGCCGCCTCGGCGGCGGCCTCCTCGCGGGCCTCACCCAGCGACGTACCGGCGTCAGCGGCCTCGGCGGCCATCTGGTCGGCGGTCGGCTCGGCGGCGCCCTTGGCGGCGTCGTCGACCTTCTTCGCGGTCTTCTTGGCGGGCTTCTCCGCCGGCTCGTCGCTCATGGCGGCCTTGGCGGCGGCCTCGAACACCGTCTTCTTGTCGGCGCGCGCCTCCTTGACCCGCATGGGCGGCGGCGCGGGCAGGCCCTTGAACTCCTGCCAGGTGCCCGTCACCTTGAGCAGCGCCTCGACGGCCTCTGTCGGCTGGGCGCCGACGCCGAGCCAGTAGAGAGCGCGCTCGTTGTCGATCTCGATGAACGACGGCTCCTCCTTCGGGTGGTACTTCCCGATGGTCTCGATGGAGCGGCCGTCACGCTTGGTCCGGCTGTCACTGACGACGACGCGGTAGTGCGGGCTGCGCATCTTGCCGAGGCGCATGAGGCGGATCTTCGTAGCCACGAGCTCGTGTGCTCCTTGTTATCGCGTTGGGTCGCCGTCGCCGGACGGGTGGGGTCCGTCTGGATCCGGTCGTGCGGGAACGCCGGGAGCGGTTAGAGGGTCCGCCGCCCGGCGGTCGTACAGCCCCCTAGTCTGCCACACCGGGCCACAATGCGGACATGAGCGGACCCGTGGACGGGGTGGCCGCGGGGTCTGCCGACCCCGAGCCGCCCGTGGTCGAGGTGACCGAGGACCGCGAGGCGATGGTGGGGGCGCTGCGGGTACGCCGCGCGCTCCCCCGCCGCGGCCGCCGTACGGTCGGCGCGTGGTGCTTCGCCGACCACATGGGCCCGGCCGACGTGTCCGGCCCGGACATCGGCCCGCACCCGCACACCGGGCTGCAGACAGTGACATGGCTGGTCGAGGGCGAGGCGCTGCACCGCGACAGCCTCGGCAGCGAGCAGGTCATCAAGCCCGGGCAGCTCAACCTCATGACCGCCGGGAACGGTGTGGCGCACGCGGAAGAGTCCACGGGCTCGGGCTCCGGACGGCTGCACGGCGTCCAGCTCTGGGTGGCACAGCCGGACGGGACGCGGAACGGCGCGGCGGCGTTCGAGCACCACGCGGCGCTCCCCGTCGCCGAGGTCCCGGGCGGGGTGGCGACGGTGCTGGTGGGGTCGTTCCTCGGGGCGGAGAGCCCGGCGCGGCACGACACGCCGCTGGTCGGGGCCGACCTCGTGCTCTCCGGCGGGACGACGACGTGGCCGCTGGACGCGGCGTACGAGCACGCCATCCTCGTGCTCTCGGGCGCCGTCGGCATCGACGGGGCCGTCGTGACGCCGGGCTCGCTCGCCTACCTCGGGCTGGGGAGGGACGAGGTGGCGTTCGACGCGGTGGAGCCGGCGCGGGTGCTGCTGCTGGGCGGGGAGCCGTTCGGCACGGAGATCGTCATGTGGTGGAACTTCGTGGGCCGCAGCCGCGAGGAGATGACGCAGGCGTGGCGTTCGTGGCAAGCGGCCGACGACCGCTTCGGGCGGGTGTCGTCGAGCCTCGCGCGCATCCCGGTCGGCCCGCCACCCTGGGCACCGGCCGGCTGACTCCGGGTTCTGTGGAGCCGGCACGCCGGTCTCACGCGTGATGATCTTCAAAGAACGGGAAGGGGGCGGCAGGAGCGGGCTAGCGGCCGGGGCCCGTACCGGGCGGGAGCATCCCCGGAGGGAGGCCGCCAGGGAAGCCGCCGGGGAGGCCCGGGCGCTTGCCCTTCTTCCCCTTCTTGCCGCGCTTCGCGCCGGGGAAGCCCATGGAGCCGCCGAGCGACTTCATCATCTTGCGGGCCTCGAAGAACCGGTCGACGAGCTGGTTGACCTCGTTGACCTTGACGCCGGAGCCGCGCGCGATGCGCAGCCGCCGGGAGCCGTTGATGATCTTGGGGTCGGCCCGCTCGGCCGGCGTCATCGAACGGATGATGGCCGCGACGCGGTCGAGGTCCTTGTCGTCGATGTTGTTGATCTGGTCCTTGATCTGGCCCATGCCGGGGAGCATCCCGAGCAGGTTGCCGATCGGGCCCATCTTCTTGATCTGCATCATCTGGTCGAGGAAGTCCTCGAGCGTGAAGTCGTCGCCGCCGAGGACCTTCTGCGCCATCTCCTCGGCCTGCGCCTGGTCGAAGTGCTGCTCGGCCTGCTCGATGAGCGTCAGTACGTCACCCATCCCGAGGATGCGCGAGGCCATCCGCTCGGGGTGGAACACGTCGAAGTCGCCGAGCTTCTCGCCCGTCGAGGCGAACATGATCGGCCGCCCGCAGACCTCCGCGATGGACAGCGCGGCGCCGCCGCGCGCGTCGCCGTCGAGCTTGGTGAGGACGACGCCGGTGAAGCCCACCCCGTCCTCGAACGCCCGCGCGGTCGTCACGGCGTCCTGGCCGATCATCGCGTCGACCACGAACAGGATCTCGTCGGGCTGTACGGCGTCGCGGATGTCCGCGGCCTGCCGCATCATCTCCTCGTCGATGCCGAGGCGGCCCGCGGTGTCGACGACGACGACGTCGTAGCCGAGGCGGGTCGCGTGCTCGATCGAGTCCTTCGCCACCTTGACCGGGTCGCCGACGGGCTTGCCGTCGCCGTGCACGCCGGACGCGCCGCGCTCGGGCGCGAACACCGACACGTCGGCCTGCTTGCCGACGACCTCGAGCTGGTCGACGGCGTTGGGGCGCTGGAGGTCGCAGGCGACGAGCAGCGGCGCGTGTCCCTTGGACTTCAGCCACTTGCCGAACTTCCCCGCGGCCGTCGTCTTGCCGGCGCCCTGGAGGCCGGCGAGCAGGATGACGGTCGGCGGCGTCTTCGCGAACCGCAGCAGCCGCGTCTCCCCGCCGAGGATGCCGACGAGCTCCTCGTTGACGATCTTGATGATCTGCTGCGCGGGGTTGAGGCTCTGCGAGACCTCCGCGCCGAGGGCGCGTTCCTTGACCCGGCTGCGGAACGCCTTGACGACCGGCACCGCGACATCCGCGTCGATCAGCGCCAGGCGGATCTCGCGCAGCGTCTCCTCGACGTCGGCTTCCGAGAGGCGGCCCTTGCCGCGCAGCTTCGTGAAGACGGCGTCGAGCCGGTCGGAGAGGGCGTCGAACACCGGGTCAGCCTAACGGGCGCCGGGCCGGGCTCGGCCGCCGGGCCTTGCGCCGCCACGCCCTTCGGGGTGCGTTCTGCGCTTTTTCGCCGCACGAGCCGCAACCCGGAGCCTTTTCCATCCTGACGGCGTGGTTGGCGCCGGGCTCAGTCGTTCTTTGAAGATCACTACGCGTGAGACCGGCTGCTGGGCTGCAGGGTTGGGCCGACGCG
>Ga0190268_10000050_pt1 | contig 31506 bp, 24 predicted proteins | sample Popmic249T_FD_133750 | JGI IMG/M metagenome (GOLD analysis project Ga0190268, IMG submission 133750) | Populus adjacent soil microbial communities from riparian zone of Blue River, Arizona, USA - 249 T | ecosystem: Environmental > Terrestrial > Soil > Riparian zone | place: USA: Arizona... | reverse complement strand
GGCTGTCGGAGGAGGCGGCCGAGGCGGTGTACGAGCGCGCGGGCGGGCACCCGTTCTTCACCCGCGAGCTGGCGCTGGCGGCGGCGGACGGGCTGCCCGACGAGGAGGTGCCGGCGGCCGTACGCGACGCGGTCGAACGCCGCGTCCGCGCGCTGGCGCCGATCACGCAGGACGTGCTGCGGGTCGCCGCGCTGACGGGGACCTGGCTGCTGCCCGACGTCCTCGCCTCGGTCACCGGGCGGGCAGTCGCGGACGTCGGTGCCGCGACCGCCGAGGCCGTCGACGCGGGCATGGTGCTGGCGGCGGAGGAGGGTCGGCAACGCTTCGCGCACGACCTGTTTCGGGAGACGATCGCGGCGGGGGTCGACGCGGCGGCGCGGCCCGGCCTGCACCTCGCGATCGGGCAGGCGCTGGCCGACCGCGCCGAGCGGGCGGGCGACGTGCCGGCATCCGAGGTGGCGCGGCACTTCCGCGCGGCGGTGAGCGTCGGCGGGGTCGAGCCCGCGGTGGTGTGGGCGCTCCGCGCTGCCGAGGCGGACCGTGCGGCGCTGGCGCTGGCCGAGGCGGCGGGGCACCTGCGGCGGCTTCGCGGCGCCGTGGCCGACGCGGGTCTCGCGCTGCCCGACGACCTGCTCGCGGACGTGCTGCTCGCGGAGGCCGACGCGCTGGCGCGGGCCGGGCGCTCGCCCGACGCACGGGGGCTCGTCCGCGCCGGCCGGGACGCGGCCGACCGGGCGCGAGACCCCGGCAGGATCACGCGGGCGGCGCTCGCGGCGGCGGCGCTGGGGTCGCGGTTCGCGGCGCGGCGGGACGACGTCATCGCCGAGCTGGAGAGCGCGCTCGCGATGGTCTCCGACCCTCGGCACGAGGCGCCGCTCACCGCGGCGCTGGCGCGCGAGCTGCAGCACTCCGTACCCGAGCAGCGGGCGCGCGCCGGCCCGCTGAGCGAACGCGCCCTCGACCTCGGCCACGAGACCGGCGACCCCGCCGTCGTGGCCGCCTGCCTGCTCGCGCGTCACGACGTCCTGTGGACCCCTGGCGGGGCGGGTCCGCGCGCGGAGGTGGCAGCCGAGCTGGTCGCGCTGGCGCAGCGTTCGGGCGATCCCGAACGGCACGCGGAGGCGTTGCTGCTCCTGGCGAACGCGTTGCTGGAGAGCGGCAGCGCGTCGTTCAGGGCGGCGTTGGAGGAGTGCCTCGACCTGCTGTCGGCGCTCGGCCAGCCGCGGCACCGCTACACCGTCGAGACGCGCCGCGCGTGCCTCGCGCTGCTGCGCGGCGACCTCGACGAGGCCGCGTCGCGGATCGACGAGGCGACGACGCTCGGCGAGCGGCTGCGCGAGCCCGACACCGGCAACGTCCGCATGTCGCAGCGCCTCGAACTGGTCCGCGCGCGGGGCGTGCCGGAGGAGCTGGCGGCGTTCGCGGCGGAGGCGGTCGCGCACTGGACGGGGGCGCCGGTACACGCGCACGCCGTCGCGGCCGGCTTCTCGGCGCGGGCGGCGACCTCGACGCCGCGCGGCACCACGTCGCGGCGGTACGCGACCTGGGGACCTGGCGGGCGGACCGTTCGTACCTGTGGTCGGTGTTCGTGCGCGAGCTGGCGTTCGCGGCGACGGCGCTGGCCGACACGGAGCTCTGCGCGGAGCTGTTCGCGGAGGTACGCCCGCTGGCCGGGTCGTGCGGTGTCAACGGTGCCATGGTGGCGTTCGCCGGCTGCCACTCGGAGACGGCCGGGCTGCTCGCGCGCGCCCTGGGCGACCCGGCGGCGGACGTGCTGCTGGCGGAGGCCGAGGCCGTCTACGAACGGGTCGGCGCCCGCCGCGCCGCCGGCGGCACGACTGCCGCGCTGCGGCGGCGCGGGCCGGTGTGGGAGGTCGCGTACGGCGGGCGGACCGCCTCGGTCGGTCACTGCAAGGGCCTCACCGACATCGCCGCGCTGGTGGCGCGCCCGGGCGCGGACGTGCACGTGCTCGACCTCATGGGCTCGCCCGCGCGGTCCTCGGCGGCGGGCGAGGTGCTGGACCGTACGGCGGCGGAGACGTACCGGCGCCGCCTCGCCGACCTCTCCGCCGAACGCCTGTCCGCCGAGCGCGACGCCGACGCCGCGCGGCTGCGCGCGATCGACGACGAGCACGACGCGCTGGTCGCCGAGCTCGGCGCGGGGACGGCGACGGGCGGGCGGGGGAGGGCGTTCGCGAACCACCCCGCCGAACGCGCCCGCAAGGCCGTCGCTGCCCGCATCCGCGACGCCGTACGGCGGCTGGACGACGCGCTGCCGGAGCTCGCCGCGCACCTCGACAAGTCGCTGGTGACGGGCGTGCAGTGCCGCTACCGCGGCGACGAGCGCTGGCACGTGGAGGTCTAGGAGGGCTGGGCGAGACGCCGCCGCGATCACGTGCGGTGACCGCTCCGGGGGTCGGCTCCGCAACCGGGTTGCGGCCCGTGCGGGGAAAAGGAGCAGAACGCACCCCGATTGGGCGGACCGGTCCACCCGGGACGCGGACGGTGACGCTCGGCACTCCACACGCTCCGTGCCGGCCTGGCGCGGGCGCGCCTGTGGACGGCGGTCTTGCCAGTGGCGTGTTCGCGCCACTACTGTCCCCGCCCGTGACGGGGGACGCCACGGCGATCGTCGAACGCGAGGTCCGCGAGCTGGTACGCCGCCGCGGCCTCGACCCGGCGACCGACCCCGCCGCCGTACGCCGTCTCGTCGACGAGGTCGTCACCGACTACGACGAGCGCGCGCTCGCCGCCCCCATGCCGCCGCTCCCCGCCGACGCGACGAGGCATGTGTACGACGCCGTCGCCGGCTACGGCCCGCTGCAGCCGTACCTCGACGACCCCGAGGTCGAGGAGGTCTGGGTCAACGAGCCAGGGCGCGTGTTCGTGGCACGAAGAGGCCGCAGCGAGCTGACGACGACGATCCTCACCGAGCAGCAGGTCCGCGACCTCGTCGAGCGCATGCTCGAGCCGAGCGGCCGTCGTATCGACCTCAGCCATCCGTTCGTGGACGCGACGCTGCCGGACGGCAGCAGGCTGCACGTCGTCATCCCCGACGTCACGCGGCGGCACTGGGCGGTCAACATCCGCAAGTTCCTGCTGCCCGCGCACGGGCTGGACGAGCTGGTCGCGCTCGGCACGCTGCCGGCGTACGCGGCGCGGTTCCTCGAGGCGGCCGTCGCCGCCGGCCTCAACGTCGTCGTCGCCGGCGGCACGCAGGCCGGCAAGACGACCCTGCTCAACTGCCTCGCCGCCGCCGTCCCGGCGCGCGAACGCGTCGTCACCTGCGAGGAGGTCTTCGAGCTGCGGCTGCCGTGCGCCGACTGGGTGGCGCTGCAGACGCGGCAGGCCAGCCTCGAGGGCACCGGCGAGATCCGGCTCCGGCGGCTGGTCAAGGAGGCGCTGCGGATGCGCCCCGACCGGCTGATCGTCGGCGAGGTACGGCAGGAGGAGTGCCTCGACCTGCTCATCGCGCTCAACAGCGGCCTCCCTGGCATGGCCACGATCCACGCCAACTCCGCGCGCGAGGCGATCGTCAAGCTCTGCACCCTGCCTCTCCTGGCAGGGGAGAACGTCACGCACGCGTTCGTCGTCCCGACGGTCGCGGCGTGCGTCGACCTCGTCGTGCACGTCACGACACTGGCCGACGGGGCGCGCCGCGTGACCGAGGTCGTCGGCGTGCCAGGACGCGTCGAGGGCGCCGTGGTCGAGACATCGCAGGTGTACGTCACCCGCGCCGACGAGCTCGTCCGCGCCGACGGGTACCCGCCGCACGCCGACCGGTTCGAGCGTGCGGGGTACGACCTCCCGGCGCTGCTCGCCCCGACAGGGGCTGCCTGATGGGCGCCGCGCTGGGGCTGGTGTTCGGGGTCGGCGTGTTCCTCGTGTGGCGTGCGTGCACGTCGCCGCCGCCGATCCGTACGCGCCGTTCCTGGCACGACCGCATGACCGAGCAGCTCGCGCAGGCCGGCATCGAGGGCGTCTCGCCAGGGCGCCTCCTCGGCGCGAGCGTCGCGCTGGGGCTGACGGCGTTCGTCGTCGTCGCGGGGGTGTCGCGGGTGGCGGTGATCGGGCTGGCGTTCGGGGCGTTCGCGGCGGCGGCGCCGTTCACCCTGGTCCGCTCCCGTCGGCGGAAGCGGGCGGTGGAGCTGCGCGAGGTCTGGCCCGAGGTCGTCGACAACCTCGCGTCGGCAGTCCGCGCGGGTCTGGCGCTGCCCGAGGCGGTGTCGCAGCTCGCGACGCGCGGGCCCGAGCTGCTGCGGCCCGCGTTCGCGCGCTTCGCCGCCGACTACCGCGCGACCGGGCGCTTCGCCGACTGCCTGGACCGGCTCGAGGACGCGCTCGCCGACCCGGTGGGCGACCGGGTCGTGGAGTCGCTGCGGATGGCGCGCGAGGTCGGCGGCACCGACTTGGGCCGGCTGCTCCGTACGCTCTCCGCCTTCCTGCGTGAGGACGCGCGGACCCGCGCGGAGCTGGAGACGCGGCAGGGCTGGACGGTCGGCGCCGCGCGGCTCGCGCTGGCCGCGCCGTGGCTGCTGCTCCTCCTGCTGGCGTCGCGCCCCGCGGCCGTCGAGGCGTACGCCAGCGGGGCAGGCGCGATGGTGCTGCTCGGCGGGGGAGCGACGTCGATGGCGGCGTACCGGCTCATGCTCCGCATCGCCCGCCTCCCCGCCGAACGGCGCGTCCTCCGGTGACCGGCGTCCTCCTCGGCCTGCTCTTCGGAACGGGCCTGGCGCTCGCGGTGTCGTACGCGCCGCCCTTGCGGACGCCACGACTCGACGACCGCCTCGCGCCGTATCTCCGCGACGCCCCGCGCCCGTCGCGGCTGCTCGCGGCGAACGACGCGCTGACTCCCTTTCCGACGCTCGAACGACTGCTCGCTCCGGTGCTCGAGGACGCGACGGCGTTCCTCGACCGGTGGCTCGGCGGGGCGGCGTCGGTGCGACGGCGACTCGCACAGGCAGGCGGGACCCGGACGGTCGAGGAGTTCCGCGCGGAGCAGGTCGTGTGGGGCGCGTTCGGCCTGCTGGCCGGGCTCGGGCTCTCGGCACTGGCGGTCGCGCGCGGCGGCGGCAGCCCAGGCGCGCTGCTCGCGTTGACGCTGGGGCTGGCGGCGTTCGGCGTGCTGGCGCGCGACTCGTGGCTGAGCCGCGAGGTACGCCGCCGCGAGGAGCGCATGCTCGAGGAGTTCCCGACCGTCGCGGAGCTGCTCGCGCTCGCGGTGACGGCGGGGGAGGGCCCGGCCGGCGCGCTCGACCGGGTCTGCCGCGTCAGCCAGGGGGAGCTCGCGGGCGAGCTGCGTACGGCGCTCGCAGAGTCCCGCTCCGGCGCGGGCCTGGTCGCCGCGCTCGACGGCGTCGCGCGGCGTACGTCGCTCCCCGAGCTGGCCCGCTTCGTCGACGGGCTCGTCGTCGCGGTCGAGCGCGGCACGCCGCTCGCCGACGTGCTGCGCGCGCAGGCGGTGGACGTCCGCGAGGCCGGGCGCCGCCGGCTGCTCGAGATCGGCGGCCGCCGCGAGATCGCGATGCTCGTGCCCGTCGTCTTCCTGATCCTGCCCGTGACTGTTCTTTTCGCGCTCTGGCCCGGCTTCTACGGACTCCGCATCGTCACGCCCTGAAGGGGGACCTCATGTACGCCATCCACGCCCGCGTCGCGGGCACCGATCCCGAGCGCGGGGACGTACCCGGCTGGGTGCTCGTGACGCTCATGACGGCGGTGATCGTCGCGGCGATCTGGGGGTTCGCGCAGGACGCGCTGACCGGCATCCTCGCGAGCGCGCTGTGCACCATCGGGGTGAACGGCTCCGGCGCCACGTGCTGACCGTCGGGGCGCGCGGGGACCGCGCCTTTCGTGATCTTGGCTGCGTTTCTGCTGCTCCGGCGACACGAACGCAGCCAAGATCACGAAAACTCGCGGCGTCGCTGCGTCCTCCGCGGATCACGCGTTCCAGACGGCGTGATCTTGGTCATGTATCCGTCCGCCGGGCACCACGAACATTGCCAAGATCACGATTTCCGCGTCACGCCACCACCGATGACCGCGGCGCGGCGGTCGTGGAGTTCGTGCTCGTGGGCGTGCTGGTCGTGACGCTGTTCCTCGGCGTGCTCCAGGTCGGGCTCTACCTCCACCTGCGCAACGTCGTCGTCGCCTCCCTCGCCGAGGGTGCCCGCGAGGCCGCGAACGCCGACCGCGACTGCGCCGACGGCGCCGCCCGTGCCGACGACCTCGTCCGCCGCTCCGTCGGCGCGCGCGTGGCCGACGGGCTCGCGTACGACTGCGCCGAGGGCGAGGTCGTCGCGCTGCGGGTGCGGGGGGCGTTGCCGCTGCTGTTCCCGCCGGTCGGGGCGGTGGCGGTCGACGCGACGGCGCACGCGTACGAGGAGGGGCTGTGACCGCCGACGACGGCAACGCGAGCGTCGAGTTCGTCACCGTCGCGGTCGTGCTCATGGTGCCGCTCGTGTACGTCCTGCTGACCGTGTTCGCGGTGCAGCGGGCGGCGTTCGCGGTGAGCAGCGCGGCGCGGGAGGCCGGGCGGGCGTACGTCACGGCGGCGACTCACGACGCGGCGACGACGAGGGCGCAGGAGGCCGCCGACCTCGCGCTCGCCGACCAGCTGCCAGGCGCGCCGCGCGCCGCGCTCCACACGGACGGCGCCCTGGAACCCGGTGGCGCGGTCACCGTGACCGTGACGTACGACGTCAGCGTCCTCGGCGTCGGCACGATCCCCGTCACCGCCACGCACGTCGCGACCGTGGACCGGTACCGGTGAGGCGCCGCTCGGACGACGGCACCGTCCTGCTGCTCACGCTGTTCCTCGGCCTCGTGCTGATCCTCGCGACGGTCGTCGTGGTGGACGCGTCAGCGGCGTTCCTCGCGCGGCGCACGCTGGCGAGCCAGGCCGACGGCGCCGCCCTGCGGGCGGCGCAGGAGGTGGACCTCGGCGCGTTCTACACGGGCGCCGGCGACGTCCTGCCGCTCGCCGACCCCACCCGCGCCGTCGAGGCGTACGTCACCGAGCACTTCCCAGGGACGCGCGTCGCGAGCGTCGAGACCGACGGCACCAGCGTCACCGTGACGCTCGTCCGTCCCCTCCGCCTGCCGCTCGCCCCGCCAGGCTGGGCGAACGACGCCACGGTCACCGCCACCGCGACCGCGCGGCTGCTCCGTACCCCGTGAGAAGGTCGCCGTCATGGCGGAGTTCGTCGACGTGGACCTGCACGGCTCGCGGTTCGTGCGGGCCGATCTCACCAGCGTCGTGATGCGCGAGGTGCACGTGTCGGGCGCGGACATCGACGCGCCGTGGCTCGCGCACGCCGAGAGCTTCCGCGTCAACGGCGTCGACGTCGTACCCCTCGTCGAGGCCGAGCTCAACCGCCGTTTCCCAGGCCGCGCCGACCGCCGCGCCACCGATCCGGAGGGGCTGCGCGCCGCCTGGGCCGCGGTCGAGGGTGCCTGGGCCGCCATGCTCGACCGCGTCGCCGCGATGCCGGCCGGCACGGTCGACGTGTCGGTGGCCGGGGAGTGGTCGTTCGCGCAGACGCTCCGGCACCTGGTACTCGCCACCGACGCGTGGCTGCGCAAGGCGGTCCTGGAGGTCGACCAGCCATTCCACCCGCTCGGCCTGGCGTTCGCCGGCGCCGAGGACGAGGGGCTCGACATGTCCGTCTTCACGAAGGACACCCCGTCGTACGCCGAGGTGCTCGACGCGCGCGCGGACCGCGTCGCGATGGTGCGCGACTTCCTCGCCACCGTCACGCCCGACGCGCTGGCCGAGCCGCGCACGAACCCCTGGGAACCCGCGGCCGGGGAGACCGTTCTCCAGTGCCTGCACGTGATCCTCGAGGAGGAGTGGGAGCACCTCCGCTACGCCACCCGCGACCTCGACACGATCGCCGGGGCCTGACCGGCTGACCCTCGTTCCGTGCCGTCTACCTGCCGGTCTCACGCGTGGCGATCTTCACAGAACGAGCGCCCGGCGCAGCCGGAGCATGGCGCCGGGACCGGGCGTGTCCATCGGGGTGCGTTCTGCGTCTTTTCCCCGCACGAGCCGCAACCGGGTTGCGAAGTGGTCACCTCCGTCACCGGGGACAGGTGCTCTCGTTACGCGTGACGAAGACCCCACCCATGTCTGGAGCCTCCGTGTCCCGTCGTGCCGTCGGCCTCGCTGCCGCCGCCTCCCTTGCCGTCACCGGCGCCGTCCTCGCGGTGCCGTCCGCCGCCCGCCCCACCGCGAAGGTCGAGCGTTCGCTGCTCGGCGCCGCGGGCGAGCTCCACGCGTTCGTCCAGTTCGCGCGTCCCGTCACCGCGAACGACGTCGCCGCCCTGAACGCCCTCGGCATCACCAAGCTGCACGCGTTCAAGCGCGTCAACGCCGTCGCCGTCGTCGCCCCGTCCGCGCTCCTGCAGAAGGCGGCCGGCCTGGCCGGCGTCACCGCCGTCGTCCGCGACAATGGCCTCGACCTGCACCTCGACAAGAGCAAGAAGGCGCTCAACGTCCCCAAGGCCCGCGGCCCCAAGAACAAGGGCGGCCTCGCGCTGACCGGCAAGGGCGTCACCGTCGCCGTCATCGACTCGGGCCTCGACACGAGCCACCCCGACTTCGCGGGCCGCGTGAAGGGGACGTTCAACTTCGAGGGCGGCTGGGCGTTCGACGCGTACCAGGACGGCTCCGTCACCAACGAGGTCGCCGAGGGCATGGGCCCGTACGCCGCCGTCGACGAGGTCGGTCACGGCACGCACGTCGCGTCCACCATCGCCGGCAGCGGCGCGGCCGCGAAGCAGCCGGGCCTCTCCGGCGCCGACTACTCGGGCGTCGCGCCCGACGCCAAGCTCGTCGGGTTCAAGGTCGCCTCGCTCGTCCAGGGCGTCCAGTACGACTTCGGGTGGGAGGCCAACGCGATGGCCGCCATCGAGTACCTCATGGAGCACAACAAGGCGCTCGGCGTCTCGATCGTGCACAACTCGTGGGGCATCTTCGAGGTCACCGACCCCGACAGCGAGCCGATCATCCAGATGATCCGCGCGGCCGTCGGCTCGGGCCTGATCTTCGTGTTCTCCGCGGGCAACAGCGGCCCCGGCAAGAACACCGTCGGCTGGCCCGGTGCGATGGGCAACGTCATCACGGTCGGCTCGACGATCAAGACCGGCGCGTTCGGCATGAGCAGCTTCTCCAGCCGCGGCCCGCAGGTCGACGTCACCGCCCCCGGCAGCGACATCGTCGCCGCGCGCAGCAAGGGCGCCGTCATCGACCTCGGCAACGACGCCACGCCCGCGACCGACATGCCGTTCTACATGGCGATCTCCGGCACCTCGATGTCCAGCCCGCACGTCTCGGGCGTCGTGGCGCTGATGAAGCAGGCGTACCCGCGTCTCACCGGCGAGGTCGCCGAGGAGATCCTGGCGCGCACCTCGCGCGACCTGGGCGCGCGCGGCAAGGACGACGACTACGGCTGGGGCTTCGTCGACGCGTACAAGGCCGGCCAGGTCGCGGCCTGCCTCGCGAAGGCGTCGTCGGCGAAGCGCGAGGGCTGCTTCAACGCCGTCCGCGCGCTGCCGAAGAGCAAGTACCGCAGCGACTGGCGCACCAAGGGCGACGAGGCCCCGACGGCCAACCAGACCCGCCCGCTGCCCGTCTAGGACACCGCTCCGCGAGCCCGGCCCCGTACCTCGGGCCGGGCTCGCGGCATGTCCGGGTGCGAAAGATGGTCAACTCGGGCCATACCGGCCACCGGGGCGGCGTCCGTACGGTCGGACGATGTCCTCCCTGCGCCGCCGTCTCGTGCTGGTACTCGGCGCGTTCGGCGCCGCCGGGCTCGCCGCCACCGCGGCGCAGGCGGAGCCGCCCGCCGAACGCGGCCGCCCCGAGCTCGTGGGCACGTACCAGCGGGTCGCCAAGGACCTCGTCCAGCCCGACGGGTCGCTGCGCGACGTCTACGAGGACCTGCTCGTCACGGGCGGGCGGTCGTACCGGCTGACGCTGCCGCGGGGCACGCACCTCCACGGCGGCACGCCGATCCGCGTCCGCGGCCGCCTCACCGGCGCCGACATGGCGGTCCAGGAGGTCGAGACGCTCGGCGAGGCGTCCGTGCCGGAGACGACGGGCACGACGAGCGTGCTCGTCATCCTCGCGCACTGGTCGTCGCCCGACTCGGTGACGCAGGCACAGGCGCAGAGCCAGATCTTCGGCGACGACGACGGGTGGTTCGAAGAGGCGTCGTACGGCCAGCTCGGCCTGTCCGGCACCACGACGCCGTGGGTGAAGATCGCCGCCCCCACCGGTGGCATGTGCTACTCGAAGCACATGGAGATCATGAACAACGCCAAGGCGAAGGCGCTGACCATCGGCTACGACGCCGCCAACTACGAGCGCACGATCGTCTACTTCCCGATGTGCGGCGGCGACGCGTCGGGCGCCGCGGGCTGGGCGTACCAGCCTGGCACCGAGGTCTGGCTCAACGGGTACATGGACCGCCGCGTCTCCATCCACGAGATGGGCCACAACTACGGCCTCGCGCACGCCCACACGTACACCTGCACCGTCTCGTCGGTCCGCGTCACGCTGGCGCCCGCGAGCAGCTGCTACCACACCGAGTACGGCGACGAGTACGACTCCATGGGTGGCTCCAACTACGCGGCGCACTTCTCCGCGCCGGCGAAGAACGACCTCGCCTGGCTGACCGGCCGCAAGCGGACGCTGACGTCGGCGGAGACGACGTTCACGCTGCCGCCGTTCGAGACCGCGGGCGCGCAGCCGCTGGCGGCGGTGGCCGGGGTCGCGGGCACGGCGCGCTCGTACTGGGTCGAGTACCGCCAGGCCATCGGCTACGACAACGCGCTCCCTTCCGGTGCCACCGGCGGCGTCCTCGTGCACATGAAGGACAGCGGGATCAGCGCGGGCGGCGGGCCGTTCCTCCTCGACGTCTCGCCGCAGAACACGTACTCCGACGCGGTCATCCCGCCCGGCGGCGCGTGGACCAGTCCCGAGGGCGTCCGCATCTCCGTCGGCGCGGTCAGCGCGACCGGCGCCGTCGTCACGGTCAAGGGTGGCGCCGACCCGCCGGTCGTCCCGAGCGTCCCGCTCAACGTCTCCGCCCTCGGCGGCGACGGCTCCGTGAAGGTCTCCTGGGACCCGCCGACGTCGAACGGCGGCGCGACGATCCAGGACTACGTCGTCACGCGCCAGCCCGGCGGCACGACGCAGACCGTGGAAGGGACGACGCTGACCGCCGGGTCGCTGACCAACGGCGTCGAGTACACGTTCGCCGTCGCCGCGCGCAACGCCGCCGGCACCGGCCCCGCCAGCACCCCGGTCCCCGCGATCCCCAACGCCCAGCTGCCCAGCGTCTCCGTCACCGCGCCGGCGAACGGCGCCACGATCGGCGGCCTCGTCACGCTCAGCGCGACCGCGTCGCCGCACCCCGTGTCGCTCGCGAGCATCGACGGCGTGTCGTTCGAGGTGGACGGCCAGGGCGTGGACTGGGACTCCACGGCGCCGTACAGCGTGCAGTGGGACTCGACGTGGACCGACGACGGCCCGCACACGATCACGGCGACGGCGTACGACGAGAACAACCGCTACAGGACGTCGGCCGCGGTCGACGTCACCGTCGCGACGCCCAAGCCGACCGTGGCGATCACGTTGCCGCTCGACGGGACCGTCACCACCGACGACGTCGTCACCCTCCAGGCGACGGCCGAGCCGGCCGCGGGCGGCGACGCCCCGATCCAGTGGGTCTCCTACGAGCTCACCGACGGCACCGCCATCGGCTACGGCGGCGACACCGCGCCGTACGCCGCCGAGTGGGACGCCACGATGCTCAACGGCGGCTACGACGTCGTCGCGAAGGCGTACGACACCAACGGCCGCTCCGGCACGTCGGCCCCCGTGCACGTGACGTTCGACCACCCGGTGCCGTCCGTCTCCGTCACCGCGCCGGCCGAGGGCGCCACCGTCCTCGGCAGCGCCGTCGAGGTCACGGCGGCCGCGACGCCGAGCCCGGTCAGCAACGCGGACATCTCGCAGGTCGAGTTCTACCTGGACGGCTCGACGTACCTCGGCAGCGACTACGACGCGCCGTACGCCACGACGTGGGACACCGGCTCGCTCGTCGGCGCGCACACGCTGACGGCGGTGGCGTACGACGTCAACGGCCGCACCGCGACCAGTGCCACGCGCTCCGTCACCGTCGCGAACCCGGTGCCCACCGTGGCCATCACCTCGCCCGCGGACTTCGCCGTCGTCGACGGTGTCGTGCAGCTCGCCGCGACCGCGACGCCGAACGCGCAGAGCGGCTCGCCCATCGAGTCGGTGACGTTCTCCGTGGACGGCTTCCCGCTCGACGCCATCGCCGCACCGGGCCCGTACACCGTCGGGTGGAGCGGCTTCACCGGCCAGCACACCGTCGTCGCGACCGCGGTCGACGAGGCGGGGCGCGTCGGGGAGTCGGCGACGATCACGTTCACCGTGCCGCCGCCGGAGCCGAGCGCCGTCATGGTGGCGCCCACGAACGGCGCCACCGTCAACGCCGGCGCGTTCGACCTCGTCGTCGTCGGCTCACCCGACCCGGGGACCGGCAGCCCGGTGTCGTTCGCGCAGTTCGTCGTGGACGGCGAGACCCTGGAGTGGGACGAGGCGCCGGACGCCGGCGGGGTCTTCACCGCGACGTGGCAGGCGACGCCGGGCCAGCACGTCATCAGCGCCACGGTGTTCGACGAGAACTTCGACTCCGGCGAGACCGGCGTCGTCTCCGTCACCGTCATCGCCAAGCCCGGCGCGCCCACCGGCGTCAGCGCGGCCGCCAGCACCAACGGCAGCGCGACCGTCTCGTGGACCGCGCCGGCCAACGACGGCGGCAGCGCGATCACCGGCTACGTCGTCAAGACCGGCGCGGTGACGAAGCAGGCCGCGTCGTCGCCGTTCGTCTTCACCGGGCTGGCCAACGGCACGGCGTACGCGTTCACCGTCGCGGCCGTCAACGCCGCGGGCACCGGCGCGTTCTCGACGGTGGGCAACACGGTCATCCCCGGCAGCACCGCGCTGACCCGCGCCGTGTCGCCGGCCACCGTGACGTACGGCAAGGCCGTGACCGTCACCGGCAAGCTCACCGTCGCGGGCACGACCGCGCCGTTGCCAGGACGTACCGTGCAGCTCCTCGCCTGCGCGCCGGGGTCGGCCACGTGCGCGTACACCGGGAAGTCGGGCATCACGTCCGCGACCGGCGCGGTGTCGATCGCGTACACGCCGAAGATGCACCGCGACCTGAAGCTGCGGTACGTGAAGACCACCGACCAGTTCCCGACGGTCACGACGACGGCCGTGCGGGCGCAGGTCAGGGCGTACGTCACGAGCGCGATCTCCCGCACGTCGATGCTGCTCGGCGGCAGTGCCACGGTCTCCGGCAAGGTCGCGCCCGCGCACTCCGGCAAGCGGGCGTACCTGCAGCGGCTGTACAGCACCGGCTGGAAGAACGTGACGTACAAGACGCTCGGCACGACCGGCACGGTGTCGTTCGCGGTGCGGCCCACGGCGCGCGGGACGTACACGTACCGGCTCGCCTTCCTCGGCGACACCGACCACCTGGCGGGCTACTCGACCGCCCGCACGGTCAAGGTCACGTAGGACCGCCAGACGGCGCCGCGGCGAGCAGTGCGGCCGGTCGCGCCCCGATCCCCTCGTTCCTTGGAGATCACCACGCTCGAGACTGGGCGACTGACCTGCAGGGAATCCGTAAAGGATCACCTGTGTCCCCTCGCGTGAGGGGACACAGTGGTCATTTCGGGGGTTGGGGGGCGAGCCGGTGCGGGCCGGTCACCGTCGCCTTACCTTCGGGGCCGAACCCGCCGAAACACCGGACGTGGGCGCGCGCGCGACATACGTTGCAGGTACTTCTGCGGCTGGGGGGTCGGGCACATGACGCGAGCGCTGCGCCGCGCCTTGCTCGCGCTCGCCATCCTCCTGACGTCCGCCGCGGTCCCCGCGCTCCAGACGACACCCGCGGCCGCGCTCGACACCGCGCCGGTCAGCATCGTCGGCACGTACCACCGCCTCGCGAAGGACGTCTTCGACAGCCACGGCGACATCACGCACACCTACTCGGACGTCCTGCGCGTGCCGGGCAAGGCGTATCCGCTACGCCTGTCCGCGGGCCACGGCCTCGCCAGCGGCGACAAGGTCCGCGTCGCCGCGCCGGCGGGCTACACGACGGGCGCGCTCAGCCCGACGTCGGTCACGCGGCTGGCGCCCGCCTCGACGATCGGCAGCGCGGGCACGTCCGCGGTGCTGGTCATCCTCGCGTACTGGTCGACCCGCGACACGATGACGCAGGCCAAGGCGACCGCGCAGATCTTCGGCGACGACGACAAGTGGTTCCGCGAGGCGTCGTACGGCAGGGCCGGCCTCGCCGGCGTCGTCACGCCGTGGCTGCGCATCCCCAGGCCGCACGACGGGCAGTGCTACAACCACGCCGAGCAGCTCCGCTACGACGCCGAGCAGAAGGCGCGCGACCTCGGCTCGAAGTACGACCCGTCGAACTTCCAGCGGACGATGATCTACTTCCCGCGCTGCGGCGGCTACGACACGCAGAACGTCGCCGGGTGGGCGTACGAGCCGGGCAACATCGTCTGGCTGAACGGCGTCATGGACCGCCGCACCACGATCCACGAGCTCGGCCACAGCTACGGTCTCGGCCACGCGCGGTCGTACGCCTGCAAGTCCGCGACGGGTACGCCCGTGACGCTGAGCGGGTCGTGCCGCTCGTCGGAGTACGGCGACCCGTACGACGCGATGGGCCGCACGTCGTACGTCGCGCACTTCAGCGGCTACCGCAAGGACAAGCTGGGCTGGCTCGGCTCGCGCAAGCGGGTGCTGAAGACGTCGTCGTCGACGTTCACGCTGCCGCCGTTCGAACGGCCGTCCACGCTGCCGGTGGTCGTCGTCGCGAACAGCGCGCGCGTCGTGACGCGGTCGTACTGGCTCGAGTACCGAAGACCGACGGGCATGGACGCGCGGCTGCCGGCGGGCGCGACCGGCGGCGTGCTCGTGCACCTGCAGGACACGGCGCGGCCCGGCTGGCTGCTCGACGGGACGCCGCGCGACAAGAGCATGTCCACCGCGGTGCTCGAGCCGGGCACGTCGTGGACCGCGCCCGACTACGTCAAGATCACGGTCGGCGCGATCTCCTCCACAGGCATTCGCGTCACGGTCTCCGGAGCGCGCCCGGCGCCGGTCGCGCCGTCGGCACCGCGCGTCACGGCGAAGGCCAGTGACGGGCGGGTCGACGTGTCGTGGACACCGCCGGCGTCGGACGGCGGCGCGCCGATCCTGGCGTACCGCCTCCTCCTCACGTCGCCGGCGGGCAACCGCGGCCCGTACGTCCTCCTCGGCAGCGAGCGCAGCGTGCCCATGAACGGGCTGGAGAACAACGTCACGTACACCGCCTCGCTCCGCGCCACGAACTCCGCCGGCACGGGTCCCGCCGGCACCGCGTCGGCGACGCCGAAGTCGCTGGGGCCGACGGTCTCGCTGTCGTCGCCCGTCGCAGGCGCGACGGTGAAGGGCCTCACGCGGTTCGTGGCGAAGGCCACCCCGCATCCGGTCACGCTGGCGCCGGTGCAGTGCGTCGAGTTCATCGTGGACGGCGTGGCGCGGACCGGCACCTGCTCCGGGGACGGGAACGACCTCTGGTCGGCGGCGTGGGACACGACCGAGCTGCCGAACGGCGACCACGACGTCCAGGTCGCCGCGAGCGACGCGTACGGCCGGTACAACACGACCGCGGCGTACCGCGTGCGCTTCGCCAACGCGCTCCCCGAGGTCGCGATCACCTCGCCGAAGGCCGGCGCGAGCATCAACGCCGAGACCGTCACGCTGACCGCCGCCGCGAGCGTCCCCCTCGATCCCTCCGTCGCCATCACTCAGGTCTACTACTACGACGTGACGGACAACTGGGAGAGATACCTCGGCGGGTCCGGCACGGCGCCGTTCACCCTCGCGTGGGACGTGAGCCGGTTCACCGGCACGCGCAGGGTCGTCGCGGTCGCCGCGGCGTCCAACGGCCGTAGCGTGCGGTCCGCGCCGGTCGAGCTGACGGTCGTGCACCCGCCGCCGACCGTCGCGATCACCTCGCCCGCGGCGTCGACCGTCTCCGGGACGTCGGTGCCGGTGACGGCCACCGCCACGAGTACCGCGACCGGCCAGTCGGTGGTACGGGTCGCGTTCTTCGCGAACGGCAAGCTCATCGGCGAGGACATCACGGCGCCCTACGGCGTGACGTGGGACACCAGGGCCGTGATCGGGTCGCAGGAGCTCACCGCCACGGCGTACGAGACGTCCGGGCGGACCGGTCGCTCCGCGGGTGTCGGGGTCACCGTCGACAACCCCGTGCCCGTGATGCGCCTGACCGCCCCGGCGTACGGAGTCGGGGTGACCCCTGCCGCGCTGGTGTTCACCGGCACGGCCACCGCCCCGGTGACGGGAGCGGCCGCACCGACGCACGTCACGGTCACCGTCGGTGGCGTCGCGCGCGAGGCCACGGTGGGCGCCGACGGCGCGTGGTCGCTGCCGTGGCACGACCTCGCGTACGGCTTCCACAGCGCGGTCGTCACGGCGCACACGCCGGGCGGCTTCACGTCGCCTCCGTACACCCAGCACCTCACCGTCGTCCGGCCCACCCCGGTCGTGACGGTCGCGGCACCGCTGCCGGACACGGTGGTGCGGATCGGGGCGTCGACGGAGTTCGTCGTCGCGGCCGCGCCCGGCGCCACCGACCCGGACACGATCACGCGCGTCTGCGTCAAGGTGCAGTACGCCGAAGCCTGCGCGACCGCGCCCGCCGCGGACGGGAAGTACCACATCGTCTGGTGGTCGTCGCCCGCGTCGAACTATCCCGACCGGACGAACAGCGTCGTCATCGTCACGATGAGCGACGGCTTCGCGCACTCGATGTGGGGCCCGGTCGTCAAGCTGGCGCTCCCGCCGGCGGTACCCCACATCAGTGAGGTCCGTCCCGCCGACGGCTCTCTCACCGTGTACTTCCGCCCGTCGTACGAGTACCAGCCCGTCCCCATCACGTCGTACGACGTCACCGTCGGCGACCTCACGAAGACCGTCACGTCGACCGCGGCGGTGACGTTCACCGGGCTGACCAACCTGCTGTCGTACGACGTCAGCGTCCGCGCCACCAACGAGATCGGCACCAGTGCCGCCGCGAACACGACCGCGGCCCCCGGCATCGCGACGGCGTTCGTGTCGTGGAGCTACCCGTACCAGGTGTCGTACGACGGGATCCTGGAGATGCGCGCCGTCCTGCGGCAGCAGTACACCGGCGCCGTCCTGGCCGGCCGCACCGTGTCGCTGGAGCGCTGCGCCGCGGGCACCTGCACGGCGGAGGCGACGGGGACGACCGCCGCGGACGGCTCGGTGGCGCTCGCGGTGACGGCGCGGACGAGTGGCTACTTCCGGCTGCGGTACGCCGGCGACGGCGTCGCCGAGCTGCCGGCGACGGGCCCGGCCGAGAACGGCCACTACGTCGCCGTGGTCCCGCGTGTCGAGCTCAGCGTGTCCGCGTCGGAGGTGCCGTACGGAGAGGCCGTCCGGCTGACCCTCGCCGTGGCACCCGGCACGGCGAACACCAGGAGCATCCTGTACCGCGACTACTACTACTGGGACTACTCGAACATCGCCCCGACGACGACGGAGCCCACGGCTGCCCACTGGGACCTCGTCCTGCCCGTCGGGACGTACTCGTACCGGGTCGAGCTCTACGCGTACGACGCCGGCAGGTACGTCCAGAGCAACGTCGTGACGTTCAGGGTCGTCGAGCGGGACAGCTAGCGGATCGTCCCAGGACCCTCCTAGAGCCCCGCGACGAACACCCCGAGCAGCATGACGACGGTCGAGAGCACGAACAGCCACACGCCCGCCGTGTCGGGCCCTGGCCCCCACGTGAACAGCGCGCCGAGCGCCGCGAGGATCACGGCCACGAGGATCGTGACGTAGCGGGGGGCGTGGTTGGGGCCGTACGCATCACAACCCCCTGAAGAACGAGCCGAGGACCAGCAGGACGGGCGACGCGAGCAGCGCCAGCCACCCCTGCGACTCGGACAGCGACAGCTCGGCCTGCTCCAGCAGGTCGATGACCGGCTGGATCGCCACGACCTCCGTCACCGCGAGCCCGATGACCGTGAGCAGCACGGCGACGACGATCGTCACGAGCTTGGGGGCGTTGGGCCGCCTGGACAGCCCGATGTCGCCCTTGGTCGCGCGCCGGGCGCGGTCGCGTACCTCGGGCCTCTTCATGAGCAGCTCGGCGATCCGCCGGGCCGTCTGCGCGTTGCTCGCCATGGCAGGGGAGGGTAGCGCCGGGGAGGCGCTTCCGTAGGGAAATCCGTACCCTTGCGCCGTGGCCGCCGTCGAACCCTCCGAGGAGCTGAAGCGGCTCGACGCGACGCTGCGTTCCGTCGAGTCGTTCGTCGACCTGCCCGCGAAGAAGGCCGAGCTGGAGAAGCTCCGCGAGGAGGCGTCAGTACCCGACCTCTGGAACGACCCCGAGGCCGCCAAGGACGTCACCTCCCGGCTCTCCGGCGTCGAGAGCGAGATCGGCCGGGTCGAGTCGCTGCGCCGCAAGCTCGACGACGCGTTCGTCCTCCTCGAGCTGGCCGGGTCCGAGGACGACGCCGACACCCTCGCCGAGGTCGGCCGCGAGATCTCCGCGCTCGACAAGGCGATCGGCGAGCTCGAGGTCCGCACGCTGATGTCCGACGAGTACGACGCCCGCGAGGCACTCGTCGTCGTCAGCGCCGGCGCCGGGGGAGTGGACGCGTCCGACTGGGCGCGGATGCTGCTCGAGATGTACCAGCGCTGGGCGTCGCGGCACGGCTACCCCGTCGAGGTCTACGACGTGGGCTGGGCCGAGGAGGCGGGCATCAAGTCGGCGACGTTCGCGGTCAAGGCGCCGTACGCGTACGGCACCCTGCGCGGCGAGCACGGCGTGCACCGGCTCGTACGCATCAGCCCGTTCGACAACCAGTCGCGGCGGCAGACGTCGTTCGCCGGCGTCGAGGTCACGCCCGTCGTCGAGGCGAGCGATGCCGTCGAGATCGACGAGAAGGACCTGCGCGTCGACATCTTCCGGTCGTCGGGCCCGGGCGGGCAGGGCGTCAACACCACCGACTCCGCGATCCGCCTCACCCACCTGCCCACGGGCATCGTCGTGACCTGCCAGAACGAGCGGTCGCAGCTGCAGAACAAGGCATCTGCCATGAACGTCCTCCAGGCGAAGCTGCTCGAACGCCGCCGCCAGGAGGACGAGGCGAAGATGTCCGAGCTCAAGGGCGGCCGCCAGGACGTCAACTTCGGCTCGGCGTTCCGCCACTACGTGCTGCACCCGTACCAGATGGTCAAGGACGACCGCACGCACGTGGAGACCGGCAACATCAACGCCGTGCTCGACGGCGAGATCGACGCGTTCATCGAGGCCGGCGTGCGCTGGCGCAACGCCCCCGCCGAGGTCTAGCCCGCCCCACTCGTCCCCCGACTGCAGGTGACTGGTGAGTAGCGACGTGGGCCGAGCACGAAGTGGTGAGCCACGACGTCGCTACTCACCAGTAACCCCGGCTCGGGGGCGGAAGAGCGGCGTAGGCCGAATGGCGTAGCGAGAGTTACTGCTCACGGAGCGTTGACCAAAGTACTACTCTCTGTCACTCTTTCGGGTGTACACATTCGTCTCGGGGAAGCGACGATCCGCGGCCGTATCTCGGTCACCGGCCAGGCCGCGGGGAGCAAGTGGTGAGACCGGCCCCGGATTCCTAAGGAGTCCGTCATGGGGTTGCGCGCTGCCCGAAACTCGTTCGCCGCCGTCGCGGCGTTCGCTCTCCTCGCCCTTCCCGCCGCCGCGTCCGCCGAGACGTCCAAGGACAAGGACCGCGGCCGCCCGGCCCAGTCCCAGTCCGAGGTGAAGGCCGAGGCCAAGGCCGAGCCGAAGAACGACGCCAAGGCCGAGCCGGCCGCGAAGGCGGAGCCCAAGGCCAAGGCCGAGGCGAAGGGCAAGCCGTCCCCGGCGCCCACGACCTCGCCCCAGCCGAAGTCCAACGCCGACATGAACGAGGGCGGCGCCAACAACGGCGGCGACTGCGGCGCGTACTGCTCGACCCGCGACGGCTCCCCGTCGGAGAACGGCAAGGGCGACGGCGAGGCCAACGGCAAGCCGTGCGCCGGCTGCGTCGGCAAGGCAGACAACAAGAACCCGCCCGGCCAGGCGCCCGACGGCTCCGACCACAACGCCGGGTACGAGTGCGACCGCAACCAGGGCATCGGCAAGACGAACCCCGCGCACACCGGCTGCACGCCGCAGCCGAGCGTGTCGCCGACGACCGAGCCGCCGTGCGTCCCGACCGCGCAGGACGACTGCGAGCCGGACTGCGTCTCGACGCCCGAGGACGACTGCGAGCCGGACTGCGTCCCGACGCCCGAGGACGACTGCGAGCCCGACTGCGTCCCGACGCCCGAGGAGCCCTGCGTCACCCCGTCGGTCCTCCCGACCGAGTCGGAGAAGCCCGAGCCGCCGACCACGACGCCGAGCGTCAAGGGCGTGAAGTACACCCGTACGCCGCAGGCGCCGCCCGCGGTCCTCGGCTCGCGCCTGCCGACCACGGGCTCCAACGCCTCGGTGGCGCTGCTGCTCCTCGTCGGCTTCGGCCTCGTCGCCGGTGGCGTCGCGGTGACCGTCGCCGGCCCGGCTCGCCAGCACTAGCTCCCTCGCGCCGTGCGGCAGGTCCAGCAGTGGGCCTGCCGCACGTCGCGTTGACGGCGCGTCCCAACGCTGTCACTCTCAGTGTCCGGCATGAACCGTTTGCCGGGCTCGACCGTAAATACGTGTAGTAGTTCGAGGAAGCTTCGATCCGCGGCCGTTCAACCGGTCACCTCCTGGTCGCGGGGAGCGAATGGTGAGACCGACCTCGGCAAGATCCCTGGGAGGGGACCCGATGTCGGCAACACTGACCCGCCGCGCGCGCTACCTGACGTTCGCCGGCCTGGCGACGCTCGGCCTCGCTGCCGTGTCGCAGCTCGCCGTGACGACGACCGCGAGCTCGGACGTCGTCTACCTCGAGACCCTGAGTCAGGACCCGCCGATCAAGAACTCCGAGTTCGAGGACGACGAGAACGACTGCCCCGGCTCGCCGGCGCAGTGGGGCTGGCACTTCATCCTCACCGGCGGCGAGGCGTCGTTCGTCAGCCTGACGACGACGTTCGCCAACTCCGCGCCGCAGACGACCGTCACGTTCGGGCCGCCGGACGCGAAGCACGCGTACGTCTACACGGCGACCGACGACACGCTGACCGGTGCGACGGCGACCGTGTCCGGCGGTGACCCGGCGAAGGTCCGCCTCGTCCTCTCGCACACCTGCGACGGCGGCGGCACGACCAGCACGCCGACCCCGACCCCGTCGGTGACCCCGTCGGAGACGCCGAGCGAGACCCCGTCCGAGACGCCCAGCGAGACCCCGTCGGAGACGCCGTCCGAGACTCCCTCGGAGACGCCGAGCGAGACGCCGTCGGAGACCCCCTCGGAGACCCCGAGCGAGACCCCGTCCGAGACGCCCAGCGAGACCCCCTCGGCCACGGTGAGCGCGACGGTCAGCGAGACCCCGAGCGAGACCCCGTCCGAGTCGGAGTCCCCGACCCCCGAGGTCAGCGGCACGATCATCACCCGCGGGCCGAGCGAGTCGGCCTCGACGACGCCCACCCCGGTCGTCAGCGGCGTGCGCGAGACCCGCGGCCCGGACGTGGACGCCGGCGGCCTTCCGACGACCGGCAACACCATCCCCGTCGGCGTCCTGCTCGTCCTCGGCTTCGGCCTGGTGGCAGCGGGCGTCGTCACCACGGTGGCCGGTGAGCCGGCCGGCGCGACCGCCGGTGGCAAGCACCGCCGCTAGGCACTGGCGAAACGGAAGGCCCGCGCTTCGGCGCGGGTCTTCCGTGTTTTACCGAGCGTTACCGTTCAATTGCATTTCGGACATCAATAATGCGCCGGTACGACCTGTTTCCGGACTTGGTTCGGGACAAGATGGCCCGTCCCGGCCATTGTGTCCCTGGGCACGCTGCGTCACGGTCGCCTTGTCGCTCGCAGTGAGGCCACCAGGTCACACGCCCGTGAGCGCCGGGGAAGCGATGATCCGCGGCCGACGAATCGGTCACCGGCCAGTGCCGCGGGGAGCCAGTGGTGAGACCGACCTCGGACCGTCGTCGAAAGGCGCATCCGATGTCGAAGACCCGCCGTTCAGCAGCAGCGGTCGTCGCCACGCTCGTAGCCCTGGTCTGGCTCCCGACGCTCGGCGGAGTGGCGTACGCCGCCGACCCGGTCCTCGAGCAGGACCTCACGATCAACGGCTGCAACGGCGTCCTCCCGACGCCCGGCAGCGAGAACACCACCAAGCGCCTCGACCCCGACTACCCGAGCGACTTCAACCCTGGCGGGATCATCGGGTACGTCATCGACTTCCCCGTCGGAGCCGACGACGTCGGCGGCGACTTCGAGATCACCGACTGTGTCTACGTCGACCCGCCCGGATCCGGCGCCGACACCGCGATCGCGAAGTACTTCGTGCACTTCGTGCCCAACAACACGTCGTTCCAGCTGCGCTTCGCGGTGCCGATCCCCGCGAACACGCCGCTCGGCTCGCAGTTCTGCAACTACGCCAAGACGACGGCCTCGCCGAGCGCCTCGCAGGCCAGCAACCGCAAGGCCGGACCTGCCTGCTTCACCGTCGGCGGCGGCCTGCGCATCGAGAAGCGATCCGGCTCGACGACCGGCCCGCTCCTCGCCGGCGCGTCGTTCAGCGTCGTCTGCTCGCCGACGACGGCCTCGCCCCCGACGATCATCACCGGCCTGTCCAACCAGTCCGTGACCAACCCGAACGGCACCGTCTCCGCCTCCGGCGCCGCCGCTGACGGCACCATCGCCATCAACGGACCCTCCGGTACGCCGTGCACCGTCACGGAGACCGCCGCGCCGGCCGGCTACCTGGTCGACTCGACGCCGCGCAACCTCGTCATCCCCGTCGGCACGAGCCAGACCATCAACGTCTTCGTCAACCAGCAGCTCGGCTCGCTCTCCGTCGAGAAGACGACGGCCGGCGCGGGCGGGACGTTCTCGTTCAGCGTCTCCTGCGACGACGGCGAGACGTACCCGGGCTTCCAGATGACGGTCGCCGCCGACGACACCGACACGCACCTGGTCAGCGACGAGATCGTCGTCGGCACCGAGTGCACCGTCACCGAGCAGGCCAACGCGCTGTTCTCCACGACGAGCAACCCGTCGAACGGCACCGTCACCATCGACGCCGACGGCGCCACGGTGGCGTTCACCAACACCCGCCTGACCGGCTCGCTCGTCGTCGAGAAGCTGTCCGACGTGGACGGCACGTTCGCGTTCGACGTCGACTGCGACGGCACGACGTGGGACACCACGCTGAACATCACGACCGCCGGCGGCGCGGGCTCCGCACGCATCGACGGCATCCCGACGACCGTCTCCTGCACGGTCACCGAGCAGAGCAACCCGCTCTTCTCCCACGTCGTCACGCCGGTCGACGGCACCGTGACCATCGCGGTCGGCGACAACACCGTGTGGTTCACGAACAGCCGCCTCCGCGGCGACCTCGTCATCGACAAGACCGCTGACGTGGACGGCACGTTCACCTTCGACGTCGACTGCAGCGACGACGCGTACGACGCCTCCAACGTCTCCATCACGACGTCCGGCGGCAGCGGCTCGGCCAGCATCGACGGCATCCCGACCGGCGTCGTCTGCACCGTCACCGAGGACGCGAACGCCGCGTACACCTCGACGGTCGTCCCCTCGGACGGCACCGTGACGATCGCCGTCGGCGACAACACGGTCGAGTTCGACAACGTCCGCAAGCGCGGCGCCCTCGTCATCGAGAAGGCGTCCGACCTGGACGGCACGTTCTCCTTCGACGTCGACTGCACCGACGACGCGTACGACGCCTCCAACATCTCCATCACGACCGTCAACGGTGTCGGCTCGCACACCATCAGCGACATCCCGACCGGCGTCGAGTGCGTCGTCACCGAGGACGCCGACGCGGCGTGGACCTCGGTGTCCGTGCCCGCCGACGGCACCGTGACGATCGCGGTGGGCGACAACACGGTCGGGTTCACCAACACCCGCGTCCGCGGTGCCCTGGAGATCACGAAGACGACGGACGAGGACGGCACGTTCACGTTCGACGTCGACTGCTCCGACGACGCGTACGACGCCGCCGACGTCTCCATCACGACGGTCAACGGCAGCGGGTCGTACACCATCAGCGACATCCCGACCGGCGTCACCTGCACGGTCAGCGAGGACGCGCACCCGCTGTTCGACTCGACCGTGGTGCCGGCCGACGGCACCGTGACGATCGACGACGACGGCGAGACCGTGGCCTTCGACAACCTGCGCAAGCGCGGGTCGCTCATCGTCAGCAAGGCCGTCGTCGACGACACCGCGAGCGGGCCGTACGACTTCGCGTTCTCCGTGGACTGCGGCGACTTCACGGTCGACGACTTCCACCTCGGCACCGCGCAGGGCCTGTCGCTGACGCACCAGGTCGACGGCATCCCGACCGGCACCGAGTGCACCGTCACCGAGGACCACGACGCGTCGTGGGCCATGGAGGTCGTCCCCGACGACGGCACCGTGACCATCGCGGCGACGCCGGTCACCGTGGCGTTCACCAACACCAAGCTCTACACCGACGTGACGATGACGAAGTCGTCCGACCCGGTGTCGGGCACGGCGGTCACCGACGGCGACACGATCACGTACACGATGTCGTACGCCAACGCCGGCAACATCGCCGCCGACGTCACCATCACCGACGAGATCCCCGACGGCACGACGTACGTCGCGGGCTCGGCCGGCTCCGGCACCCTCGCGGACGGCGAGCTGAGCTGGGACGTCACGATCCCCGCGGGCGGCAGCGGCTCGGTGTCGTTCTCCGTCACCGTGGATGCCGGGCTCACCGACCCCTTCACGATCCGCAACGTCGCCCTGCTGCACGAGGGCGAGGAGGAGACGCCCACGAACGAGACCGAGCACCCGGTCGCGCACGTGGACATCCGCAAGGCCGTGGACCAGGCCGAGGCGGAGTACGGCGACGAGCTGCTCTACACGCTGACCGTCACCAACCCGTCCGCCGCGGCGCTGACCGACGTCGTCGTCAGCGACGCGGTGCCGGCAGGGACGACGTTCGTGTCGGCGAGCGACGGCGGGACCTGTGACGACCCGTGCACCACCGTCACCTGGCCGGCCGTGGACCTCGAGCCCGGTGCGTCGTTCGTGCGGACGTTCGTCGTGGTGATCGACACGCCGGCCGGGGCGCCGGACGGCGCCATCGACGCCACCGTCATCCTCAACACCGGCGCCGTCGACTCCGCGGAGACCCCCAAGGAGCCGTCGAACGAGGTCCGCACGATCGTCGCCGAGGTCCTGGGCGTCAAGATCGTCAAGCCGCCGGCACTGCCCGCGACGGGCGCGCCGCTGGAGATCCCGCAGACGGTGCTGCTGGCCATCGCGCTGCTCGTGTCGGGTGCCGGGCTGACGTTCGGTCCCGGCTGGCGGGCGCGCCTGGCCAAGGCGGCCGAGAGGGCGTAAGGGGAGAGAGAAGGCGCGGACGGCCTGGGGTCGAGCGGGACCCCGGGCCGTCGGCCTGTCCGGGGTCGGTCGCTACAGCGCGGCGAGGACCGTGAGCGTCACGACGAGCACCGCCAGCGCCAGCAGCCACTCGGGAACGTGCACATGCGCCGCGCCGCCGTGGACGCGGCTCTTCGACTCCGCGCAGACGCCGCACCGCGCGTCGGCCACCGCCCCCGAGCAGGCGGCGCAGATCAGGCGCTCACAGCACATCCCGCCCGCTCCTCTCGTGCGCTCACTCCTGCTGTCGGCAGGAAACGCGCGTCCCTCAACTAGACTCGCACCAACACCCCGTACCCGCACCCCGAGGGGCGTACCCGCCGCATGATCCGGCTCGACTCCGTCACCAAGGTCTACCCGAACACCACGAAGCCCGCTCTCAACGACGTCACCGTCGACATCGAGAAGGGCGAGTTCGTGTTCCTCGTCGGGTCGTCGGGCTCGGGCAAGTCCACGTTCCTGCGGCTGCTCCTCAAGGAGGAGTCGCCCACGACCGGCAGCGTGTTCGTGGCCGGCAAGGACCTCGCGCGGCTGTCGCACTGGAAGGTGCCGACGCTGCGCCGGCAGATCGGCTGCGTGTTCCAGGACTTCCGGCTGCTGCCGACCAAGACGGTGTTCGAGAACGTCGCGTTCGCGCTCGAGGTCATCGGCAAGCCCAAGCACACCATCGACAAGGTCGTGCCCGAGGTGCTCGACCTCGTCGGCCTCCAGGGCAAGGACGGCCGCCTCCCCGACGAGCTGTCCGGCGGTGAGCAGCAGCGCGTGGCCATCGCCAGGGCGTTCGCCAACCGACCGATGATCATCATCGCGGACGAGCCGACGGGTAACCTCGACCCGACGACGTCGATCGGCATCATGCGCCTGCTCGACCGGATCAACCGCACCGGCACCACCGTCGTCATGGCCACCCACGACGCCAACATCGTCGACTCGATGCGCCGCCGCGTCGTCGAGCTCGACGGCGGCAGGGTCGTCCGCGACCAGGCCCGCGGCGTCTACGGCTACTCGAAGTAGGGGTTCCCGGATGTCCCGTACGACCGCTCGCTGCCGCGCGCTCGCCGTACTTCGTGATCTTGGCAATGTTCGGGGCGCCCGGCGGACCGAAACCTTGCCAAGATCACGAAGCCGGGTTTCCGGCGCCCGCCTGTCTGGAGGGGTCTCCTAGTGCGTGCCCAGTTCGTCGCGTCCGAGATCTGGATCGGCCTGCGCCGCAACTTCACGATGACGCTCGCCGTCATCGTCACCGCGGCGATCTCGCTGACGATGTTCGGCATGGGCCTCATGGTCCGCAACCAGGTCAACGTCATGAAGGACTTCTGGTACGGCAAGGTCGAGGTCTCGATCTTCCTCAAGGGTGACGTCACGCAGGCCCAGCGCGACCAGCTCCGCAGCGAGCTCGAGGCCATGCCCGACGTCGAGCAGGTCTACTTCGAGAGCAGGGCGGAGGCGTACGAGCGCTTCAAGGAGCAGTTCAAGGACTCTCCCGACATCGTCGGCAACACCCCCGCCGGCGTGCTGCCCGAGTCGTTCCGCGTGAAGCTCGAGGACCCGAAGAAGTTCGAGGTCGTGGCGAGCGCGTTCGCCGACCGGCCAGGGGTGGAGAACGTCTTCAACCAGCGCGACCTGCTCAAGAACTTCTTCGCCGTCCTCAACACCATCCGTACCGGCATGCTCTTCTTCGCCGGGATCAGCCTGATCGCGGCGGCCGTCCTCATCGGCAACACCGTGCGCGTGGCGGCGTTCAGCAGGCGGCGGGAGACCGGCATCATGCGCCTCGTCGGCGCCTCGAACCTCTACATCCAGCTCCCGTTCCTCCTCGAGGGGATGCTCGCCGGCGTCCTCGGCGCGCTCGCCGCGAGCGGCTTCCTCGCGCTCGTCCAGAGCCTCATGGTCAACGGCACGCTGCGCGAGAGCATCAAGTTCACGCCGTTCGTCGGGTGGGGCCAGTTCAAGATCCTCGTGCCCGTTCTCGTGCTCACCGGCATGGTGCTGTCCGGTCTGGCGTCGTTCGTGACGTTGCGGAAGTACCTGCGCGTCTGACCCCTATCGTGGTACCCATGTGACAGGTGTGACGTCGGATGGGTGGAGGTTTCCGCGTGGGACAGCGATGGCGTACGGCGCTCGCGGCCGTTGCCGTCGTCGTGCTGCCGCTCGCCACGCCGGCGTACGCCGACGACCCCGAGGCCGAACGCCGCAAGGTCGAGCAGCAGCTCGCCGAGGTCCACGACGACCTCCACGAGTCCAGCGCCGCCGTCCAGCAGGCCGCCGCCGCGCTGGCCCGCGCCAAGATCGAGATCCCCCGCGCGCAGGAGCGACTCGCCGCCGCCGAGGGCCGCCTGTCCGCGGCCCGCGCGGTCGCCGAGGCGAGCCGCACGCGGCTGGAGTTCGCGCAGGCCGAGCTGGCGCACGCCGAGCGGGAGTACGAGGCCGGCGAGGCCAAGGTCCAGGACACCAGGGAGCAGGCAGGCGAGCTGTCCCGCGCGATCTACATGATCGGCCCGGCGGGGTTCACGCACGCCTTGTTCGAGTCGACGTCGATGTCCGACCTCGCGTCGCGGGCGACGTACTCCCACGTGCTCCTCTCCGACGCCGCAGGCAGGGTCCGCGCCGCCTCCGCCGCCCGCGCCGAGCTCGCCTCCCAGGCCGCCGTGCTCGACCAGCGCCGTGCCGAGCTCGTCGCCCGCGACAAGGCCGTCCGCGAGTCGCTGGCCCGCATCGAGTCGTACGCCGCCGAGGCCCGTGCCGCGAAGGCCGCCATCGACGCGCAGGTCGCCGCCCGCGCCGCCGCGCTCGCCGTCGCCGACCGCGAGCGCGCGGCCGACCGGGCGGCGTACGAGAGGCTCCAGGCCGAGTCCCGCCGCCTCGCCGAGCTGATCCGCCGCGCCGCCGCCTCCCGCGGCACCGGGCAGGTCGGCAAGGGCGGCATGCTCTGGCCCACGCCGGGACCCGTGACCAGCGGCTACGGCTACCGCACCCATCCCATCTACGGCTACCGCCGCCTCCACGCCGGCATCGACATCGGCGCGCCCACCGGCCAGGCGATCGTCGCCGTGCTGTCCGGGCGGGTCGTGAGCGCCGGGCCGATGGGGACGTACGGCAACCTCGTCGTCATCGACCACGGCAACGGCCTCTCGACGGCGTACGCGCACCAGTCGCGGGTCGGCGTCAGCAACGGCCAGCAGGTCTCGCGGGGCGCCGTCATCGGCTACGTCGGCTCCACCGGCGCCTCCACAGGCCCGCACCTGCACTTCGAGACGCGCGTCAACGGCGAGCCCGTCGACCCCATGCGCTACTACTGACCCACCCCGCCTGGTGCGCAACCGGGAGCCTTTCCATCCTGACGGCGTGGTCGGCGCCGGCCTCAGTCGTTCTTTGAAGATCACTACGCGTGAGACCGGCTGCTGGGCCGCAGGGTTGGGCCGGCGCGGGTGCGCGGGCGCCGCTCGTCCGGGGTCGACCGGCGTTCTTGTGGTGGCCGAGCGCCGAAGGGGCTCCTGCCCAGCACGATCCAGGCCCAGCGCGAGCCAGGATGGAAAAGGCTCCGGGTTGCGCCCCGTGCGCGAAAAAGCGCAAGACGCACCCCGACCGCGGGTTGCGGCCGCGTCGGTCCTGGCCGCCGGCCTCCGCCAACCGGGTGGTCACCCCGCGTCACGGCCGTATCCTCCATACGTGACGTCCGCCCACGCTCGCCGCCGCCGGGTCCTCCTCGGCATGTCCGGCGCGCTCCTGGTGTGCGCGGCGTTCGTGTTCGGGTTCCTCGCCGGCCGCGTCGGGCGCACCACCGAGTCGGACGCGCGGGCGGGCGGGCTCGTCGGCGAGGCCGCCGAACGCCTCCTCGCCAACGCCAACCGCGACGTCACCCGCGAGGACCTCGACGAGGCCGCCATCCGCGGCATGCTCGGCGCGCTCAAGGACCGGTACGCCACGTACTACGACACCACCGACTTCGCGGAGTTCCAGCGGCTGCTCGACGGCCGGTACTCCGGCGTCGGCCTCTGGCTCGGCCGCGTCCCGTCCGGCAGCGTCGAGGTGACGAGCGTGCTGCCCGACTCGCCCGCCGAGGCCGCCGGCCTGCGGGTCGGCGACGCGCTCGTGGACGTCGCGGGCAGTCCCGTGGACGGCGTCCCTGTCGGCGACATCGTCCGGCGCATGCACGGAGAGCCCGGCACCACCGTCGCCATCACCGTCCGCCGCGACGACGCCATCCAGACCCTCAGCCTGCGCCGCGCCAACCTGCTCTCCAAGGACGTCTCCGCCGACGTCCTCGACAACGGCATCGGCCGGATCCGCGTCGCCGCCATGACGCGCGGCGCGGGCCGCGAGGTCCAGCGCGCGCTCGCGTCGTTGCGCGCCAAGAAGGTCGCCGGCGTCGTCCTCGACCTCCGCGGCAACCCCGGCGGCCTGCTGGACGAGGGGGTGCAGGTGGCGTCGGCGTTCCTGCGCGGCGGGACCGTCGTGTCGTACAAGGGCAGGGGAGTCGAGGACAAGACGTACGGCGTCACCGGCCGCGGCGACACCACCACCCCGCTCGTCGTGCTCGTGGACGCCGGCACCGCCAGCGCCGCCGAGGTCGTCGCGGGCGCGCTGCAGGATCGCAACCGCGCGATCGTCGTGGGGACGCGGACGTACGGCAAGGGGTCGGTCCAGCAGCCGCTCGTGCTCTCCGACGGCTCCGCGCTCGAGGTCACGGTGGCGAGCTACTACACGCCGTCGGGGCGTTCCGTCGACAGCGTCGGGATCATCCCCGACGTCGACCTCCCGGCCGGCTACGACGCCCGCGCCGCCCTCGAGCGGGCGGTCCAGGTGCTCTCCGGCACCGTCGCCTCCATCCCCGTGCCGAGAGGCTGACGTTGCCGAAGGAGACCGGGCGCAAGCTCATCGCCCAGAACAAGAAGGCACGCCACGACTACGCCATCGAGGACGTCTACGAGGCCGGCCTCGTGCTCGTCGGCACCGAGGTGAAGTCGCTGCGGGCAGGGCGGGCGTCCCTCGTCGACGCGTACGCCACCGTCAAGGACGGCGAGGTCTGGCTGCACAACGCGCACATCCCCGAGTACGACCTCGGCACCTGGACCAACCACACGCCCCGCCGCCCGCGGAAGCTGCTCATGCACCGCGAGGAGATCGCCAAGCTGGTCGGCAAGACCAAGGAGAGCGGCCTGGCGCTCGTCCCGCTGCAGCTGTACTTCAAGGACGGACGGGCCAAGGTCGAGATCGCGCTCGCCCGGGGCAAGAAGTCGTACGACAAGCGGCAGACGCTCGCGACCCGCGACGCGTCCCGCGAGGTGGCCCGCGAGCTCGGGCGGCGCGCGAAAGGTATGTAGGCCGTTGGGCCGAATGGCCCGTTCTGACCATGGCTTAGGTCCGGTCGTTTGGCGCACACTGCTCCCGTAAGTCCGGTGATGTCCGTTCTGTCCGTTTCAAGTGGCGGCACACCGGGGATTGGGGGCGGGATGATGTCGCACGAAGAGCACGAGCCACGTCCGGTGACGTGGACGCCGCAGGGCCTGTCCCTGTCCAGCCGTCCCGACTTCGCCCACGCCTCGAAGGCCACGCTCAAGCTGCTCAGGCAGCAGCTCGGGCACGACCTCTGGATGGTCACCCGCGTCGACGGCGACGACCTCGTCGTGCTCGACTGCCTCGACTTCGCGTACCGGCTCCGGCCCGGCGACGTCCTCCCGTGGTCGGCGACGCTCGACTGGCGGATGGCGCACGGTCAGGGCCCCCGCGTCGCGCCGCGCGTGACCGACGTCCCCGCGTACGCCACCGCCGGGCTCACCTCGGCCATGCGCATCGGGTCGTACGTCGGCGT
>Ga0190268_10000049_pt1 | contig 32753 bp, 37 predicted proteins | sample Popmic249T_FD_133750 | JGI IMG/M metagenome (GOLD analysis project Ga0190268, IMG submission 133750) | Populus adjacent soil microbial communities from riparian zone of Blue River, Arizona, USA - 249 T | ecosystem: Environmental > Terrestrial > Soil > Riparian zone | place: USA: Arizona... | reverse complement strand
CGACTCGCCCATCGCGACCTGGTCGAAGGCGCAGAACAGCCCGTCGTACGCCATCGAGTCGACGAGCGTCGTGTTGCCGTACTTGAAGCCCGCGCGCGAGCCGGGGAGCAGGTGCGGCGCCTGCGTCATCGACTCCATGCCGCCCGCCACGACGACCTCGAACTCCCCGGCCGCGATGAGCTGGTCGGCGAGCGCGATCGAGTCGATGCCGGAGAGGCAGACCTTGTTGATGTTGATCGAGGGAACGGTCATCGGGATGCCGCCCTTGACCGCCGCCTGCCGCGCGGGGATCTGCCCCGCGCCGGCCTGGAGGACCTGCCCGAGGATGACGTACTCGACCTGGTCGCCGGTGATGCCCGCGCGCTCCAGCGCGGCCTTGACCGCGACCCCGCCGAGGTCCGCGGCGGAGAAGCCGGCGAGGCTCCCCTGCAGCTTGCCGATCGGCGTACGCGCGCCGCTGACGATCACCGAGCCGGACATGAGGTCCCTCCTGAGACTCCGCGTTGACTCCTGCCAGGATACGGGCGTGCGACCGCAGACGCGCTACGCGACCAACGCGGGCGTGAGCATCGCGTACCAGGTCGTCGGGGAGGGCCCCGTCGACCTCCTCTGGGTGCCCGGCTGGCTGTCGCACCTCGACCTGCTCTGGCTCGACCCGTCGTACGAGCGGTTCGTCCAGCGGCTCACCCGCTTCGCGCGCGTCATCCTCTTCGACAAGCGCGGCACCGGCCTGTCCGACCCCGTCGCGCCGGAGGTGTCGTTCGACGACAGGGTCGAGGACATCGGCGCGGTGCTGGACGCGGCGGGCTCGCGGAGCGCGTTCGTCATGGGCTACTCCGAGGGCGCCGCGCTGTCGGCGATGTTCGCGCTGCGTCACCCGGACCGCGTCCGCGGGCTGGTCCTGGCCAGCGGCTTCGCGTGCGGCAAGGAGACGCCCGAGCGGCCCTGGGGGCTGCCCACGCATCTCTACGATCTCCTCACCGACATCGTCGAGGAGCACTGGGGCGAGGGGCGGCTGACGGACGTGTTCGCGCCGTCCGTCGCGGACGACCCGTGGAGCCGCCGCTTCGTCGGCCTGATCGAACGCTCCGCGGGCAGCCCCTCGATGGTCCGCGCGATCGGCGACTTCATCGGCGGCATCGACGTCACGGCCCTGCTCCCCTCGGTGAACGTCCCGGCGCTGGTGCTCCACCGCGCCGACGAGGTCGTGCCCCTCGCCGCGGCCGAGCACCTTGCCGCCAACATCCCCGGCGCTCGTCTCGCGGTGCTCCCCGGCGTCGACCACCTCGTCTGGATCGGCGACACCGGCGCCGTCGTCGCGGAGGTCGAGGAGTTCGTGTCGGGTACGCGGCCGGGCGCGGCCGACGACCGGCGCGTGCTCACGCTGATGTTCACCGACCTCGTCGGCTCGACGTCCAAGGCCGCCTCCGACGACGCGGGCTGGACGCGGGACGTCGACCGGCTGCTCGTCACGACCGCCGACGTCGCCGAACGCTACGGGGGCCGCGTCGTGAAGTCCCTCGGCGACGGCAGCCTGCTCGTCTTCGACGGGCCGACGACGGCCGTACGCTGCGGCGCCGACCTCGCGGCGCAGGTCGCCGGCCTCGGAATGCCGCTGCGCGTCGGCGTGCACACCGGCGAGGTCGAGGTCCGCGACGGCGACGTGGCCGGCGTCGCGGCGGCGGTCGCCGCGCGGGTCTGCGCCACGGCCGGCGCGGGCGAGGTGCTCGTGTCGTCCACGGTGCGCGACCTCGTCCTCGGCTCGGACATCACCTTCGAGGACGCCGGGTGGCACCCGCTCAAGGGGCTGGCCGACGAGTGGCGGCTCTGGCGCGTACGCAGCGACCCCGGCCTGCGGCCCGTCGGAGCGTCCGCGCCGGAGCCGAAGGCTATGGACCGCGCGCTCACGGTGGCCTCGCGGCGTACGCCACGGTTGACCAGGACCATGATGCGGGTAGTCACGGGGCGACGCTGAGGAGGAGCGCGCAATGCTGACCCGCATCGACCACGTCGGGATCGCCTGTCACGACCTCGACGAGAAGGTCGAGTTCTACGAGACGACGTTCGGCCTCACGGTCGCGCACCGCGAGACCAACGAGGAGCAGGGCGTCCACGAGGCGATGCTGCTCGTGGCCCCCGGCTCGTACGTCCAGCTGCTCCAGCCGACGAGGCCGGACTCGCCGGTCGGCAAGTTCCTCGCGCGCCACGGCGAGGGGGTCCACCACATCGGCTACGGCGTCGACGACGTGACCGCGGCGCTGGAGGACCTGGGTCTCAAGGGCGTCCCGCTCGTCGACCAGAGGCCGAGGCACGGGTCGATGGGCGCCTCGATCGCGTTCCTCCACCCGAAGGGTGTGGGCGGCGTTCTCACCGAGCTGGTGCAAGCCGTCCAGTGACGGAGCCGACCGGGCTCGCGAAAGCGGCCATCGCGGAGGGCGAACGCGTCGCCCGCCGCGGCCGGATCCGCGAGGTCGTGTTCGGCGCGCAGGACGGCCTGCTCTCCACGCTCGCGCTCGTCACGGGCGTCCGCGGCGCCGACGCGACGCGGTTCGCGATCCTCGTCGCGGGCTTCGCCGGGCTGCTGTCGGGAACGATCTCGATGGCGCTCGGCGCGTACATCGCCGCCAAGAGCCAGCGCGACGTCTTCACCAACGAGCTGGAGAACGAACGCCGCCAGCTCGAGGCGCGCCCGCACGTCGAGGTCATCGAGCTGGCTGACATCTTCCAGGCCGAGGGGCTCGACTACGACGCCGCCAACAAGGCCGCCCACGCCATCGCCACCAATCCCGAGGTGATGCTCAAGACGATGGCCGAGAAGGAGCTCGGGATCCCCTACGACCCCTCCGGATCACCACTCGGCGACGGCGCCACGATGGGCGCGTCGTTCGTCGTGGGAGCGGCCGTGCCCATCGTGCCGTACCTTTTTCTCGGCACTACGGGAGGACTTGTCCTGTCTGTCCTGCTGACACTGGGAACTCTGTTCGTCATGGGAGTGGTCAAGGCGCGGCTCGCGGGGGAACACTGGTTCCGCAGCGGCGCCGAGATCGCTGGTCTCGCGGGGGCGGCGGCGCTGCTGGCCTACGTCGTCGGTACGGTGCTGCCGAACGCTCTCGGCATCGCCCCACCGGCCGGCTGACATGTCGGGAGGATCGCGCATGCAGGTCGCGGACGGGACGCTGCACCTCGGTGCGGAGCCCGACGCGGTGCAGCGCGCCCGGCGCTGGGTCGCCGAGGCGCTGGAGGGCACGCCGTACGCCGAGCTGATCCCCGATGCCGAGCTGGTGGTCAGCGAGCTGGTGACCAACTCCCTCCTCCACGGCTCGCCGCCGGTCACCGTCCGCGTGGACGTGGACGACGTCGTCCGCATCGAGGTGTCCGACGGCACCCGCATCGCGCCGGTCCGCGGCTTCGCGCGCGCCGACGCGATGACCGGCCGCGGCCTCTCGCTCGTCGCGGCACTGGCCCGCGACTGGGGCGTCACTCCCCACGGCGACGGCAAGGTCGTCTGGTGCGAGCTGGTCGTGGGCGGCGCCCCCGGTGACGCCGACGCGGACACCGACGTCGACGCGCTGCTCGCCGCGTGGGGCGACGACCTCGACGACGGCGGCCCCGAACGCCACACCATCTCGCTCGGTGACGTGCCCACGGACCTGCTGCTCGCCGCGAAGGCGCACGTCGACAACCTCGTCCGCGAGTTCACGCTCGCCGCGCACGGCGCCGACGCGGGCACCACGGCGGCCATCCCGTCCCAGCTCGCCGAGCTGATCGAGGCCGTCGTGACGCGGTTCGCGGAGGCACGCCAGGCCATCAAGCGTCAGGCCATCGACGCCGCGACGCGGGGGGTGGACCGTACGACGCTGACGCTGACGCTGCCCGTCGAGGCCGCCGACGCCGGCGAGGCGTACGTCGCGGCCCTGGACGAGATCGACACGTACGCCCGCGCGGCCCGGCTGCTCACGTTGGAGACGCCGCCGCAGCACCGCGTGTTCCGCCGCTGGTACGTCGAGTCGCTCGTGACGCAGCTGCGCGCGGTCGCGTCGGGCGAGACCCCGCGTCCGCCGGAGACGTTCGAACGCCGCCTCCTCGAGGAGGTCAACGTCGTCACCGTCGCGCGCCGCGCCGCCGAGCGCGCGGCGCGGCTGCAGAACGTCACCGCCGCGCTCGCCGCGACGACGAGCGTCGGCGACGTCGGAGGGGTCGTCCTCTCCGAGGCGGTGGACGCGCTCGGCGCGTCCGGCGGCGTCCTCGTCGTGGCCGACGAGGAGCGCCTCGGCGTGCGCGCGACCGTCGGCTACAGCGAGGGCGTCGTCGAGCGGATCCGCGCCGAGAGCACCGACGAGCAGCTCCCCGCGGCGATCGCGCTGCGGACCGGCGAGGAGGTCTGGCTCGAGTCCCGCGAGGAGCGCGACGAGCGGTTCCCCGGGCTGGCCGGCCTCGAGCCGGGCACCGTGTCGATGTGCGCGGTACCGCTGAAGGCGGGCGCCGAGATCCTCGGGGCGTTGCGGTTCTCGTTCGACGGGCCGCACCTGTTCGACGGTGACGAGCGGTTGTTCGTCCGTACCCTCGCCGCGCAGACCGCGCAGGCCATGGAGCGCGCGCAGGCTCTCGCCGAGGCGCGCGCGGCCAACGACAAGCTGTCGTTCCTCGCGGACGCGTCCGCGGCGCTCGCGCAGTCGCTCGACTACCGCGAGACGCTCGCCGGCGTCACGCGGCTCGCCGTCCCCCGCCTCGCCGACTGGTGCGTCATCCACGTCGCCGAGGAGGGCGCGATCACCGCGCTCGCCGTCGCGCACGTCGACCCCGAGAAGGTCGCGATGGCGGAGAGCTTCCAGCACCGCTACCCCGTCGACCCGGAAGGCTCCGACGGCGTCGCGCGCGTGCTGCGTACGGGCGACAGCGAGCTGTACCACCACATCACCGACGAGATGCTCGTCGGCGCCGCGCGCGACGACGAGCACCTCGCGCTCATGCGCGACCTCGGCTTCGTCAGCGCGCTGCTCGTGCCGCTGTCGGCGCGCGGGCGCGTCTTCGGGACGCTGTCGATGGTCTACGCCGAGTCGGGGCGGACGTACGACGAGGCCGACCTCGCCATCGCCGTGGACCTCGCGCACCGCGCCGCCCTCGCCATCGACAACGCCGACCTCTACCGCCGCCTCGCCGCCCAGGACTGAGCGCGGGTCCCCTCCTTCTCCGCAGTCCGCACGCCGATCTCGAGCGTGACGATCTTCGAAGAACGCGGGGATGCGACACCAGGTTTGGCGCGTGGCTACTCGTCGGTAACATCGGACGGAACGACGCGGCGCGACCGAGAGGCGGGCACGGTGAAGGACATCCTCAACGCGATCCTGGCTGGCGACACCCCCGGGGAGGAGTTCGCGGCGCTGCCGGTGCCTGAGTCGTACCGCGGCGTGGTCGTGCGCAAGGACGAGCAGGGCATGTTCGAGGGTCAGACGACCCGCGAGAAGGACCCCCGCAAGGCGCTGCACGTCGACGACGTGCCCGTGCCGGAGCTCGGCCCCGGCGAGGCGCTCGTCGCCGTCATGGCCAGCGCCGTCAACTACAACACCGTCTGGACGTCGATCTTCGAGCCGGTCTCGACGTTCAAGTTCCTCGAGCGCTACGGCCGCCTGTCGCCGCTGACCAAGCGCCACGACCTGCCGTACCACGTCGTCGGCTCCGACCTCGCCGGCGTCGTGCTGCGGACCGGCCCCGGCGTACACGCGTGGAAGCCCGGCGACGAGGTCGTCGCGCACTGCCTGTCGGTCGAGCTCGAGAGCCCCGACGGCCACAACGACACGATGCTCGACCCCGAGCAGCGCATCTGGGGCTTCGAGACCAACTTCGGCGGCCTCGCCGAGCTGGCCCTGGTCAAGACCAACCAGCTCATGCCGAAGCCCGCGCACCTGTCGTGGGAGGAGGCCGCCTGCCCTGGCCTCGTCAACAGCACGGCGTACCGCCAGCTCGTCTCCGTCAACGGCGCCAACATGAAGCAGGGCGACGTCGTCCTCATCTGGGGCGCGAGCGGCGGCCTCGGCTCGTACGCCACGCAGTTCGCCCTCAACGGCGGCGCGATCCCCGTCTGTGTCGTCTCCTCGCCGGAGAAGGCCGACATCGTGCGTTCGATGGGCGCCGAGCTGGTCATCGACCGTTCGGCGGAGGAGTACAAGTTCTGGAAGAACGACACCGAGCAGGACCCCAAGGAGTGGCAGCGCTTCGGCGCGAAGATCCGCGAGCTGACCGGTGGCGACGACCCGGACATCGTGTTCGAGCACCCTGGGCGCGAGACGTTCGGCGCGTCGGTCTACGTCACCCGCAAGGGCGGCACGATCGTCACCTGCGCCTCGACGTCGGGGTACATGCACCAGTACGACAACCGCTACCTCTGGATGAACCTCAAGCGGATCATCGGCTCGCACTTCGCCAACTACCGCGAGGCGTACGAGGCCAACCGGCTCATCGCCAAGGGCCTCATCCACCCGACGCTCTCGCGCGTCTACCCGATGGAGGAGACGGGGCAGGCGGCGTACGACGTGCACCGCAACCTGCACCAGGGCAAGGTCGGCGTGCTCTGCCTCGCGCCCGAGGAGGGGCTCGGCGTCCGCGACGCGGCGCTGCGCGCCAAGCACTTGGACGCGATCAACCGGTTCCGCGACGTCTGAGTACCGTCACGAGCGCCAGCCACTCGCCGAGCCCGAGCTGCACCGAGAACCCGTCCATGGCGACCCCTGGCCCGTAATGCCCGCGACGCCGACGGGGGTCGCGGCTAGCCTCGCCGGCATGCGGATCGAGCGCCACACCGACCCCGTCGCGTACGCCGCCCTCGTCCGGCCGTACCTCCTGCGCGACGAGCCGCGCTTCAACCTGGAGCTCGCCGTCCTCGCGCGGGTGGAGCGCGGCGAGACGTACGGCGGCGGCGCGCCGTTGCTCCTCACCGTCGGCGATGCTCCGGCCCTGATGACCCCGCCGTTCAACGTCCTCGTCGCCGCGGTGCCGCCCGACGGCGCGGCCGGGCTCGCGGCGTACCTCCACGCGGAGGGCGTCACGTTCCCCGGCGTCCTAGGCTCGCCCGAGACGACCGGCGTCCTCGCCGAGGAGTACACGCGGCTGTCCGGCAGGGCGCACCGCGTGACCCGCGAGCAGGGCGTCTACGTGCTCCGCGCGCTCGTCCCTCCCCGCCCGGCCCCCGGCGCGCCGCGCGTCGCCACGAGCGACGACTACGACGTCACCACCGCGTGGGCCGCGGCGTTCGCCGAGGAGGTCGGGCTGCCCGCCGGCGACCTCGCGCGGATGCGCGACCGCGTCGACGAGGGCATGGTCTGGCTCTGGGACGACGGCGGCCCGGTGAGCCTCGCAGGCTGCGGCGGCTTCACGCCGAACGGCGCCCGCGTCGGCCCCGTCTACACGCCGCCCGGCCTGCGCGGCCGCGGCTACGCGAGCGCCGTCACGGCCGGCGCGACGGAGGCGCTGCTCGGGCGCGGGCTGGCGTACACGTTCCTCTACACCGACCTCGCCAACCCGACCAGCAACCGCATCTACCGGGCGCTCGGGTACGAGCACGTGGCGGACGTTCGTGAGGTGTCGTTCGGCGGGTAGGTTCGCGGCATGTCCGACGACGAGCGCGGCTCCGGCGAGGCAGCGGACTCGGCCCGCGAGGCGAGCGAGGCGGGTGTGGCGAGCGCCGAGGCGCAGGTCGCCGCCGAGCGGGTCGCGGCCGCGGCCGCGGCGCTCGAAGGCGCCGAGGGCGACGACCGCGAGGAGAAGGTCCAGGACTTCGTCCACGCCGCCGCGGAGGCGGTCCGCGAGGCGCGCGAGGCGGAGGTCGAGGTCGGCGAGGCCACCGCCGCCGCCGAACTCGCCGGGGCCGCCGCGGTCGGGGTCGCCGGCGACGAGGGCCTCGCCGACGACCCGCTGCTCGACACCGCGATCCGGCAGATCGAGGCCGGCGCGACCGAGGAGCAGCCGTTCGGTACGCCGGGTGCCCCTGTCGGCGAGCGGACGCCGTTCCGGATCGCGTTCGCCGCGACGTGGGGCGTCCTCACCGCCCTGCTCATCGCGTACGCCATCGTCAACGTCCGCGACGTCATCGTGCTCATCGTCGTGTCGGCGTTCCTCGCCATCGGGCTCAACCCCGCGGTCGAGCTGCTGCACCGTCGCGGCCTCAAGCGCGGGCTCGCCGTGGCGGCGGTCATCGGGGCGGTGCTGCTGTTCGTAGGCGGCTTCGTCGCGGCGGCCGTGCCGCCCGTCGCGCGGCAGGCGACCGAGCTGCGCGAGACGCTGCCGAAGTACTCGACGCAGCTGCGCGAGAACCCCACGTTCCGCGAGTACGACGACAAGTACGACATCACGGTCAAGCTCGAGGACTGGGTCGAGGAACGCGGCAGCGCGGCGGCGGGCGCCGCCGTCAACGTCCTCACGACGGCGCTGGGCGTCATCTTCAAGACGCTGACGATCCTGATCATCACGCTGTACTTCCTCGGCGCGTACCCCCGGATCAAGCACGGCGCGTACCGCCTCATCCCGCGAACACGCAGGGCCAGGGCGGGCCTCATCGCCGACGAGATCCTCAGCCGCGTCGGCGGCTACGTCCTCGGCAACCTCGCCACGTCGTTCATCGCCGGAGTCTGCGCGCTGGTGTTCTTCCTGATCCTCGACGTGCCGTACCCGCTCGCGCTGGCGATGCTCGTCGCGATCCTCGACCTCATCCCGCTCGTCGGCGCGACCATCGCGGCCGTCGTCTGCACCGCGGTCGCGTTCTTCGTGTCGGTGCCCGTCGGCCTCGCGTCCGCCGGCTACTTCCTCGTCTACCAGCAGGTCGAGAACTACGTCCTCGTCCCGAAGGTCATGAAGCGCACCGTCGACATCTCCCCGCTCGCCACGATCATCGCGGCGCTCATCGGCGGCGCGCTGCTCGGCGTTCTCGGCGCGCTGCTCGCGATCCCCGTCGCCGCCGCGATCCAGCTCATCGGGACCGAGGTGCTCTACCCGCGTCAGGACGCGTCGTGACGACGATGCCGGCGGTCCGGTTCACCGGCGCCGGTGCGCGGCCGACGCTGGAGCACGTGCCGGTGCCGTTGCCGGGACCCGGCGAGGTGCGCGTACGGATCCGCGCCTGCGGGATCTGCGGCAGTGACGTGCACATCGTCCACGGCATCACACCGGCCGCCGTACCGCTGACCCTCGGCCACGAGCCGTCCGGGGTCGTGGACGACCCAGGCGACTCGTCGTGGGAGCCCGGCGCGCGGGTCTCCGTCGCGGCGGGCTACGGCTGCGGCGCGTGCGCCCTCTGCGAGGCGGACCGCGAGAACATCTGCCCGCGCCTGCACATCCCCGGCATCACGCGCGACGGGGCGCAGGCGACGTACGTCGTCGTCCCCGCCCGAGCGCTGATCCCGCTCCCCGACTCGGTCGACTTCGCCACCGGCGCGATCCTCACCGACGCCGTCGCGACGCCGTTCCACGCGATCCGCCGGTCGGGCGTCACGGCCGGGCAGACCGCCGTCGTGTACGGCCTCGGCGGGCTCGGGCTGCACGCCGTCACGATCCTCGAGCAGGTCGTCGGCGCGCGCGTCATCGGCGTCGACGTGCTGCCCGCCGCGCGCGAGCGGGCGCTGGCTTTCGGCGCCCACTCGGTGCTCGACGGCGCGGACCGGCCTGCCAAGGCGGTGCGCGACCTCACCGACGGCGGGGCGGACGTGACGTTCGAGTTCGTCGGCGCCGCCTCGGTCACCGACCAGGCGCTGAAGTCGCTGCGCCGCGGCGGCACCTGCACCGTCGTCGGCGTCACGCCGGAGCCGCTCGCGCTGGGTCTGCCCCAGGCGCTGCTGGTCGCGGGCGAACTGCGGCTGCAGGGGTCGTTCGGCTGCTCGCGCGCGGGGCTCACCGAGCTGGTCGGCCTCGTCGCCGACGGCACGCTCGACCTCACGGGGACGATCACGCACAGGTACGGGCTCGACGACTTCGACGCCGCGCTGCGCACCCTGGAGACCAAGGAGGGCGACCCGATCCGGGTCGTGGTGGAGCAGCCCTAGATGCTCCGCGCGCACCCCGCCTTTCGCGCGCTGTGGGTCGCGCGGCTGGTGTCGTTCCTCGGCGACTCGCTCGGCCTCGTCGCGTTGATCCTCTACGTCGCCGAACGCGCCGGCACCGGCGCCGCCGTCGGCCTCCTGCTCCTCGCGGGCGACCTCGTGCCCAGCGCGGCGGGGCCGTTCGTGGGGGCGCTCGCGGATCGCGTACGGCGCCGCCGCCTCATGGTGTTCTGCGAGCTGGCGCAGGGTTTGGTGGTCCTCGCCATCGCGTTCGGCGAGCCGCCGCTGCTCGTGCTGCTGCCGCTGGTCGGGCTGCGCGCGACGCTGTCGGCGACGTTCCAGCCCGCGGCGCGCAGCGCGCTGCCCGAGCTCGTGCCCGACGACGAGCTCGAACGCGCGAACGCGTACCTCGGCTTCGGCACCTGGGGCCTCGACGCCGTCGGGCCGCTGCTCGCGGCGGCGCTGCTGCCGTTCCTCGACGTGCGGGGCGTGCTGCTCGTGGACGCGGCGTCGTTCGTCGTGTCGGTGCCGTTCCTGCTGCGGCTGCCCGCTCTCGGCCCGGCGCCGCGCGAGGAGCGGACGACGGTGCGGACGGACGTGCTGGAGGGGCTGCGCTTCGTCTGGCGCGAACGTCTCGTCCGCGTCGTCGTCCTCGGCTTCGCCGCCGTCGTGCTCTGCACGGCCATCGACGACGTGGCGCTCGTCTTCCTCGCCACCGACACGCTCGGCGCGGGCGAGACAGCCGCCAGCCTCCTTTATGCAGGGTCCGGGCTTGGGCTGCTGGTCGGCTTCCTGCTGCTGGCCCGGCGTACGTCCTCCGCGCCCCGCCTGCTGCTCCTCGCCGGGCTCGCGCTGTCCAGCGCGGGCAACGCGTTCACCGGTCTCTCCGGCGTCGTCGCGCTCGCGCTGGGCATGCAGGTGCTGCGCGGCCTCGGCATCGCGCTGGTCGAGGTCGGCCACAACGCCCTGCTGCAACGCGAGGTGCCCGCGCACCTGCGCGGCAGGGCGTTCGCCAACCTCTACACCGCGCTCGGGCTCGCCGCGGGTCTCGCGTACGTCGTCGGCGGGCCGCTCGTCGACGCGACGTCGCCTGCGACGGCGCTGGTCGTGTCGGGCACCCTCGGCGTCGCCGCCGTGGGCGTCATGTGGTGGCGGCTGCCACGCTCGCCGTAGCCCGCCGCCCCCCTCGTTCCCTGCGGCCGGTACGCCGGTCTCGCGCGTGGTGATCTTCAAGGAACGGCCAGGGCTGGTGGGCGTCAGAGGGTGGCGAGGAACTCCAGGAGCGCCGCGCTGAACTCCTCCGGCGTCTCGACCGCCGTCAGGTGGCCCGACTTCGGGATCGTCACGACCGTCGAGTTCGGCAGCGCGTCGGCCATCGCCTGGGTGTCGGCCTCCGACGACAGCTCGTCCTCGTCGCCGCGGATCACGAGCGCCGGGACGTCGATGCCCTGCAACGTCTCCAGCGAGTCGGGCCGCGCGGCCATCGCGCGCTGCGCCCACGAGACGGCGTACGCGGGGGCGCGTTCGACCAGTGCCTTGACGCGGCCCTGCACCATCGGGCGGCGCTCCTTCGTCGTCGCGCCGATGAGCTTGGGCAGCACCTCGTCGAGGAGCAGCGCGCTGTTGCCGGCCTCGACCACGGCCTCCGCGATGCGCAGCCGGCTGGCCGCTGCCTCGGGCGGGTCCGCGGTCGCCTTCGTGTCGGCGAGGACGAGACCGCTGACGCGGTCGGGGTGGCGGCGCAGCAGGGCCATGGCGACGTAGCCGCCCATCGACAGCCCGCCGAGGACGAACGTCCCCACCTTGCGCGAGTCGAGCATCGCGACGACGTCGTCGGCGACGTCGTCGAGCCGCGGGTCCTCGATGTCGTGGCCGAGCTGGGTGCCGCCGAAGCCGCGCTGGTCGGGGCAGATCACGCGGTACGAGCCCGACAGCGCCTCGCGCTGCGCGGACCACATGGAGGCGTTCAGCGGGAAGGCGTGCAGCAGTACGACGGCCGGTCCCCGGCCCGCCTCGATGACGTACGGATCGACCCGCACAGAAGCGAATGTAGCCGCTCAGCCCATGCCGTTGGCGAGGATTCCGCCATCGACCACGAGCGCCTGACCGGTGACGTACGACGCGCTGTCGCTGCCGAGGAACACCGCGGCCCCGACCATCTCCTCGGCCTTGCCCCAGCGGCCCATCGGGATGGTCGCGGTCATGGCCTTCGAGGTGTCCTCGTTCTCCCAGAGTGCCCGGTTGAGGTCGGTTGCGGTCCACCCGGGGCAGAGTGCGTTGACGCGGACGTTGCGGCTCGCCCACTCGACCGCGACCGACCGCGTGAGGCTGACGACGGCGGCCTTCGAGGCGCCGTACGGCGACACCATCGGCGTGCCGCCGAGACCCGCGACGGAGGCCACGTTGATGACCGAGCCGCTGCCGCGCTCCAGCAGGTGCGGGCCGACCGCCTGCATGACGTGGACGATCGACTCGGTGTTGAGCCGCATCACCTTCGTCCACCCCTCGAAGCGCAGGTCGGTGAACGGCACCATGAACGACGTGCCGCCGGCGTTGTTGACGACGACGTCGAGGTGGCCGAGCGCCGCGATCGACTCGTCGACCATGCGGCGTACGGCGTCGACGTCGGTCACGTCGGCAGGGATGACGAACGCCTTGCGCCCCAGCGCCTCCACGTCGCTCTTCGTCTCGGCGAGCCCCTCGGCGGAACGCGCCGAGATCGCGACGTCGGCGCCCGCGCGGGCGTAGCCCACGGCGATGGCGCGGCCGATGCCGCGGCTCGCGCCGGTCACCAGCGCCGTCTTGCCGGCCAGGTCGATCATGGTCCCTCCCAGGACGTGGGCAGCGGGCTCGATCCTGGCACGAGACGTTCCGCGACGACGTCGAGCACCTCCTCGGCGAACCCGACGAACAGATGCTTCGACCGCGCGACCTCCACGACGTCGGCCTGCGGCACCCGCGCGAACCTTTGTCTCGCCTCAGGGGGCCTGAGGTAGTCGTCGAGCTCGGGAACGACCGCCGTCAGCGGCTTGCCCGCCTTCGCCCACTTGTCGAGCTCGGCGTCGCCTGCCCGCTTCAACGGCGGCGACAGCAGCAGCGCCCCCACCACTGTCGGGTCGTCGGCGCCGTACATCAGCGCCAGCTCCGACCCGAACGACCAGCCCATCAGCCACGGCTTCGGCAGGTCCTCGGCCTCGACCAGGTCGAGCGCAGCGGCGACGTCGTACTGCTCCGCCTCGCCGCCGTCGAACGCCCCCTCACTGCCGCCCGTACCCCTCGTGTTGAAGCGGACGACCGCGATGCCGGCCAGCGCGGGCAGCCGCCAGTCGGCTTTACGGAGCAGGTGGCTGTCGAGGCTGCCGCCGTGGGTGGGCAGCGGGTGGAGGCAGACGAGCGTCGCCTTCGGCGCTGTCTCCGCGGGGAGCGCGATCGCGCCGTCCAGCCGTAGTCCGTCGGCGGTGTGCAAGTCGACCGTACGGCGGCGGGCAGGGAGGACCGTGTTGGCGCGGATCTGCGTCATCGGCGCCGCCAGCAGGGCGTGTGCCAGTGGCGGCGTTCTTCGGTGGCGTCGGCCCGCCACGCGACGACGTGCGGTGTGCCGGGCTTGATCTCGTGGTCGCAGCCCGGGCAGCGGTACTCCTTGACGGCGTACGCGCCGGCCACCGGACGGACCACCCACTCCTCCTCGACGCTCACGTCTCGGAGAGGACCTCTCCGTCGATGACGTCGTCATCGTTGTCGGGCGGAGTGCGGCCCATCGTCGCGGCGCCGAACGCGAGGACACCCAGGAGCCGCTTCGGCCGCAGCCCAGCCGACGCCGCCTGCAGCAGCAGCTCGAGGCCCTGGTCGCTGCCGTGCCAGTGCTCCTTGAGGATGTTCTCGCCCGCGCCCATGAGCAGGCGGCGTACGGCCCAGCCGATGATCGCCACGTCGTCGAGCTGGCCGAGACCCGGGATGAAGTCGGGGATGACGTCGATGGGGAGGACGAGGTACGCCGCCGCGGCGCCTACCTCGTACTTCACGCGCTTGGGTACGCGAGGGTCACGCGAGACGTCGCGGAACAGCCGCGCCACGTCGGGGATGAACTGGGCAACCTCGCGCGCGACCGCGACCACTCGCTGCTTGTCGACCGCCATGGGAGAAGTCTCCCCCATCGCGGACGTTGCTACTCAGCGAGGGCGCGTCACTCCACCGTGACGCGCGTCGAGGCCGTGCTGACCTGGACGTCCTTGCCGTCGCAGCCGGACGACGTGACGGTCACGTGCGCGCGGTAGATCCCCTTGGCCGGGTACACATGCTGTGCGCCCCATGGGTCGTCGGTCGCGTCCTCGTCGAAGGGCGTTGACGGCCACGTCGTCGTGGACTCGACGCAATCCGACAGCGGGTAGTTCCACGTGCTCGCTGTGGATCCGTCGCCCCAGTCGATGACGACGCTGGTGACGTAGCCGTCCTCGTCCAGGTAGTCGGGGACGCACTCGATCGCAAGCGCGGGTGGCCGCGGTCCCGGGTAGGGGTTGCTCGCCTCGTCGCAGGCAAGCGGAAGGTCGCCGGAGAGCGGCCGGTGCGGCCCGTTCGACGGTACGTCGGCCGGAAGGACCGTGATGACACCGGTCCCGACGTACCCGGGAACGGTCGAGTCGCCGCACACGGGGCCGACCGTCACCGTCACCGTCCACTGCCCGGGGAAGCGGTAGATGTGGTCGCCTTCCTCGGTCGACGGGCCCCTGCCGGCGTCCGGCCTGGCGCATGGGATGTGCGCGCTCGACCCTTCGCTGCCGTGGCCGTCGCCCCAGTCGATCCGGTTGAACGAGCCGTACATCATGTTGGCGGTCTCGACCTCGTACCGCGCCGGCTGCCCGGCGTACGCCGTCCCGACCTGACGGACGTTGATCCAGGGCACGCCGGGGTCAGCGGCGGGCGTCGCCGTCGTCCGCGCCTGGGCCGCGGCCGGGCGAGCATCGATCGAGTGCGGTGACGCGCATCCCGCGGCGACCAGCGCACTGGCCAGTGCCATCCGCGCTACGAGGCGACGACGGGGGCCGAGAAGGGCCTTCATGAGTAGTCCCTCGTGTAGAGCACGGCGAGCCCGATGGCGTCGCCGCGGCCGGGAGTTCGTTCGCCCCTGGCGCATGGGCCGTTGTTGATCTCGCTCATGGTGAGGTTGCCGTGCGCCGCCTCGTTGACGTGTCCGAGCGCTACCGCGTGACCGAACTCATGAGTGAGAACGGCCTCGAAGTCCCACTCGTGGTACGGCGCGTACCGCTCACACGCATTGAACTCCGGGATGTTCCATCGGGTGTTGCGGGCGATCGCGATGTCGAAGCCGTTGACGTCGCCGACACCCGACACCCGGTAGGTACAGGTCCTCGCGAGGATCTTCGCGACGTCGAGGGTCAGCCAGCCCACGATGTTCTTGCCGTCGGTGCGGTCCTGGCAGAATCCGCTGGGCGTCAGCGGCTGCATGCTCGTCTGGGTGGCGTAGCCCTTGTACGTATTGCCGATGAGCGGACGCCACGTGTAGCCGCAGTCGTCGTGCAGCTCGGTGATGTTGTCGAACGCCTCTTGGAGCTTCATCGCATAGCCGTCGGCGGTGTACGCCACGTAGTGGTTGCTGTGGTTGTAGTACCAGGGAATTGCCTGGTCCCTCTTCCAGTGCCCTCGGTCGGCGTATCTGGCAGACCGGGCTCCGTCGGAGCAGGCGGGCGGCGCTCCGCTCGACGCGGTTCCGTCGGTCGGGTCACCGATCGACGGCAGGCCGGGCATCGGCACCGACAGGGTGTCGTCGGTGAACACCTCGCGGCCGAGGTAGTCGGACAGGTCGGCGAGCATCGACTCGTACTGCTCGGTGTCCGCCGCGACGAGGCGCTGCACCGTGCCGTCGCGGCCGATCGCCGCGCGGATGCTCCACACGAGCCGGTCGAGGATCGGCACCGCGCTGCCGACCCCGTCGGACTCGGACGTCATCGGCGCCTGGGAGATCGCGAAGTTCCTCAGCAGTACGGCGTGCGCCAGGACGCGCTCCGCCGTCGTTCGATCGACCTCCGGTGCCCGCAACGCCGTACGGACCTCGTCGACGACAGGGATCAGCGCGTCGATCGACGGCGACTCGTCGACCGCGAACGCGCGCCGCACCTGCGCGTCGAGGACGTCGAGGGCGGGCAGCACGTCGGCGGCTGCGTCCCCGGACACGGCTGCCACGACCGTGTCCGCCGCGTCGAGCAGCACGCTCATCGGCGTCGCGGCGGTCCGCACACGGTCCGAGGACGTGACGACGAGGCTGCGGACGGAACGCGCCATCCGCTCGAGGTCGGCGCGCGAGCCGGTGCCGGACGAGAGGTACACGCGGATCGCGGCGAGGTAGCCGAGGGCCGCGTCGTACTCGTTGCCGTCGACGTACACGGCGTACTCGTCGGCCCACACGCTCAGGTCGTCGACCCCGTCGGTGAAGTCACCGCTGCTCGCGACGGCGTAGCCGGGCTCGGGCACCGAGACGCCGAGGCCGCGCGCACTGACGATCACCCGGCCCTGCAACGAGCACGCGGAGACCGGCAGCACGCCGGGCAGAGCCGGAGCGGAGAGCGTCGCGTCGGCCGCGCACCACCAGGGTCCGGATGCCGAGACAGGCGACACCGGGGTCATCGCCATGGGCACCGCGAGCGCCACCACTGCCGTCGACCACGCTTTCCAGCGCTTCATGCGGGCCATGAACGTCCCCCGTTCGTCGGCCATGCCGGAACGAGGACGTGACAAAACCCCCGTTAGGGGACATTCCTAGTGGTGGCGCGTAGGGCAGGTCAACGTGTCCGGATGGCGTACTTACGTCATCGCGCCGAATAGTCACGGAAGCCGCGACCCGACTTGCGGCCGAGATATCCCGCCGTGACGAGGTGCTCGAGCAGCGGAGCCGGCGCGAAGCCGGGCTCGCGGAACTCCAGGTACAGCGTCTGCTGGATCGCCAGCGCGACGTCGAGACCGACGACGTCGAGCAGCTCGAACGGCCCCATGGGGTGTCCGCAGCCGAGCTTCATCGCGTAGTCGATGTCGTCGACGTCGCTGTAGTGGTCCTCGAGCATCTTCACGGCGTCGTTGAGGTACGGGAACAGCAGCGCGTTGACGATGAACCCCGCGCGGTCGCCGCAGACCACCGGGTGCTTGCCGACCGCGGTGGACAGCGCGCGGGCGACGGCGACGGTGTCGGCGGACGTACGGATCGTCGGCACGATCTCGACGAGCTTCATGACCGGCGCGGGGTTGAAGAAGTGCATGCCGACGACGTCCTCTGGGCGCGACGTCGCGGCGGCGCACTCGATGACGGGCAGCGAGCTGGTCGTCGTCGCGAGGATCGCGCCGGGCTTGACGACCTCGTCCAGCGCCGCGAACAGCGCGCGCTTGACGTCGAGGTCCTCCACCACCGCCTCGATGACGAGGTCGCAGTCGGCGAGGTCGTCCAGCGCCTCGGTGCCGGTGACGCGGGCGAGCGCGGCGTCCCTGTCCTCCTCGGAGAGCTTGCCGCGCTGCACGGCCTTCTCCAGCGACTTCTCCAACGCCTTGCGCGTCGCCGCGGTCTTGTCGGCGGACCGCGCGCGGTAGACGACGTCGTACCCCGCCTTGGCGCAGACCTCGACGATGCCGGACGCCATGGTGCCGGTGCCGACGACGCCGATGCGGCCGACCCGGCGCAGCGGCTCGGCGGTCTCCGCGGCGGCGGCCGACGACACGACCTTGCCGGAGTCGGCGCTCTCGTACGTGTAGAAGCCGCGCCCGGTCTTGCGCCCGAGGAACCCCGCGGTGACGAGCTGCTTGAGGATCGGCGACGGGGCGTGCAGGTGGTCGCGCGACTGGTGGTACATCGTGTCGAGGATCTCGTACGCCGAGTCGAGGCCGATGAGGTCGAGCAGCGCGAGCGGCCCCATGGGGTGGCCGCAGCCGAAGCGCATGGCCGCGTCGATGTCCTCGGCGGTGGCGTAGCGGGACTCCAGCATGCGGACGGCGTTGTTGAGGTAGCCGAAGAGCAGCGCGTTGGCGATGAAGCCGGCGCGGTCGCCGATGGTCACGTCGGTCTTGCCGATGCGCGCGACGAGCGCCTCGACGTCGTCGACGACCTCCTGGTCGGTGATGACCGAGCGCACGATCTCGACCAGGGCCATGACCGGCGCCGGGTTGAAGAAGTGCATGCCGATGACGCGGCTGGGGCGCTGCGTCGCGACGGCGATCTCGGTGACCGACAGCGCGGACGTGTTGGTCGCGAGGATCGTCTCCGGCAGGCAGATCTTGTCGAGCCGCGCGAACAGGTCGGCCTTGAGGCTGAGGTGCTCGGGAATGGCCTCGACGACGAGGTCGCAGTCGTGGAGGCGTTCGAGCTCGGTGGTGAACTCGATCCGCTCGAACAGCGCGTCGCGGTCGTCCTCGCTGAGCTTGCCGCGGGACACCGCACGGCTCGTGGAGTGGTCCATGTGGCCGCGGCCGCGTTCGAGCCCGGTGTCGGTCGGCTCGACGCCGACGACGTGCAGGCCGTTGCGGGCCAGGACCTCGGCGATGCCCGCACCCATGGTGCCGAGCCCGACCACGCCGACCTTGCGGAACTCCCGTGCCACGCGCGCCTCCACGTACGACCGTCCGAGCGGACCGCAGTGTCCCACCCGCGTGGCGGGCGGCAGAAATCCGTCCACTGTTGCGCCGGGGCGCGCGGACGTATAGGAACGGTGTCGGTTGAGCCCCCCAGCCCACCTGCCCCTCGTAGAACCGAGGCTTCGTGCAGCAGCCCGGCCTGACCGTCACCTATACGACCGACCCGGACGCCGTCATCACGGTGTCCGGGGAGCTCGACGTCGCGACCGCCCCCGCGTTGCGGGAGGCGTTCCTCACGCTGCTCAACCGCGACGAGGTGCCGGACGTGACGATCGACGCGAGCGGCGTGTCGTTCTGCGACTCCAGCGGCCTCGCGGTGCTGCTCATGGGCGCGCGGCGGTGGTCGTCGGAGGAGAAGCGGCTGGTGCTGCGTTCGCCGAGCAGGTCGCTGGGGCGGATCCTGGACCTGGCGGGGGTACGGCGGGCGTTCGAGGTGTGCGAGTAGCCCGGCGCTAGCCGGCCATCTCCGCCCACACGACCTTGCCCGCGCCCGCGGGGCGCACGCCCCACTCGCGGGCGATCCTCGACACGAGCAGCAGGCCGCGGCCCGACTCGGCGTCGAGCGCCGCGGCGAGGCGGTCGGGCAGCTCGGGCTCGCGGTCCTCGACCTCGACGCGGACGGCGTCGGGGGCGACGGTGACGTTCAGGGTGATCTCGCCGTCGCCGTGGACGACGGCGTTGGTGACGAGCTCGCTGACGACGAGGGCGACGTCCTCGATGTGCACCTCGGCCTGGCCGCGTTCGAGAGCCTCGCGGGCGAAGGCACGGGCGGTTGCGGGCGCGGTCACGGCGGAGGGCAGCGTCGTACGCGCACAGACGTCCACTCGACCGACCTCCCCGGTAGTCGGGGGTCGGCGTGCCCGCTCTACGAGATCGCTAAACCAGGCCGTGGGCGGCCCGGATCACCGACACGACCTCGTCCATGATCGTCGTCAGCGCGAAGTCCTTCGGCGTGAACACCGCGGCCACCCCGGCGGCGCGCATCTCGCGCGCGTCCGCGTCGGGGATGATGCCGCCGACGACGACGGGTACGTCGCCCATCCCGGCCTCCCGCAGGCCGTCGACGACGGCGGGTACGAGCTCGCGGTGGCTGCCCGACAGGATCGACAGCCCGACGCAGTGCACGTCCTCCTCGACGGCCGCGGCGACGAGCTGCGCGGGCGTGAGCCGGATCCCCTGGTAGACGACCTCGAAGCCGGCGTCGCGGGCGCGGACGGCGACCTGCTCGGCGCCGTTGCTGTGGCCGTCGAGACCCGGCTTGCCGACGAGGATCTTCAGCCGCCGGCCGAGCTCCTCGCCGGTCTGCTTGACGCGGGCGCGTACGGCCGCGAGCTCCTCCCCGGCCTCGCCAGGCGCGACCGCGGCGGAGACCCCGGTCGGCGCGCGGTACTCGCCGAACACCTCCCGCAGCGCCTTCGCCCACTCCCCCGTCGTCACGCCGGCGCGGGCGGCGTCGATGCTCGCGGCCATGAGGTTGGCGTCGGTCTTGGCGGCGTCGCGCAGGGCGTTCAGGGCGTCGTCCACGGCGGCCTGGTCGCGCTGCGCGCGCCACTGCCTGATGGCGTCAGTCGCGTGCGCCTCGACGCCCGGGTCGACGGTGAGGATCGCGGCGTCGAGGTCGGCGAGGAGCGGGTTGGGCTCCGTGGTGGTGAACGCGTTGACGCCGACGACGACGCGCTCGCCCGACTCGACCCTGCGGCGGTGCTCGGCGTGGGAGGCGACGAGCTCGCCCTTCATGTAGCCGCTCTCGACGGCCGCGACCGCGCCGCCCATCGCCTGCACGCGGTCGATCTCGGCCTTCGCGCCCTCGACGAGCTCGCGCACCTTGGCCTCGACGACGACGGAGCCGGTGAAGATGTCGTCGTGCTCCAGCAGGTCGGTCTCGTACGCCAGCACCTGCTGCATCCGTAGCGACCACTGCTGGTCCCAGGGGCGCGGCAGGCCGAGCGCTTCGTTCCAGGCGGGGAGCTGTACGGCGCGGGCGCGCGCGTCCTTCGACAGCGTGACGGCGAGCATCTCGAGGACGATGCGCTGCACGTTGTTCTCCGGCTGCGCCTCGGTGAGGCCGAGGGAGTTGACCTGCACGCCGTAGCGGAAGCGGCGCTGCTTGGAGTCGGTGACGCCGTAGCGTTCGCGCGTCAGCTCGTCCCACAGCTCGACGAACGCGCGCATCTTGCACATCTCCTCGACGAACCGCACGCCCGCGTTGACGAAGAACGAGATCCGCGCGACGACGTCGCCGAAGCGTTCCTCGGGCACCTGGCCCGAGTCGCGTACGGCGTCGAGGACGGCGATCGCGGTGCACATGGCGTACGCGATCTCCTGGACCGGCGTCGCGCCCGCCTCCTGCAGGTGGTAGCTGCAGATGTTGACGGGGTTCCACTTGGGCATCGCGGTGACGGTGTACGCCACCATGTCGGTGATCAGGCGCAGGCTCGGCGCGGGCGGGAAGACGTACGTCCCGCGCGAGAGGTACTCCTTGATGATGTCGTTCTGCGTCGTGCCGGCGAGTGCCGTGGGATCCGCGCCCTGCTCCTCCGCGACCACCTGGTAGAGCGCGAGCAGCCACATGGCGGTCGCGTTGATGGTCATGGAGGTGTTCATCTCGGCGAGCGGGATGCCGTCGAACAGCGCGCGCATGTCGCCGACGTGGCTGACCGGGACGCCGACCTTGCCGACCTCGCCGCGGGCCAGCTCGTCGTCGGGGTCGTAGCCGGTCTGCGTCGGCAGGTCGAACGCGACGGAGAGGCCGGTCTGGCCCTTCGCGAGGTTGCGGCGGTAGAGGGCGTTGGACTCGGCGGGGCTGGAGTGCCCGGCGTACGTCCGCATCACCCACGGCTTGTCGGCCATCACACCGCCTCGACTGTCTTCACGGAAGGAACCCGGGCACGCACGACTGTCTCGACACCGGTCCGCAACGTCACCTGCTGCAGCGAGCAGTCGGCGCACTCGCCGGACATCCGTACGCGCACGACGTCGCCCTCGACGGACACCAGCTCGATGCCGCCGTGCAGGTGCGGGCGGATCTCGGCGAGCGCCTGCTCCACCGCCGCCGCGTCGATCGTCACGCCGTCCATGATGTCAGGCGTGGAGACCGTGGCCATGTACGAGGCGTTCGCGGCCGACGAGAGCCCCGGGTGCTCGCCGACGTACAACGCCCTCGCCCGCGCGGTCGTCGCCGACGACGGTCTTCTCGCGCTGCTCGAGACGCTCCCCGAACGCCTCCGCCAGCCGCACCTCCTCTTCGGCGCGCTCCGCTGGTACGACGCTCCGCTGACGACCGGCTGGGCCGTCGAGCACTGGCCGGAGGTACGCGCGGTGCTGACGACGCGGCGCGTGCAGACGAACGAGCCAGGCCGTTGCGCGCTGCTCCTCCCCGCCCTCGCGACGCTGCCCGAGCCGCTCGCAGTCGTCGAGGTCGGCGCCAGCGCAGGGCTCTGCCTGCTGTACGACCGCTGGGCGTACGACTACGACGGCACCCGCGTCGGCTCCGGCCCTGTGACGCTGCGCTGCAGTGTCACCGGCGGCGTGCCCGTCCCCGCCCGGGTGCCGGAGATCGCCTGGCGCGCGGGGCTCGACCTCAACCCGCTCGACCCGCGCGACCCCGACACGCGCCGCTGGCTGGAGTGCCTCGTCTGGCCGGAGCACGAGGACCGCCGCACGACGCTGCGTGGCGCCCTCCACGTCGCCGCGCAGGAGCCGCCGCGCATCGTCCGCGGGGACCTGATCCGCGACCTGCCGGCCCTGCTGGACGAGGTGCCCGACGACCTCACGACGGTGGTGACGCACACGGCCACGCTGGCGTACGTGGACGACGCGGCGAGGGAGGCGTTCGCCGGCGTCTGCCGTGAACGCGGCGTGCACCGGCTCGGCGCCGAGGGCCACGGCGAGGACTTCGCGGTGTGGCTCGACGGCGTACGGCTTGCCAGGGCGCACGCGCACGGCCGCTGGCTGGCGTGGCTCTGACTCGCGCTCGTTCCTTGGAGCTCAAGCGCCGGTCTCACGCGTGGTGATCTTCAAAGAACGAGGGCACCTCGAGAGCGGCCTCAGACGAGTGAGAGCAGCGTGTTGAGCTGGGTGATGAGCTTCACGTGACGCAGGCCGCTGATCTTCACCGATCGCGTCAGCACCTGCTTGGTGAACGCCCGCCCGGCCGGCGTGAGCACCGAGGGCATGCCGAGCATCAGCGGGATGGTCGAGAAGCCGAGGAGGGTGTCCGACGGCATCTCGATACGGACCTTCGAGCCGGGGATCGCCTCGGGGTGCACACGGCACACGCCGCCGGAGAACCGCAGCCCGACCTCGACCTCGGCGTCGGGCACGGCGATGGTCACGGTGCCATTCATGGAGTCGAGCATCGCCGCCTTGGCCGGCTGCTCGATCGCGGCCGTCAGCAGCCCCGCGAGCATCGCGTCGAGGCCGCCGTTCTCCGGGTCGGCCAGGACGACGGAGGCCAAGGTCAGACCTCGTCGATGAACTGCGTGTCGACCGTCGTCGTGAGGTCGACGAGGACGTTGGAGGCGTTGACGTAGCGCACGATCGTCGGCAGGTCGCCCTTGACCTTGATCTTGCCCTGCATCATCCCCTTGACCGGGTCGAGCTCCTTCTTCACGACGGACTTCCAGCGGCTGTACGGCGCGCTGATCGTGAACTTCGCGCCCTTCGCCTTCGGGTCGTCCGGGCCTTCGAGGCGCGCGGCGTCGCGGCACTTGCCGTGCCACAGGTCGAGCCAGGCGTAGACGTCCTCGTCGACGCCCTTGTCGGGCTCCTTCTCGTACACGAAGACGAGGTCGCCCTCCCATGTGGCGGCCGCGGCGGCGTACTCGGCGGAGCCGTTGATCTTCTCGACGAACTCGTCGAGCCACTCCTCGCTCGGGAACACCGGCATCGCTACTCGCCTCCGTACGGGTACCAGCCCTGGCCGGTCTTCCGGCCGAGGTCCCCGGCCGTGACCATGCGCAGCAGGCCCTCGGTCGGGTGGAACTTCTCGTCCTGCGTGTCCGTGTAGATGTTCCGCGCGGCGTTGACCATGATGTCGACGCCCGTCAGGTCCATCGTCTGCAACGGCCCCATCGCGTGCCCGAAGCCGAGCCGGCACGCGACGTCCACGCCCTCCGCGCTCGCGACGCCGGACTCGACGAGCTTCGCCGCCTCGATGCTCAACGCCACGATGAGCCGGGTCGTCACGAAGCCCGCGACGTCGCGGTTGACGACGATGCAGGTCTTGCCGACCTCCTCCGCGAACGTCCGCGCCGCCGCCAGCGTCTCGTCGCTCGTCTTGTAGCCGCGGACGAGCTCGCAGAGCTTCATCATCGGCACCGGCGAGAAGAAGTGCGTGCCGACGACCGACTCGGGCCGGCTCGTCACGGCGGCGATCTGCGTGATCGGGATGGCGCTCGTGTTGGTTGCGAGGACGGCGTCCTGGCGCGCGATCTTGTCGAGCGCCTGGAACACCTCGGTCTTGACGTCGAGGCGCTCGAACACCGCCTCCACGACGATGTCCGCCTCGGCCGCGGCCTCGATGTCGGTCGTCGTCGTGATGCGCGCGAGCGCCGCGTCGCGGTCGTCGGCCGCCATGCGGCCCTTCTCGACGAACCTGCCGTACGACTTCTCGATCGCCTTGACGCCGCGCGCCAGCGACTCGTCGGTGATGTCGCGCAACGTCACGTCGTACCCAGCCTGCGCCGCGACCTGCGCGATGCCGGAGCCCATCAGGCCGGCGCCGATGACGGCCAGTCTCTTCGCCACGGATTGCCTCTCGTCGTGGGGTTCCGCCCGAGTCTACGAGGCGTAGCGTGCACGTCATGACGAAGCCCGGCGAGGACCTCCCTCGGATGGACGTGCTGCCCAACGTGCCGGGCGACATGGTGGCCGTCCGCGAGCCCGTCAGCGCGGCGGAAGGGATGGCGCTGCACGGCTTCCTCACGTCCGCCGGCATCCCCGCGGCGATGGTCGCGGCGAGCGCGGGCCTGCACACGTACACGCGGCAGCAGCCGATGTTCGTGGGCGTGTACGTCCCGCCGGACCGCTTCGACGAGGCCGAAGCGTTGCTGGCGGACCTGGACGGCGAGCTAGCCGAGTAGCCCGCGGCCGTCCACGCGCGTCACGTCGGCACCGAGCGACGCGAGCTGCTCGACGAACGCCGGGTAGCCGCGGTCGACGTGGAACACGTCCGCGACCTCCGTCACGCCCTCCGCGACGAGACCGGCCATGACGAGCCCCGCCCCGGCGCGGATGTCGGTGGCGCGGACCGGCGCGCCGGACAGCCGCTCCTTGCCGCGGACGACGGCGTGGTGGCCGTCGGTGCGGACGTCGGCACCGAGACGTACGAGCTCGTCGATGAACATGAAGCGGCCCTCGAAGATGTTCTCCGTCACGAACGCCGCCCCCTCGCTGATCGCGAGCAGCGCGATCGCGAGCGGCTGGAGGTCCGTGGGGAACCCCGGGTACGGCAGCGTCACGACGTCGGCTGCCGCCGGGCGGCGGTCCATCGAGACGCGGAAGCCGTCCGGCAGCAGCTCGACGTCGGCGCCGCACTGCACGAGCTTGTCCAGCGGCAGCCGCAGGTGGTCGGCGCGCGCGTCGCGCACCGTCACGTCGCCCCGCGTCATGACCGCGCCGATCGCGAACGTCCCCGCCACGATCCGGTCGGCCACGGTGTCGTGCGTCGTCGGCGAGAGCTCGTTGACGCCCTCGATCTCCAGCGTCGAGGAGCCGATGCCGCCGACGCGCGCGCCCATCGCGACGAGCATCTCGCAGAGGTCGACGATCTCCGGCTCGCGGGCGGCGTTGTCGATGACGGTCCGGCCGTCGGCGAGGACGGCGGCCATGAGGATGTTCTCGGTCGCGCCGACGCTCGGGAAGTCGAGCCAGATCGTGTCGCCGCGCAGCTTCGGCGCGGTCGCGACGAGATAGCCGTGCTCGCTCTCGAACGTCGCCCCGAGACGCTGCAGGCCGCTCACGTGCATGTCGAGGCCGCGCGAGCCGATCGCGTCGCCGCCGGGCAGCGCGACGCGAGCGCGGCCGCAGCGGGCCAGCAGCGGGCCGAGGACGCAGATGGAGCCGCGGATGCGGCGTACGTGCTCGTAGTCGGCCTCGTGCCCGAGCTCGGCCGGCACCGTGACGCGGACCTCGGGAACGTCGTCCGCGACCTCCGCGCCGAGCCCGCGCAGCACCTCGCCCATGATCGGCACGTCGCCGATGTCGGGGACGTTGCGCAGCACCGACGTGCCCTCGGCGAGCAGGCACGCGGCCATCACCTTGAGCACGGAGTTCTTGGCGCCGGTGACGTGCACCTCGCCGGCGAGGCGGGCACCACCGGCGACGCGGAAACGCTCCATCCCCGCAGCGTAAGGTGCCGGACATGGCCGTGCACCTCACCCGCATCTACACGAAGACCGGCGACGACGGCACCACCGCCCTCGGCGACATGAGCCGCGTACCGAAGACGTCGGCGCGTATCGCGGCGTTCGCCGACGTCGACGAGGCCAACGCCGCCCTCGGCGTCGCGGTCACGACGGGCAACCTCCCCGAGGACATGCGCGCGGTGCTGCTGCGGGTGCAGAACGACCTGTTCGACGTCGGCGCCGACCTCTGCACGCCGGTCGCGGAGAACCCGGAGTTCCCCCCGCTGCGCGTCACCGACGACTACGTCACGCGGCTCGAGGGCGAGTGCGATCGGTGGAACGACCGCCTGCAGCCGCTGGCATCGTTCATCCTGCCCGGCGGGTCGCCGGGGAGTGCGCTGCTGCACGTCGCGCGGACCGTCGTACGCCGCGCGGAACGCCTCGTCTGGGCGCTCATGGAGGAGGAGCCGGAGACGACCAGCCCGACGCCCGCGCTGTACCTCAACCGGCTGTCCGATCTGCTGTTCATCCTCGCGCGGGTCGCGAATGACGACGGCACGGCCGACGTCCTCTGGAAGCCCGGGGGCTAGGCAGGCTCGACCCAGGCGAGGAACGCGTCGAGCTCGGTGCGCGGCACGCCGAACTCGACGCGCTCCCCCTGGTACAGCGCGAAGACGTACTCGCAGAGGTCGCTCAGCATCGTCTCGCCCTTGCGGACGGGGCGGTGCTCGGTGACGGTCAGGTTGTTGAGATCGAACGACAGGTCGGCACCCGCGCCGAGCTTGTGCTCCGCGCGCCACTCGACGAAGTTGCCGTTGCGGCGGGCGAAGCCGTGCTTCCAGCCGTAGCCGCGCTTACCGGGCGAGAGCCGCAACGCGAGCGTCACGCACTCGTCGGTGCAGAACGACTTCCTGGCCCGCTTGGCGACGACGATCCGGGCGAGGTACGCACCGATCGCGGCCGCGACGACGAGCCAGAAGATCACGAGACGGGGCGGCCGGCCGCCTGCAGCCGCGCGCGGGCGCGGGCCAGCGCCTCGCGGGCGCCCTCGTCGTCGTCGTGCGCGAGGGAGGACGACGCGCGGTCGTACGCCGCCTGGGCCCGGTCGAGCTCGATGTCGGCGCCGAGCTCGGCGATGTCGGCGAGCACAGAGACGCCGGACGCGGCGACGGAGAGGAACCCGCCGTGGATCGCGGCGACGACCTCGTTGCCGGGCGACTGGATGATGCGCAGCACGCCGGAGCCGAGCTCGCCGAGCACGGGTGCGTGGCCCGGCAGGATGCCGATCTCGCCCTCGGTGGTGCGCGCGACGACCATCTCGGCCTCGCCCGACCAGAGCCGCCGCTCGGCGGAGACCAGCTCGACCTGCATCGTTGCCATGGTGAGACGCACCTCGTGTGGGGGGAGTTCGGAGCGAGGTAGAGGATACCGGCCGTCTAGCGGCGCTCCCAACCGGGCATATCGTTCCGTGATGGACCCCGCCGACGTCGTCGCTCGCCTCGCCGTGGCCCGGCCACGCGTCGCGGCCGAGCTCGAACGCCCGCACGCCGAGGAGGCGTTGCTGGCGGGCGTCGTGACGGACCTGCTGGAGGCCGGCGCGCTGCACACGCTGGCGGCCGCGACGGGGGCCGAGGGGACGTACGAGCGCTGCCTCCTCTGGGGCGCCGACCCCGAGACCGGGGCGGAGGACCTGGCGCTCGCCGCGGCCCTGCACGCCGTCTCGCTCGGCGCCGGGCGGGCCGTGCTGCTGGAGGCCGAGCCGGACCTTGTCGTCGTCACGTCGGAGGCCGTCGTGTCCCTCGACGCCACCGTCGGGCGACCAGGCCACGCGGCCGCGCGGGCGCGTCGCGGCGAGCCCGTGGCGCCGCGCCTCGTGGACGGCGTACGGAGCGCGCTGGCCCGGCATGGCGTCGTTCTCACCGAGGAGGAGGTGCTGCGCGCGTACGCCCCCGCGCGGCTCGCCGCCGTCACCCTCCACCTCGGCAACGCGCTCGCCCGGCACGCCGTCACGATCGCGCTGGCGGGGCGCGCGGTGGACCTGCTGCGGCCCGGCTCGGACGACCTCGGCGCCTGGTCCGACGCCGCGTCCGTGGTGCTGCGCGCGGCCGGCAGCGCGCCGCTCGACGTCCGCGCGCTGTCGTGGCTGCAGGTCGCCGAACGCCTCGAAGCCGACCCGAGCACGACCGCCGCCGTCGAGCGCATCCGCACCCACCCGACGCTCGCCGCGACGAGGGGCGCGAAGCGTGGCTCTCCGCGTTAGGCCTCGTGTCGAGGGAGAATGGGCATGGAGAGGAGGGCGCATGGACATCGAGTCGAGCGTCGGCACCGAGGTTTCGCCAGTCGGCGCAGCCCTTGCCACCGTCTTGGCACCCGCGCTCGCCGAGGTGGGCCGGGCTCTCGATGCTGCCGTGAAGTCCATCGTCGCGACGCAGTACGAGCAGGTCAGCGTCGTTGCCGACGTCATTGGTCGAAGTCTCGCCCCCACCGTCCACATGATCGGCACGACCGTGGGTGGTGCCGTTGTCGAGGCACTGGGGAGCAGCGTCGCCGCGTTCGGCGAGATGGTCGGCGCGTCGCTGACACCGTTGCTGGAGGAGTTTGCGCGGCTTACATCCGCTGTGGTCATCGACGTGAATGGAAGTCAGCTGGCCGCGATGAACCAGGCCATCGGCACGGTTCTGCTTCCGGCGTTCGCGCACGTGGGGCCGCGCCCGACGCACGCCTCCTTCGACACCGCGCCGCGACATCCAGTCCGAGTCCACCGCGAGAGTTGCCGACCAGACATCGTGGACTGGGCGACCTCCCTTGCCGCAGCCTGGATCGTCGCGCTCGTCGTGGCGTACTTCATCCTTGAGCCGGACAGACGCGCAGCGGCGTCCGACTGGGCGCAACTCATCGGGGCCGGATACGCCGCGTTCGTCATGCTGCGGCGCTGGAACGAGCGCTGACCACGAACGTCGGCGGACCGCAGGTGAGCATCGAGGACGTCGCCGAGGTGTTCTACGACGACGCCGGCGGGGTCCGCTGGGTCATCGTCAAGAAGCTCCGCGCACCGGCCGCCGATGTGGCGGGCGTCGCGCTGCGCGAGCTGTCAGGGCACCGGCTCGTCACCGAGGACGACGCCCTCGTCGACGTGCTCGTCGCCGACGGCGGGACGATCCAGCGGCGCGGGCACGACTACGAGTACGACCTGCGCGCCGTACCCTCCGGATGGGCGGAAACGCCTGCGCCGCAAGGGTTTCAGTTGTCCTGCGACCTCGACCCGGAGGCGCTGGCCGAGGCGCACACGCTCGCCAACCCGCCCGGCCACCCGGACCACGAGCCCAGTCTCGACCACGTCGAGGACCTGCGCGCGATGGTCGCGGGGAAGGTCATCGGCGCGAACGTCCCCACCGCCACCTGGCAGATCTCCTCCGACGAGGACGGCCCGTGCGGCGCCGTCCTCGTGTCGGACCGCAGGCACCCGCTCTGCTGGGTGCTCGACGTGTTCGTGCACCCGCGGCACCAGGGGCGCGGCCTCGGCGGCGTACTGCTGCGGCGCAGCGTCGCGGGAGCCGCCGAAGCCGGCTACGAGACCCTGGGTCTCGTCGTCTCCGACGGCAACCCCGCGCGGCGCGCGTACGACGCGGTCGGCTTCCGGCACCTGCGCTCGGGCACCAACGTCGACCTGCCCTAGGACTGCCCGAGCACCTGCTCCATGTCCATGTACGCCAGCTCCCAGACGTGCCCGTCGGGGTCCTGGAACGACGCGCCGTACATCGGGCCCTGGTCCATCACCGGCTTCCACGGCTTGCCGCCCGCGGCGATGGCCTTGGCGAGGAGCTCGTCGACCTCCTCGCGGCTCGCGCAGGAGAGACAGTTGAGCACCTCGCGCGACGTCGACGCGTCGGCGATGGAGTCGTTGATGAACGACTGGAAGAACGGCTCCGTCAGCAGCATCACGTGGATGCTGTCCTTCTCGACCACGACGCAGGCGGCGGCGTCGTTGGTGAAGACGGGGTCGATCGCGAACCCGAGCGCCGTGAAGAACGCCTTCGACGTGTCGAGGTCCTTGACCGGCAGGTTCACGAAGATCATCCGCGCCATGGGTGTGCTCCTTCTCTCGGACAGGTGCCGGGTAGACGCCGCGGGCCGGAAGAACTCCTCGCGCGCCGGCCGGTGACTTTCGCGCGGCCGCGTCGTCTTCCCAGGGAGAGGAGGCCGGGCGTGGTGGTCGTGGAGGTCGTCGACGGCGCCGCCACGGTCGCGACGGTGCGGATCGAGGGGGACGTGCCGCACCTGTTCGTCGTCGATGCGTACGCCCGCCTGGAGCTGGCCGCGCGGCGGCTCGGCTGGACGGCACGGCTCGTCTCCCCCTGCCCTGAGCTGCGCGAGGTGCTCGCGCTAGCGGGTGAGGAATGCTGGCAGCCCGAACGCCGCGAACAGCGCCGGGTCGAGGAAGTGGTGCAGCCCGACGAGCCGCCCGCCCGATGACTCGACGACCTGGAGCGCGAACGGCTCCCAGCGGTCGGGACCTGCCTGCTTGTAGGCGCCGAAACCGTACGTCCCGTTGGCGCTGACGGGCAGCAGGCGCGAGCCTCGGCAGCCGGCACCCTGGCCGACGTACCACTTGCCGATGTCCTCGGGACCCTGGAGCCACAGGGGGAACGGCGGCATCGAGAAGTCGGCGTCCTCCGACACGAGCGAGACGAGCGTCGTGACGTCGTACGCCTCGAACGCCTCGACGTAGCGCCTCAGCAGGTCGGGGTCGGCGACCGGCTTCGTCACCGTCGTCTCGCGCTCGTCGAGGGTGGCGCGGGCGCGTTGAAGGGCGCTGTTGACCGAGGCGACGCTCGTACCGAGCAGCTCGGCGACCTCGCCCGCCTGCCAGCGCAGCACCTCGCGCAGGATGAGCACGGCGCGCTGCTTCGGCGGTAGGTACTGGAGTGCCGCGACGAACGCGAGCCTGATCGAGTCGCGCAGGGTCGCCAGCTCGGCCGGGTCGGCCTCGGCGGGGAGCACGCGTTCGTCAGCGATCGGCGACACCCACGCGTGCTCCGGCATCGCGCCGGGGAGCGGCGTGTCGGCAGACCAGGGGGCGCCGAGGTCCACCGGCTGCGCGCGGCGCTGCCCGGCGCGCAGCATGTCGAGGCAGACGTTCGTGGCGATGCGGTAGAGCCAGGAACGGACCGACGAGCGGCCCTCGAACTCGTCCGTCGCGCGCCACGCGCGGAGCATCGTCTCCTGCACGGCGTCCTCGGCGTCGAAGCCCGACCCGAGCATCCGGTAGCAGTAGCCGGTGAGCTCCCTGCGGTAGAGCTCGAGGTCGATCGCGGCGTCGGCGGCAACCATGAGCGGAAGCCTAACGGCGCGGCCGGCGGCCTGGCGAAAGTTACCGGTGAGTACAGACTGACCCGCACGCTCACGCGGTGACTTTGGCCGTCCGAACTCACCGGTGAGCCGTCACCTGCCGGTGTGCCGCAGCCGTTGACGCGCTCTCACGCGCGTCCCTAGCCTGCGCGCCACGCGCACCGGCTCCCCTGCTCGCCCCCTACGCGACCCGCCGGTGCGACGGGGAGGCACCAATGAGGAAGCTCGTTGCCGGACTGGTGTTGGCGACGTTCGTCGCCTCTACGACGACACCCGCGCTCGCCGGTGCGGACTGGGCGGCGGACGGCTGCGTCACGATCGTCGCCGGCACGCCGGCCGACGTCGCCGATGTCGATCCCGACATCGCCTGTGGGTCGTCGCCCGCGAAGGCCGCTGCCGAGTGTGCGGTGTTCGCCGCCATGGCGGGCTCGCACGGTCGCTACGCCATCGACGGTGAGGGAGACGTCTTCCTGGGCGGTACGAAGATCCACGATTGCGCGCCGGGAGTAGCGCTCACGAGCGGCGAGGAGCTGGATCCGTTGCTCTGCGCCTTCCTGGTGCTGCTGCGCGTGTTCTTCGGCCAGCCCGACTTCTACATCATCTACATCACGCCGGAGGGCGACGTCTACGTCATCGAGGTGTACATCTGGGACTGCCCGCCGTACGAGGACCCGCCCGGTGTTCGGTGACGTTCACCCGCCGGTCTCGAGCGTGGTGATCTTCACAGAACGCGCCGAAGGCCGCCCCCACCAACGGGAGCGGCCTTCGGCCAAGCGGAGAGCGGGCTAGCCCTGGAGGCCCTTGGCCTTCGCGACTGCCTGCTCGATGTTGCCGACGAGGAAGAACGCCTGCTCGGGCAGGTGGTCGTACTCGCCCTCGCAGAGGCCCTTGAACGACTCGACGGTCTCGGTCAGCGGGACGTACTCGCCCTTGACGCCGGTGAACTGCTCGGCGACGAAGAACGGCTGCGACAGGAAGCGCTGGATCTTGCGCGCCCGCTGGACGATGACCTTGTCCTCCTCGGGAAGCTCGTCCATGCCGAGGATGGCGATGATGTCCTGGAGGTCCTTGTAGCGCTGGAGGATGCCCTGGACGCGGCGGGCGACGTTGTAGTGCTCGTCGCCGATGACGCGGGGGTCGAGGATGCGCGAGGTCGAGTCGAGCGGGTCGACGGCCGGGTAGATCCCGAGCTCGGCGATCTGGCGCGAGAGAACGGTCGTCGCGTCGAGGTGCGCGAACGTCGTCGCCGGCGCCGGGTCGGTGAGGTCGTCGGCGGGGACGTAGATGGCCTGCAGCGAGGTGATCGAACGCCCTCGGGTCGAGGTGATCCGCTCCTGCAGGATGCCCATCTCGTCGGCCAGCGTCGGCTGGTAGCCGACGGCGGAAGGCATGCGGCCCAGCAGGG
>Ga0190268_10000048_pt1 | contig 33245 bp, 31 predicted proteins | sample Popmic249T_FD_133750 | JGI IMG/M metagenome (GOLD analysis project Ga0190268, IMG submission 133750) | Populus adjacent soil microbial communities from riparian zone of Blue River, Arizona, USA - 249 T | ecosystem: Environmental > Terrestrial > Soil > Riparian zone | place: USA: Arizona... | reverse complement strand
TTGAAGATCACTACGCGTGAGACCGGCTGCTGGGCTGCAGGGTTGGGCCGACGCGGGTGCGCGGGCGCCGCTCGTCCGGGGTTGACCGTCGTTCTGGTGGTGGTCCAGCGCCAAAGGGGCTCCTCCCCAGCACGATCCAGGCCCAGCGCGAGCCAGGATGGAAAGGCTCCCGGTTGCGCGGAGGCACCCGACGCCGAAGGCCCTCCCGCATCCGTACGGGAGGGCCTCCGGCTTTACCGGGGGGTCGCGGCCCGGGATGGCCGCGTGCGCGCGAGCCGGGGAACTCGCGGCGTCTGTGAGGGCTACCCCGCCCTGCGGAACGGGTCCCGCGCCGGCGGCGCCGGCATCGTGATGTGCGAGCCCTGCATCGGGATCCCGGCCAGCCGCAGCACCGCGTGCAGGATCGTCTCCGTCGTCTCGCCCGCCTCGACACCGTTCGCCGTCACCATCGCGCGGTACACCGTCGCGTAGTGGCGCACCGGCGTGTCGTACGACCAGTCCACCGACCCCAGGTGCACCGCGGTGCCGTGCGAGCCGTTCGGCCCGTCGAACGGACCGCTCCACACCTGGATCCCCGCCGGACCCGCCGCGAACCGGCCACCGTTCGCGACGTCGTAGCGCGTCGCCACGTCCAGCAGCTCCCGCGTCTCCCGCTCCGCCAGCACCAGCGCGGGCCGTACGTGCGACGACAACGCCGGCTTCGCCACGGCGTTGGGGACCAGGGTCAGCCTCGGGTACGACTGGAGAGTCAGGACCGACATCGCGAGGGGCTCCTGTCCGGGCGAGTGGCGTTGTGCCTTTCGGACTAGAGCATCGGCTCCGTAGGTGTGTGGTCTTGCTGGGCTATCCGGGTGAACTCCGCCGATGGTCGTCGTAGGGGGCGGCGGTACCGGCTCACTAGGGCGACTGCGTCGCTTTAGTCGTTCGCCGGCACCGCCGCCCCCTACCCCTCCTAAGTCGTGCCCCGGGGGGTGAACGAACCCCCTCTACTCGCCTGCGCCTCGGAGCCACCAGCGCAGGCCGAGGTCCTTCTCCTGGTGCATCGCCATGTCTCGCGCGGGCTTGCCCCTCGTCCACTCCACCGCCAGGACTTCCTCTGCCACCGACTGGCCGTGGGTCTCCAGGGCTGCTGCCATGTCGCCTTCGGCTTCCCACCAGAGCTCGATGCGGTCGGAGACGTCCAGCCCTGATGCCTTGCGGCTTTCCTGCAGGGCTCGTACCGCGTCCCGTGCCAGGCCGGCCAGCTTGAGTTCCGGGGTGATGGTCAGGTCGAGGGCGACCGTTGCGCCGCCCTCGCTGCTCACTGCCCAGCCTTCCCTCGGCGACTCGGTGACGACGACCTCGTCGGCGCTCAGCGAGACCTCCTCGCCGTCGACCGTCACCGTCGCCGCGCCCCCCGCGAGCGCCGCTGCCAGCGCGCTCGCGTCTGCCGTCTGGACGGCCTTGGCGACCTTGGGGGTCTCCTTGCCGAAGCGGGCTCCCAATGTCCTGAAGTTGGGCTTGACCGTGACGTCCACGAGTCCCGCTGAGGAGTCGAGGCGGTCCACTGCCTCCACGTTGAGCTCCTCGGCGACCTGGGCTCGGAGCTCGTCCGGGAGGTCGGTCCAGCCCGCCGCCGCCACCAGCGCCCTCGACAGCGGCTGGCGGGTCTTCACGCCGCTCTCGGCCCTCGTGGCGCGGCCGAGCTCGACGAGGCGGCGTACCAGCGACATCTGCCGAGACAGGCGCTCGTCCACGAGCGCGGTGTCCGCGACGGGCCAGGACGTGAGGTGCACGGAGTCCCCCTCGCCGTTGAGACACTCCCAGACCTGCTCCGTCAGGAACGGCACGAACGGCGCCAGCAGCTGCGTCAGCGTCAGCAACGTCTCGTGGAGGGTGCCGAGCGCCGCGGGGTCGGCCTTCCAGAAGCGGCGGCGGCAGCGGCGTACGTACCAGTTGGACAGGTCGTCGACGAACTGCGTCAGCCGCCGCCCCGCCCGCGTCGTGTCGAACGACTCCAGCGACTCGGTCACCTCGGCCACGGTCGCGTGCAGCTCCGAGCGCAGCCACCGGTCCATCAGCGTCTTCTCGCCGGTCTCCGCGCCCGGCGCGAAGTCGCACGTCGAGGCGTACAGCGTGAAGAACGAGACGGTGTTCCAGTAGGTCAGCAGGACCTTCCGTACGACCTCCTCGATGGCCGCGTCGCCGACGCGGCGGCTGGACCACGGCGTGCCGACGCAGAGCAGCAGCCAGCGGACGGGGTCGGCGCCGTGGCGTTCGAACAGCTCGAACGGCTCGAGGATGTTGCCGAGGTGCTTGCTCATCTTGCGGCCGTCGGCGTCGACGATGTGACCGAGGCAGAGGACGGTCTCGTACGACGAGCGGTCGTACACGAGCGTCCCGATCGCCATGAGCGTGTAGAACCACCCGCGCGTCTGGTCGATCGCCTCGGCGATGAACTGCGCGGGGTACTGCGCCTCGAACGTCTCCAGGTTGCGGTGCGGCGCGCCCCACTGGGCGAACGGCATGGAGCCGGCGTCGTACCAGCAGTCGATGACCTCGGGCACCCGCGCGGCCATCTCGCCGCACTCGCGGCACGCCAGCGTCACGCCGTCCACGAACGGCCGGTGCGGGTCGAGGTCGGAGCAGTCCGTGCCGGACAGCGCGCCGAGCTCGGCGCGGGAGCCGACGCAGGTGAGGTGGCCGTTGTCGCAGCGCCAGATCGGCAGCGGCGTGCCCCAGTAGCGGGAGCGGGAGAGCGACCAGTCGATGTTGTTGGTGAGCCAGTCGCCGTAACGGCCGTCGCGGATCGTCGGCGGGTGCCAGTCGGTCTTGGCGTTCTCCTCGAGGAGGCGGTCCTTGACGGCGGTGGTGCGGATGTACCAGGACGGCGTGGCGTAGTTGATGAGCGGCGTGTCGCAGCGCCAGCAGTGCGGGTACGAGTGCTCGTACGTCTCGGCGCGCCACAGCAGCCCGCGCGCCTTGAGGTCCGCCGTGAGGTCGGCGTCGACCTCCTTGAAGAACCGCCCGCCGACCGTAGGCACGTCGTCCGCGAACTCGCCCTTCGGCGTGATCGGGTTGACGACGGGGAGGCCGTACGCGCGCGCGACCTCGAGGTCCTCCGCGCCGAACGCCGGCGCCGTGTGCACGAGCCCGGTGCCGTCCTCCGTCGTGACGTAGGTGGCCAGGGCGACGTAGTGCGCGCCGGGGATGTCGACGAGGTCGAACGGCCTCGTGTACTTCTTGTGTTCGAGGTCGCGGCCTGGGAACCGGTCCACGATCTCGGCACCCTCGCCGAGCGCCTTCTCCACCAGCGGCTCCGCGACGACGAGCAGCTCGTCGCCGACCTTCGCGGTGACGTACGTGACGTCGGGGTGGACCGCGACGGCGGTGTTGGAGACGAGCGTCCACGGCGTCGTGGTCCAGACGAGCAGCACGCGCTCGTCGTCCACGAGCGGGAAGCGCACGGTCACCGACGGATCGGCGACGGTGGCGTACCCCTGGGCGACCTCGTGGTCGGACAGCGCGGTGCCGCAGCGCGGGCAGTACGGCGCGACGCGGTAGTCCTCGACGAGCAGGCCCTTGTCGAAGATGGTCTTCAGTGACCACCAGACGCTCTCGATGTAGTCGGGGTCCATGGTCCGGTACGCGTTGACCTGGTCGACCCAGTAGCCCATCCGGCGGGACAGCTCCTGGTGCTCGCCGACGTGGCGGAGGACCGACTCGCGGCACTTCTCGTTGAACGCCTCGATGCCGTACCGCTCGATCTCCTGCTTGCCGGAGAAGCCGAGCTCCTTCTCGACGGCCAGCTCGACGGGCAGGCCGTGGCAGTCCCAGCCGGCGCGGCGGGGCACGTAGTGGCCGGTCATCGCGCGGAAGCGGCAGAACACGTCCTTGAACACCCGCGGCTCGGCGTGGTGGATGCCGGGCTTGCCGTTGGCGGTCGGCGGGCCGTCGTAGAACGCCCACACCGGGCCGTCCTTCGTCTGCGCGAGGGAACGGCCGAAGACGTCGTTCTCCTCCCAGCGCTCGAGGACTCGGCGTTCGAGCGCGGGCAGGTCGAGCTGGGCAGGGGCGGGCTCGAAGCGCTTGCTCACAGGTGCCTCTCCGGTCGTCGTACGTCGTCCTGACCGGAGGGACGCGGTCGCCCGCGCGGTACCACCCTCCTTGGCGCCGATGCCGCTGGCGCCCGCTTCGTTCGTCCGCGATGTCGGGCGGAACCCGGCGGGTTCTACTGAGCGCGTGTGGCGCCGTTCTTCCCGCGGCTCGGGGGTGATGGCCCCGTCGACGCCGTAGAGCGGAGGATAACGCGCGTGACGCGCGCGGTGCTGTGGGATTTCGACGGGACGCTCGCGACGCGGTCGCCGTGGAGCGCGGTGCTCCTCGACTGCCTGGACGAGCTGGTGCCCGGCCACGGCGCGACCCGCGACGCGCTGCGGCCGGGGCTGCGGAACGGATCCCCTGGCACACGCCCGACGTCGGGCACGCGCACGCCGACGCGGACGCGTGGTGGGCGGCGCTGGCGCCGGTGCTGTGCGGCGCGTGCTCGGGCGCGGGCGTGCCGGTGGCACCCGAGGCGCTCGTGGCGGCGTTCCGCGCCCGGTACGTCGACCCGTCCTGCTGGACCGTCCACCCCGACACCGTGCCCGCGCTCGAGCGGCTGGCGGCGTACCGGCACGTCGTCGTGAGCAACCACGTCCCCGAGCTGCCCGCGCTCGTGTCCGCGCTGGGGCTGGCGCCGTACCTCCACGGCGTCGTCACCTCCGCGGCGGTCGGGTGGGAGAAGCCGAACCCGCGCATGTACGCCGCCGCGCGGGCCGCCGCGGGGGACCCCGACGAGGTCTGGATGGTCGGCGACAACCCGGTGGCGGACGTCGCGGGCGCCGAGGCGGCGGGGATCCGCGCGATCCTCGTCCGCGGCGAGGGGGTCGGCCTGGTGGACGCGGCCGGCGTGATCGTGGGAGAGCCCGGAATTCGATCGGCGGCGTACCGCGCGCCGAATTGATCACGCCGTTGGCGCGGCTTATCCTGCGTCAACCCGGCGAGCCGGGCTGTGGATAAGTAACGCCGCGCACGCACGAAACCTGTGGACAACCGGGCCGCAGCGGCCGGAACGGAGCAGCGATGACCAGGCACGGGGTCCGCTCGACGTTCGCCGCCGAGGGGCCTGCGCGCGCCGGCAAGGGGCGGCTCGCCAAGATCTTCGGGGGCCGTCGAGGCGCCGGTGGCGCCCCCGCCGACTTGCGGCCGGAACCGTCTTCGGTCACGGTACGTCCCGCCCCGGCCCAGGAGGTTTCCACGGCTGCCAAGTCCGCCGCGCCCGCCAAGAGCGCGGCCAAGCCCGCCAAGGCGGCGAAGCCCGCGCCCGCGAAGGCGCCGGCCAAGCCGGCCGCGAAGCCTGCCAAGGCGCAGGCCAAGCCGGTCGCCGCCAAGTCCGCCCCCAAGGCGGTCGCGAAGCCTGCCGTCAAGGCGACGAAGCCGGCCGCGAAGCCGGCGGTCAAGGCTGCCAAGGCGCCCGCGAAGCCGGTCGCCAAGCCCGCCAAGCCCGCCACGAAGCCCGTCGTCAAGGCGACCAAGCCCGCCGCGAAGACCGCGGCCAAGGCGCCCGCCAAGGCGCCGGCCAAGGCTGCCGCGGAGGCGCCCGCGAAGGCGGCCAAGGCCGCGCCCGCGAAGCCCGCGAAGGCGCCGGCCAAGCCCGCCGCGAAGCCCGCCAAGGCGACCACGCCGGCCAAGGCGACCAAGCCGGCCGCGAAGCCCGCCCCCGCGAAGCCCGCGAAGGCCGCCAAGCCCGCCCCCGCCAAGCCGGCCCCGGCCAGGCCCGCGAAGACCGCCGCCAAGGCTGCCCCGGCCAAGACCGCCCCCGCGAAGCCGGCCAAGGCCGCCCCGCCCGCCCCGCCCGCCCCGCCCGCCCCGCCCGTCAAGGCCGCCGCGAAGGCCACCAAGGCCCCCGCCGCCCCGCCGCCTCCGCCCCCGGCGGCCAAGGCGCCCGTCAAGCCCGCGGCCAAGGCCACGCCTCCGGCCAAGCCGGCCGAGAAGTGGTCCAAGTCGGAGCTCAACGCCGTACGCAAGGACCTCGAGGCCCAGCGCAACGAGCTGCGCGCCGAGATCGACGAAGCCGAGTCGACCTGGGCGAAGATCCAGGCCGAGGGCGGCGGCGAGGGCGCAGGCGACGACCAGGCCGACGCGGGGACGAAGACGTTCGAACGCGAGCACGAGATGTCGCTCGCCAACAACAGCCGCGACCTCCTCGCCCAGGTCGACCGCGCGCTCGAACGTGTCGCCAACGGCACCTACGGCGCCTGCGAGATCTGCGGCAACGCCATCGCCAAGGCCCGTCTCATGGCCCGCCCCGCCGCGACCCTCTGCGTCACCTGCAAGCAGCGCGAGGAACGCCGCTGACCCGCCCCATCCGGGTCCTCGCGGCCGCCGCGGCCGCGATCCTCGCCGCGGACCTCGCGACGAAGCTCTGGGCGGTGGAGAGCCTCTCGCCGCGCTCGATCGAGACGCTGGGCGGCCTCGTCGTGCTGCACGAGACCCGCAACCCGGGGGCGGCGTTCAGCATCGCGGGGGGCGCGACGGTGCTGTTCACGGCGATCAGCGTGGGGATCGTCGTGGTGATCGTCCGTACGGCGCGACGTCTGGTGAGCACACCCTGGGGCGCCGCGCTCGGGCTGCTGCTCGGCGGCGCGCTCGGCAACCTGGCCGACCGGCTGTTCCGCAGTCCGGGGCCGTTCCGCGGGCACGTCGTGGACTTCATCGACCTGCACTGGAACGGCGAGTCCGTCTGGCCGGTCTTCAACGTCGCCGACATGGCGATCGTCACGGGCGCCGCGGTGGCGCTGCTGCTGTCGTTCCGCGGCGTCGAGATGACGCCGTCGGGCAATACTGAGCCGTGACCGATCGCCGGACGCTCCCGGTCCCGGAAGGGCTGGACGGGCTCAGAGTGGACGCCGCCATCGCGCGGCTGTTCGGCGTGTCGCGCAACGTCGCCGCCGACATCGTCGACAACGGTCACGCCACCGTCGACGGCGTCGTCCGCAAGGGCTCCGACAAGGTGAAGGGCGGCGCCTGGCTCGACGTCGAGCTGCCCGCCCCGCCCGCGCCGCCGGCCCCCAACCCGGTCCCGGTCGAGGGCCTGAACGTCCTCCACGAGGACGACGACGTGCTCGTCGTCGACAAGCCCGCGGGCGTCGCCGCGCACCCCAGCCCCGGCTACAACGGCCCCACCGTCGTCGGCGGCCTCCTCGCCGCGGGCCACCGCCTCTCCGTCCACGGTCCCGCCGAGCGGCAGGGGATCGTGCACCGCCTCGACGCCGGCACCAGCGGCCTCATGGTCGTCGCGAAGTCCGAGCGGGCGTACTCCGCCCTCAAGGACGACTTCCGCGAACGCCGCGTCGACAAGCGCTACCACGCGCTCGTCCAGGGCCGCCCCGACCCGACCGACGGCACCATCGACGCGCCGATCGACCGGCACCCGACGCACCCGTACCGGTTCGCCGTCGTCGCGGGCGGCCGCGACTCGGTGACGCACTACGAGACGGAGGAGGCGTTCCGCGCCGCGTCGCTCGTGGCGATCAGGCTGGAGACGGGACGTACGCACCAGATCCGCGTGCACTTCGCGGCCCTGCGGCACCCGTGCGTGGGCGACCTCCAGTACGGCGCCGACCCGACCCTCGCGCAGCGGCTCAACCTCACGCGCCAGTGGCTGCACGCGGTGCACCTGGCGTTCGACCACCCGGGGGACGGGCGGCGGGTGGCGTTCGACAGCGCCTACGCCCCCGACCTCCAGGTCGCCCTCGACACGCTCCGGGACGAGGCATGAGCGGCCTCCGCGACCTCGACGACAAGATCGTCCCGCGCGTGGCGGAGGCGCTGGACAGGGTCGCGCGGCTGTTCCCGAAGGCGCCGGAGCCGACAGGCCCGCTGCCGGTCATCCTGCGGCTGCGCCGGGTCGACGACCGCTGGACCGCGGCGGGGCCGCTGGCGCTGCTCCGTGACGTACCCCAGCTCGGTGCCCTGCTCATCGGCGCCCTGCTGCTGACCAACGGCATCACGTGGCGCGTACGCCACGACCCGGCCAGGCCCCCGGGGCAGGCCGCCGAGTCTCCGGCGCCCGGCGAGGAGACGATCCCCGACGACGGCACGCTCGGCCCCGACCTCGGCGAGCGCGTCAGCGACTACGTCAAGACCACCCAGACCAGGTTGCGCACGGCGATGCCGGGCAGCCCCGACGGGACGGTCGTGGCGGTGGTGTCGTTCGCGGGCTACCGCACCCCGGAACAGGTCGCCGAGGCCGTCGGCACGCTCCAGGTGCACCGGATCCTCTACCGCGTCCCGCTGCCGCTCCCCGAGGGCCCGATCAAGGAGGCGGCCGTCCAGGACGTCGTGGCGGACACCAAGCGGGAGTTCCGCCGCCTCGCCGCCGAGCGCGACGCCGAGGCGAAGGAGCTGCGCAAGGTCGCCGCCACCATCGAGAACGACCCCGCGCAGAAGGCCGAGGACCTCCGCAACGCCGCCATCGCCGACCGCGAGGTCAAGCTCCTCCGCGGCCCCTGCGCGTGCATCTACGGCGTCGTCGTCCGCGCCCGCCTCCGCCTGCTCACCGACGCGCTCAACCTCACCGCGATCCGCGCGATCGACGTCAGCAACGTCGACGCCAAGGTGGAGGACTTCACGTTCACGGCCCTGCTGCCGGAGGACAAGCGGGTCGTCACCGGCGGCAACCGCGGGGCGTAGCGCCGCCCCCGCCCCCCACTTTTCGTGATCTTGGCGGCGTTCGTGCTGCCCGGGCGACATCGACGTCGCCAGGATCACGAGTTCGGGCGCGCGCCGCGCGGCGCCGGCACGCGCGACCCGGCCGCGTCGTTCCCCCTCCGTACGCCAGGCCGCGTGTTAGAAAGGACGGGCCCGGCACGCCTTCCCCCGCGCCTGAGCAACGACCCCTCGACGGGTCGATCCCAGCGCGCGAAAGGAGTGTTCCGCACCCCGTGGCCGACTCGTTCGTGCACCTGCACGTCCACACCGAGTACTCGATGCTCGACGGCGCCGCGCGGGTCAAGGACCTCTTCTCCGAGGCCGCGCGCATGGGCGTGCCGGCGCTGGCCTGCACCGACCACGGCAACCTCTACGGGGCGTACGAGTTCTACAGCCAGGCCAAGGCGCACGGCGTCAAGCCGATCATCGGCATCGAGGCGTACCTGGCCCCCGGCGACCGCCGCGACAAGACCATGGTCGGCCTCGGCGGCACCGGCCAGCCCGACGCCAAGGGCGACAAGTACACCCACATGACGATCCTGGCGACCTCCGACGAGGGCTACGCCAACCTCACGAAGCTCGCGTCCCGCGCCAGCCTCGAGGGCTACTACTACAAGCCGCGGATGGACCGCGAGATCCTCGCCGAGCACGCGAAGGGCCTCGTCGCGACGAGCGGCTGCCCCTCCGGCGAGGTCAACCGGCTGCTCCAGCAGGGCCGCTACGACGCCGCGAAGCAGTCGATGAGCGACTACGCCGACATCTTCGGCCGCGACAACTTCTACGTGGAGCTCATGAGCCACGGGCTCGACATCGAGACCCGCACCATGGGCGACCTGATCAAGATCGCCAAGGAGCTCGGCCTTCCGCTGCTCGCGACCAACGACCTCCACTACACGCGCAAGGAGGACTCCGTCGCGCACGAGGTCCTGCTCTGCGTGCAGACCGGCTCGACGATCGCCGACCCGAACCGCTTCAAGTTCGACACCGACGACTTCTACCTCAAGAGCCCCGAGGAGATGCGCCACGTCTGGCGCGACTTCCCCGAGGCCTGCGACAACACGCTGCTCATCGCCGAGCGCTGCGCCGTCAGCCTCGAGACCGAGGGCTACCTGCTGCCGCGCTTCGACGTGCCGGAGGGGCACGACGAGGTGTCGTGGTTCCGCGCGGAGGTCGAGCGCGGGATGCGCGAGCGGTACGGCGACAACCCCTCGGAGGACGTACGCCGCCAGGTCGAGTTCGAGGTCGGCGTCATCAACCAGATGGGCTTCCCCTCGTACTTCCTCATCGTCGCCGACCTCTGCCGGCACGCGCGGGAGAGCGGCATCCGCGTCGGGCCCGGCCGAGGGTCGGCGGCGGGCTGCATCGTGGCGTACTGCCTGCGGATCACCGACCTCGACCCGCTGGCGCACGGGCTGGTGTTCGAGCGGTTCCTCAACCCCGAGCGCGTGTCGATGCCCGACATCGACCTGGACTTCGACGAGCGCCGCCGCGCCGACATGATCCGCTACGCCACCGAGAAGTACGGCGAGGAGCGCGTCGCGCAGATCATCACGTACAGCACCATCAAGGCGAAGGCCGCGATCCGCGACTCGTCGCGTGTGCTGGGGCTCCCGTACGCCGTCGGCGACAAGATCTCCAAGCTCATGCCGCCGCCGATCATGGGCCGCGACATGGCGCTGCGGGACGTGTTCGACAGCAAGTCCGACCGCTACAAGGAGGCCGCGGAGCTGCGGTCGGTCTACGAGACCGACCCGGAGGTCAAGAAGGTCCTCGACACCGCGCGCGGGCTCGAAGGGCTCAAGCGCCAGGCCGGCGTCCACGCGGCGGGCGTCGTCATCGCGCGCGACCCGCTCACCGACACCATCCCCGTCTGGCGGCGCGAGGCCGACGGCGCGGTCATCACGCAGTTCGACATGGGCGCGGTCGAGAAGCTCGGCCTGCTCAAGATGGACTTCCTCGGCCTGCGCAACCTCACCGTCCTCGACGACTGCCTGCAGCACATCAAGGACAACCGCGGCGAGACCGTCGTGCTGGAGGAGCTCGGGCTCGACGACCCCGAGGCGTACAAGCTGCTGGCCCGCGGCGACTCGATCGGCGTGTTCCAGCTCGAAGGCGGGCCGATGCGCTCGCTGCTGCGCTCGATGCAGCCGACGACGTTCGAGCACATCTCGGCAGTGCTGGCTCTCTATCGCCCCGGCCCCATGGCGGCCAACGCGCACAACGAGTACGCCGACCGCAAGAACGGCCGCAAGCAGGTCGTCCCCATCCACCCCGAGCTGGAGGAGTGCCTCGAGGAGATCCTCGGCGAGTCGTACGGCCTGATCGTGTACCAGGAGCAGGTCATGGCGATCGCGCAGAAGCTCGCCGGCTACACGCTCGGGCAAGCCGACCTGCTGCGCCGCGCCATGGGCAAGAAGAAGAAGGAGATCATCGACAAGGAGTACGTGCCGTTCAGTGAGGGCATGCGCCGCAACGGCTACTCCGAGCACTCCATCAAGACGCTGTGGGAGATCCTCGTCCCGTTCAGCGACTACGCGTTCAACAAGGCGCACACCGCGGGGTACGGCCTCGTGTCGTACTGGACGGCGTACCTCAAGGCGCACTACCCGGCCGAGTACATGGCCGCCCTCCTGACGAGCGTCAAGGACAACCGCGACCAGTCGGCTCTCTACCTGCACGAGTGCCGGCGCATGGGCATCAAGGTGCTGCCGCCCGACGTCAACGAGTCCGACCTCAACTTCACCCCGCGCGGCACCGACATCCGCTTCGGCCTCTCCGCGATCCGCAACGTCGGCGAGAACGTCGTCAACTCCGTCGTCGCCACCCGCAAGTCGAAGGGCCGCTACACCGGCTTCCACGACTTCCTGCGCAAGGTCGAGGGGCTCGTCTGCAACAAGCGCGTCGTCGAGTCGCTCATCAAGGCGGGGTCGTTCGACTCGCTGGGGCACACGCGGCGCGGGCTCATCGCGGTGCACGCGACGGCCATCGACGCGTGCATGGAGACCAAGCGGGCGGAGTCGATGGGGCAGTTCTCACTGTTCGGGGAGGTCGCGGCGGCCGACGCCGACGACGGCGGCGACCCGCTCGGCGCGATCGCCGTCCCGCTCACCGAGTGGGACAAGAAGACGCTGCTCAACTTCGAGCGGGAGATGCTCTCGCTGTACGTGTCCGACCACCCGCTGCTCGGCGTGGAGCACGTTCTCTCCCAGCACACCGACGCGCGGATCACCGAGATCGTCGCGGACGGCGAGGACGGCAAGATCTGCACCGTCGGCGGCCTGCTGTCGACCATCGCGCGCAAGGTGACCAAGAAGGGCGACTCGTACGCCACCGCGGTCCTGGAGGACCTCGAGGGCGCGATCGAGGCGTGGTTCTTCCCCAACACGTACCGCGAGTTCGGGCTGATGCTCGCCGAGGACGAGGTCGTCGTCGTCAAGGGCCGCATCGACAAGCGCGAGGACACCGCGAAGTTCATCGCGATGGAGGTGTCGCGCCCGGACCTGTCCGTGGCTACGGCGCGCGGGCCTGTGGTCGTACGCATGGACACCTCGCGCTGCACCGAGCCGCTGGTCGAACGGCTCCGGGAGGTGCTGCGCCAGCACCCCGGCATGACCGAGGTGCACCTGGAGCTGCAGAGCGGCAGCCGCAAGACGCTGCTCAAGCTCGACGACTCACTGCGCGTGTCGGCCGGGCCGTCGTTGATGGCCGACCTCAAGCAGCTCCTCGGCGTCGGCTGCCTCGCCTGACTTCGGTCACGGGCTCTTCCTGCCGAGAACGAATTCCATGGGCGGGCACCGGGCGGGCGGGCTTCCGAGTCTCCGTCTCGACTCGCCGCTGCTGGCGGCGGTGCTCGTCGTCGTCGTCGCGGTGCTCACACTCTTCGTACGCCCGCACTTCAGGAGGCACCGCATCCACGCGCGGATGATGCGCGACGCCGCCGCCGCTGTGCCCGACCCGGCCGGGTCGGTCTCGCGCGCGCCGTGCCCGAGCCGGAATCGCTGCGTGCACGTGCCCAGGCCCGCCCTCGACGTCGCCACCGAGATGAAGAACGCCCTCACGGCCGCGGCGGAGGACCACGCCGTCCAGCTGTGCACGATCGAGCGGTTCCTGCCGAGCGGCCGCGCCGTGAACCTCTGCCGGATCATGGTGACGACGCGCACGTACTTCCGGTTCCGCGAGGTCCGGCACGGGGTGGTGATCGACGTACGAACCCACGTCAGCGGCTCCGGGACCGAGGCCGCCCCCGACGGCAGCGACGTGGACATCAGGGCGTTCTGACCGTCTGCGGGATGAAGCAACGACGTCTGCCGCCATCGCGCAAGCGTTTCCTGCATCGGAACGCATCATGTCGGCGTTCGCTGCAGGAAACGCTTGCGTGACGGGGAGCCGTCACCAGGGGCGGCGGGTGCGGCAGGATGGGTGACATGCAGCTCTGTGGTGGCACCCTGCACGTCGAAGATCCCGAGGAGCACCTGCTCGCCTACGTCGAGCCGGACGGCGCCTACGCGTACCCCGCGTACGACACCCTCGTCACCAACGGCTCCGCCGACCTCGTCGACGGCGACCTGCTCGCGCCCAGCCTCCTCGGTGCGCACGTCGACTACGCGCGCTTCGTGCTCCTCAAGCGGATGCTGCCGTCGATCTGCGAGGGCATGGCGGCGCTGCCGCCGACGGCGCTGGAGGACACCGACGACGCGGGCATCGCGGCGGTCGCGCGCTGCTTCGCGATCCTCGACGAGCCGGTGTTCGCCAGGGCAGGCGCGCGCGGCACGATCGTCTCGAAGGTGCTGCACCGCAAGCGCCCCGACCTGATCCCGCTGTACGACTCCCGCATCTGGACCGCGTACACGATCTCCGGCGCCATCGGCCGCGGCTCCCACCGCCCGTGGGTCGAGGTCATGCAGGCGCTCTGCCACTCGATGCGCAGCGACCTCGCCAACAACCGCCAGGAGTTCCTCGCGCTGCAGCAGGCCGCGAAGGAGCACGGCGCCGACCTCACGCTGCTGCGCATCCTCGACATCCTCGTGTGGATGTCGAGCGAGCCGCCGGTGTGAGGACGTTCCGCGGGCTGGTCTGGGAGGGCGGCGACGCGGAGCCGTACGACGGCGCCGTCGTCGTCGACGGCGACACCCTCGCCTCCGTCGGCCCCGACGTCCCGCGCGACGCGGAGCCGGCAGGGTGGATCGGACCGGGCCTGTACGACGCGCACGTCCATCTGGCGTTCGGCACGTTCGAGGAGATGCGGCGCGGGGGAGTGCTCGCCGTCCGCGACCTCGGCGCGCCGCCGCACCTCGCGCGGCAGTGGCGCGGCCCCGACGTCGAGGTCGCTGGACCGCTCCTGACGGCGCCCGGCGGCTACCCCTCCAGCTCGTGGGGCGCCGACGGCTTCGCCCGCTTCGTCCGCGACGCCGACGACGCCCGCGAGGCCGTGCGAGAGCTCGACGTGGACGTCGTCAAGGTCGCGCTCGAGCCGGCCGGCGGCCAGCCGGTGCCCGCTCCCGAGGTCGTGAGCGCGATCGTCGACGAGGCGCATGCGCGCGGCCTCGCCGTCACCGCCCACGCGCTGTCCGAGCCGATGGTCGTACGCGCTCTCGACGCCGGCGTCGACGAGCTCTGCCACACCCCCGCCGAGCCGCTCTCCCGCGCGTGCGTCGAGCGCATCGCCGCCGCGGGCATCCCCGTGGTCTCCACGATCGAGACCCTCGGCGACGGCGCCGCCGCCAACGCGAACGCGCTGTACGACGCCGGCGTACGCCTCGTCTACGGCACCGACCTCGGCAACGCCGGCACGCGGCCCGGCGCCGACCCGCGCGAGCTGCGCAGGCTCGCCGAGGCGGGCCTGGGACCGTTCGGCGCGATCAAGGCAGCCACCCGCGAGACCCTCGCGCACGGCGGTCCGGCAAGGCTCGTCGTCCTCGACGCAGACCCCCGCCGGGACCTCACGACGTGGAACCGCCCGCGCTGGGTAATGTCCGCGGCATGGCCGAACGTGACGTAGAGAAGATGTACTCCGCCGCCGACTCGGCGGCCAAGCTGCGCCGCCTCGCGGACGCCCTGGAGAGCGGCAAGCCGTTCCGCATCTCCGTGGCCGGCGAGCGGATCAACGTGCCGAAGCGCGCGGAGTTCAGCGTCGAGCACGAGCGTGAGGGCGACACCGAAGAGGTGGAGCTCCAGCTCAAGTGGTCGATCGACGCCGCCGACGCCGACGACGACGGCGACGAGGCCCTCGAGGTCTAAGTCCGCGGTTACTGGTGAATAGCGACGCGCGCCGAGCACGAACTGGTGGACGGCGACGTCGCGACTCACCAGTGGCGCCGTGCCGGGGTCGACCTGCCTAGGCCCCGGACGCGAGCCGCTCCATCAGGCGGTCGGCGAGCTTGCGTACGCCCGCCTCGTCGACCGGCGTGGACGCGCTCACCGCGAGCAGCCACGTCGTGTCGCCGCGCCGCCAGCGCAGGGTGACGAGCGTGCCGTCGGCGGAGGCGTCGTCGCGCTTGCCGCGTACGCCGCCCGCCTGGTCGCCGAGCCCGGTGACCGAGAACGGCGTCCCTGTCCTGTCCGACGACGTCAGGTCGGCGGTGAGGTCGGCGGTCGCGCCGGAGGAGGCGGCGAACTTCGTGACGACGTTCGTCACGACGGCGCTGGTGGCGGGGTCGGCGTACTGCACGACGTACGCCGCCTGGAAGCCGTTCTTCTCCAGCGCCTTCTCCGCGGCCTTGGGGTCGGCGGAGAACGCCGCGATGCCGTTGACGTCCCGCGCGCCGGTCTGCGCGGCGATCGGCACGAGGCTGTTGCCGACCTCGCCGGGCTGCAGCACGCGCTCGCGCAGCTCGCCGGGCGGCAGCGTCGGCAGTGGCACCGAGGGCGACGCGGTCGACTTCGGCGCGTCCGACTCGGAGCACGCCGGAACGAGCACGACGAGGGCCAGCAGGGCGGCGAGGCAGCGGGCAGCGCGAGGCACGGCGCACATCGTGCCAGGTTGCGCCGCCCCGGCAGACCGGCCACGCTGACGGCGCCCGTTCCGGACCGACCCGCAGGGGAGCGATGACGCAGGACGCCGTCGCGGTCGTACGCGCGCTGTCCCGCTCCTACGGCACCCTCCGCGCCCTCGACGGCGTGGACGTCGTCGTGCGCGCGGGCGAGGTGTTCGGGCTGCTGGGGCCCAACGGCGCGGGGAAGTCGACGTTCGTCCGCTGCCTCATGGGCCTGCTCGCGCCCGACTCGGGCACGGTGCACCTGCTCGGCCACGACGTCGTACGTCACCCCGACGTCGCCGCCCGCGCGGCCGCCTACCTCGCGCAGGACGAGACCGCGCTCGCGGACCTCACGCCGCCGAGGGCGGTCGAGCTGACAGGGCGCCTCCGCGGCCTCACGAAGGTCGAGGCGAGGACCCAGCGCGATGCGCTGGTCGGCGACCTCGGCCTGGAGGACCGGCCCATCGCGCGGCTCTCCGGCGGGCAGCGCAGGCTCGCCGCCGTCGCCACGGCGCTCGTCGGCGAACGCCCCCTCCTCGTCCTCGACGAGCCCACGACCGGTCTCGACACCGAGGCCCGCCGCGCCGTCTGGACCGCGCTCGACCGCCGCCGCGCCGGCGGCGCCACCGTCGTCCTCGTCACGCACAACGTCCTCGAGGCCGAGACCGTGCTCGACCGGGTCGCGGTGTTCGACCGCGGCCGCGTCATCGCCTGCGACACCCCTGGCAGGCTCAAGGCGTCGGTGTCGGACGAGGTGCGTCTCGACCTCGTCTGGCGCGCCGACCCGCCGCTCGACGACCCGACCGTGGCCGCCCTCGCCGCCCATGCCGAGGTGACCGGACGACGGTGGACCACGAGGCTCACCGCCGACGCGGCGCGCGACGCGCTCGGACGGCTGACGAGCGGAGCGGCGTTCGCGGCGCTGGACGACTTCACGCTCGCGACGCCCACCCTGGAGGACGTGTACCTCGCCCTCGGCGGACGCGCCCGCGACCTGGAGCGCACGTGACGCCGCTCGCGCCGCGGACGCGCCTCTGGCCCGCGCTGACCGCCGTCTACGCGGGCCAGCTGGCCCGCGCGCGGGTGGCGCGGGTGCCGCTGCTGTTCGTCGCCTGCCTCCAGTCGGTGGGGCTGCTCGTGCTGCTGCGCGGCGTCATCGACGACGACCTCGCCGAACGCCGCCAGGTCGTCGCGGGCGCGGTCGTGCTCGTCATCGCATTCGTCGCGCTGAACCTCCTCGCGCAGCGCTTCGGCCACCTCCGCGCGCACGGCGGCCTCGACTACTACGCCGCCCTCGGCACCCCGCCCACGGCCGTCGTCCTCGGGACTGCCGCCAGCTACGCCACCTTCGCCGTCCCCGGCGTCGTCCTCACCGGGGTCATCGGGGCGCTGCTCTACGACCTCCCGCTCGGCAACCTCTGGGTCCTCGCGCCCGTCGCCGTCCTCGGCGGCGCGGCGCTGGCCGGCCTCGGCGCGGCCCTGGGACTGCTCGCGCCCAAGCCCGAGGTCGCCACGGTCGCGGGCCAGCTCGCGATGACGCTGGTGCTCTTCATGGGTCTCGTACGACCTCCCGGGTTCCTACGCCCTGTGGCGGCGCTGCTGCCGAGCACGTACGCCATCGACGCGCTGCGCGAGTCGTTCGCCGACGCCCCGCGGTACGGCGCCCTCGCCGCGGACCTCGCGGTCTGCGCGGCCGTCGCGCTGCTCGCGCTGGGGGTCGCGGCGGCGGCGTTCCGGCGGGCGGTGGGCCGGTGAGCGAGGATGAGCGGGTGACGGACACGGCCGCGCCGCCGGGCGAGTACTCGTACTTCCCGCCGGACGACCTCCAGGTCACGCCGTGGGAACCCGAGCCGCGGGGGCCGTGGTGGCTGCGGGTGCTGCCGTACGCCGAGGTGTTCGCGATCGCGACGGCGCTCGTTGCCCTGATCGGGGCGCCGCTCGCGCTGCTGTGGCGCGAGGTGGCGCCGGTGGTCGCCATCCGGCGGACCCCCGACGGCCTGCAGCCGGTGGCGCCGGAGAGCAACCAGGTGTTCGCGGTCGACGGCTGGTTCGTCGTCGTGAGCGTCGTGGTGGGCCTCGCCGTCGGGGTCGTCGCGTGGCTCGCGCTGCGGGACAAGGGCCCCGCGGCGCCGTTCGGGCTGGCGGCCGGCGGGCTGGCGGCGGCGTACGTCGCGATGCGCGTCGGCGAGCGCCTGATCGTCGACAGGTACCTGTACGACCACTGCCGGCTCATCGGCGAACAGTGCCTCGCCTACAGCGGCGTGCTGCGGCTCCACTCGACCGCGGCTCTCGTCGTGCTGCCGGTCGCGATTCTCACGGCCTTCGCGGTGATGACCTACTTCTTCGACAAGGAGCCGCACCGATGAGCGCACCGATCGTCCTGGTCCCCGGTTTCTGGCTCGGCGCGTGGGCGTGGGACACCGTCGCCGCCGCGCTCCGCGCCGACGGCCACGACGTCACGGCGCTGACGCTGCCCGGGCTGGAGCCGGGTTCCGACTCGTCGTCGGTGACCATGGCCGACCACGTCGACGCCATCTGCCACGCCGTCGAGGCCGCGGGCGAGCCGGTCGTGCTCGCGGTGCACAGCGGCGCGGGGTTCCCCGGCTACGCCGCCAGCGACCGCGTACCCGCCTCGATCGCCGCGATGGTCTACGTCGACTCCGCGCCCGGCAAGGGCGCGATGGACGCGGACTTCGCCGGCGAGGGCAAGCCGCTGCCGTCGTGGGAGGAGCTCGACGAGAACCTCGACGGGCTCACGGAGGAGCACCTCGCGCGGTTCCGGGAGCGCGCCGTGCCGCAGCCAGGCGGGACGCTGCGCGAGGGCGTCGAGCTGACGAACGACGCCCGCCTCGACGTGCCGACCACCGTCATCTGCACCGGCGCGTCGTCGGAGCAGGTCAAGGGCTGGATCCCCGACGGCTACTCGTTCCTGGCGGGGCTGACGGAGCTGCGCGACGTGACGTACGTCGACCTGCCGACCAGCCACTGGCCGATGTGGTCGCGCCCCCAGGAGCTGGCGCGGATCATCGGCGAGGTGGCGGCGCGCGCCGCCGGCCGGCAGTCCGTGCCGCCGCCCCCGCTCGTTCCTTGATGATCACCACGCTCGAGACCGGCCGGCCGGGTGCAGAGAACGCGCGGGCGCGGCCGACGGACTAGGAGCCGTGCCGGCCCTCGCCCTCGACGAAGCGGCTGGCCCCGGCGAGCGTCTCACCCGACGACAAGGTCGCCATGCCGTACGCGTGCTCCTGTGTCAGCGCCGCGCCGAGCGGGGTGTCCCACTGCGCGTAGACCGACGCGCGGTCCGAGCGCAGGCACATCTGCGGCAGCGCGGCGAGCTCGTTGGCGAGGCCGATGGCGTTCTCCCGCGCCGTGCCGGGCGACACCAGCCTGGTCACGAGGCCGAACGCCACCGCCTCCTCGCCGCTCACGCCGCGCCCGGTCAGCACCATGTCGAGCGCGCGGCCCTGGCCGACGATGCGCGGCAGCCGTACGGTGCCGCCGTCGATGAGCGGCACACCCCACCGGCGGCAGTACACGCCGAACACCGCGTCCGCCGCCGCCACCCGCAGGTCGCACCAGAGCGCCAGCTCCAGGCCGCCGGCGACGGCGTACCCCTCGACGGCGGCGATCGTCGGCTTCGACACGACGAGTCTCGACGGGCCCATCGGCCCAGGGCCCTCGCCGTCGAGCACCATCGGCACGCCCGCCGTCATCGCCTTGAGGTCGGCGCCCGCGCAGAACGTCCCGCCCGCGCCGGTCAGCACCGCGACGCGCTGCTCCTCGTCGGCGTCGAACTCCTCGAACGCCGCCAGCAGTGCCGCCGCCGTCGGCCCGTCGACCGCGTTGCGTACGTCGGGTCTGTCGATCGTGACGACGGTGACGGGTCCCTCGCGGGTGACGTCGAGCATCTGCCCTCCTAGTTGAGGCTGAACGGTCCCTCGGTCGGCACCTCGTCGGGCGCGGCGTTGAGCAGCGCGGTCTCGCGGCGCAGCAGAGACAGCTCCCGCCGCAGCCGCAGCGTCGTGTCGTCGATGGCGAGCAGCTCCTGCTTCTCCGGCAGGTCGAGACGGGTCGCGGCGGCGAGGACGTACGACACCAGCGCCGGGTCGTCGAGCGGCAGGTTGGGCGGCGTGACCTCCTCCTCGCGGATAGCCGAGACGGCCGCGCAGTAGTCGGCGAACGCCGCCACCGCCATCCCGGCCCAGTGCTCCGCCGCGTCGTCGGTGCGCTCGGGGAGGTACTCGACGGAGGCCTGGAGGTACGGCAGCGAGTCGTCCACGCCGAGCAGCCGGAACCGCGGTCCGCCGAACGTCACGACGTCGTAGCGGCCGTCGTCGTAGCGGGTCGCGCGGCGTACCTCGGCGACGCAGCCGACGTCGTGGAGGACCGGCTGCTCGTCCTCGCCGGCCTCCAGGCCCAGGCGGATCGCGACGACGCCGAAGCGCTTCGGCCCGTCGAGCGCGGTCAGCTCGTCGAAGAGCTGGCGGTAGCGGTACTCGAAGATGTGCAGGGGGAGCGGGACGCCGGGGAACAGCACCGTGTTCAGCGGGAACAGCGGCAGCGTCTCCGCCGTCATGCGGGGCCCCCGCGGGCGCGCGCAGCGCGGTCGTGGGGTGTGGTCATCCAGGAAGAGTAAGGGTCCGCGTCACGCGGACCGCGTCGAGCAGGCGCCGGTCGTGGCTCACGAGCAGCAACGTCCCCGCGTACGTCTCCAGCGCCTGCTCGAGCTGCTCGATGGCCGGCAGGTCGAGATGGTTGGTCGGCTCGTCGAGGACGAGGCAGTTGACCTCGTTCGCCATGAGCAGCGCCAGCTCGGCGCGGGTGCGCTCGCCGGGGGAGAGGCGGGCGGCGCGCTCGTGCACCTGGCCGGCGCCGAGGCGGAACTTCGCGAGCAGCTTGCGCGCGTCCGTCGGCGACAGCGTCGTCTGCTCGCGGAACACGTCGAGCAACGGCCTGTCCGCTCGGAAGACGCGGCGCGCCTGGTCGAGCTCGCCGAGCACGACGCCAGGGCCGAGCCACTGGCTGCCCTCGCTCAACGGCAGGCGGCCCAGCAGCGACTGGAGCAGCGTCGTCTTGCCGGAGCCGTTCGGGCCGACGATCGCGAGCCGCTCCGCCCAGCCGACCTCCAGGTCGATCGGGCCGAGCCGGAACGTCCCCCGCTCGACGACGGCGCCGGACAGCCGCGCGACGACGTCGCCCGACCTGGGTGCGGAGCCGATGGAGAGGTTCAGCCGCCACGCCTCGCGCGGCTCATCGACCTCGCCGAGGCGTTCGAGCAGGCGTTCGGTCTGGCGCACCTTCGCGGCCTGCTTCTCGGTGCGGTTGACCTTGAAGCCGCGCGCGTTCTTGTCGTTGTCGGTGGCCTGCTTGCGGGCCTGGAACGACGCGTTCGCCGCCCACTGCCGCTGCCTTCTCGCGCGGTCCTCCAGCGACTCCTTGGTGGTGGCGTAGAGGTCGTACGCCTCCTCGGCATGGCGGCGCGCGGTGCTGCGCGCCTCGAGGTATGCCTGCCAGCCGCCGCGGTACTCCGTCGCGTCGTGGCTGAACTCGTCGATCTCCAGCACGCTCGTGACGGTGCGTTCGAGGAACGCCCTGTCGTGGCTCACCACGACCAGCCCGCCCTTGAGCTGTCCGAGGAACGACTCCAGGCGGTCGAGGCCGTCGAAGTCGAGGTCGTTCGTCGGCTCGTCGAGCAGGAAGACGTCGTACCGCGACAGCAGGATGCCGGCCAGGCTGGCGCGGGCGAGCTGGCCGCCGGAGAGCGCCTCCGTGCCGAGGTCGAGCAGGTGCGCGGGCAGGCCGAGGTCGGCGCAGACGGCGGCCGCGCGGGCCTCGAAGTCGGGGCCGCCGAGTCCGAGGTAGCGGTCCAGCGCGTCGCCGTACGCGACGTCGCTGCCCGGCTCCTCGCGGCCCAGCGCCTCGGCCGTCCTGTCGAGCTCGTGCTGTGCCGCCGCCACGCCGGTACGCCGCGCGAGCAGGCCGGCGAGCGACTCGTCCGGGCGGCGGTCGGTCTCCTGCGGGAGATACCCGACGGTGGCCGTGGGAGGGGAGAGCGTGACCGTCCCGGCGTCGGGGACGACCTCGCCCGCGAGGACGCGGAGGAGGGTGGACTTGCCGACGCCGTTCGGGCCGATGACGCCGATGCGGCTGCCAGGCGCGACGAGGAACCCGACGTCGTGCAGCACCGTCCGCGCTCCGAACGACACCGCGACGCCGCGGGCGAGCAGGCTGGCGGACACGCGTCATCGTAGGGTGATCGACGTGCTGCGCCGGATCGATTTTCGCGGGACCGCGCCCCGCGCGGCCGACCTGCCGCGCGCCACGGTCGACGTCGAGTCCGCCGTCGCGGCGATCCGCCCTGTGGTGGAGGACGTGCGCGACCGCGGCGGCGCCGCGGTGCGCGAGGCGACGGAGAAGTTCGACGGCGTCGCGCTCTCCTCCCTCCGCGTCCCCGCCGACGCCCTGGCCGACGCGCTCGCCGCCCTCGACCCCGCGCTGCGGAACGCGCTGGAGGAGTGCGCGCGCCGCGCGCGCGTCGTGCACGAGGCGCAGCGCCGCGCCGACGTCACCACGGAGGTCGCGCCCGGCGCCACGGTGACGGAGCGGTACGTGCCCGTCCGCCGCGTCGGCCTCTACGTGCCCGGCGGCCGCGTGGCGTACCCCTCGTCCGTCGTCATGAACGTCGTCCCCGCCCTCGTCGCCGGCGTCGGCTCGCTCTGCGTGTCGTCGCCGCCGCAGACCGACGGCCTGCCGCATCCGTCGATCCTCGCGGCCTGTGCCCTGCTCGGGATCGACGAGGTGTACGCCGTCGGCGGCGCGCAGGCGATCGCGCTGCTGGCGTACGGCAGCGCCGAGGACGGCGTCGAGCCGGTCGACCTCGTCACCGGCCCCGGCAACGTCTACGTCGCCGCCGCCAAGCGCCTCGTCCGCGGCGTCGTCGGCATCGACGCCGAGGCGGGGCCGACCGAGATCGCGATCCTCGCCGACGAGACGGCGGACGCGGCGTACGTCGCCGCCGACCTCGTCGCCCAGGCCGAGCACGACCCGCTCGCGGCCTGCCTGCTCGTGACGACGTCGGAGGCGCTGGCCGACGCCGTGGACGCGCTGCTGCCCGACCCGCTCGTCGAGGCCGCGGCGACAGTGCTGGTGTCGTCGCTCGACGACGGGCTCGCCGTGGTCGACACCTGGGCGGCGGAGCACCTGGAGGTCCTCACCGCCGACGCTCCCGCGGTGGCGGCGCGGGTGCGCAACGCCGGCGCGATCTTCGTGGGGCCGTACGCCCCGGTCTCGCTCGGCGACTACCTCGCCGGCTCCAACCACGTGCTCCCCACCGCGGGCACCGCGCGGCACACCGGCGGGCTGAGCGTGGACTCGTTCGTGCGGGGGGTGCACGTGGTGACGTACACCCGCGAGGCACTTGCCGAGGTCGCCGACGGCATCACCGCGCTCGGCCGCGCCGAGTCGCTGCCCCACCACGTGGCGGCCGTCCAGGCACGGCTGTCACCCCACGACCGCGCTGCGCGCGGCCGCGGCGGCCCCGCATGACGAGGGGGCTCCCGCTCCGTCCTGAGCTGGCCGGCTGGGCGCCGTACGGCGCGCCGCAGCTCGACGCGGAGTTCCGCCTCAACACCAACGAGAACCCGTACCCGCCCTCGCCGGGCCTCGTCGCCGACCTCGCCGCCGCGGTCACCGAGGCGGCGACGACGCTCAACCGCTACCCCGACCGCGAGGCCGTCGCGCTCCGCGAGGACCTCGCGGCGTACGCGGGCCACGAGCCCGAGGGCACCTGGGCCGCGAACGGCTCCAACGAGGTGCTCCAGCAGCTGCTCCAGGCGTTCGGGGGGGCGGGGCGTACGGCGCTCGGCTTCGAGCCGTCGTACTCGATGCACCGGCTCATCAGCCGCGCGACCGGCACGGCGTGGGTGAGCGAGGTGCGGGGGGAGGACTTCGGGCTGTCGGCCTCCGCGGCGGCCGACGCGGTGCGCAGGCACCGGCCTGACGTCGTGTTCCTCTGCTCGCCCAACAACCCCACCGCCACCGCGCTGCCGCCCGAGGTCGTCGAGGCCGTGTACGACGCGACCGAGGGGATGGTGGTGGTGGACGAGGCGTACGTGGAGTTCTCGCACGCGCCGTCGGTCGCGCCGCTGCTCGCGGGGCGCAAGCGGCTCGTCGTCACGCGGACGATGTCGAAGGCGTTCGCGATGGCGGGCACCCGCGTCGGCTACCTGCTCGCCGACCCGTCGGTGGTGGACCTGCTGCGGCTGGTGCGGCTGCCGTACCACCTCTCGTCACTGACGCAGGCCGCCGCCCGGGTCGCGCTGGCGCATCGCGACGAGACGCTCGCGACCGTGGACCTCGTGCGCGCCGACCGAGACCGGCTCGTCGCCGCGCTCGACTGCACGCCGAGCGACGCGAACTTCGTGCTGTTCCGCGTCGCCGACTCCGCCGCGACGTGGCAGGCGCTGCTCGACGAGGGTGTGCTCGTGCGCGACGTCGGGCTCGAGGGGTGGCTGCGGGTGACGGTGGGGACGACGCCGGAGTGCGACGCGTTCCTCGACGCGCTAGGAAGGGTGACATGACCCGCCCCGCCGCCCTCGCTTTTCGTGATCTTGGCGACGTTCGTGCTGCCCGGCCGTCACAAACGCAGCCAAGATCACGAGTTCGGCGCGCGCGCAAGGCGCGGCGCCTCACCGTGACCGGCGCGCGCGCATGACCCGCGCCGCGCGCGTCGAGCGCGCCACCGGCGAGACCACCGTCACCGTCGACCTCGCCATCGACGGCTCGGGCAACGCGTCCGCCGACACCGGCGTGCCGTTCTTCGACCACATGCTCGCCCAGCTCGGCAAGCACGCCGGCTTCGACCTCACCGTCACCACCAAGGGCGACACGCACGTCGACGCGCACCACACCGTCGAGGACACGTCCATCGCGGTCGGCCAGGCGCTGCGCGAGGCGCTCGGCGACAAGGCAGGCATCCGCCGCTTCGGCGACTCGCTGGTGCCGCTCGACGAGGCGCTGGTGCAGGTCGCGGTGGACCTCTCCGGGCGGCCGTACGTCGTGCACGAGGAGCCGACGCTCGTCGAGCTGATCGGGACGTACGACACCACGCTGACCCGCCACATCTGGGAGTCGTTCGCGAACGCCGCGCAGATCTGCCTGCACGTGCGCGTCCTCGCGGGCCGCAACGCGCACCACATCGTCGAGGCGCAGTTCAAGGCCGTGGCCCGCGCGCTGCGCGACGCCGTCGTCCTCGACGGCCGGACCCAGGGCGTCCCCTCCACCAAGGGCGTCTTGTGAGGCCCAAGGTCGTCGTCTACGACTACGGCTCGGGCAACCTCCGTTCCGCCGAACGCGCTCTCACCCGCGCCGGCGCGGACGTCACCGTCACCGGCGACCAGGTCCACGCGGTGCGCGCCGACGGCCTGGTCGTGCCGGGCGTGGGGGCGTTCGGCGCCTGCATGGCGCAGCTCGAGGCCATCGGCGGCCGCGCGGTCATCTGGGACCGCGTCGACCGCGAACGCCCCGTCCTCGGCATCTGCGTCGGCATGCAGGTGCTCTTCGACGACAGCGAGGAGCACGGCGCTCTCTCCCGGGGTCCCGACGACGCCGCGGAGCGGCGTCGTGGGGATGTCATCAAGGGGATCGGCGCGCTGCCCGGCACGGTCCGCCGCCTGCGTGACGCGGCCGTCCTCCCGCACATGGGCTGGAACACCGTCGAACGCTCCGGCGACTCGACCCTGCTCGCCGGCATCGACGCCGATGAGCGCTTCTACTTCGTGCACTCGTACGGCGCCTGCGTCGGCGCCCCCGACGAGGTCGAGATCACCGAGGTCACCGGCTGGACGTGGCACGGCGCGCGCTTCGCGGCGGTCGTGGAGACCGGCGCGCTGGCAGCGGTGCAGTTCCACCCGGAGAAGTCCGGCGACACCGGTGCCCGCCTCCTGAAGAACTGGGTGGAGTCGCTGTGATCCTGCTGCCCGCCGTGGACGTCTCGAACGGCCGCGCCGTACGCCTCGTGCACGGCGCCGCCGGCAGCGAGACGGAGTACGGCGACCCGATGGAAGCCGCCCTCGCCTGGCAGCGCGCGGGCGCCCAGTGGGTGCACCTCGTCGACCTCGACAGGGCGTTCGGCCGCGGCTCCAACGCCGACCTCCTCGCCGACCTGACGAGAAGACTCGACGTCCACGTCGAGCTGTCCGGCGGCATCCGCGACGACGAGTCGCTCGAAGCAGCCCTCCGAGCCGGCGCCGCCCGCGTCAACGTCGGCACCGCCGCGCTCGAGAACCCGCAGTGGGTCGCCACCGCCATCGCCAACTACGGCGAGCGGGTCGCCGTCGGCCTCGACGTCCGAGGCCGCACGCTCTCCGCGCGCGGCTGGACCAAGGACGGTGGCGACCTCTACGAGGTCCTCCAGCGCCTCGACGACGAGGGGTGCGCCCGTTACGTCGTCACCGACATCGGCCGCGACGGCACGATGACCGGCCCCAACCTCGACCTGCTCCGCTCGGTCACCGAGGCCACCGACCGCCCGGTCATCGCGTCCGGCGGCGTCAGCTCCATCGCCGACCTGCTCGCGATCAAGACGGTCGACGGCGTCGAGGGCGCGATCGTCGGCAAGGCGCTGTACGCCGGGGCGTTCACCCTCGAAGAGGCGCTCGAGGCAACGCAGTGATCGAGCGGTACGGCAGCGGCGCGCCCTGGGAGCCGGTCGTCGGGTACAGCAGGGTGGTGAAGGCGGGCGGCTTCGTGTTCGTCACCGGCTGCACGTCGATCGTGGACGGCGAGGTCGTCCACGACGGCGACGCGTACGCCCAGACGCGGCAGGCCCTCGCCAACGTCACCACCGCCCTCGCCTCCGCCGGCGCGACACCAGCCCAGGTCGTACGGACACGCATCTTCGTCACCGGCATCGGCCGGTGGGAGGAGTACGGCCGCGCGCACGCCGAGGTGTTCGGCGCCGCGCCGCCCGCCACGTCGATGGTCGAGGTGAGCGCGCTCATCGACCCGCGGATGCTCGTCGAGGTCGAGGCGCAGGCCTGGGTGGGCCAAGCATGACCGTCGCCGTCCGCGTCATCCCGTGCCTCGACGTCGACAACGGGCGCGTCGTCAAGGGCGTCAACTTCACCGACCTCCGTGACGCCGGCGACCCGGTCGAGCTGGCCGCGCGGTACGACGCGCAAGGCGCCGACGAGCTCGTCTTCCTCGACATCACGGCCTCGTCGGCGGGCCGCGAGACGACGTACGAGGTCGTACGCCGCACCGCCGAACAGGTGTTCATCCCGCTGACCGTGGGCGGCGGCGTACGCAGCGTGGACGACGTGGACGCGCTGCTGCGCGCCGGCGCCGACAAGGTCGGCATCAACACCGGCGCCGTCGCCGACCCCGACCTGCTCAGCAGGGCCGCCGAGCGATTCGGCAGCCAGTGCGTCGTGCTGTCCTGCGACGCCCGCCGCCGCGAGAGCGGCAACGGCTTCGACATCACGACGCACGGCGGCCGTACGCGCACCGGCATCGGCCTGCTCGAATGGGCCGCCCAGGGCCAGGCGAGGGGCGCGGGGGAGATCCTCCTCAACTCCATGGACGCCGACGGCACCAAGGACGGCTTCGACCTGGAGATGCTCGCCGCCGTACGCAGCGTCGTCACGATCCCCGTCATCGCCAGCGGCGGGGCCGGCGCGCTCGCCCATTTCGCCCCCGCGGTGGACGCCGGCGCGGACGCCGTGCTCGCCGCCAGCGTCTTCCACTTCGGTGAGATGACGGTTACCGACGTGAAGGCCGCCCTGCGCGAAGCCGGGCATCCGGTGCGCTGACTACGCCATCCGGCGCACCTCCGCCGGGAGGAATTGGCCTCTTGCACGTAGAACGGCATGAGGACGACGCCGCTGGGGCGCCGTCCCTTCCTGTGCCGGGGAGTCGCGCGTGGGTGCACGGTTCACACGGGGACGGGTGGTGGCGGCGTCGGCCGTCCTCGCCATGTCCGCCGCGGTGTCCCCGGCCGACGGCGCCTCGTGCACCGCGCGGCAGAAGCTGCCCGACCAGTGGACACGGATCGCGGCCCCCGACTTCACCGACGGCGGCGGGACCCTCACCGGGTACGACGCCGCCGACCCGCGGCCAGGCCACCTCGTGGTCACCAACGGCATCGAGATCGCGGCCACGACCGACGGCGGCTGTCAGTGGACGACGTCCGCGTTCCCGCAGGACGAGAGCCTGGTGCCCGAGCTCGGCCTCGGCGAGGCCAAGGTCGTCGGCCGCTCGGTGACCCAGGTCCGCTTCGCGGACCACGCCGACGACTACGTCTGGGCGATCGGCGCGACGGACGTCGCCACCGACGACCTCGTCGCGAGCCAGCCGCGGGTCCTCTACAGCCGCGACAGCGGCGCGTCGTTCTCGTCGCGGGTCGCGGGCCTCCCCCGGATCGGCCGCCCGGTCTCGATCCGCGGGTACTCCGCGACCCAGGCGGCGCTGCTGTTCCGCGAGACCGGCGCGACGACGACGTACACGCTCTACACGACCAGGGACGCGGGCCTGAGCTGGACCGAGGAGATCGAGGACCTGCCGCAGCTCGACGACTTCGTCATGGACTTCGACCGGTTCTGGGCGTGGAGCAGCAACGGCCTCTACCTCCTCGCCGCCGACCGGGCGCTGAAGATCCCTGCCGTCGTCGGACCGGTGAGCGCCGTCGACGTCTCGTACGCCGGGATCGTGGTCTTCCTCGCGTCGGGCACCCAGGGCTACGCGTCGAGGGACTTCGGGCTCACGTGGTACCCCACGCTCACCCCGGAGAGCGTCAACTCGGCGTCCAGCCAGCCGGACGTCCCCGGTCTCATGGCGATCTCAGGGATCCACGAGAACGTCCTCGTCAGGACGCCGAACGGCACCACCGTGGACTTCTCGCCGTGGGACGAGAACGTCGCCGACGTGCAGTTCGTCTCGTCGCGCACCCCGGAGGGGTACCCGCTCTACGCGTACGCCGCCGAGTCCGTCTACGAGCGCATGATCCCGTTCAGCTACGAGCCGCCGGAGCCGCCGCCGATCGTCGATCTCGACCCGCCGAAGAAGCCCGTCAAGCTCGAGGCGTCGATCAAGCCGGAGCGCCAGGTCGTCCGGCTCGAGCCGAACGAGTCGAAGGTCGTCGACTACACCGTCACGATCCCGCCCGTGCCGACGCCGCTCGACGTGTACTTCATGACCGACAGCACGAACTCGATGCGCGGCACGATCGCGAGCGTCCAGGAGGGCGTGCAGAACATCGTCGACGGCCTCTCCGCGACCGGCGTCGACCTCAACTTCGGCATCGCCGACTTCCGCGACTACCCGCAGCAGCCCGGCGACAGCAACTACGCGTACAAGGTGCACCGCGAGATCGGTCCGATCGACACCGACCTCGAGGACGCGCTCCAGGGCCTGACCACGGGCGGCGGTACGACCGACGGCGACGACTCGGCGCTCGAGGCGATCTACCAGGCCGTCACCGGCGCCGGCCGCAAGGACCCGCTCGTCGTCGGCGGCGACCTCATCAAGCCCGGCCTCGACGCCGGCTTCCGGCCCGAGGCGATGAAGGTCGTGCTCCTCGCGAGCGACGACGGCATGCGCCACCCCGGCGCGGCCAACCCGACGTACCCCGGTCCCAGCCTCGCCACGGTGCGCCAGGCCTTGAAGGACAGTGGCGTCTACCTCGTCGGCATCGAGGTCGACACCAACAGCGGCGACTCGCCGCGCGAGGAGCTCGAGGACCTCGCGGAGGCGACCGGCGCCGTCGCGCCGCCGCAGGGCGTCGACTGCGACAGCGACGGCCTCTCCGACATCTCCGCCGCGGAGCCGCTCGTCTGCGAGTTCGACCCGCGCGCGGGCACCGGCATCGCCGAGGCGTTCGTGTCGATGCTCGCCGGCATCAAGGACCTCGCGCCGATCGACCTCGCGGTCAAGAGCGCGTCGCCGTACGTCGCACCCGCGAGCCAGGTGCACTTCCCCGACGTCAACGTCAAGGCGCCGAACACGTTCCCGCTGGCCGTCGAGTTCAGCTGCACCAAGAAGAACGCCGGCACCGACACGACCGTCACGATCAGCGCCAACCGGACCGGCGAGGAGGTCGTACGGACCACGGCGACGCTGCGCTGCATCGCGCCGCCGCGGCCGAAGCCGCCGCTGCCCGAGCCGCCGCCCCCGCTGGTGATCCCCGCGGTGGTCATCCCGCCGCTCATCCCGGCGGCCGCGCCCCCGGCGCCGATCAACAACCCGCCGCCCAACACCAACCCGAACCCCAACCCGAACCCGAATCCGCAGGGTGGCTTCGCCGCCCAGGAGGAGGAGCAGCTCCAGCTCGCGCTGGCGGAGAACGAGTTCGGCGTCGACTACGAGACCGACCTCGACATGACCGGCCTCGACCGCACCGGCCCGCCCGCGCCGGCGCTGGCCTGGGCGGCGGCGTTCGCGATGACGGGCGCCGCGGCGTTCGGCGTCCGCCTGTCCAGACGATCCACCCCAGCCCCCGTGTTCGACCCCAGGGAGCACCGATGAGAGCCCGCCTCGCCGTCCCCCTCGCGGCGCTGTGCGTCGTGACCGGCGCCAACGCCGCCGTCGCGGCCGCCAAGCCGGCCTGCCTGCTGGTCGTCGACGCGGCAGGCGACGGGACATCGTTCGGAGGGACGGTCCCGAACCGCGACAGCCTCGACATCCGCAGCGCGGACGTGGCGACCGGTGCGCGGAACCTCGTCGGTGTCATCCGCCTCGGCTCCGTGAGCGTCGACCCGACGCTGGCCACGGGCGTCAACTACACGCTGAGCTGGCGTGCGGGCGTGGTGCACCAGGCGTTCTCTCTCAGCCAGTACGCGGACGGGTCGCGGGTCGCGGTGTTCATCCCGAACGTCGACAGCACTGGGGGCGGGAACGCGGTCGACGCGACGTTCACCGTCCAGCCGGCCACCAACACCCTGACCTTCAGCGTGCCGCGGAAGGCAAATCCCGTGCTCGCGAAGCGCGGCGCCAGGTTCAACGGGCTCTCCGTGAGCGCCGCTCCCGACGCCAACATCGGGGTGAACCAGAACGGCTTCAGCTTCACGGTCGACGGCAGCCTCGGGAACATCGACGGCGACACCGCGTCGTCGGGCAAGACGTACACCGACCTCGCTCGCAGCTGCGTCAAGGGCGTGTGATCCCCCTACAGAGGAGCTTCCTCATGCGTACGACCCGTCTCGCCGTCCCCGTGGCGGTCCTGCTCGCCGCCTCCGGGCTGAACGCCGCCTCCGCCGCCGCGCGCAAGCCGGTCTGCCTGCAGGTGGTGGACGCCTCTGGCGACGGCATGGTGGCCGCCGACCAGACGTCCGAGGCGCTCGACATCCTCAGCGGCGACATCGCGACGGGGAAGCGCAACCTCGTCGCCGCGATGCGGCTGACGACCGTCGAGCGCGACCAGTTCCAGACGACGGGCGTCACGTACGTCTGGACGTGGTCGGTCGGCGGTGTCACGCAGCGTCTCGCGTACTACGTGTACGTGGGCGGGACGACCAGCGCCAGCTTCGACCCGAACACGGCGGCGGGCGCCAGCGGTGACGAGGTCAACGTGTCCGCGTTCGCCGACGGCGCGACGAAGACGATCACGTGGACCGTCGCGCGTAAGCTCCTCGGCCCGGTGAAGAAGGGCGCGAAGTTCTCGGCGTTCAAGCTGACGACGCACCTGGGCCTCAACCAGCGCCTCTCCGGTGAGGGCCGCTCGCAGGTGTCGGTCGCGGACACGGCGCAGAGCGGGAAGTCGTACGTCGACGGCACGATCACCTGCCTCAAGGGCACCTAGGCCGAATCTGCGAGACTCGGTCGCATGACCGACGCACGTCCTTCGAGCCTCGACCCCGCCATCGCCGCGCGCCTCAAGCGCGACGCGCACGGGCTGTTCCCCGCCGTCGCGCAGCAGCACGACACCGGCGAGGTGCTCATGGTCGGCTGGATGGACGACGAGGCACTGCACCGCACGCTCACGACGGGCCGGTGCACGTACTGGTCGCGCAGCCGTAGCGAGTACTGGGTCAAGGGCGAGACGTCCGGCCACCAGCAGTGGGTGCGCTCGGTCGCGCTCGACTGCGACGGCGACACCGTGCTCGTCAAGGTCGACCAGGTCGGCGCGGCCTGCCACACCGGCGACCGCACCTGCTTCGACGCCGACGTGCTGACCGCCGTCGTCGGCGCGCCGTGACCACTGGCGTCGTCGCGCCGGACAGGGAGACGTTCCGTACGCTCGCCCGCGACCGCCGCGTCATCCCCGTCACCCGCCGCCTGCTGGCCGACGGCGAGACGCCGGTCGGCGTCTACCGCAAGCTCGCGGGGGACAGGCCGGGGACGTTCCTGCTCGAGTCGGCGGAGCACGGGCGGTCGTGGTCGCGGTACTCGTTCGTCGGCGCGCGCTCGGCCGCGACGCTGACCGAGCGTGACGGCGAGGCGCACTGGACGGGTACGCCGCCCGTCGGCCTGCCGATGTCGGGCGACCCGCTGGCGGCGCTGCGGGAGAGCGTGGCGCGGCTGCGAACGGAGCCGCTGCCGGGTCTCCCGCCGCTGACGGGCGGGCTGGTCGGCTACCTGTCGTACGACGCCGTCCGCCGCCTGGAGCGCCTGCCGGAGAAGGCGACGGACGACCTGCACGTACCGGAGCTGGCGTTCGTCCTCGCGACGGACCTCGCGGTGCTCGACCACGACGACGGGTCGGTGCTGCTCATCGCCAACGCCGTCAACTGGGACGACTCCGACGAGCAGGTGGACGCGGCGTACGACGACGCCGTCGCGCGCCTCGACGCGATGACCGCCGACCTCGCCAAGCCCGCCGACCCGACGGCCGCGACGCTCTCCACGGACGTGTCGCTCGACGACGTCGCGTCGGTGACCCCGGAGGGCGGGTACGCCGCCGCCGTCGAGCGCGCGAAGGAGGAGATCCGCGCGGGCGAGGTGTTCCAGGTCGTGCTGTCGCAGCGGTTCGAGACGCCGACGACGGCCGCGCCGCTCGACGTCTACCGGGTGCTGCGCGCGCTCAACCCGAGCCCGTACATGTACCTGCTGCGCTTCGACGGCTTCGACGTCATCGGGTCCTCGCCCGAGGCGCTGGTCAAGGTCGAGGGCGGCCGCGCGCTCGTCCGCCCCATCGCGGGAACGAAGCCGCGTGGCGCGACGCCCGAGGCCGACGCCGCGCTCGCCGCCGAGCTCATCGCGGACCCGAAGGAGCGCGCCGAGCACGTCATGCTCGTCGACCTCGGCCGCAACGACCTCGGCCGCGTCTGCCTCCCGGGCTCCGTCGAGGTCGTGGACTTCTTCACGGTCGAGCGGTACTCCCACGTCATGCACATCGTCTCCACCGTCGTGGGTCAGGTGGCGCCGGAGCACGCGGCGTACGACGTCCTCGCGGCCTGCTTCCCCGCGGGCACGCTGTCGGGTGCGCCGAAGCCGCGCGCGATGGAGCTGATCGAGGAGATCGAGCCGCGCCGGCGCGGCCTCTACGGCGGCGCGGTCGGCTACCTCGACTTCGCCGGCGACCTCGACGCGTGCATCGCGATCCGC
>Ga0190268_10000047_pt1 | contig 34551 bp, 28 predicted proteins | sample Popmic249T_FD_133750 | JGI IMG/M metagenome (GOLD analysis project Ga0190268, IMG submission 133750) | Populus adjacent soil microbial communities from riparian zone of Blue River, Arizona, USA - 249 T | ecosystem: Environmental > Terrestrial > Soil > Riparian zone | place: USA: Arizona... | reverse complement strand
TGATGTAACGATACAACAGCTGTCTCTATGATTGACTCAGTGAAATTGGAATAACTGTGCAGATACAGTTTACCTCTAGTTAGACGAGAAGACCCTATGCAGCTTTACTGTTACTAATTATTGAATATGACCGGGAAAATTATTAGCGTAAAAGGTAATTGATTCGATAGAAATGAAACACCTTTAATGGTCTACCATATTATTAAACCTTAATTTAAGGAACAATTGCTAGGAGACAGTTTATGCGGGGCACAGACCCCATAAAGAGTAGATGGGTGTGTCTAAAAAGTAAAGATTTAGGTTTGTAATTTAATTATAGAAATTCTATGTTTATCTTGTTTACGTAATCCATAGAGTATAGCATAATATAATATATTATACTACTTGGGTGCAGTATTAAAAAGGTTATATGTATTTTGCATATAATATACAGGAAATTAGGTAAGATTTAATTTATAGAGAAATTAGATGTGATAATAAAAAAGATTATGAATATTTTTCTAAGATTTTTTGTAATTATTATTAATTTAATTTTAATAATAATAATGTTTGTTACTTCTCAAGCTCAATGGCTTAATCTTGCCTTACTGTTTGATTAACAACAAATCTTACAGTCGCGTAAGCGGGGCATAGGATCACAAGATGCAAAAAGGAAAGATCTTGGATTTTTGGAAAAGCTACGCTAGGGATGTTTGTCCTTCAATATTTAATAAAAATTATTGAGAATATATTGGGTTAATTTCAAAAATTACTTTAATTATTAAAGTAAATTTGAAGCGAAATTTATCTTAGCAAAAAAAAAGATAAAATCGTTCAACGACTATAAGGTGAGTAATGCTAACAATAATCCTTTGCTAATACCCAACTTTTCTTTTTTTTTTGTATATAAAAATATAAAATAGAAAAATCAAATTTATATGAGCAATAGCAATAGCAATAACAATAGCAATAGCAATATGAACAAAAATTTAACTCTTTTTACTAAATACTTAAAGAATAACAAAAATTTATTAACTTTAAATCTAAAAGATTCTTTTTCTTATGTAGGAAAAACCAAATATTTACCTCCTGCTTCAAAAGAATGAAAAAATAGCTTTTATGCTTTTAATTCTAATAAGTTAAAAAATTTACCTCTTTATGATTTAAATGTTAATTCTTTAATAAAAAATTATTTTAATTTATATTTTAATAATAAGTTTCTTTTTAGTAAATATAGACCTCGTAGAAATTTATCTTTTAATAAAATATATGTAAGTAAAGCAGAAATCAAGCACACTAACAATAAAGCTCTTTTAACTGTATATGTATATAATAGAGAGAAAATATCTATACTAACTAGAATAAAAGGAATTAAAAATTCTTTTTATGAGGATTTCTTAAAAGAAATTTGAAAGGAACTTTATATATTTTTTTATATACCTTTAACTCCAACTGTGCGAAGCATGCGTAGCGAAGCTAGCAAACAAAAATTTTTTGATTTTCAATCAAAATTAAATCTTTTTTATAAAAATCTAGTGCTTCTTAGAAAATATAAATTAAGATTAAATCTTAATAAATATAAATTTGAAGAAAAACTTTTATTTAAGTTAAATAATTTAATTCTTAAATTTTACAAAAAAAAAGTAGAATTTAATATTGTAAATTTGAAATCTATAATCTTTAACAGTGATTTATTTACTAAAATTTTAGCACAACATTTAAAATCTAGAAATAGTAATGTTGTAGAAATGATGGGTATTATTTTAAAGAAGGCAGCTTTACCTAAAAGAAACAGGATAATTCAAAAAAGTCCTATCATAAAAAGTGTAGATTTTAACTTGCTGGAAAATAAATTTAAATCTTTTAACTTAACTTCCATATTGGTAGATAATAATTTATCTAAATTATTAAATAATATATATTATAATGTTCTTTCTATAACTAGAACTAGTACTAGTAGTGAATTTAAGGCTGCGCAAGCTGCGCAAGCTGCGCAAGCTAAAGCTCTTGATTTTAATTTTAATTTAAAAAAAAATTATGCTAAAATATATGATATTATATTTAATTCTATAAATTATAAAAATCTAGGAGGTATAAAATTAGAAGTTAAAGGTAGATTAACTAAACGAAATAGAGCAGATAGATCTTTATTTAAAGTAAAAATAAAAGGAGGGTTAAAAAATATTGACTCATCATATCAAGGATTATCTTCTGTAAATTACAGAGGGTATGTTAGACCTAATGTGGAGTACTCTATATTTACATCTAAACGACGGATCGGAGCTTTTGCAGTAAAAGGTTGAATTAGTGGTAAGTAAAAAAAATTTTTCTTTTTTCATACTATAAATACATAAAAAAAAATTAAATGAAGAAATAGTCTGAACCATTTTGTGAAAGATGGAAATAAATTAATATGATAACAAGTTGAACAGGCTAATTTGCGCAAGAGTGTTCAAAATGAGTGCGCGGTTTGGCACCTCGATGTCGGCTTAACTTATCCTCATGGATGCAGAAACTATGTAGGGTGCGACTGTTCGTCGATTAAAAAGTTACATGAGCTGGGTTAAATACGTCGTGAGACAGTATGGTTTCTATCTTCTAGAGGGAGTTAGAATATAATAAGGATTAACCTTGTACGAAAGGAACATGGGGTACTGTTGTTATACCTTAGTTGTATAGCAATTTTATTAACCTCTGGTTTACCTGTTGTTTATGTGCCCCTTTGATTAATATATATGGAGAGGTCCAGGGGATGTTATTTTCACTTAAGTAAATAGTATAGTATAGGCATGGCAGGAAAGCTAAGTTAGTTAAAGATAAGTGCTGAAAGCATATAGGCATGAAACTTACCTTAAGATATTTCTTAAATATACGTAATATAATATTACATTGATAGGCTTAGTTTGTAATAATCTAAATATTTTAAGGAACTAAGTACTAATTTTATAAAAACCTAATTATTATCTATATCTTGTGTTGCTTTAGGTTAAGTTTAAGTTTAAGTTAATTCTTTTATTTTAGGTTAATCTAAAGTTGTCTGATTAGCATAAAAGAAATGCAATTGTTTTGTAATCAATAGAAGTAAGTGCGATACTTTCATCGGACTTTTTAATAATTAGTCGTCAAGTGGTATTGACTATTTAAGAATTAGTCGTCAAGTGGTAAGACATAGCATTTTCACTGCTACATTCGCAGGTTCGAACCCTGCCTAGTTCTACCCTGAAATCAGACTATGCTCTGCACTGCGAAGCATAAAAACAAAAACATACATATAAATATGTAGAGGTTATAGCTCAATTGGTAGAGCGTACTGCTCATAACAGTAATTGTAAGTGTTCAAGTCACTTTATCCTTAAAAGCGAATTAGTGTAAAAGTAACACATTTGGCTCATGACCAGATAATATAGGTGCAAATCCTTTTATTCGCATATATAAATAAAGAAAACTTTTTTTTTTATCCGGGTGCTGGAATAGGTAGACAGGACGGTATCTTCTATCAACAGGTTTTAGTGAAGGTTGTTTTAATGGTGGGCGGGTAATGTTTGTATTATGGATTTTATTGATTTTATTGATTTTATTTATGCTACGAAGTAAGCACTACTGATTTTATTGATTTTATAGATTTTATCTATTTTATTGATTTTGTTTATTTAAAAATTTTGTAGAAATGAGGTGATACCTCTGTTAGGTTGATATGGAAGGGTGGTTGTCGATTAACCTTCCTAATGAATTAAAGGGTTACCTTTAAAAAACGAAATAAGCAAACTATATAGGTAAATGTATAAGTTATTTGTATATAATAACCTGGGTGCTGGAATGGTAGACAGTGAATACTTAAGATATTCTGAGGTAACTCGTGGGTGTTCAAGTCACCCTTCAGGTAAGATCCTAATAATATTGGTGCTTACTTCGTAGCACACAAATCAATTAATAAATAATCCCGTTTTCTAGTGTTAAATAAATGAATTAGAAGGTAGGTTTTCGATAATCAAGTCAAGGTTGAAGGTTTACACCCTAACTCTCTTACCCCCCTGAGATCTTTATTTTTTCATCTTAGAAGCTAAGTCTACGATATAAGTATTTAATAGATATGCGATCTGGACGTTTGAACTGTGCCAATCTTCCTGTTATACAAAGAGGTTAGGTCACAAGTCTAACCGAGCATCCTTAAATATGTTACAAAATTAATCAATGCAAAATCATGAAATTTATCTTGCAAAGAAAGATTCCTGAACTAACCCATAATGTTCAAAGTAACTTCAATTAAGGCCCTTATACTGTAAAGTGAGTATTGTAATATTAGCGTGGTTGAGGAAGAAAACCCCTCAAGCTGCAGTACCTGCGTAAAGAGGTAAGGTTCTAAAGGTTCATACTGAAATTTTCAAGTTACCTATTATATACTTAAAATTCCAAGGGGCTTGCAAATAAATAAATACAAACAGTAACAAAAATATTTTTCTTTAATTCAAATCGTGTGTGCTTACTAAGAGGTAAATGACATCCCTTCTCTACAAGTTTAGTGCTCTGACCGACCTCCCATGCAATATTATTTGAACACTTGAACCCATGTTCATTTTCTTCTAAGGCTAAATCTGTCCAATTGAAGGGGTTTTTTTGTGGAGATAAAGGATATCTTGTCTATAAATCTTCTACTACTGCGGATGAAATCTTTAGTCTTGAGAGTTATAAAGAAGCTATAAGCGTAAAGGATATTAGGTTAAAGGCTAAACATTCTGAAACCTCTAAGGAGTTAATACGTAAGGCTAATTTAGATAAAACTCTCTCAGAAGAAACTAAACAAAAAATTTCTTTAAATAGTAAGAATGCTAAACCAGTATTGTTGACTAATAATGAGACTAAGGAAAGATTAGAATTTCCATCTGTAGCATCTGCAGGGAAGTTTTTAAATGTAGACGAATCTTACGTGCGTAGATGTATAAGTAGTAATAGATCTTGTAAAGGTTACACTTTGTCTAAAAAGTCTACAAGTTAGACTGACTTGAGCACAGGCTGTGTTTTAAGAGGTTAAGTGCTACTTTAAATGCATTGACGCTTTGTATAAGAATCTCAGTCTTCATGTTAAATGTTTAGATGGTGGGTGTAAGCTTTGTTGGTTTTTAACCTTGAACGTTCAAGTCGTTCTCTGGATACATATTTAATATTAGAATATACTTAAGTTAATTACTAGGGGGTATAGTCTAGTTTGGTAAAACACTGACTTTGCACGTCAGATTCCTGGGTTCGAAACCTGGTATCTCCAAAAGTCTAAGAAGCTCAATTGGTTGAGCAGAACATTGAAGCTGTTTTGGTTATAAGTTCGATTCTTATGTTAGACATTAAATATAAATGGATGTGCTGGAATATGGTAGACAGGTTTCGTTTAGGCCGAAATAGTGATTAGCTATACAAGTTCAAGTCTTGTCATCTATAAAAAAGTTATAATATCCTTAGATATTTTTATATAAATATGTTGTGGACTAATTGGTAAGTCATAAATTTTTGGTATTTAAGTTTTGAGTGTTCGAATCACTCCTTCATAAATTTTTAGGATAATATAGCTCAATAGGTAGAGCTACTGTATGTGGCACAGTAGGTTCTCTGTTCAAATCAGGGTATTGTCCCTAACAACCTAAAAGGCTTATATCAGAACTCTTGTAGTAAATATTTTTATAAAAAAAAATAATTTTTATTGTTTTCAATTGTCTTACGTTTTAATTTAAGTATTTTATATAATTTAGATTATATCAAAATTTTCTTAAGCTCGGGTAGTTTAAAGGTAAAACCTTAATTTCATACATTAAAGATGAGAATTCGATTTTCTCCTCGGGCTGGCCTTCGGCTCGCTCAAAAGCAATACCTAACACAATAAGACTAAAAAAAAATTTTTTTTATTTAGTAGTTATAATCAATTATTTAAATTTATGATAATAAGTTCTATACTCTCTTTATTGCTTTCAAATGCCGTCGTATCAAGACGAGATATTTCTATTTTATTTAATCAAGCGGCTCTTTTAGCTTTAATTTATTGCATTACACATGAGATATGTAGTATGCTTATACTTAATAAAGGTTTAGGTTTACATGGTGGTTTGTTACATATTACAAATATAACACAAACTTTTCATATTTTTATTTTTTTTATTAGTATAATAATATTACAATTAACAAGTTTTTACCCGAGAATTTTACAAATATCTAATTATTATTGATTAAAAGATATAATAAAAATTTTTAGTACAGTTTTTTTTAATAAATTAAGAGAACATATGAAAATAATTGAATATCCGTTAATATTATTGTTTATAGTAAGTGGGGCAGTACTTTTAATATCAACAAGCGATTTAGTTTCTATTTTTTTATCTATAGAACTACAAAGTTATGGTTTATATCTATTAAGTAGTATATATAGAAATTCTGAATTATCTACTACAGGAGGTTTAATTTACTTTTTATTAGGTGGATTAAGTTCTTGTTTTATTTTATTAGGATCAAGTTTACTATATGCTAATTCAGGTACTACTAGTTTAGAAGGATTATACATAATAAACAGTATAAGTGATTTAAATTCAGATTATATATCTTGATATAACTCTTATTATTTAAATTTTTCTTTGCTTATATTTAGTATAGGTTTTTTATTTAAAGTTAGTGCAGCACCATTTCATTTCTGATCTCCTAAAAAAGGACTTGGGAAATCCTTATCAACAAACGTTGGGAGTAAACTACCAAATTCCGGGGAACCCCTAAAGCTTCTGGTACTAAACCATATATGAAAATATATGAGTGGCTGAACTAATTACTCAGATATAGTAATAAGCCAGAAGATGACCTTTTGCTTACTGTTATTAAAGAGTAAGCTAGGCTGAAAAAATAAGAATTTTTCTGGTGAAAACGAAATGGGCTATCGCGGATCTAAGTCAGTAATACATTCGACGAAGAGTATTATTGTAAAAGAGCAACGAGTAAATGGGAGTTGATGTGGTATTAATTTACCGCATTTAAGATGTACTCTACTGGACTTCGAAAGAAGTTATCAAGTTAAAATCCCTTCTAACCAAATTATTCAAAGACAACTCTATTCTACTGTGTCTAACTTAGACAATAGCAAACTACCTCTATACCCTTGATTTATATCAGGATTCTCTGATGCAGAAGGATGCTTTCTTGTTTTAATCCGTAAATCATCAAAAAACCTACTAGGTTGACAATTAGAGGTTAATTTTACAATTAATCTTCATGTTAGAGATCTAGATCTTTTAAAACTTATTAAAGCCTATTTTGGAGTAGGAAGAATAGGTAAAGAAAGAAATGGTTGTTGTGATTTTACAATAGGTTCTTTAGATCAAATTATTACAAAAGTAATACCTCATTTTGATAAATATCCTCTAAAAACTAATAAATATTCTGATTATTTATTATTTAAAAAAGTAGTCATGATTATGCAACGTAGGGAACATTTAACAGCTGAAGGTTTACAAAATATAATAAATATTAGAGCTTCTTTAAATAGAGGATTAACTCCTCTACTATTAGAAGCTTTTCCTAACACTGTTGCTTTAGCAAGACCATTATTACTACCTAGTGTCAAATTAGACCCTCAATGGGTAGCTGGTTTTACAAGTGGTGATGGTTGTTTTAAAATTAGTATTAGAGAATCTAAATTACATAAAACAGGAAGTCGTGTAGTATTACTTTTTGTAGTAACTCAACACATTAGAGATGAATTATTATTGAAAAGTTTAGTAGATTTCTTTGGATGTGGTCAAACTTATTCGTATAAAGATTATACTGAGTTTAGATGTCAATCATTCAAAGATAATTATGAAAAGATTTTACCTTTTTTCAAAAAATACTCTATAATTGGCGTTAAATATAAGGATTTTGAAGATTGAGCTAAAGTAGCCAAAATGATGCAAACAAAAGATCATTTAACTAACGAAGGTTTCGACAAGATTCGTAAAATAAGAAGAGGAATGAATAAAGGTAGATATCTAGAATAAACTAAACTACTTTAGTTTACGTAGAGTTATATAAAGTTGTTCTTTTCTTTAATTTGGACGATAAATTTAATTGTCATCATGTGGACGTTTATGATGCTATACCTACAGTTGTTACAACATTTGTAGCTATTATTGCTAAAATTTCTATTTTTATTTTTTTATTAGAATTAGTATATTATACTAATAATTCACTTTCTGAATTTAGTTGAACATACGGTTTACTTATAAGTTCTTTCCTTTCATTAATAATAGGAACTATAGGTGGTTTGACACAATTTAGAATTAAAAGATTACTTGCCTACAGTACTATATCTCATGTAGGTTTTATATTACTAGCTTTAAGCATTTCTAGTGTAGAATCAACACAAGCTTTTATATTTTATTTAGTGCAATATTCTATAAGTAATTTAAATATATTTATTATATTAATTACAATAGGGTTCTCTTTATTTAATTATATAAATAATAGTAAAGAATTTACAAATTTATTAGAAAGTAATAATTCACCGATACAATTAATTAGCCAATTAAAAGGTTATTTTTATATAAATCCGTTATTATCTTTAAGTTTAGCTATAACTATATTTTCTTTTGTAGGTATACCGCCTTTAATAGGGTTTTTTGCTAAACAGATGGTATTAAGTGCTGCTTTAGATAATGGTTATATTTTTATATCTTTAATTGCAATACTTACAAGTGTAATAGGAGCAGTTTATTATTTAAATGTAATTAAGGAAATTTTTTTCCATACTCCTGAATATAAAATATTAAATGAGTATTCTGATTTTTATAATAATAATAAAGATACTATAAATAATATTTCTAATACTAATACTAATACTAATACATTAGTTAAAAACATAAATATTAGTACTATTTCTAGCCCCTTTTCTATAACTATTTCTATTATTACATTAGTAATATTATTATTTATATTTATGAATAAAGAATGATTAAGTATGGGTACCATTAACCTCCTATTCTTACTATGCGCTAAGGAGTATTATACTTGTAATTTATTACGGCTATTAAATACAAAGAGAAGTGTATCAAATACTTTTTTAACAAACTCTCGGGTTTATCTCTTTAATACATACAATAGATTGTCAGGTAATTGAGGGTTGATTCCCTCGGTTAATTATAATCAAATTTGATGTATGTCTCGCTCATCTTCTATTATTTCGCAACAAACAATCTTCAGATACTCAACCCTTTGCCTCCGCAGGCTAGAAAATATCAATCCTATCTCACCTTGATTCATATCAGGTTATTCAGACGCAGAAGGTTGTTTCAATGTCGGTATTCAAAAAAATCCTAATGGTAAATTTTATGTCCGACCTTCATTCCAAATAAAAGTGCACTCAAGAGATAATTTACTATTAATGCAAATTAAAGATTATCTTGGAGGCATAGGAAATATTTATACTAATACTAATGATTCTAAATTCACAGTAAGATCTCTAGATGATATTTTAAAAATCATTGCCCATTTTGATAACTACCCTTTAATAACTCAAAAAAAAGCCGATTTCATTTTATTTAAGGAAATAATCCTTAAAATAATTGAAGGGGAACATTTGTCAGCCAAGGGATTACAAGAAATTATTAATATTCGTGGCTCGATAAACCTAGGTTTATCTGATTCTTTGAAGACTATTTTCCCTAATACTGTTCCTGTCGCTAGACCTTTGATAGAAAATATTACTATTCCTCACCCTGAGTGAATGGCTGGTTTTGTTTCAGGTGAAGGATGTTTCTTAATTCAAATGGCTAAATATGGTAAAGATAAATTAGATGGAGTTTCATTAAGTTTTAAGGTGTCTCAACATTTGAGAGATGAGTTACTGTTAAGATCATTTATTTCTTTTTTTGGATGTGGTTTATTTAATTACCATGGTGTAAATAGCAAGTCAGGGGTATTTATTACTAGAAAATTTGCGGATATCTCGGATAAAATAGTACCATTCTTTAAAAACCATGAGATATGAGGTATTAAAAGAAAGGATTTTGAAGATTGATCTAAAGCAGTAGAGTTAATTAGAGCTAAAGCTCACCTAACTGAAGAAGGAGTAAAAAAGATACGTGGAATAAAATCTGGTATGAATACATTAAGATAAATTCCGAGACTTCCTTTGTTATTTATAGTACTTAGCCGATATGCAATAGGCTGCCCCGAAAATTTGGCTATTATTAATAATGGCAGAAATTTTTAAAAACTACAGGATTAATTGCAAGAATATCAGCACCCAGATGTTAGCTTGATGATTTGCAGCGAAATTTATCTTAGTATTGTTATTAGAGTAGAGAGGCCTTTAATTAAGAGCCCTTACTCTAATATTATGAGATAAGTGCGTTCAACGACTATTAGGTGAGTTATACTAACAATAATCCTATATAAAGATCCTGTCCTTACTTATCTATTAGCTATGACAATACTATTGTTAAAGATCTTATATAATCTCTAATAGTTGTCAGCTATTTTATACTAAGTAAGGAAAAACATAGTCTGAACAATATAGTAATATATTGAAGTATTATTGATAGTTAAATTGAAATAAGATTTCTTTAATTAATCAATTATTAACACCATTGACCATATTGGTACAAGTTTTATTTAATGATTAAATGAGTAGTATGACAATATTTATAATCCTTGTCTGTATAATTGCTTTACTTTTTTTAGCTATTAATTTAATATTTGCTCCACATAATCCTAAAGTGTGACTTAGGAAATCACCAGAAATTAGGGATAAATTATCAAACTCCGGGGAACTCCTAAAGCTTTTGATACCAAGCCGTAACGGAAACGTTATGAGTGGATGAACTAATTACTCATGTATGGTAACAAGTCAAAAGATTCTTGAAAAAGGAATGGATTATCGCGGATCTAAGTCAATAACAGTCCAAAAGAATATTATTGTAAAAGAGCAACGAGTGGACGGTAATTGATGGGGTATTAATTTACCACATTTAAGGTGTACTCTAGTGGGTTTCGAAAGAAATTATCCAGTCAGAATCCCTTCTAACCAAATGAATATAACAAGAAACTATTCTACTCTTAGCGCGGAGCCTGCTAACTTAAAGTTGGACCCTTGATTTGTGACAGGTTTCACAGATGGAGAGGGGTCTTTTATGTTGTCCATAATAAAAGATAGTAAATATAAACTAGGCTGACGTGTAGCTTGTATATTTGCAATTAGTTTAAGTAAAGTAGATCTTTATTTATTAAATAACATTCAAAAATTCTTTGGTGTAGGTAATATAATCCGTATGGGGAAAGACATGGAATCTATACAGTATCGTGTAGAATCTTTAAAAGATTTATCTATTATAATAAATCATTTCGACAAATACCCCCTAAAGACTAAAAAATATGCAGATTATGCTTTATTTAAGTTAGCATACGATCTAATTATTAATAAATCGCACTTAACACAGGAAGGGTTACTTAAACTTGTATCTTTGAAAGCAAATCTAAACAACGGCTTAAGTGAAACTTTAAGTGTAGCTTTCCCAAATAGTACTCCTGTTCTTAGACCTGAAGTTGAGATAGCTGGGTACCAGGATATAAATCCTTTTTGATTAACCGGATTTGTAAACGGAGAGGGTTGTTTTAATGTTGGAATCTTTAAATCGGAAACTTCTAGATTAGGTGAAGCCACTAAATTAAGTTTTATAATCACTCAAAGTGCTAGAGACGAGGATTTAATGAAAAATTTAATTGAATACTTTAAATGTGGTTACATGTGTTCAGAAAACAGAGGGACAATTGATTTTAAAATTACTAAATTCTCTGACATACTTAACATTGTTGTGCCGTTTTTTGCAAAATACCCCTTACAAGGTAATAAAAGCTTAGACTTTCAAAGTTTTTTAGAGGCAGTAAAATTAGTACAAAGTAAAGATCACTTAACTTTAGAAGGATTAAACAAGATTCGTACAATAAAAACCGGTATGAATAAAAATAGAAAATTTATTTAATTGTTAAATCTTAATATATTCATCTGCAGGATAAATCTGGCTTCGACGTACCAAGAAAAATATAGTATATTTGAATGTGGTTTTCATAGTTTTTTAGGTCAAAATAGAACACAATTTGGTGTAAAATTTTTTATATTTGCTTTAGTTTATCTGTTATTAGATCTAGAAATTTTATTAACTTTTCCTTTTGCAGTAAGTGGATATGTAAATAATATTTATGGTTTAATAATAACATTAGGATTTATAATTATTATTACTGTAGGATTTATATATGAATTAGGAAAAAGTGCTTTAAAAATAGATAGTAGACAAACTATAACTATGACAAAATTTAATTCGTCTTCTACAGTTGAATTTGTAAGTAGAATCTAAGAAAAAAAAAACTTTTTTTTTTCTTTTTTTTTTACTAAATACTTAAAAAAAGAAAAAAATTATATTAGTTGTTATATATATATTCTATATTTTACGAGAAAAATAATATTTACATTAAAAAAAAAAATTCAATATAGAAACACACAAAATCTTTTCTTATGTTATTATTAATAAATCATTTTGTTTTGCTGAATTTAGATGCTCCTAGTCCCTGAGGGATATATTTTCAAGATAGTGCTACTCCACAAATGGAAGGGTTAATAGAATTACATGATAATATAATGTATTATTTAGTAATAGTATTATTTGCTGTAGGATGAATTTTATTTTCAATAGTTTGAAATTATATTGGTACAAAATCACCTGAGATGTGATCGGGAAAATCACTCTTGTCGATATGGGTGTTAACATTGCCAAATTACGGGGAACTCCTAAAGCTTTTGATACCAAGCATTAGTCGAAAGACTAACTGTGGCTGAAGTAATTACTCAGGTAAGGTAATAAGTCAAGAGATTTGTGAAAACAAAATGGACAATCGCGTATCTAAATCAATTGTAAGATTAATTCCTGCAATTGTAAAAGAGCAACGAGTAGACGGTAATGGGTTAGTAGAAAATTCCACTAACTTAAGGTGTACTCTGTCAGATTTCGAAAGAAATTCTAATATCAATATCCAGTCTAACCGGGTGTTTAAAAGATTTTATTCTAGCATTATTACAAACAAACCAGATTTTATACATACAGAATCCCCAATAGGTCCTTGATTCCTTACTGGATTTTCAGATGGGGAAGGATCTTTCATAATTTATATACAAAAAACAAATAATACAAAAATAGGTTGAGCTTCTTGGGTAGCTTTTGAAATTAATTTAGATGGTAAAGATCTATCTATTCTAAAAGATATTAAATCTTACTTAAGAGTAGGAAAAATTAACCAAAAATCTAATGGTACTTGTGTTTACTATGTGAGAGCTTTAGGAGAAATTGCTACATTAATTGATCATTTTGATAAATATCCTTTAATAACTAAAAAGCGGGCTGATTATTTATTATTTAAATCAGCATATGAAATTATAAAAAATAAACAGCATTTAACAGAAGAAGGGTTTAATAAAATACTAGCTTTAAGAGCATCTATAAATAAAGGTTTACCAGAGGCATTGAAAGAAGCTTTTCCTAATATTACTCCAGCAGAAAGACCTATCGTTAAGAATGAGAATATACCAGATCCTAATTGAATATCAGGGTTTACTACTGCAGAGGGTAATTTTTTAGTGAGAATTTTGGATAAGCCTAAAACTCAAGTTATCTTGCGCTTTAAATTGACTCAACATATAAGAGATGAAGAATTGTTTTCCCTACTTACGGATTATTTAGATTGCGGTAAAATCTATGTTGATGAGAGATCGGTGTCTCTTATTGTTACTAAATTTAGTGATCTATCTGAAAAAATTGTGCCTTTATTTGATAAATATCCTGTACAAGGATTAAAACGTTTAAATTATGCGGATTTTGTAAAAGTATGGCAATTAATGAAAAATAGATTACACTTAACTACTGACGGTGTAAAATTAATTCGTAAAATAAAATCTGGAATGAATTTTGGTAGAATTTTAAAATAATAGTAAGAATAAAATATAATAAATATCTGTATGATAAAGTTGATTTTTGTGATATCACATAAATATTTAAATCACGGTAAAGTTGTGCCGATTCAAAAGTGTTTTCAGTCTTTGGTAAAATATAATAATAAATATATATGTTCTTACAGTACAATGTCGTCTTCAAATAACAATAGCGTAAAGTTCTACGAGGACGCTTATATCATGAAAAAATCTATTATAAAAGATAATAAAAAGAAATCAGGTATCTATAAATGGACTAATAAATTGACTAATGATATATATATTGGGCAATCCGTTGACTTATCCAAAAGATTTTTAAGATATTTTAATTTGAGTTATTTAAAAAATAGAGGAACACTTATAATAAGTAGAGCTCTTATTAAGTACGGATACTCTAATTTTTCATTAGAAATCTTAGAATATTGTAATATTCCTGATCTAACAGAAAGAGAGCAATACTACCTTGATACATTAAACCCCAGATACAACACATTAAAAATAGCGGGTAGTTCTTTAGGACGTAAACATTCAGAAGAGGCTAAAGCTAAAATTAGTAAAGCTTTAAAGGGAGTATATGTTAAAGAAAAATCCGCTTTATATGGTACTAGACATTCTGAAGAAACTAAAGCACTTATGTCTTTAAAGAAGTCTAAATCAAATAATCCATTGTTTGGTAAAACTCATACTGAAGAAACTAAAGAGTTAATGAGACAAAAAGCTTTAGGTAGAAAACATTCTGAAGAAACTTTATTAAATATGAGTGCTAGTAGAGGTTATCCTGTTCAAATATATGAAAAATGTAATTCTGAAGGGTTTCAATTAATTGGTAGTTTTGTTTCGACAAGAAAAGCTGCTAACTTTTTAGGAATTAGTGCTAATACTGTAAGACTATATATAAACTCTGGTGAAATCTTTAAAGATAGATATAAATTTACCGGAGGAAATCCAAAATAAACTTAAAAAAACTAAGAATAAAATCCCACTATTTGCTGGAAACTCCTAAAGCCTTTAGGTACTATAAAGATAACAACTAGATACTTTATCAGTGATAACCCTAAAGGATGTACAATGGACTATCAGCAGGAAACCAAATATAAAGAGCTCATAGTAACATTAAAGGCTTTTATATAGTAGGATCCTCAGAGACTACACGTGGAAACTTTATAAAAATAAACAATTATAAGGTAAGACATAGTCCAGTTAAGTATGAAAGTACTTATTACATCGACATTAATCGAATTAATATGAACTATTACTCCTGCAATTATATTAATACTAATTGCTTTTCCTTCATTTAAATTATTGTATTTAATGGATGAGGTTAGTGACCCATCCATGTCAGTTTTAGCAGAGGGTCACCAATGATATTGATCTTATCAGTACCCTGATTTTTTAAATTCAAACGATGAATTTGTGGAATTTGATTCTTATATAGTCCCAGAATCTGATTTAGATGAAGGAGCTTTAAGAATGTTAGAAGTAGATAATAGAGTTATTCTTCCTGAATTAACACATGTTAGATTTATTGTGACTGCAGGTGATGTAATTCATAGTTTTGCTGTACCATCTTTAGGTATTAAATCAGATGCTTATCCAGGTAGATTAAATCAAGTATCTGTTTTTATTAATAGAGAAGGAGTTTTCTATGGTCTTACGGCCTAAACTCTAGTGAACCTAGGGTTATAAACTATCAAATTGTCGGGAACGCCCTAAAGCTTTCATAACCAAGTAAGAGTAGTAATACATCTTATGGCGCAGGTAATGACTCGCGGTATGGTAAAATCATGAGAGATAATTCAATGGGTAATCCGCAGCCAAGTACCTAGTATTTTTTTATTAGGTATGCAGTTCATCGACTAGACGGTAGTTGGTATTATTACAATTATAATGCTTAAGATATAGTCAAACCCCACCTTAAAAGGTGCAGGAAAGTATATTATTATATTTTCTGTTTATTAGACATACACATTTATTTGTTTGTTTAGGGATAAATTTTTACGATAGTTTGCTAAACTTTAATTTTAATGTGTATAATTTTTTATTAAGTTATTATAATTAATTGTATTTTATTTTTTTTTATTAGATATACAGCGCACTCAACCTTAAAGTTGCTTATTATAGTATTCTAATGCGTAAGTTAATTAATATTCCTCTTTTATTGGATTCAAGTATGAGTGCATTAGCTTTTAAAAGAACTTATAGTACTACTGCTACTAGACAATATAAAGAATTTAATCCTGAATTATTAGCGTTAAAACATATTAATAGTGGAAATCCTACAACTGCTTCTGTAATTAATAATATATTATTAAATCAAGATATTACTGTTACTGATTCTAAATTAAAAGATTTATTAAAAGTTGAAGGGGTAGAATTTAACTTATATACATCTAGTTCCCCTGTAGCAAAGGAAGAATCTAAACTTTTTTCAGAATTAACAGGTACTTCTAACTATAAAGGACATTCAGGTGTATATATGTTTATCCACAAGACAACAGGTCAAAAATATGTTGGTTCTTCTAATTTGTTAAGACGTAGAATGGATTATTACTTTAAGGGGGATTTTACACCTTTAAGGGGTAAATTCTTACCATTACTAACTCAAGAGGGATTAGGAGCTTTTAAATTAATTATCTTTAAGTTAGATAATAATAAATTTAATGTTAAAGATGCGTTAATTTTAGAACAATATCATTTATTAAGTAAAGAATTTGTGCATGGACTAAATACATTAAGAGTTGTTAATGTAGGGTCTTCAAAAGGTGAAAGTGTTTATGTTTATGATTTAACTTGTAGTACTCTTTATTATCATGCTAGTTCAAGAATTGAGCTAAAAAGAACCTTAAAAATTCACCCAGAAACATGTAAAAAATTTTTAAATTCAAATCTTCCTTATCTTAATCGATTTTTATTATTAAGTGGTTTAATCCCTACTGCGGTTAAAAGTAATATGTCTGTTCTAGAATTACTTGAAATAATGCAAAAAGAAAGACAAACTATGTATACATTAGGTACACGAAGAAATCTTCCCGTGATCTTAGAAATTAAAGAGGGGAATAAATTTGTCTGCGCAAGCGGCGCAAGCTCTACTGGAGGCCAAACTCTTAAATTTGAGTCTCTAACTGCATGTATTAGCTACTTAAGAGATCTAGGGTTAATTATAAAAAGAGAAACTCTTTCTAAGTATATAAAAATTGAAAAAGAGTTCCACCATTTTTTATGTAAATATTCTGATAATACTAAGCCAGATAATTTTGAAGAAGTAGGATTAATTATTGATGAATACAAAAAATTATGAAATCATGAATTAGTTATTATTCCCAAGGTTAATCAAAAAAATAAACGAGTATTAGTAAAAGGTCCTGATTTTGAAAAAGAGTTTGAAACTATTACAGATACAATTAAATATTTTGAGTCTATTGGTATTAAATTAGATAGAAAGTATTTAAATATTAAATTAAAAAGTGGTGAACCTTATAAAGGATATTCTTTTTATTTTAAGTAATATCTTCTCGTCACTTCTCGTCAGTGTAATTACATAATTGATAAAAAAAAATTAACATTAAATATCGTAAAAAAGATTTGCAATGTTCAGAAATCTGTGGTATATTACATAGTTCTATGCCTATAGTAATAGAATCAGTATCTTTAGAAAAATTCCTTACTTGATTAGAGGAACAGTAGAAATAAAAAAAAAAGAATTAATAAAATGAAAATTAAAACTATAATGAAAATGCTGCTAACAATATTAATAATAACAACTATTATTCTAGGTACTATAGTGTATGTTATTTTAATAGGATGGTTTATTGCAATGCTCTTAACAATTATTCTAGGTTGCATTTGGTATGTTTTTCCATTTTTAATAAAATGGTTTATTGGAATGCTCTTAATAATAATAATAAGTATGTTTATCACTTATATTTTGTGATTAGTTTTTCCGGATTTAAGAAAGCGTTTTATTGCAAGAAAAATGGGGTATGAAATTGGCCGGTTTAGGAAGGATGTTGAATATTTCGTTGAAGGATTGCGTAGAGTAAATGGTGATTTGCCTAAAAGAGTTTCATGTGATAGTGATAGCTTGGTACTTAATCGTTATGAACATGTATCTAAGGGTTTAGAGAAGACTTTTTTTTTTGCTTTTAGGGCGTTTAGTACTTATGAGAATAAAAGTCTTGTAATTACTATCTTTAATACAATAGGTTTATAAAGTACTGCTATTTTGATTTGGGGTATTCCTTCTACATTAAATTTGGATTTGGATGTTTTTTATATAAAATGGATTGCTAAGCTTTTTGGGTGGTATAATTTGGGGTTTAGGCTCGGTAATTTAATGGCTTTGTTTAGTAGAATTTGTGCTTTTTATACTCCTACTCTTATTGGGGGAACCATACTATTTACAATGCTATTGAAAATCCTATATATAAAGAATGTTATAAAAAGGGATTTTTACTTTGATGGTTTGTTAATTTTATACCAGCTGTGTCATTAATTATATTTCAAGCATTTATCATTTATAAATGAGACCTCTTTTTTTAATCCTTTAGGATTAATACTAATGGTTTTTCTATGCGAAGCGCGAAGCGCGAAGCGCGAAGCGCGAAGCGCGAAGCGCGAAGCGCGAAGCACAAAAATTGGGTTAAAGAAAGATTTACACCTCAGAAATCTGGGATTAATGTTATGTTGGGTTTTACGGTTTTTATTATTTTTGTATATGGTGTTTTATAAGAAAATGAATCTCCTAACATTTTATACTTCAAACCTCCAAAAACACACCTTGTCGGGGATCTCTCTCCATATCATCATAGACTAAAGGAGTGAGTAGACCCCTTATATCATCTAATTTATATAGATATTATCTATATAAACTATCTATTCTATTGAAAATCTGTTAGAAGTATAAAGTATAAAAAAAATAAATTGTGCGCAAGCTATATCTTTCTTTTTTTTTTATTTTTGTTCAGGTTTATTGCATCATATATATTTAAAAAGATTATTACTAATAATATTAAATATATTTGCTTTTAAATTATATTCTTATAATTAAAAAGCAATTTTCATTAGTTTAATGGTAGAACAAGATGCTTCTAACTTCTTGGTTTTAGTTCGAATCTAAAATGAAAATTTGAATAAATTTAGTTGTTATATTTTTAAGACTGCTGCTGCTGCTGCTGCTGCTGCTTCCTTACGAAGTATGGCTGCTTCCTTATGAAGTATGGCTGCTTCCTTACGAAGTATGGCTGCTGCTCTTAATTTTTTATTTTTATTATTGATATATTTATTAGTACCTATTGTACTTATCTAGGTTTATATCTAATCTATTTTCTATTATATGATTGATTTATTTATTAATAATGTTAATGTTATAATAGTATATATAAAATATAATACTTATACTAAGTTTTATTTATCTTACTTGGATTTTTAAATATTTAAGTATAAAATACATGAACTATTGTAATTGTAATTCTAATTGTAATTATTCTAATTGTAATTATTCTAATAATCTATATAATACTATGTTTAGTATGGTTCTAGGTTCTAATTAAACCTAAACAGAACAAGTTAGTAGGATCAGGTATGTTGCCTTAATGGTAAAGGAGAATATTTCGGCTATTTTGATATAAGTTCAAGTCTTATACATACCTTTAATAATTTAAATAGAGAACTATTAAATTAGTCTTTTGTTTTATATATTATATTTAATATAACTTTATATTTAAAATTTGTGTGCGCTATATATAGCGCGCTATATATATAGCTTGCTATTTTATAGCAAGCAAGCTATAAAATAAACTATAATAGATAGTTGGCGTTAGGGCGTTAGGCGTTAGGATGTTAGGGCGTTAGGGTGTTAGCTATAGTAGTTATATTGTTTCTAATATTTAAAAAGTAAAATATAAATTATTATAACAATAACAATAACAATAAGAATAACAATAAGAATAAACAAAATTTTATCAAAATACAGGAAATATGACATATATTGGTTGATATTACTAAAAGGAACGAGGTCGGGGTTTCTTTTCTTATGCGATATGGTATAAGGTATTAGTGTTTATCTTCCATTTCAGTCAAATAATTTATTTCTTTTTTAATTTACATTTATGAATATTACCTTGATACTTTTTTTAATAGGAATCTTAGGATTTGTATTAAATAGAAAAAATATTATATTAATGCTTATTTCAATTGAAATAATGCTATTAGCTATAACATTTCTAATATTGATTAGTTCACTTAATATGGATGATATAATCGGTCAAACTTATGCTATTTATATAATAGTTGTAGCAGGTGCTGAATCTGCTATAGGTTTGGGTATTCTAGTTGCTTTCTATAGATTAATTAACTTTCCAGTTAAAAATCCAAGATCTAATTATTCTTATTCGCGTTTTAATTTATTACCTGCAATTTCGCCAAGTAATTTAATCCAAATAAGTAATTTAATCCAAATAAGGAATTATTCTAGTGCTAGTGAAAGGAAAATAGTTTTAAGTCCTTTATTTATAAGTGGATTCTCTGTGTATACACGCTGTGTATACACGGTTCTTTTGTTATAACTATTTTAAATAATCCTAGATATAAAATTGGGTGAAATGTGCAAGCTAGATTTCAAATAAAGTTACATGAGAAAGATAGAGCTTATTATTCTTAATGCTTACGAAGTGTGCACAAAATTCTTTTAGTAATATTGGATATATATCTAAAATTAATGATATAATTACGTATATTATTCCTTTTTTTGATAGCTTGCTTGCTATAAAATAGCAAGCTATATATATAGCGCGCTATATATAGCGCATACAAAATGGAAGGACCGGCCGCTAATTTATCGCAGCCGACTAAATATAAAGATTATGTTAATTTTAAAGAAGCTGCTACTCTTATTAAGAATAAAGAACATTTAACTGAAAAAGGTTTAAATAAAATAATAGAATTAAAAAATTCTATGAATAAGAATAATTAGTATTAACTTGCTTAAAAGGAAAGTTTTCTATTGATCATAAGAGGCGAAGTAAACCTTCGTCTAGTCTTTTATAAGGCGAAACTCTCAAATTGCGGGAAACTCTTAAAAACAAACCTACCAAGTTAATATAGTAATATAATTAATGGAACAGGTAATGACTCGTTGTATGGTAAAAACGGTTTGTATATATAGAATATCCGCAGCCAAGCACCAAGTATATTAAGAAATAATGGTGTGCAGTTCATCGACTAAACGTGGGTTGGTTTTTTATTAATATATTAGTATTAATAATTAGCTTAAGATATAGTCAGTCTCAATATCAGAGTATTGAGGTAAAACGAAGAGGAAGTATTGCAATAGAATATAAATAATGTATCTGAGTATTATATTTCTACCTTTATTAGGATGTATAGCATCTGGCTTTTTTGGTAGAAAAGTAGGGGTTGATGGTGCAAGATTAATTACAAGTTTAAGTGTAATAATTACAACTATTTTAGCTATCTTGGGGTTTTTTGAGATAGGTTTTAATAATCTACCTGTAACTATTAATTTATTTAGATGAATAGATAGTGAATGATATAATATTATTTGAGGTTTTCAATTTGATAGCTTAACAGTGTCAATGTTAATACCTGTATTAATAATAAGTTCTTTAGTTCATATATATTCAATAAGTTATATGTCCGCAGATCCTCTAACTAAAAATATGCTAGGTATTTGTCATCTTAATTTCAATAAATCTAGACTAGCTATTAAACCTTTTATAGGTAAACGTTATTATTCTATTATATCTAAAACAGAAAACAAAGATTTCTTCGATTGATTATGTGGCTTGACTGATGGTGAAGGGTCCTTTATGTTACTAAAAAAGCAAGATTCTTACGGGTTTAAATTTCAAATTCAATTACATATAGATGATATAAAAGTCTTACACTACATACAAAGCACATTAGGGGTAGGTAAGGTTTATCTTAACGGTTCTGCCGCACAATTTGTTGTAACAAACTCAAAAGATCTAGCGGTTATTCTAGATATTTTTAGTAGATACCCTTTAAATACAACTAAGTTGCTGAATTTCCTGGACTTTAAGAAAGCTTATGAGATTTACAAAAGCTCTAGACTAAAATCTTCAGATATTCTTGAGCAAGTCGAGGAAATCAGAATAGGTATGAATAGCTTAATATTTAATTTTGCCCTGCTTACGAAGTATGCACCAACTGAGTGTAAAGTGCGTGTAACACCTTATTGATTACTTGGATTTGTGGAAGGGGAAGGATCTTTCTGCGTGAGAAAGAACTTTACTTTAATATAGGCCAATCTTCTAAGGATCTAATCTTAATGGAAGCAATTAGGGATTTCTTTAACAATTTAGGTTGCGCTATTAACAATGGACAGCGCTTAGATGATGCAGCAAGACTATCTCATCATATTAATGATATGATTTATTTGACCATCAATCGCTTAGACTACATAGCCAAGGTACTTATCCCTTTCTTTGAGGATTTGGCCTGGCAGTCCAAGAAAAATTAGGATTATCAAGATTGAAAGACAATCTTAAAGTTTCGTGATTTAGGTCTACATTACACTGAAGAAGGTGTAAAAGTAATTAATGCTATTTTAAGTCAAATTAATAATAATCGTTTATCAACTAAAAGGTCTACCCTAGTAGTAGATAGAGCACTTTTGGTTAGTGATATAAATAAGTTATTGGAGTCTCCATCTTGAGGTAAAGGAAGATGGTAGAATATTCATTAAATAAATATTACTCCGATCGTGTTAAGATTGGGTTGGAACTTATAGATGAAAATGGGGGTATTATAGGATCGTTTGCTTCAATGGCTGACTGTGCAAAGTACTTAAATGTAACTTCAATGACAGTCTCTAAAAGGTTACAAAGTGGTAAACCTTTTTTATTCTACAATAAGTTAGTCTCTCTGCTTCCTTACGAAGTATGGATGCATAAAAAAAAACTTCTGTAATTATTAAAGTGTAAGGAAGTTTTCTTAGTATGATTTTAATGAAAGGGATATAATGTTTATGGGGAGGTTCAATCGACCGGGAGGTGGTGGCCCATAAATTCTTATTATTTCTTTCGAACACAGAAATATCTCACTAAGTATGAAAGGACTAATCTCATCAGAGTAATATTGATACTTCTTTCAGGATACTTATCCAGATAAATATCAGAGTTGCATGTCTAGTCTAATTAATCTAGTCTAGTATTATAGCATAATTAGATGCAATACCTCGGGAGCACGTTCTGGGAAAACGGGCCTATGGGGATAAACTGTCAAACTCCGGGGAACTCCTAAAGCTTAAGGTACCAAGCTATAGTTGAAAAACTATATGTGGCTGAAATAATTCCTCAGGTAAGGTAACAAGCCTTAAGATGACCTTTTGCTTACTGTTATTAAAGAGTAAGCTAGGCTGAAAAAATAATAATTTTTCTGGTGAAAACAAAATGGACAATCGCGGATCTAAGTCAGCAATACTAAAAATTATTGTTGTAAAAGAGCAACGAGTAGACGGCAGTTGATTTATTAAATCACATTTAATAAATTTAAGGTGTACTCTAATGGATTTCGAAAGAAATAGGGTAACTAATCCTGGTTTCAACATGGAAAAAGGTTGAAACTCCTTTATCAAAAACCCATCTAAACAATTCGATGGTTACGAAGTATGCACAAAAAATTTTTCTACCTCTAGTTCTATCAATGTAAACCCTGGAATATGATCTGGCCTAATAGACGGTGAAGGTTCATTTAGTATAATAGTAGACAAAAATAAATTACGTAAATTAGTAGCTCCGCACTGACGTGTTCAATTAAAATTTCAATTATGGTAGCTTGCTAGCAAGCTAGCTATATATATAGCGCACTGCGCAGCAATAAAAGATATTAACGTATTATGTCTATTACAACAATACTTAGGGGGTGTAGGTTCTATTCATTTAGCTTCAAATCGTGATATAGTTAATTATTCAATAGATTCAATTAAAGATTTTAATAACCTTATTCTTCATTTAGAAAAATATCCGTTATTGACTCAAAAAGCTGCAGATTTCTTATTATTTAAAAAAGCGGTAGAACTTGTTAATGATAAAGCTCATCTTACGGTTGAAGGATCGCTTGCTCCTTACGAAGTATGGAAGGAAAAAATAGTAAATATAAAAGCATCAATGAATTTAGGTTTATCCTGCTTACGAAGTATGCACGCGTTAAATTTATAGTTTCCCTGCGAAGCAGTATATACCTGTTGAGAGACCTGCAATAAATTATGATAATATAATTTTAAACCCTCATTGAATTTCAGGGTTTATAAGCGCGGAAGGTAATTTTGATGTTCGTATACCGACCACAAATAGTAAACTAGGTTATACTTCGTAGTGTACAATTAAGATTTAGAATATCTCAACACAGTAGAGATTTTATATTAATGCAGAAAATAGTTGAATATTTAGGATCAGGAAAGATATATAAATATGCAGGTAAATCTGCAGTTAGTTTATCTATAGTTGATTTTAAGGATATTACTAATATAATAATACCATTCTTAAATCAAAATCCTTTAATAGTATAAAACTATATGATTATCTTGATTGATGCAAAATTCATAGTTTGATGGTTAATCGTTTTCATCTTACGGTTGAAGGTATAAATTCGATTAGAAAGATAAAATCTGGTATGAATAGAGGTAGAGAAATTTAAGTTATTTAACCTTTGTTAAGAAGTACTTTATAAATCAATTGCAAGATAAATTTGATTTTTAGGCATAACCAAAGATTTTTTAGTTATTTAAGTTTATTTACTTTTATGATGATAATTCTTGTAACAGCTAATAATTATTTATTAATGTTTGTAGGGTGAGAGGGTGTTGGTGTTTGTTCATATCTTTTAGTTAGTTTTTGATTTACTAGAATAGCTGCAAATCAAAGTTCTATATCGGCCTTTTTAACTAATAGAGTAGGAGATTGTTTTTTAACTATAGGTATGTTTGCAATATTATGATCTTTAGGTAATTTAGATTATGCTACAGTATTTTCATTGGCTCCTTATATTAATAGTTTGATAATAATTGTTATAGGTATATGTTTATTAATAGGTGCTATGGCTAAAAGTTCTCAAATTGGATTACATGTTTGATTACCTATGGCGATGGAAGGTCCTACTCCAGTTAGCGCCTTAATACATGCAGCTACTATGGTTACTGCTGGTGTTTATTTATTAATGCGTAGTTCACCTTTGATTGAATATAGTAGTACTGTTTTACTATTATGTTTATGATTAGGTGCAATAACTACTGTATTTAGTTCTCTTATTGGTTTATTTCAACAAGATATTAAAAAAGTTATAGCTTATTCTACTATGTCTCAATTAGGGATGATGGTTATTGCTATAGGTTTATCTTCTTATAATATAGCTTTATTTCATTTAGTTAATCATGCATTTTATAAAGCATTATTATTTTTAGGTGCTGGTAGTGTTATACATGCTGTAGCTGATAACCAAGACTTTAGGAAATACGGGGGGTTAATAAATTATTTACCTTTAACATATTCTGTTATGCTAATAGCTAGTTTAAGTTTAGTAGCTTTCCCTTTTATGACAGGTTTTTATAGTAAAGATTTTATTTTAGAATCTGCTTATGGGCAATTTAGCTTTTCAGGTATAGCTGTATATATTATAGCAAGTATTGGTGCAATATTTACAACTTTATATTCTGTAAAAGTTTTATATTTAACTTTTTTAACTAATCCTAATGGGACTATGACTTATTATAAAAATGCTCATGAAGGTAATTTCTTTTTAAGTTTACCTTTAGTGATATTAGCCTTATTTTCAATATTTTTTGGTTTTATAACTAAAGATATTTTTATAGGGTTAGGTTCTAATTTTTTTGTAGATAATAGTTTATTTATTCATCCAATTCATGAAATAATGATAGATACTGAGTTTGCTGTACCAACTTTATTTAAGTTATTTCCCTTTATTTTTACTGTTTCTTTTACTTTCATAGCTTTAATTTATTCTGAATTTTTGCCTCAAGTGGTTATTAAATTTAAATTATCTAAATTAGGTAATATTATTTTTGGATTTTTTAATCAAAGATTTTTAATAGAATTTTACTATAATAAATATATTACAAGTTTTATTTTACATCTAGGAGGGTTAACTACTACATTATTAGATAAAGGTAGTGTAGAATTATGTGGACCTTATGGTTTTGAAAAATTACTTATGAATGTAAGTAAAAATAATTTATCTTTTAATCAAGTAACAGATATGGCTTTAGGGATATTATGTTTTGCTATTTTTTATTTAGGTATGCTAAATTTAGATCTTATCTTGTTAGGTTTAACAGAATTATTATTAATAATAATTATTGTTGCTTGGGCTCAATTAATTGTTACTAAAAAATCTAATTATATAATTAAATCTAAATTAAATTCTAGTATTTTTTCCGGCTTTCCTGCTAAGATTAATTCATTTTTTAAAATTTTCTTTAAAAAATTTAGCTTGTTTATTTTGTTTGTATTATCTTGTACCTTAGCTTTTATAGCTGCCTATTGTTGTATTTATTGTCCCTATGAAGTATCAACTATTGGATCTAGTTTAGCTTGAGATTTAGTAGAGTTATGTACGTCATATTCAGATCAACCTCAGTTATTAGGTATGGGAAATGGTGATATGCCGCCTTCTCTCGATCTCAAGTACGACGACGTCGATACTGGTCAAGCTAACCAAAGAGGTCCAAATTGACCAGGTCGATCTAAGAATCCTCAGTGTGATTCTGGAGTTCCAGGTGAACCTGGGTACGACAATCCTGAAACTGATGATGAGGGTAACCCAGGAGGTCAAGCTAATAATCCTGGTCAAGGTAACCCAGGAGGTCAAGCTAATAATCCTGGTCAAGCTAACCAAGGAGGTCAAGCTAATGCTAATGAGGGTCAAGCTATGTAAGGTGTAAAAATGCATGTTGATGATCCTGATAATCAATTAGGTAGAGGGTATGACCGTAATGGTGTTAACGAACCAATGCTATCTAACATTCGTAAAGCTTTAGAGGAACAAAGTAATTTGGGACATAGGGCACTAACTCACAGAATGTTTACGACACAAGTGGAATAATTTATTCTAGCTAGATTGTCTCATGTAGCCCCCCGAGAGTTATATGCGGTGCGGAGCATGATTACTATAATCAATAAGGATGGTAAATCAGTCACTTCATGGGTGCTGTGCAGGAAAAAATAACACAAAAGAGTTTCGTAAGTATTTTGAATCAGAACCAAAATCAGAACCAAAATCAGAACCAAAATCAAAATCAGGATAAATATTTTATTTTTTGTATAAAGTCTATTAAAAAAACTTCTAAGATTGTTATGGAAAATCAAATTATATAATTAGTGCTACTTCGTAGCACTAAATTAGATTCTAGTATTTAAATTGTACTTTATGTAAAAATTTCTTTTTTTTATATTATAATTATAATCTAAACAGAGGAGGTATTATTATTATTATATGGTTGTATACCACTTATAAAGGCGATAGGTGGGGCCTTTATACCTACGGGTTCCTTAGGTTTGTTCTAATTCATTTTTACGTTTACTAATATCTCTTTTTTAGGGTGTTATAGCGGCACCATGACCTTCCCTTTTTATTTTATTTACTAGTATTATTCGGTATGCATAAAATATTACCTTATCTGTCTTTTTCTGACATAAGTTAGATAATGCAAATGCATTACAATTTCTTTTATTTTATATGGCTAATAATAATCAAAACAATAATAATCAAAACAATAATAATGTGGGGGGTTTAGGTCCTAAATGATTTGGTGAGCAGTTAGATTATTTAATTGTAAGGAATTCTGAGCGTTATTTTTTTGAGGTTGCTACTGTTATTGAATAAGGGGTCGGGATAATCTGTGAATTTGATTAATGTTAAACCTACAGCTCACGATCAAGACGTCTTCGACCTACGATAAATCAACCAATGATTAGTAACTTAATGTAAAGTATTTCCTTGTCTTGTAAGTACTTGTAAGTAAGAAGGAAATATATGTCGGTTCGAGTCCGGCCTAATTTATTTTTTTTAGAGTACGTTTACCGTATACAGCGCCTTAAAAGTAATATTGCATATTGCATATTGCATATTGCTTGAAATTCTTTTTTTTTCTAATAAATTTCTTTAAATAATTAGAGTTTAATTAAATCTTTAAAGTAAAAAGTTTTCTAATAAACTATTATTAGTTTAATCTCTATATTCTACATATTTATATTTCTACACTAAATATAATAAAAAAAAAATTTTTTATTTAAAAATAAAAATAAAGAAATGTTTATTATATTTGATCCTAATTTTTAAGTCTAGAGGGGAAGAATTAAATATATATTTAAGTTAAAGCCTCTATCTATATTATATTAAAAATTTATCTTTAATATGATATACTATATAAATATAAGTATATAAATTATAAAGTATTAATACGTTAATAAGTCTTAATGTTTCTAACAGAATTGTAGGTTTAATGATCTTAAAAAAAAAAGTTTTTTTATATTTTATAAAATTTTATTTATCATGAGAATATTAAAAAGTCATCCTTTATTAAAATTAGTTAATTCATATCTTATAGATGCTTCACAACCTAGTAATATAAGTTATGCTTGAAATTTTGGTTCTTTATTATTAATCTGTTTAATTATACAAATTATAACAGGTGTAACTTTAGCTATGCATTACAGTCCCAACGTATTAGAAGCATTTAATTCTATAGAGCATATACTCTCGTAATGTGCTCTTTAAATCAGGCTAAATTGCTGGAAACCCCTGCGAAAATTTACCCGTGGGACAATCAGCAGGTAAGTTGATCCACGTGCATAGGGGGCGCGAAGCGCTGCGTACGAAGTATGCTAGCTCCCCCCTAAATGTTGATTATCATCTTCAGAGACTACACGCTTGACACCTATAAAGGTGATGATATAGTCCAGATTTTACTGTGAAGTAAAACAAGAATGATTATCTATCTATGCCTAATTGATGTAGGCATAACTTTGTTATCTTTTATTTTCGTATCAGGTATTAAAAATAAAAAGGGATTACGTAGATTTTCTAATACAACAGTGCGGGATACACAAAATGAATCTTTTAACAATAACAATAGTGTTAATAAAAATAACGAATTTTTACATTGGTTTAGTGGATTTGCTGACGGTGAGGGTAATTTTTTAATAAGCATAGACCGTAGTTATGTCAAATTAAGATTTAAAATATGTTTACATATAGATGATCTAAAAGTTCTTCAAGTTATTCAATCAAATTTAAATATAGGTAGAATAACCGTAGAAGAAGCTAGAAGTCGCTGTTCTTTCATTGTAGAAGATATTTCAGGTATTAATACAATATGTTCTATATTTAATAATTACCCTTTACACACTAGTAAAAAACTAGATTTCCAAGATTTTTATGAAGCTTTGTTAATTAGAACTAAAGAAAAAATTATATCTCCCGCTAATTTAGAAAAAATATTATGCTTAAAAAATGGTATGAATTCTAAAAGAGAAATATTTACATATAATACAACAAAATCTCCAATTATAATAGACCCTAACTGATTTATAGGTTTTTTGGAGGGTGAAGGAACTTTTGGTATTAAAACTGGATCGTCAATGTATTTACAAGTAGCTCAAAAAAATACTAGTCAGGAATGTTTAAATGGAATAACTAATTATTTAATTGCTTTATCCAACAATACTAAATACTTTCACACTCAAAATAATAAAATATTACCTTTAAATGTTACAAGTGCAATTAATGCTAAAACAAATGTAGTATCTTTGGTGGTGAGTAGTATAGATGCTCTATATTATTATATTTTACCTTTATTGGATGAATCTAAATTTTATAGCCGTAAATTCGTAGATTTTAAATTATGAAGAATGGCTTTAATATTGAAAATCCGAGGGTATTATTACACACTTGAGGGTAAAAAGCTATTCTTAGAAATATCAGAAATTCTTAATAAAAGATATAGTACAACTATGTCTGCGAAGCGTGAGAATGTTAAGGAAATAATTAATAATATTAGCAAAAAGTTTGAAGATATTATAAAAAAAGATTCTCCTTTTGATATAGAGTTAGATTTATCGTACACTGAAAATGCACGTAAGTTTAGAATAGCTAATAGATCTGAAAAGCCTAAAACTGTATATATTTATACAGATGAAGGTTTAATAGAAGGATCTCCTTTTACTTCGTATAGTACAGCACATAAAGCACTAGGATTAAATCCTAGTAGTAATACTTGTAATCGTTATATAGATACAAATAGATTATATAAAAATAAATATATTTTTTCTTCTAATCCCATAGATAGCGCGTCTAGGGGTTAGCTTATAGTAGATAGATTTCATCTGTATACGATTATGAGGGACGTTAATAACGGGTGATTGATCCGTTATTTACATAGTAATACAGCTTCAGCTTTCTTTTTCTTAGTTTATTTCCACATAGGAAGAGGTCTGTATTACGGATCATATAGAGCTCCTAGAACATTAGTATGAGTTCTAGGTACAGTCATCTTTATACTTATGATTGTAACAGCTTTCCTGGGTTACCAAGATAGCCCAAAATGATTTAATATAAAAGTTTACAAAAGTCTTGAGACACAGAGTTTAAGTTTCGCAAGCCAAAAAATGCTTATTTCAAGTATCACTAAAAACCCTGCCCACATAAATAGAGATGGGGTTAGATATTATAGTACAATATCTTATTTACCTCAGGTAAATTTGTCTAATAAGTTAACTATTATAATTAAGGAATTAGAACTAAATCCTATTTATGTTTTTGAAAATCTAAGGTTAGAAACTATTAAAAAAGATATTTTAAAATATACTTCAGGTTTAAGCGGTATATATATGATAATAAATAAAACGACAGAAGATTATTATATAGGTTCTGCAGCCACTGATAGATTTTATGCTAGATTTAGTAACCATCTTATTTATTTTAAGGGTAGTAAAGTTGTTAAAGCTGCAGTAAAAAAATATGGATTAGATAATTTTTCTTTTTTAATATTAGAGTTATATCCTAATATTGTAACTAAGGAGAATAATAAAGAATTATTGGATTTAGAAGACAAATATTTGAAGTCTTTATTACCTAATTATAATATTTTAACTGAGGCAGGGTCTAGTTTTGGCTATAAACATTCAGAAATTGATCGTATTAAAATGAAAGAGATATATAGTAATGAAAGACGAGAAAAGATAGGTAGTTTAAATAGAGGTAAAAATTTATCACCTGAAACAATAGAAAAGATGAGAGAAAAAGCTCTTAATAGATCTCCTATGTCTGACGAAACTAAATTGAAATGTATAGCCAATACGAAACCTGTTATTTTATCTAATTTAAATGGAACTATTTACGGTGAATATACTACAATATTAGCTGCATCTAAGGCTATTAATTGTAATGAAAAAACCATTAGAAGAGCTTTAAAAACAGAAAAAAAATTAGTAAAAAGACAATGAAGAGTAAAATATGGATATAAATAATTTAAGGTGGTTATTTGCTTCTCTAAGATTTTCTCTAAGATGAAAAACTTTTATATTAAATTATAGTCTCATGAGTAATAATCTTTTTGCAATTTTTATAAAGAAAAAAAGATTAAAGTGATATAGCCCGACGGGGGTATAGAATAGTATTAAATAAAATATTATTTGGCGATGCTAGTGAAAACGATCAAAGAAGTAAATAAGCTTTGCTTTAAGATCGTCGGTTATATAAATGATCGCGACAGACTGGGTCACTGGTGGGTGGCTGAAATGCTGCTTAATGCACAGTCGGAACTTTTAGTTAATATGTTATTTTTAACTAATAGAATACACGAATTCAAAGGTATTCTAGCTTATTATCTATGAATAAGTAAGTTTGTATGTACTGCCTTATGGTCAGATGTCACTATGAGGAGCTACTGTTATTACTAATCTTATTAGTGCTATTCCATGAATTGGACAAGATATTGTTGAGTTCTTAAAAATTGTAAAACAAAATAATTTAGAGACAATAGGTATTGTACATAAAAATGCCCTAAAAAGGGGGAAAAAAGATTTAAATCTAAATAAAAAAGAATTTTTATCTATACCTTCTTCATTTATAGCCTTTTTAGTAGGACTAATAGATGGAGATGGTTATATCCAAATCACTAAAACAGGTAAAGGATATATAGCTATGAAACTTGTAATATCTTTACATTTAAATGATTTAGCTACATTAGAATATATAAAATCTGTATTAAAATTAGGTTTAATTACTATTTATAAAGATAATAAAAGTCCTACTTGTAAATTAATAATTAATAAAACAGATTTACAAGAAGTATTTTTCCCTTTATTATTATATCATAATATATATTTTTTAACTAATACTAGAGTTACACAATTTAATACAGCTATGTTTATTTTAAAAAATGATATAAAATTATTTAATGAAATACCAAATGTAATACCTCAAATATTTGTATTACCTTCAACCGCTATAGGATATACAGAGTTACAATTTTTTAATAATTGAATAGTTGGATTTACTATGGCCGAAGGATCATTCTTCATTAAATCAAATAATGATGGATGTTTTACAATAACACAGAGATTACATCTTGAATTATTTAAAGCTATAAAATTAGTATTTAATACAACAAGAAAATTAGAAGATACTACAATAAGTAGATTTAGTGTTAGTTCTAAAGCAGATATACAAATAGTAATAAATTTTTTTTCATTTTTAGGTTTACATCCGTTAGTTGGATTAAAAAATGCCCAGTACTTAATTTGATTAGAAAATTTAAGTAAAAGTGAAAGATATCAAAATCTAAATTATCCCGGAAGTGTTTTATAATTAAAGTGAGCTCCTTAAAACAGTAATGTTTTAAAGGCATAATGGGGAAAATTACAAGGACATTTAATAAATTATCTCCGATTTATTAGATTATTTGTAGCGAAGTTTAATTCGGTACAATTTAATGAATTAAAAACGTTCAACGACTAATGAGTGAGTTATACCAACAATAAGCTCGACACGATACCCCCAAAATCTTTTAATTAAGATTTAAGACATAGTCTAAATACATCCTTAAGGGTGTAAGTATAAATTAAATAATATACGTAAAAATTTGTCATTTGAGGAGGTTTATATACAGATGGACCACAATATGGTAACATATTGTTAAAAATCCTGCTTAATGCTGGGAAATCTCCCATTTTAGGATTTGCATACGGTTTATTCTTGGTTATTTTCCCAATTATTAGCGTAAAAATTGCAATGACATGGAGACAATCAGCAGGGGTGTCTAATAGAAGTTTATCTACTTCAGATGCCTCTCAGAGACTACATGCAGGAGATCTTACCTATGCTTATATCGTAGGTTTAATTGAAGGTGATGGGTTTTTTACTATAACAAAGAAAGGAAAATATTTAACTTATGAATTAGGTATAGAATTATCTATTAGGGATGCTAAATTAATTTATAAATTAAAAAGTTTATTGGGCGTAGGTGTTGTAAGTATTAGAAATAGAGATAATATAGAAATGATATCTTTAAGGATTATAAATAAAAATCATTTAAAATCTTTTATATTACCTATCTTTGATAAGTATCCTATGTTTTCTAATAAACAATCTGATTATTTAAGATTTAGAAGTGCTTTACTTTCAGATGTAACTTATTCTATAGATTTACCTGAGTACACTAGAAGCAATAAACCTTTAAATAATATTAAATCAATAATAAATGCGCATTATTTTCCTGCTTGGTTAGTAGGATTTATAGAAGGTGAAGGTTGTTTTAGTATTTCTAAATTAAAGGATGATTATTTAGTAGCTAGTTTTGATATTAGTCAAACAAATGGTGAAATTATAATATCTGCTATTCGTGAGTATTTATCTTTCACTACTACGATATACTCAGATAAAACAAATTGTTTTAAATTAAAAGTCTCTAGTGTTAGATCAATAGAAAATCTTCTTAAATTTTTGAATAAAGCACCTGTAAAATTATTAGGATATAAAAAATTACAATTTTTATTGTGAATAAAGCAATTACGTACAATCTCTAGATACTCGCAAAAAATAAACATACCTTCAAATTATTAAAAGATCAAGATATAGTCCGATCAATAAAGAAATTTATTGAGTGTAGTGAGAGTATTAAAATTTAGCCTGCTATAAGCTAGCACGCTAGCACGCTAGCACCGATTAATTTATTAGCCGACTCTGACTAGATATAAATATGTTGACTACCAACACACATGCTCTGTAAATAATGCTACTTTAAATAGATTTTTTGCTTTACACTTTGTTTTACCTTTTATATTAGTAGCATTAGTATTAATGCATTTAATCGCATTACATGATACAGCAGGATCAAGTAATCCTTTAGGTGTTTCAGGAAATTACGATAGACTAACTTTTGCTCCTTATTATTTATTTAAAGATTTAATAACTATTTTTATTTTTATTTTTGGTTTAAGTTTATTTGTTTTCTTTGCACCTAATGTTTTAGGTGATAGTGATAATTATATAATGGCAAATCCTATGCAAACTCCTCCTGCGATTGTGCCTGAATGATA
>Ga0190268_10000046_pt1 | contig 35885 bp, 33 predicted proteins | sample Popmic249T_FD_133750 | JGI IMG/M metagenome (GOLD analysis project Ga0190268, IMG submission 133750) | Populus adjacent soil microbial communities from riparian zone of Blue River, Arizona, USA - 249 T | ecosystem: Environmental > Terrestrial > Soil > Riparian zone | place: USA: Arizona... | reverse complement strand
GAAAACCCTCGAATCGGGCTCCTGAACACGGGGCGTCCCCCCCGCTCCCTATGCCCGGAATAGCCGGGGGGGGGGGGGGTATGTAGGTGAGATCTTGTCCCCCGTCACGCTCCGTGCGTGCGGACAGTAGTGGAACTAGGACAAGTCGGGCAAGAGTCGGGGCGCGCCTCAAGGCGCCGCGCCAGTACGTGCGGCATGATCGCGCCAACCGACAAGCGGAGGGTCACGCGGCATGGCTCAGAAGACGCAAGTGCTCCTAACTTGCGATCTAGAGGACGGCGAGAAGCCCGCCAGCCAGACCATCGGTTTCAGCGTTGAGGGCAGTACGTACGAGATTGACCTCTGCGACAAGCACGCCAAGCAGTTCCGCGAGGCTATGGCCTCGTTCATCGCCTCGGGGCGTCGGGGTAGCCAGGCCGGTGCTCGCCGTCGCCGGTCGAGTGGTGGCGGCGACCGTCAGCGGACCCAGGAGATCAGGGCCTGGGCACGCAAGAAGGGCATCAAGGTCAGCGAGCGCGGGCGGCTGTCCTCCGATGTGGTGGCGAAGTACGAAGCGAGCGGCGGTCGGTAGCGAGTGTGATGCCAGGCTTCTTTGATTGGGCGGGCTGGCCAGCGGTGGAAGCGGCGGCCACCGCCCTCGCATTCATCTACACTGCACGCACGTTCCACCTCAATGTCCAATACAAGAGGCGTGAGCAAGCGTCTCGGGTTTCGGCCGTGCTCGACAGTGTTACCCCGCAGGATGATGGGCTTCTTACGATCGACGTCCGCGTCGTTAATCACGACTCTAGTCCGATCTTCGATGTGTACCCCCTGTTGGAGGGTATCGACGGAGCGAATCCGAAGCCAAGTCAACCCAGCCGAGTCTTAGCGGGTGGTGCTCACGTAATTTTGAGCACTGGCGACTGTTCACCGACCGCACCGCGAGTTGGCGTGCAGTTTCGGGACTCCGTTGGTCGTCGTTGGACGCGACGTGTTGACGGAGCGCTGATCGACGGAACGTTTGCCGCCCGGATCGTGCCACGCACCCGGGGGCAACAAGAGGTAACGAGCCGCCTGCGCCGCATCGTGAATCGGGCGGCATGGAAGGTCTATTACTTGTTCAGGCCGGATTTCGAAGTTCCGGCATCTCGTGAACCTGTTCGCTGGAGTGTGCTGTCTGCGGCGATCGGCGTCGTTGCTCTTGTTGCGGGCGTCATCGCTCTAATTCTTGGAGCACCCTGGCTGAACTCCCTGGGACGCACGCTTGCCACGCGGGGCGGCGTTGCAGCGGTCGCCATCCTTCTCGCAGCTGTATCAGCGGTACTTCTACGGCGTTCAAGGCGCGAGGATCGCGCAAGGAACGCACACGAAGAGCGCTTTGCCGCCGAGATGATGGCGTCGTTCGCCCCGATCGTGGACGGGTTGGGGAAGTTCATTGCGGAGACGGAGGAAGACGAAGAACGCAAGAACGATGACTGAGACGACAAGTGTGGCGTGACAACTGGAGCGCGGGCCTACTGACCCGGACCACGCACGACTTCGAACAACTTGCCTTCGGCCACGGGCTCGTCGTCGTAACGCCAGACCGGCAACGGAAAGTCGGTGCTCGGGCCGTACTCCATCTTGTAGCCGCCGTCCACGCGCGACCATGCGCCCGACGCCACCAGTTCCTCGACCGCTTCCTCAGAGCCGCCGATCTCAGCCACGGCAGCCTCCGGCACGAAGCCGGGGCTCTGGTTGCGCGACGTCCAGGTTCCGGGGAGCGCCCACAGCCCGAATGCTTTAAGACTGAGTGAGCCGAAGACCGGGTGGTCGTTGGCGTCACTGTGGAAGGCGAAGGTCACCCATGATTTCCGACGGTATCGCCCGTGAGCGCGGGCTAGCTCGTGCACGGCGGTCTCTGAGGACGCACGCATAGTGGGGCGCGGACTTACGGCAGGGGTGGCGCGTTTCGTGGCGTCACAGGGCGGGGATGCCAGGATCGCACGACGAGTCGTCGAACAGCCGGGGACTCCGTAGCGCTGCGCGGCATCAGACTGCGCACGACGCGACTGGGAGCGGCTGTCATGCGGTTGCGGGCGACGATCCGGACCTCCGACCACGCCACGGTCATCCGTGTCGAGCTCTCCGGTGAGCTCGATGTCGGGACGAGTGCGCTGGTGAGCGGGTGCGTCGCGACGGCGTGCCAGGTCACCGCGAGGTCGGTCGTGCTCGACCTCGGTGCTGTCACCGTGCTCGGCCGCTCTGGTGTCGACGCGCTGCTGGAAGCCCGCGAGGTCGTGGAGGGGGCGGGCTGCCAGTTCATGCTCTGCAACGTCCCGGCGTCGCTTGCGGACGCGTTGCCACCTCGGCTCGCCGGGTGCGGCGCGCCCGCCGCGTTGGCCGCAGAGGCGCTTCCCGAGCGGGTCCCTGGCGGGTCACGCCACCTGCGTTCGGTGCCGGACGTGCCGCCCGGGGCCGCCGAGGAACTGGTCCGCGCGCACGCGAAGCTGGCCGAGCGGCTCGCGACACGCTTCGCCGGACGAGGCCAGCCTACGGAGGACCTGCGCCAGGTCGCTTACGTCGGTCTGGTCATGGCGGCGCAGCGCTTCGATCCCGACCGCGGTGTCAGGTTCGCGGCGTTCGCGCAGGCGACGATCGTCGGAGAGCTGAAGAAGTACTTCCGTGATCACGCGTGGCAGGTCCGCGTGGCTCGCCCGGTGCAGGAGATGTACCTCGCCGTACGGGGGGCGAGTGAGGACATGACGCACGACCTCGGCCGCACGCCCACTCCCGCCGAGCTGGCCGCACACCTCGGCATCACGGAGGAGCAGGTCGTCGAGTCCCTGGAGGTGCGGTCGGCGCTGCACGTCGATTCGCTGGATCGGCCGCGCGACGACGACGACGGCAGGGCGTCCTGGTACGAGGCGCCGACTGAGGAGGACGGCTACCGGCTTGTCGAGGAGCGGGCGTGGTTGGTGCCGGCGCTGCGGCTGCTGCCGGAGCGGGAACGGCGCATCGTGAAGTTGCGGTTCTTCGACGACCTGCCGCAGTCGGCGATCGCGGCCAAGGTCGGCATCTCGCAGATGCACGTCTCGCGGCTCCTCGCCCGCTCGCTGGAGACGTTGCGCGCCGCCGCCGGCGAAGCCGCCGAGGCGGGCTAGACCCACCGCGGGACACCGCCGCTCGGCGGCGCAATGGCGCCAGGTCGACGTGTCCTCTCGGAAGGGGCGTACGGTGGGGGTGCAGGACGCCCCCGGTTTAACGACAAGCCTCGGACGGCACAGCCGCTGACCGCCGGCGTCGCGAGGATGACGGGCACGAATGCCTGTCGGAGTCCGCCCTGGTCATGTGCGACCGAGGGCACCCCGTTGGACGACCTGGCCGAGAACGTCAACGACGCACTGACCGGACTCGTCCGGATCTTGCTCACCCGCGACGACCTCCAGCACACCATGCGCAACCTCGCCTCGATCGCGTGCAGGACGCTCCCGGCCTGTTCGGAGGCGAGCGTCACGCTGCTCCGTGACGGCAAGCCGACGACCCCCGCCGCAACCGGTGACGGCGCGCTGCGATGCGACGAGGCGCAGTACGCCGAGCTGGACGGTCCTTGCGTCGAAGCGAGCCGCGACATGCAGACGACGATGTCCGCCTCGATTTCGGACGAGCAGCGGTGGGAGGCGTTCCGCGAGGCGTGCGCGCGTGAAGGCTTCCACTCGATCCTCAGCGTCGCGCTCACCCACGACGACCGCCCGCTGGGCGGGATCAACCTCTACAGCCGTCGGCCCCATGCCTACGACGGGCCCGCCATCGACGCCGCCCGCCACCTCGCCGACTTCGCCTCCGTCGTCGCCGCCAACGCCGCCGCGTACAACGACGCCGTCGCGACCGCCAGGAACCTGGAGGCCGCGCTCGCCACCCGCGGGGTCATCGAACAGGCGAAGGGGATCATCATGGGGCGCAACGGCTGCACCGCCGACCTCGCGTTCGGCATCCTCGCTATGCAATCGCAGGCCGAAAACCGCAAGCTGCGGGAAGTCGCCGCCGAAGTCGTCTTCCGCACCACCGGAACCTCTCCCGGCCAGCGCCCGGCTTCGCCCCCGTCGTAGTTCGACAACCGGAACCTGTGGGCTAGAGGCCGAGCGCCCCCGCGTCCCCGAGTGCGATGCGCGGCCGATTCCGACGGCATGGAAAACACGGCGTGCTGAGCGTCGGGCGGATGGGGGTGGGTCGGAGGACTACTACCTGAGCCAGGTCGCGCGCAGCGCCGCCCGACTACTACCTCGGCGCGGGGGAGGCGCCCGGGGTACTGGCTCGGCGGGGGGAGCGGCACGCCTCGGCCTGGGTGGCGAGGTGACCGAGGAGCAGCCGCACAACGTCATCCTCGGACGCCGAGAAGCCCGGCCTCGCGCAGCCGGTGCCCGAACGCCCAGCTGGTGTAGGTCGACCCGTGGTCGCTGTGGTGGATCGCGCCGGGGGCGGGGCGGCGGTTCCACACGGCCACCTGCAGCGCGTCGACGACGAGCTTGGAGCGGATGTGGTCGGCCATTGCCCAGCCGACGACGCGGCGGCTGAAGCAGTCCAGCACGACGGCGAGGTAGAACCAGCCCTCGCTGGTGCGGTGCTGGGTGATGTCGGCGACGTAGAGCCGGTCCGGCGCTGCGGGACGGAAGTTGCGCTCGACCAGGTCCTCGGACGGGGTGGCTGCCTGGTCGCGTCGGGTGCAGCCGCGCAGCCGTCTGCGATGCACGCCTTGCAGGCCGGCGCAGTCGTGATCGGCATTGACGGTGCGGAGGTGCGGACACCCGACGATCTAATCGTCGGGGTCGGAGATGCGGTGCGCGAGGGAAGGGGTGACCGGCTCGCGGAAGGCGTGGACGCGAGCGAAGCTTTGCCCGCCTGTGCGGGCGTGGCGACGGAACTTCCACATCAGCCAACCGGATGTCGAAAGTGAACTTCGGCCTCGCGCCGTCGTGTCCATTCGCGACCCTGGAACGCAGACCCATGACCCGCGCGCAGCACAGCGCCCACGACGAACTAGCCCCGGTCGGAGCGGCCTGCGGGCACCGACCTTCGGCGCCACCAGCGACAAGCAGATCGAGGCGCTCGTCGCGGCGGGGGCGCGAGTCGAACGGAATCACCCCTCGACGCCGCAGCCGGCTCACCGCCGTCAAGAACGAACGCGAGTGGCTCACCCGCCGGATCGAGCAGGGCCGCACGAAGCTCTCGCGGCGCTACAGCGCCAACTCGAGGTGGTCGATCGCCCACCGCTCGACGCGTCCTGCCCGCGCTCGGGCAGGAACGGCAGAAGCGGACGCGAAACGAGGTATCTGTCGTCGGGAGTCGAGCGGGGGAGTTTGTCGTGTGGAGGATCCGCAGCGCGGGGTTGTTGCTGGTCGTTGTCGCGCTTGTCGCGGAACCTGCTGGAGCAGCGAACACGGGGCCTGACATCCCGCGCGAGCCCAGCTCCGCCACGGCACGTTCGGACCACACGTGGTGTCAAAAGGATGACGGTCCGCGGGAGTACCCGAAGAAGCTGACTTCGCTGACGGTGCGCACTTCGGGCGGCTCCCGGTCGGCCGAGGTCGTGTTGTCGCGCCCGCTGACGGTGCAGGAGGATGACGGCGGCATCGACTGGTGCGGCAGTCCGCCGGTGTTCACCTGGCGCGGCTGCGGTCGCTACCGCGGCTTCCTGTTCCAGCCCGTCGGGGTGGATCCGAAGCGCGCCGACGTCACGGCGTTCGGACTGCTCGACGTAGCGAGCTTCCGGCCCGCGGAAAGCCCGAAGCGCAGGATGCCGATCCCGTTGGCGGCGCGGGCGATCCCCGATCCGTTGCGGCTGCCGGCCGGCCACTACCGGCTGCACCTCTTGTGCGACGGCGCGGGCGAGATCCGCATCCCGACGCTGAAGTCCGACCTGCCGCGCAGCCGCGTGGTCACTGCCACGCGCCCGACGCAGTTCAACTTCCGCGAGGCTCCGATCCTGCTCGACAGCGCGGCCGCCGTGCGCGCACCGGTCGGGACGACGGCGTTGCCGCTGCCGGTTGACGGCGGGCCGTCCTACGTTGGCGCGCTCACCCATGTCTACGAATCGAGCTACCCGATGCCGGTTACCGGCGGATACCCGCCGCTGGCCGCATTGACTGACGCGTGTATCGACGGCGTGGGAAGTCTCGATCTTGCGAACGCCTGCGACGCCGTGTCGCGGTACGGACGACGGAACTGGGGGCGTCAGGGTCGGTTCTCGCCGCAGGACGGCGGCGCCTCGCAGGAGTTCTATCTCGTGTTCCAGCCGGGCGGCATGCCGGAGGGCGACCACGTGAGTTATCACACGGCCGCTGCTGCCGGAACCAGTAGCACGCACAGCGTCGCCGCCAACTTCATCCTGCGCCCGTGACGTTCACTCCACCCAGGACACTGCTCGACTCGCGCGCGATGAGTTCCTCTGGCGTTCGGGTGGACCGCGACGACTCTCGGCGCGGTCGCGATCGGGAGTTCTGACACGCCGGGAGCCTGACCCGGTTCCCCGGACATTGGGTGTGGTGATCATGCTGCCGGTTCGGCGGTGTGCTTCGAACGCGGCGGGGGCGATCATGCCAAGGCTGGTGTGCCGACGGCGCGGGTTGTACCGGGCTCGTCGATGCCCGACTGGCCTACGGGCCGAGTTCGATCTTGCCGACCGGGCACATCTCGACGAGCAGAACGGCTGCGTAGAAGCCACACCAGCCCGGGCCGTCGGCGTAGCAGTTCACGCCGACGTGGACGTGGGGGCGCGACGGCGAGTCGCACTCGGGGCCGGCGATGCCGGCAGCCGACGCTGGTGACGCCAGAGCGAGGGCCGCGAGGGGTACGAGAAGCAGACGGCGCATGGTGAGACCTCCGGTGATCTCTTGTCAGAGTGCTGAGAAGGTGACGGCGCCGCGGAGCCCAGGAGGTCGTCCCCCTGCTCTGAGCGATCGCCGTTCGTGCATGGTCAATCCCTCGCGATAAACGAAGCGGGACAGTGCTCGTCCCGTCGCCGCGACCGCTCGCCAGGCGTGGGTCCCGGCAGTGGGGAGGTACGCCTGCTCGCCGGTCCAGCGCCCGGGCGGAGGGCAGGGACAGCCCCGCTGCGAGGCTGCCCCTGCCCGTGCCTGGCCGGTGCCGGGCTCAGAGGGTGAGCTTGGCCTCGCAGCTCGACACGTCCGGGCGGTCGACGAACGCGAGCTCGACGACGGCCGCCGTCGGCGTCATGCCGCGGGAGTCGACGGGCGCGAGCGCGTCGAGGCTGGTGCCGTCGAACGGCGCCGCGAGGTCGACCAGCGAAAGGCCCCGGCCGGTGGCGCTGTCGACGAGGGCGAGACCGCCGTCCGCGCGGACGTGGAGGCGCCCGGCGAAGCTCTCGGTGGCCGTGATCCGGTCGTCCGAGACGCACCCGATGGACACGGGGACGGGCGGGTCCTCGAGGATGTCGAGGATGTCGGTCCCGATCTGCCCCGACGCGTTGACGGAGCACTTCGCGGTGTCCTCCGCGAGGCTCCAGTTCTTCTTGGCCTTGGCGTCCGCCTCCGTCGGCAGACCGCCGTTGGCCTCCGCGGTGGCCGACCCGCCGCCGTGCTTGACGGCCTGCGCCGTGAGCCCGCCGGCGGAGGCGATCGCGTGGGCGTACTCGCTGCCGTTGGCGGCGGCGGACGCGTGGGTCCTGGTGCATGACACCGCGGCGCAGGGGTCGCCGGAGCAGGAGGCAGCGGCGTTCGCGGGGGCGGGCAGCGCGACGGTCGTGAGGATCAGCAGTGCGCCGGTGCGGGCGAGTGTCTTGCGCATAGGGGGTACCTGCCTGTGATCGGGTGGCCTGGATGCCACCGGGTACCGGATCTACGCCCTCCGCACCGCGATCCTTCGGTCGTTTCCGCGGAATCCAGGCCACTCTCGCCAAACCCGGTGCCAGCCCCCACAATTCGGGCACCCCAGTGAACGGATGCCCAGCCATGCCCCTGCGCCGCCGTACCCTCGTCGCGCTCGCCGCCGTCGCGCTCGCCACCCCCACGGCGAACGCCGCCGTCGTCCCCGGGATCGGCGCGTTCTCCTCGGCCAACGTCACCTGGCACGGCACGCTCCCCGTCGACGTCCCCGGCATCGGCGCCGACGTCGTGACGGTCGGCGGCCAGCGCCGCTTCTACGTCACGGGCGCCCGCGGCCTGTCGATCTACGACGTGACCGACCCGGCGCTCCCGATCCCGCTCGGCCACCTCGAGCTGCCGCACTTCGAGAACGAAGCCGTCGCCGTCGCGCGCGACGGCTCGGTCGCGATCATCGCGTCGGAGGCCGGCCTGACGACGTACGTCGTCGACACCACCAACCCCGCGGTCCCGACGCTGGCGAGTGTCATCGCCGAGGGCACGCACACCGCCGCCTGCTCGGACGCGGAGTGCAGCTACCTGTACGCGTCGTTCGGCTGGGCGTACGACCTCCGCGACCGCGCCAACCCCAAGAAGGTCGCGGACTGGGGCGGTGAGGGCTACGGCTTCACGCACGCCGCCAACCTCGACGACGCCGGCTACGTCATCGCCGACTGGTCGCTGAAGATGTACGACCCGAGGACCGACCCCGCGAGCCCGACGCTGGTCGCGGAGATGGGTGACATCTCCGGGCAGCAGGTCAGCCTCGGTCACAACAACCAACGCCCCGACGCCGACCTCTGGCAGCCGCGCGCGGCCGGCGACACGAGCCCCGGGCTGCGCCCCGGCGAGTTGCTGCTCACCGGCGGCGAGACGCTGTCGACAGGCAGCTGCCCGGGCGGCTCCGGCATCACGTCGTGGAGCATCGCCAACTTCGACCGCGGCGCGACGTTCACGCCGCTCGACACGTTCTACCCGAGCGCCGGCAACTACGTGGACGGCAATCCGGCGGTCAACGCGCTGGGCTGCAGCAGTCACTGGTTCGACTACCGCGACGGCGTCGTCGCGGCGGGCTGGTACGAGAACGGCGTCCGCTTCTTCGACGTGCACCGCACGACCGGCGACATCACCGAGGTCGGCTGGTACCAGCCCGTCGCGACGGAGGCGTGGGCGGCGTACTGGATCGACGACGAGTACGTCTACTCGGTCGACGCGGTCCGCGGCATCGACATCCTCCGCTTCGACAGGGACGCCGCGCCGCCGGCGCAGAGCCAGAGCGACGCCTCCTGGCGTCTCGACCCGAACCGTCCCCTCAGCTTCGTCAGCCGGCGCGAGCGGCTCCTGTGCAGCCAGGCCCAGAGGCGCGCGTGATGGCCGTACGACGGCGCACGCTCGCCGCGGTCGTCTCCCTCGCGTTCAGCGTCCCTGTGAGCGGCCCCGCCACGGGCGACCCCGGCGTCGGCGGCTTCATGTCCACGAACGTCACGTGGCAGGGCACGATCCCCGTCGACGTCCCCGGCATCGGCGCGAAGGTCGTCACGGTCGGCACGCAGCGCCGCTTCTACGTCACCGGCCTGCGCGGGCTGACCATCTACGACGTCACGAACCCGATGGTCCCCGTGCCGCTCGGCCACCTCGAGCTGCCGCACTTCGAGAACGAAGCGGTCTCCGTCGCGCGCGACGGCTCGGTGGCGATCATCGCGTCGGAGATCCCCTCGGCGACGTACGTCGTCGACACCACGAACCCGCTCGTACCGAGGCTGGCCAGCACGATCGAGGAGGGCTCGCACACGGTCGCCTGCTCCGACGCGAGGTGCAGCTACCTGTACGCGTCGTTCGGCTGGGCGTACGACATCCGCGACCGCGCCAACCCGAAGCCCGCCGGGCGGTGGGGCGGCAGCGGACACGCCGCCAACCTCGACGCCGCCGGCTTCCTCGTCTCCGACGGCGGGCTGCAGATGTTCGACCCGCGCCGCGACCCCGCGAACCCGCGCAAGGTCGCGACGCGGCCGAAGTTCGCCGGCAGGCCGACCAGCGCCGGGCACAACAACATCCGCCCCGACGCGGACCAGTGGCGGCCGCGCCGCAAGGGCGACACCAGCCCGGCGCTGCGACCGGGCGAGTTGCTGCTCTCCGGCGGCGAGACGATGAACACCGTCTCCTGCCCCGGCGGCTCCGGGATCACGTCATGGAGCATCGCGAACTTCGACCGCGGCGAGCGGTACAAGGCGCTCGACACGTTCTTCCCGAAGGCCGGCAACTACGCCGACGGCAACCCCGCCGTCAACGCCGTCGGCTGCTCGAGCCACTGGTTCGACTACCGCAAGGGCGTCGTCGCGGCCGGCTGGTACGAGAACGGCATCCGCTTCTTCGACGTCCATCGCACGACCGGCAGGATCACCGAGGTGGGCTGGTTCCAGCCGGTCGCGACGGAGGCCTGGGCGGCGTACTGGATCGACGACGAGTACGTCTACTCGGTCGACGCGGCGCGCGGCATCGACATCCTGCGCTTCGACCGCACGGCGAAGCGGCCCACGCAGAGCCAGAGTGACGGGTCGTGGCGCGTCGGCCCGAACCGCCCGATCAGCTTCGTCACGCAGCGCGAGCGCTACCTCTGCTCGCTCGCGCAGCGCGGCCGCTGACCCGCGCGGCAGGTCCCGCTCCACCGCCGTCGAACTGCGCTGGCGCACACCCGTCCGGCGCCGCCCGTGGCTCCGGGCGGTCCCTACGTGTCCAGGAGATCCCATGCGCATCCGTACCCTCGTCGCGGCGTTCGGCGCCGCGACCCTCCTCGTCGGTCTCGGCGCCGCGCCGGCGTCCGCCGGCGACGGCCCGTCCGAGTACTGCGGCGACGGCATCCCGTCGAGCGGCCACGTCGAGGTCCCGCTCGTCAACACGCCCGTCACGCTCGGCCTCGAGGTCGTGTATTCGCCCGCCGGCCAGGTGCACATCTGCTACAGCACGACGCCGTACGGCCAGCCGGGCGGCATCGGCGGCGAGATCGCCATCCTCGCCGGCACCGACTCCGCCAACCCGTCCGTGACCGCGTACGTGGTCTGCGTCCAGGACGCCCCCGTGATCGTCGGTACGCAGGTGCTCTGCTGGGAGGGCGCGTCCGTCGACCTCGGCGACGTCACGATCGGCACCCCCGGCAGCGGCCTCTGCCTGAGCTACCAGGGCGTCTGCCTCGTCGAGGTGCCGCTCGTGTCGGTCGCCGGGCACCCCGACCCCAACCGTCACCTCATCTCGCTCTACGTCCTGGGGCAGTGGCACCACATCGACCTCGCGTAGCCCGCGGTCCACGACGCGCCGCCGATTGGGGCATTCGCCCGAATCGGCGGCCGTCGCCGCGTTAGCCTGGACGCGTGGCAGCGGCCGGGACGGCGCCTGACCGGAGCTCTTTCCGGCACGAGGCGCTCTTCTACGCGGGGGACGCCGACTTCGTCGCGCGCACCGTGCCGTTCATCCTCGACGGCGTCGCCCACGGCGAGCCGGTACTCGTCGTCGTCCCCGGGTCCAAGCTGGCGCTGCTCCGCGACGCGCTCGGGCGCGAAGCCGACGGGGTGACGTTCGGCGACATGGACGCCGTCGGCAGGAACCCGTCGCGCATCATCCCGGTCTGGCGCCGCTTCGAGGCCGACCGCCCGCCGGGCCGCCCCGCGCGCGGCATCGGCGAGCCTGTGCACCCGGCGCGGAGCGCCGACGAGCTCGTCGAGTGCCGCCGGCACGAGACGCTGCTCAACGTCGCCTTCGCCGGGACGTACGACTGGTCGCTGGTCTGCCCGTACGACGTCGCCGCGCTCCCGCCCGACGTCGTCGCCGAGGCGATGACGACGCATCCGTACGTGCGCGACGAGGGCACCAGCGCGGTGTACCAGATCGACCTCCCCGACGACCCGCTGCCGCCGCGGCCGGCGAACGCCGTCGAGCTGACCTTCGGCGGCCGTGACCCGCTCGACGTGGTGCACACGTTCGTCCGCGGCAACGCCGCCGCGGCGGGTCTCTCGCTGGCACGCATCGACGACCTCGCCATGGCCGTGCACGAGCTGGCCATCAACTCGCTGACGCATGCGGGCGGCCGCGGCGTGGTGGCGTTCTGGCACGACGAGGGCGACGTGTTCTGCGAGGTCCGCGACGCCGGCATCATCCGCGACCCGCTGGTGGGGCGTACGGACCCGGAGCTGGAGCAGGAGGGTGGCCGCGGCGTGTGGATCGTCAACCGGCTCTGCGACCTCGTGCAGGTCCGTTCGTCGGCGGCGGGCACGTCGATCCGCGTCCGGATGTCGCTCGCGCGGTGACCGCGCGCATCGGCGACTGGGTCGCCGCACTCGAGTCGCTCTACGACCCGTCGTGGGCCGAGGACTGGGACGCCGTCGGCCTGGTCACCGGCGACCCCGACGCCGAGGCGGCCGAGGCGCTGTTCGCCGTCGACCCGGTCGCGGCGACGGTCGACGAGGCCGTGCGCCGCGGCGCGACGCTGCTCGTCACGCACCACCCGCTGCTGCTGCGCGGCGTCCACGGCGTGCCCGTCACCGACTACAAGGGCGCCCTCGTCGACCGGCTCGTCCGCGAGGGGATCGCGCTGTACGTCGCACACACCAACGCCGACGTCGCCTCTCCGGGCGTCAGCGACGTGCTCGCGCGGACGCTCGGCGTCCGCGACCTCGCGCCGCTCGCGCCAGGCCCGCCGGACGACGCCGTGAAGATCGCCGTCTACGTCCCGCCCGACGCCACCGACAAGGTGGTCGACGCGCTCGCCGCCGCGGGCGCGGGGACCATCGGGGCGTACGAGCGCTGCGCCTGGTGGGCCGAGGGGACGGGGACGTACGAGGCCACCAAGGACGCCAACCCGGCGATCGGGGAGCCGGGGGAGCGCACGCACACGACCGAGCGCCGCGTCGAGATGCTGGTGCCGCAACGCGTTCTGCCCCAGGCGATCCGGGCGCTCCTGGGCGCGCATCCGTACGAGGAGCCGGCGTACGACGTCATCCCCGTCCTGCTCCCGCACGACCGCGGCGTCGGCCGCGTGGGGACGCTCGCCGAGGCGACGACGCTGGGGGAGTTCGCGGCGTCGGTGCGGGCGGCGCTGCCGTTCTGCGGCAACCCGATCCGCGTTGCGGGCGACGCGTCCATGCCGGTCCAGACGGTCGCGGTCTGCGGCGGCTCCGGCGACGACCTGATCGACACCGCGCGCAGGGCGGGCGCCGACGTCTACGTCACCGCCGACCTGCGCCACCATCCCGTCAGCGAGGCCCGCGAACGCGGTCTGGCGCTCATCGACGCGGGGCACTGGGCGACCGAGCAGCCCTGGCTGGCCGACGCGGCGGAACGCGTCGCGGATAAGGTCGGCGGCGTCCGTACGCACGTCTCGACGACCGTCACCGACCCCTGGAGCACGCTCGCGTGAAAGCCGCCCCGGAAGCCCAGCTGCGACTCCTGGAGCTGCAGGGGATCGACGCCGCGCTGGACCGCCTCGCGCACCGGCGCCGCACGCTCCCCGAGCTCGCCGAGATCGAGAAGGCCGAGACCCGCCTCGACGAGCTGCGCGACCTCGTCGTCGGCGCCGAGACCGAGCTGTCCGACGCCGACCGCGAGCAGCGCAAGGTCGAGAACGACGTCGACGTCGTCCGCACCCGCATGGCCCGCGACCAGCAGCGGCTCGACACCGGCGCGGTGTCGCACGCCAAGGAGCTGGAGAGCCTGCGGCACGAGCTCGACTCGCTCGCCAAGCGGCAGGGCGACCTCGAGGAGGTCGTCCTCGAGCACATGGAACGCCGCGAGGAGATCGAGGGTCGCCTGTCCGCGCTGACCGCCGAGCGCGACACGGTGACGGCGGCGATGGAGGAGGCGGCGGCGCGCCGCGACGAGGCGTTCGCGTCGATCGACTCCGAGGCGGCGATGCGCACGGAGGAACGTTCCTCGGTGGCGGCGGGGCTGCCGGAGGACCTGCTGGCGCTGTACGAGAAGATCCGCGCCGACGCGGGCACCGGCGCGGCCGCGCTGCACCGCGCGCAGTGCCAGGGGTGCCATCTCACGATGCCGCCGACGGAGATGTCGCGGTTCCGCACGGCGCCCGAGGACGAGGTGCTGCGCTGTGAGGAGTGCCGGCGCATCCTCGTCCGTACGGCCGACAGCGGCCTCTAGTGCCGCGGCGCGTCGTCGTCGAGGCCGACGGCGGGTCGCGGGGCAACCCGGGACCCGCCGGCTACGGCGCCGTCGTCAAGGACGCCGCGTCCGGCGAGGTCCTCGCCGAGGTCGCCGAGGGCATCGGCACCGCGAGCAACAACGTCGCCGAGTACCGCGGCCTCATCGCGGGCCTGCGGGCCGCGGCCGCGCTCGGTGACGTGGACCGCGTGGACGTACGGATGGACTCCAAGCTCGTCGTCGAGCAGATGGCCGGGCGCTGGCAGGTCAAGCACCCGGACATGCGCATCCTGCGGCGCGAGGCGGCGGCGGTCGTCGCGGAGCTGCCCGAGGTGACGTTCACGCATATCCGCCGCGAGCTGAACTCCCACGCCGACCGTCTCGCCAACGAGGCCATGGACGCCGCCGCGCGCGGCGAGCAGTGGGTCCGCGCGACGGGCGCGGTGGCCGAGGCGCCCGCGCATCGCGGGTGGCGGCCGCCGACGGGGACGCCGACGTCGCTGCTGCTCGTCCGGCACGGCCAGACCGACCTGTCGGTGGCCGGTCGCTTCAGTGGCATCGGCGACCCGCCGCTGACCGACGTGGGTGTCGCGCAGGCGAAGGCACTGGCCGAGCGGGCCGCGTCGCTCGGCGGGGTGACCGCCGTGTGGACGTCGCCGCTGAAGCGCGCGTACGACACCGCCGTCGCGATGGCAGACGCGCTCGGGCTGGAGGTCCGCGTCGAGGAACGCCTGCGGGAGTGCGACTTCGGGGCGTGGGAGGGGCTCACGTTCGCGGAGATCCAGGACCGCGACCCCGGCCTTCTCAGTGAGTGGATGGGCGACGCCGACGTGGCCGCGCCGGAGGGGGAGTCGTTCGCGGCGGTGACCCGGCGGGTGCGTCAGGCGCGCGACGCGGTCCTCGCCGCGCACCCCGGCGAACGCGTCGTCGTCGTCAGCCACGTCACGCCGATCAAGGTGCTGCTGCGGCTCGCGCTCGACGCGCCGCCGAGCGTCCTCTACCGGCTCTACCTCGACCTCGCGTCGATCTCGCAGGCCGACTGGTTCCCCGACGGCGGGGCGCAGGTACGCCGCGTCAACGACGTCGCGCACCTCGGCTGAAAGCCGCTGACGCCGCGCCCTCGCGCGACTAGCATCGAAGACCGGCGGGGACGGCTCCCCGTGGCGCTTCCTTCTCCACTCTCAGGGGACCGGGGCTCCTTCGGGAGCGCCCGGCACACTAGCGTCGCGACCTTCCGTCCCCGCCTTTCGCCTGCTCCCCGGACGGACGCCGATGGACACCCTCGCCACCCTGCTGCTGAGCCGTCGCCGCCGGCTGCACCTTCCGCCCGGCGATGCCACCGGGGACGACGGCTTCGTCGACTCCCTCGAGGTCGACCTCGCCGAGCGCGGCTGGGTCCTCGACGCCGCTGCACGCGAGGCGTTCGCGTCGCTGCGCGGCCCGCTGCGTACGGCGTGGGCCGACTGGCTGCTCGCCACCCTCGACGCGGAGACCGGCGCGGACCGGCCGCACGTGCCGCTGTTCCGGCGCTTCCCGGACACGACGCCGGAGAACACCGCCGCGCTGTACGTCGAGCGGGTCCTCGCGTTCCTCGCGCAGGAGCCGGGCCAGCCGTGCGTGCTCTGCGCCGCCGAGGACCGCGTCGCGCCGGTGTCGCCGTGCGGGCACCTCGTCTGCCGTACGTGCTTCGACGGGTCGGACTACTCGGCGTGCCCCATCTGCCACCGGCGCATCGACCCCGACGACCCGTTCCTCGCGGTCACGGCGCCGGGCTGGCGGCCGCCGCCCTCGGCGCCGCTGCGCTTCCGTCGCGTCGTCGGGCGCACCCACCGCGACGCCGACGCCGCCGAGCTGCGCGACGCGCTCGTCACGCGCGCGGCGCCGCTGAGCGAGGGCGACCGCGCCGACCTCGCGCTGCTCGTCGCCGCGACGACGGCCCCGGGCGACCTCGGCTGGCTGCCCGGCGACGTGCCCGTGCGGGAGACGCTGGCGTACGTCCTCTCCCTCGCGCTGCGCGGCGACCCCGCCGTCGCGCTCGACGCCGTCGCCGCGCGGTGGACCAACGCGACCGACGTCGCGCGGACGCTCTGGTCGCTCGCCGGCGGCGATCCGGGCCTCGTGCTGCCCGCGAAGCCGGTCGAGGGTCACGCCAGCGAGCGGTGGCGGCCGGCGATCGAGCCCGCTGTCTTCACACCCGTCGCGCGGGTCGGCCCGCTGTCGCGGCCGCTGCGGCGCGCGGCGCTGGCGGCGTACGAGACGTTCGACCTCCGCAACGCCGTCGAGGACGTGCTGCGCCACCCCGCTGTCTGGAAGCGGCTCGGGGAGCGGCTGCACCCGTTCGAGCGCGCGGACCGATACCCCGCGGCCGCGGTCTGCTTCGCGGTGCTGCGCGGCACGCCGTACGCCGCCGGGTCCGCCGTCGGCCGCGCGATCCTCGCCGCCGGCGAGAAGGGCACGGTGCGCGCCGTCGTCACCGGGGACGGCGTGGTGGCGAGGGCGCGGACGTTCGCGTCGCGCGTCGAGGCGTACCTCGCCGACGGCGACACCGGCTCCGCCACGCGGCTGCTCTCGACGCGCCCCGGTGAGCTACTTCGGCGGCTCGACCACCTCGCGCGCCTGACGCCGCCCGAGGGTCACGCCGCGCTCGCCGCGCTGGCGGGCAAGGCGGCGGAGGACGCGGCGGCAGCGGTCGCGCTGGCGGCGTACGCCGCGCTGTCCGCCCGCGACGAGCCGCCGCCCGCGGCGGCGATGCCCTCAGCGGTGGCCGAGGGGCAGGCCGCCGTCGAGGCGGCCGCTGAGAGCAGGCTCGACGGGCTGCGCGCGCGTCGCGACCCCGCGGAAGGGCCGGAGAAGGGACGCGACGCGGGCCGCGAGGCGGGAACACCGCGGCGGGTGTTCTTCCCGCGCGGCAGCGTCATGCGCTCCTGGTCCGCGCCGGACCGGCGGCCGCTGCTGCCGCCCGGCACGCCCGACGCGTTCCGCGCCGCGCTCGCGGACGCGCTCGTACGCCGTGCCGCCGGCCTGCCCCGCTTCGACGTCGCGGTGGTCGACGCGGCGCTCGCCGAGTACCCCGCGCCGAGCCGCAGCCGTACCGTCGCGCCCGCCAGCACGACGCTGCCGCGCGGCGCGCGCGTCGCGATCCCGCCGGGGGAGACGGTGCGGCTGTTCCTGCACTGGACCGACCCCGAGGGGACGCGCGTCGACCTCGACCTGTCTGTGCTGCTCCTCGATGACGCGTGGCGGTACGTCGCCCACTGCGACTACACCCAGCTGCGCTTTGGCCACTCCGCGGTGCACTCCGGCGACCTCACGTCGGCGCCCGCGCCGCTCGGCGCGACGGAGTTCCTCGACCTGAGGCTGCCTACGCTCGTCGCGGCCGGGGTGACGTACGCCGTGCCTGTCGTGTTCTCGTACAACGACGTGCCGTTCGGCGACCTCGACGACGCGTTCGCCGGGTTCTCGCTGCCGGTGGCGGGCGGGGCGCAGTTCGACCCCGCGCGGGTGGCGCTGCGCTTCGACCTGACGACCGAGGCCAAGGTGCTCGTGCCGATGGTCGTGCACCTCGTGGACCGCACGCTGCGCTGGACCGACCTCAACGTCACCGCGTTCGGCTACGGCCACGGCATCCGGCGCTACGCCGACACCCTGCGCCGGGTGGGGGAGGACATGGAGCTGGCGTTCGGGACGTCGCGGCGCGCGACGCTGCTCGACGTCGCGGCGGCGCACGCCGCGGGGCGCGCCGCGCGAGTCTGGGTGCGCTACGCCGACGGGTCCGCGCGCGAGGTCCCGGCGTCGTTCGCGTCGGTGGTGTCGGCGTCCGGCCTGGGGTCGGGTGACGAGGCGCTGCCGCCGCTCGACGGTGCCGTGCTGTTCGTGGCGGCCGACCGGCTGCCCGCCGATGTCGAGTCCGCCGGCGAGGGGTCGGTGCTCGTGACCGCGACGTCGGGCGACCCCGCCGCCAACGCCGACCCGTTCGACCTCGTCACCGCGCTCTGACGCGTGCGTTCCGCAGTCGTGCGGTGACGCATCGCCATTCTTTTTCGTTTCCCGGAATTCGCGGGCCGGCGCGATTAGCGTTCGTCGCCACAGCTGCCGGCTCGCGGGGGACGCGATGGTAGGGACAAGGCTCCGGATCGTCGTGCTGGTGTGCGCGCTGGCGGGCTCGTCGGTGGCGCTCGGCCTGGCGGGCAGCGCCGCGGCGCGCGGCAAGCCGCCCGGCAGGCCCCCCGGCACCCCGCCGGCATCGGCGCGGCCGCACCCCAGCCACCCCGCCCACCCTCCGCACCCGCATGCCTCGCCATCGACGGCGGGCCCCACCGGCACGCCGACACCGACTCCCACGATCACGCTGACCCCCGACCCTGTCGTCTGGGCCGGGGCCCGCACCTTGGAGATAAAGCGGGACGACAGGTGCGGCGTTCTCCTCACGCTCGGCTACAGCAACGGTGTCCACGTCCCCCTGTGCTGGGAGCCAGGCTGCTGGGCGACGATCCGCGAGTCGTCCGAGCCGACGTCCAACTGCGGTCCGGCGGCGTACCGCGGCGCGGTCGCGCCGACGGGCGACGCCGAGCTGCGGATCCGGTACGACGCCGGGGCCGCGTTCTGCGTAGACGGGATCACCTTCGGCGACCGAATGCTCGGGACCGGCGGCGAGCACGACTGCGCGAACTGGGGTTGTTGGCACTTCGTCGTGTGGGCGTTCACTCACGATCCGTTCGGCGTCCGGTTCGAGGACATTGGCCCGTGCGGCGTGGTGCTCACCAAGGGCCCGTACGCCAAGCCGCTGGTCGACAACCCGCTCGGCGGCGAGGTGCGGGACCCGCAGGTGCTGGGCGGGAAGACCGTCCGCCCGCCCGGACGGACGATCGTCCCGAAGGTCGGTGCGGTCATCGGGTCCCGTGGCATCCCAGGCCTCGGCGGCTGGCGGTACCGCGACCTGCTCGCCGACGACACCTCGCCCAGCGCGACCGGCCTCAGCTCGATCGACCTGGCGCCGCCGGCTCGTCACCACGACGCCGGCCGCGGCGGCCTGCTGCGGGTGCTGCTCGCGGCGGCCGTCGTGCTGGCGGCCGTCGCGGTCGCGCTGCGCGTCCGCGTGCCCCAGCCCCACGGTGCGCACGCGCTCTAGTAGCGCTGGCGAAACGGCCTCATGGTGGCCGAGCGTGTCCCGCCGCGCCGCAGGTGAGCGCCTTCGCGCGGATCGGGGTGCGATCTGCGCTTTTTCCCCGCACGGCCCGCAACCCGGTTGCGGAGCGACCCCGACGCCGTCACCGCACGTGATCATGCGCGGCGATTCGCCAAGCCCTACTAGAAGCGGAACGCCTCCTGCATGCTGCCTGCCCGGTTGCCGTTGACGTAGACCTCGATCGTGTACGTGCCGGGGTCCACCGGCAGCGCGTCGCGGATGGGGCACGGGCGCTTGGTCACGCGGTACGCGGCGGAGGCGACCAGCTCCGTGCGGGCGTACACGCGGATGCCGATCCGGTCCTCGGGCCGGACGCCGTCGCAGGTGAGCGCGTACGTCATGCGCAGGGAGTTCCTGTCGTACGCCGTCTCGACCGCGACCGTCGCATCGCCCGCGTCGCGGGGAGCCGGCGAGCCGAACGCCTCCAGTGTCGCCGCCGCCCGCCGGAACCGCGCGAAGAACTCGTCCCGCAGCGCGGGCTGCACACCCGCCGCCGTGAGGTCGAGCTCGTCGCGGCGCAGCGCCGAGAACAGCTCCTCCCGCAGCGAGGCCGACTCCTCGGCCACGCGCGCGATGAGCCGGTCGGCGGCCGTCAGCGCGGCGCGGCGTTCGCCGCGGGCGACGAGCACCTCGGCGACGGTGGCGGCGACGCGCAGGTCGCCGGGTAGCAGCTCCTGCGCGGCGGCGGCGTGCTCCGCGGCGGCGTCGGTCCTGCCGGAGAGCAGACCGGCGTACGCGAGGTTGTTGAGCACGGTGCCGGTCGGATGCTCCAGCTCGAGGACGCGCTCGTACGCCTCGGTGGCCCACCCCGCGGTGCGCGCGTCGACGTCCGCGAGGTAGCTGTCGCCGAGCGACTGCCACGCGGCGGCGTACTCGGAGTCGATCTCGACCGCCTTGACGAACGACTCCACGGCCGACGCCGGGTCGCCGAGCTGCTGGGCGACGGTGCCCTCGACGTACGCGGCCAGGGCCTCGGCGGGCAGGCCGTGCGGGTCGTCGGCGTTGACGTACACGAGCCGCGTCGCGCCGAACGCCACCACCAGACCCGCGATGACGAGGAACCGCGCGGGCCCCCTGGCGGCGGGCATGGACAGCGCGGTGCCGACGAGCAGGCCGGCGACGGCGGCGAGGCCGGCGATGCCGAGGTTGGCGTTCTCGCGCGCCGTCCACTCCTCGGCGAGGTGCGCGTGCGCCGCCGCCTCCTGCTGCGCCGCGACGACCGGGCCGTAGCCGCGGGCCAGGCTCTCGGGGGAGAGGGTGCCCTGGCTCGTCCGGTCCGCGACCGTCCGCCAGTGGCCCATCCTGCGCCGCAGCCCCGTCCGCTCCGCAGGGCCGGCGGCGGCCAGGCGGTCCTCGACGGCGCCGATGCGGACCAGCGCCTCGGTGGAGAGCGTGTTCGACTCGGTGAGCTCGGCGGCCTCCAGCGACAGGTGGTGCAGTTCGCGCTGCGCCGCGGCGGTCGACAGGGCGCGGCTGCGTTCCTCGACGGCGACCTCCCAGTTGGCGCGGGCGGCGAGGTATCCGGCTCCTGCCGCGAGCAGCGCGGCGACGGCGATGAGCACGGACGCGGCGCGGCGTACCGCCATCGGCGCCGCTGCCTCGCGGGCGCCCTCGAGGCCGTGCGCCGCGTCCTCGATCGCGTCCATCAGGCACCCGCCGTGGCGAGGACGGCGGCGGCGTACCCGAGGGTCAGGCAGCCGCCGGCGACGCCCGCCAGTGTGTACCTGCGGTCGGTGCTGAGCTGGCCGAGCGCGGTCGCCGCGAGGCCGAGGATCAGGACGAGGGCGGCGGCGCGCAGCGCCTGGCGGCGGTCCTTCTCCTCCGTGGCCAGCGCGAACAGCCGCGGGCTGTCGTCCCTGACCTCGCGCTCGCGCAGCAGCTCCGCGGCGCGGCTCGTCGTGTCGAACGTCGCGTCCGCGTACCGCTCCTCCGTGCCCCAGCGGACGAAGTCGGCGGGGAAGCCGCGCTCGAGCCGGTCGGCGAGCCGGCGCTGCGCGACCGCCTCGACCGCCGCGGCGGCGTCGCTGCTGCCCATGGCCTCGTTGGCGCTCTGCTCGATGCGCGCCACCGCGTACGCCGCGAACGTGCGCTGCTCCGTGCGCGCGTCGGTCTCGGCGCGTTCGGCCTCGCCCTGGAACTTCACCGCCTCGACGATGCCCTGCCTGTCGTACGCCGCCGCGTTGCCCCCGGCCAGGTCGGCTCGCCAGGCGAGGATGCCGCCCGCGAACGACAGGACCGCGCTGAGCACCGCGACCAGCGCGCTCTCGACCGGCCGGTGTGGCGTGCTTCCCCGTTGCGCGCTGCGACCGCGCCGACGACCCATGTCCCTCACCCCGTTGTGCCGGCTGCGACCCGGCGCGGCCATCGTTGCTCGCCCGCGCGGGGGTCGCAACCGGTTCGGCGATATCCGCCGGCTTGACGTGACGGCGTACAACATGTGACCATCAAGTCACATGAACGACGGCATCTGGCGGGCGCTCGCCGACCCGACGCGCAGGGCGTTGCTCGACCTGCTGCGCGACGGGCCGGCGACGACGGGGACGTTGGCGGCGGCGTTTCCCGACGTCACGAGGTTCGCCGTCATGAAGCATCTCGGCGTCCTCACGGGCGCCGGGCTCGTAGTCGTCCGCCGGCGCGGCCGCGAGCGCTGGAACCACCTCAATGCGGTGCCGCTGCGGCAGGCGTACGAGCGCTGGATGGCGCCGTACGCCGAGAAGGCGGCGGTCACGTCGTTGCGGCTCAAGGACTTCGTCGAAGGGGGCACCATGAACGGCACGCTCGACGTCGCGAACGACGTCACGATCGAGGCCCCGCGCGAGCGGGTGTGGGACGCGGTGACGCGGATGGGGGACTGGTGGCCGCACCGTTTCCGCGACGGGTCCACCGTCGTGCTCGAGCCGGTCGTGGGGGGCCGGTTCTACGAGGAGTGGGGTGAGGGAACGGGGGCGCTGTACGGCACCGTCGTGCGTCTCGAGGCGCCTGTGCACCTCTCGGTCAGCGGGCCCATGGGGATGCGTGGCGCGGTCGTGGGGATATGGTCGTTCGACCTCGCCGAGGCCGACGGGCGGACGGTGCTGTCGTACACGCACCGGGCGTTCGGGGACGTCAGCGAGGAGACGGCGCAGGGGTACACGTCCGGCTGGGGCGAGGTGCTCGAGGCGCTCCGGGCGGCCGTGGGGGTGTAGATGGCGACGAGCCTCGCGACGTACGTCGACGCGCTGGCGGAGACGTGGTCCTCGCTGGCTTCGGTGTGCAGTGGGCTCTCGCCGGCGGAGTGGGAGACGCCGACCGAGCTGCCAGGGTGGTCCGTCAAGGACAACGTGTCGCACGTCGTGGGGGTCGAGCTGTTCCTCCTCGGCGAGCCGTACCCCCCGCACGTCGTCCCCGACCTGCCGCACATCCGTAACGACGCCGGGCGCTGGGTCGAGGTGCCCGTGGACCTGCGCCGGCCGGTGCCGGGGGCGTCGGTGCTGGCGGAGCTTTCCGACGTGACGGCGCGGCGGCTCGCGGAGCTCCGGGCGCTCGACGAGCCGGCGCTGGAGGAGACCGTCCGCGGCGTCATGGACTTCCCGATGAAGCTCAAGCACCTGCTGGGGATGCGGGTGTTCGACTCGTGGGCGCACGAGCAGGACGTACGGCGGGCTCTCGGCAGGCCCGGCGGGCTGACGTCGGCGGCGGCGATCCTGTCGCGGCGGCGGCTGCTGCTGGCGATGTCGGGCCTCGTCCCGTCGGCTGCCGGCCGGGTCGTGGTTCTCGAGACGACGGGCGCGCTGCCGTCGGTGGCGACGTTGACGCTGGGGGCGTCGTACGTGGACGGCGCCGCCGACGCACCGGACGTACGGCTCGTCATGGACTTCGAGACGTTCGTGCGGCTGGGGACGGGGCGGGTGGCGTACGCGCCGGGACTCGTCTCGATCGCGGGTGACGAGGGGCTGGCGGAGGCGTTCCTGGGCGCGATGGCGATCACGCCGTAGACTGGATCTTGAACGAGTCGGCCGGACGGTCGCGTCGTCGCGCGAGCGGCGCCGAGGAAAGTCCGGGCTCCACAGGGCAGGGTGGTCGGTAACACCGACCCGGGGTGACCCGCGGGACAGTGCCACAGAGAACAAACCGCCTCCGCGCTTCGGCGCGGCGGTAAGGGTGAAACGGTGGTGTAAGAGACCACCAGCGCCCCGGGTGACCGGGGCGGCTCGGCAAACCCCACCTGGAGCAAGGTCGAAAGGGCTCTGCTGGTTTCGTGCCGGCGGGGCCTGCGCAGGCGTTCGAGGGTGGCCCGCCCGAGCCTGCGGGTGGACCGCTAGAGGTCGCCGGCAACGGCGACCCGAGATGGATGACCGTCACGTCGGCTCGCCGGCGTAACAGGACCCGGCTTACAGGCCGGCTCGTTCGCCCCACCTCTCCGGACCGTGCTCGGAGAGGCCGTTTCCGCAGGTCAGAGGCCCTTTCGCGGGTCCGACGTCATGCCGGCCCGTTGCCTCCTGTAGGGCTGAGTATCACAGATTCTGTGACATCGGTGTGACATCGACGTTCGCCGATCACTTACAGGCCGGGCCGGCAACCGATCACACTCAGTGACGGTGACGCTCTGTAGTCGAGCGCCGCGTCGCCCCTGCGCGGTCGTCGGCGAGGCGTTGAGCGACCGACGCATCGGCCGATGCGAAGCGGGCTAACCTACGTGCAGGAGGAGCGATGTCGTACGAGCGGATCAGCATCGACCACGCGAAGATGGGCGGGCTGCCCTGCATTCGCGATCTGCGGATTCCGGTGAGCACGGTGATCGGGCAGCTTGCCGCGGGGCGCACGCACGCTGACATCCTGGCCGACTTCCCCGATCTCGAAGAGGCCGACATCGTGGCGGCGCTGGAGTACGCGGCTGCGGCGGTGCAGGAGCGTGAGCTGCCGCTGGCGGCGCACGGGTGAGGTTGCTTCTCGACGCGAACCTGTCGCACCGAATCGCTGACCTTTTGCGCGCGCGTGGGTTCGACGTGAGTCACGTGCGCGACCACGGGTTGCAGCACGCGGACGACGAGGCGATCTTCGACTTCGCCGCCGCGGAAGGCTGTGTGCTGGTGTCGGAGGACACCGACTTCGGGGAGATCCTGGCTACCCGGGGCGCGAAGGTTCCCTCGCTGGTCCTGCTGCGCTCCGCCGAGCCCATCAGCCCCGACGACTGCGTGGACCTGCTCGCCGACAACCTTCCGTTGGTCGCGACCGCTCTCGCCTCCGGATCGCTGGTCGTCATCGCTCGGGGCCGGATGCGGATCCGCGTGTTGCCCTTCGGGCGAGCCGAGTAGACGGCGCCCCTCCATCGTGGACGGACGTGTGATCGTTCTGGCCGTCCTGTCGGCGATGGTTGCCGTCGTCGTGCTGTTACTGGCACGCCGTGCCCGCCGTGCGCCCGTACCCGAGCCCGGTGAGACTGCCGCTCTCGACGAGCCCTCGGTCGATCTCGACACGGTGATGGCGGATGTCGGCGCCACGTTGTACATCCCGATCGAAGCTGGACGGACGTACCTGGCGGTCGCCCACCCCGATGCGCCGGTCGAGGGGCGTACGTCGCCCGTCCCCTCCCAACTTGTAGCGGCTGCCGTGGCCGGGCAGGCCGGACTGGAGGCTCTGGTCAGCGCCGGGAGACTGACCGGGCGCCTGGTCCTCGTAGACCCCGCCACGGCGAAGGCGATCAAGGCCGGCGTGATGGTCAAGGACAGAGCGGGCGACATGCTCGCAGTGATCAGGGGGAGCGGCGGTACGTTTTCCCAACCCGCCAGGATCACACCGCTTTCGGGGGGATTGGTGAGGAGCGCTGTCGCTGGTCCCGCCATGTTGAGTGCGATCGCGCTGCAGGCGCAGCTCGCTCGGGTCGAGAAGTCGATCGGCGAGGTACGGGACGCCGTCGATGCGGTCAAGGGATACCTGGAGGCGGCTGAACGGGCTTCCGTCGAAGGCCGTCGGGACACCCTGGCAACGGTCTACCGGACAGCGCAGGAGACGGGCCGGATGACTCAGTCCCTGTGGGACCAGATCCAGGATCTCGAGGCCTTCCTTCGTCGCGACGTCAAGCTCGCTGACCGTGCTCTCGCGCAGGCGGTCAGCGAGCTGGAGCAAGCCGCACCCGGCCTTGTCGGTTCCCGTCTCAAGTGGCTAGACGATGCGTGCAGCCCCGTGGCCGCTGCGGTTGCCGGCGTGGCCGACGCCCGCCGGAGCCTGGTCCAGTTCGCCATGTTGCGACTGTGGTGGCTCGCGGTGGACGACGACCCGACGCTGCCCAGCAGGCAGTCGCAGCTCCGTGAGCTCCTCGCCGAGCTTCCCGACCACGCCGTCGAGCAGGCCCGCGCCGAGAAGGCGCTCGCGGCGGTGGGAGCGCTCACGACGCATCACCGGATCCTTGCGCCCCGCAAGCACAAGCAGGTCGCCTCCGGAGTCCAGCGCGCGCAACTCGTGATGCAAGGGCTCCCGTGGAAGATCGTGGATGTTCGACGTACGGCGGAACTGGAGCCTTAGCGGCGCCGCTGGCGCACAACGGTCGCGCTGGGCATGTCGGACGAGGGGATCGACGCCGCAGCCCAGGCGAACGAGGTCATCGGGGACTGCGCCACCAGGTGTTTCGCGTACGTGGTCGCGGAGCGACCGGACCGCTACATCGAGGTCGTCACGGCGCTCGTCCCGGCGAAGGAGCGGCCCGGCTGCATCTCCGCCCGGCGGACGTCGCCGGCCAGGGGGCACCAGGTCACGCTTGAGCTCCGGGGTATTTCTTCGGCATGGCGACATCCTTCCGGCGAGGCGAACCTCACATGGGTTGTCAACCGGACGTGCAGCAGACCCACCGCGAGGCCCTCCCGCATGCGAGGTCCGTCATATGGCGCATTGGTGCGCCGCTCAAATATCGTCATGTCTCAGATAGTGAGCCGCCCGTCCCGCCAGCTCGCGAAGCCGCATGTCCACCGCCTCACTAGCGAGGTAATCGATGAGGCGGCGTCCGTGAGCGGCGCGACTCCTCGAGAAGGCGACACTGCCCGACGAGCCGTACGTTGGGTCGCTGAACTTGTCTACCAGGAACAAGGCGCGCAGCATCGAGAAGGCCTGGTACCCGCTCCAAGCCACGTCGAGGTCGACGGCTGCCATGTCGTCGACGAGCCCCTGGGGAGCCTGGGCCCGCACGGCGTCAAGATGCGCGCGGAGGAAGTTCCGCCGCGTCGCCATGCCAGCCTCTGAGACTTCGAGCGCCGGCGTGTCCTCGAACAGCTGCGCCACCTCTGCCGTTAGAGGTAACCAGCCGGTGGCTTGTAGGTCGAGGGCGACTATGAACCCCCGGTCCGTAACGATCCAGTTGTCGGCGTGGGCATCGCGCTTCCCAACCAAAGGAAGTTCTGCGGGTACAGCGTCGAGCCAGGACGCCAGCCACTCCTCGGGCTCTTTGAACCCGAGGCGTCTGCAGCGAGCGGACATGTCGCGTTTGGTCGTGGTGCGCCACTTGCTGCGCGCCTTTGTCGGCGCCTTACCTCTCATGGCGAGGATTAGGGCCAAGTATTCGACTACCCGATTCAGGTGGTTTTTTGCCTTGGCACCTGAACGGTCGAACTCGGTCCCTGCCTCCGCCAGCACCGAGCGAAATATTCTGCCGCCCGCGTGTCGCGTGACTAGGAGGCTGCTTCTTTGATCACGGGGGTTAGCGATTACCGCCAGCGGCTCGGATAAGGCCATCCAGTCTGGCGCCTCGTGCTGCCGCAACCAGTCTTGCAGGCGGAGCAGGCTCTGGCGTTCCTTCTCGGCTGTCCCCGAATCAAGCGGCTTTAGGACGAGGGTGGCGCTGAGCAGTCCGTGCGGGTCGGCGACGATGAAGGTGCGACTTATGCCGCCCAGGATCTGGCGCCCGAACTCCTCTGATTCGGCGGCTAGAGTGCAGGCGCGCTCTAGTAGTGATTGCGCCCGCCCGTCGCGCACGGCTTCCCAGAGCGCCGCCGGCCTCAGGGCCGGCGCAGGGGGATTTACAGGAACTTGGGCGCGCAGTCTGTCGTCGGCCTCTGCCAATTGGGCGAGCTGGATTAAGGGCCATGGCCACGCCGGGTCGACAGCAGCGGCGCCGACAGCCTGGTCGACTGCGTTGATGTAGTCCGAAGGAGCGCCGGTCAGCATCCATAAGCGAGTGGCGGCGGCCGCGCTGACGCTAAGGTTCTCGCGGTTTGCGTCCTGTCTGGTACGCGCCTCTGACTTGAGAGCGAGAACCTGCCTGAGGTCCGCCTCCAGTTCCGATCTCGACGATCGCCAGGGTCGCGCGCGCTTGTAAAGCGCGTCGGCCAGGAGCCCAAGCAGTTCGGGGGAGTCGTTGCCCCATGAGCGCGATGCCTCCAACCACGTCGCCGCGATGGATGCCCGTTGCGCGTCCCGCCGCAGCGCGGCCAGCCGTAGGTGTGCCTCGCCGAGCAGGCTAGCGAGCCGCCCCGGGTCCGGGCTTCCCGCCGGATGTCCCGAGAAACCCTCCGGTGGTTCTCCGGGCTCACCGAGATCCACGTCGCCCGCCAATTCAGCAGGGACGGCCGACACGCTCGCGTTGGACCCCACACCGATGTGCGGCCCCTCAGCCCCGCCCCGCCACCGCCGCGGTCGCGCCTCCTTCACCGGGCTGCCGTCGGCCTCGGCGAGGCCAGCGAGGCCCACGGCGCTTTCGACGGCGGCGATAGCCTCCCCGTAAAGAAGCGCGACTCGCTCAGGGTCGTCCTGCACGCACCTAGCCAGCCGCATGGATGCGCGCCCGACCTGTATAAGCACCACCGGATGGCTGTGTCCCGCGACCGCCAGGTGGGCGGACTTTGCCAGCGCGTACACCCTCTCAACAACAGCGCTGTCGCACGTCGACACAGGTCCGTTGGTGTCGGCCAGGGCTAGCAGAGCGGCACCGTGGCTGGCAGCGAACTGGCGGTGCTCAGGTGTCCCGCGCTCTGCCAACGTCGCCAGGTGGTCGACCGCGGCTCGGATCACACCGCGCTCGGGCTGTTCCGGTTCGCCGGAGGAAGGTAGAGCCAGCGGCCCATACGGGGGCCAAGGCTGCGGAGGTAGAAGGGCCCTGCCGGCATACGCGACCGCCGCAGCGCCGAGCTTTTCCCGCGCGCCCGCCGGCAGGGAAAGGGCATCCCTCAGCGCGTGCAGCACGGCGTATCGTTCACCATGGGCGGTCGCGAGTTGCAGCCTCGCCTGGGCAGCGACCCGGCGCAGATCGACTATGACTGGGTCGTCTGACTCGCGCCGATCCGACCAGATCTCTACGCCTTCGCGTGCAAGGCGACCAGCCTCGTCGTGGTCCCCCCCGGGCCGCAGGCCCAGCCTCGCCAGCTGCAGCCGGATGGTCGCGGCGTACGGGGCGACGAATTTCGCGTCGTGACTTTCACCGAGCCGCAAGTCTTGGAGCGCACGGCGCAGCAGGGCCTCGGCGTCAATGCCCATCAACCGACGTGCGTGGGCGCGGCGTCCTAGTGCGGTACCCCGTGCAATACGGGTCACAGTCGAATCCCCGCGACCGGCGCGACCTTTGCGTAGCGCCTGGTCGAACACGGCTACCGCACCCGCAAGGGCCGAGTCCGCTGCCCGAAGCCGGGCGGAAACTGAGGTGGTCGGCTCCTCGTCGCCCGGATCTTCGTCGTCGTCAAACCCAGCGCGCTGCGCTGCGCTGGGTTTGAGGGCCAGCATGCCTCGGAGGAACAGGTGTTGCCCGAGGGCCTCTAGCAACTCGGCGGAGTCGCCACCGGGCATACGGGACACCTCACGAAGCAGGTCAAAGGCGCGGTGCAGAAGAGCAACGTCGCGATTCAGTTCCCAAAGCCGGTGAAGCGCCTCCACCAAGAGGGCGTAGTGCTGCGGGCTCCGGTCACCTGCCTCGTGCGCGACTTCGAGGTCGATGCGCGCCTGTCGTAGAAGCTGGAGGGGATCCTCGGCCCTTCGGGCTAGGAACAGCCCGGCGGAGCCGCGCTTCCCGCGCCAGTCCTTGCGTCGCCTTTGATCGAAGCTGTAGTCGGCGGCCTCGACCACCTTCCAAGAGTCGAACGCAAGGCCGAGAGCGACCTTCGCCCTCGCATCCTCTATCTCGTTCCGCCTCCTGCTCAGGAGCAGTGCTAGGCGGTAAAGCTGGCCTCCGAGCCGGAGATTCACCTCCCGCCACGTACCCCAGGTGTTCAGCCCTGCCTCGGCTAGCGCCTTCTGCACTCGTTCCGGGTCGAGTCGGAACGCGTACTGGACCTTGAGCGCGACCAAGAGCCACCCCGGCTCGTCACTGCGCTTGCCAGCGTCGAGCGCGGCCTTCCAGGCACTCCCGATGCTCAAGACGGGATGGTCCCCACAGAGTTCGAGCCAAAGCACGTCGGAGCCGAGGATGCTCTGGGCTTGCGCCACGACCGTTGGTTCGCCGAGACCTAGGGCCTCGATCGTTTGCTCAAGCGGGTGTGTGAGCACTTCCGTCGGTCGAGGCAGCGCGCCGGCGAGGGCAGCCCGTGGGGATGCTGCACCGCCGCGAGTTCGAGCCCCGTTCCCAGCACCGGGATCTAACGGCCGTCGCGTAGGCATCTGCGACGGCGATGGTCTTTGCATCGTGGACCCCCTGGCGTTTAACGTACGACACCCGTCGGCCTGATGCGGCCGCAACTGCGGTTTCGCGAAGGATGGTCCGACGGCAGCTCGCGCCTGCGGCGCTCGTGGACATCCGCAGCTCTCCGGCGTAGGGCTCCCCGTCAGACACGTAAGCCGGCAGACGTCCTGTAGAGGCTGTCCGCCATCGACGATCCTTCGCGCCGAAGCACGCTCGGCGTGTCGGACTGTTCCTGCGGCGGCTCGCCAGGTTATAGCGCCACTGCGCCGCCGTAGAGGTTGTCGAGGACCGCGGCTGTCTCGTGAAGCTGTTCGGGAACAGGTGGCCGTAGGTGTCTCCTGCGATTGTCTGCGTCGGTGAGCAGCAGCAAACCGCTGGGACGGTCGCCGGCGGCGAGGTCAACGGCCCGGCTGACCGCTGGCGGGAGCGGGAGCGGGCCACGACCTTGCCGCCCTTGCCGCGGGGGCAGGTCGGTGGGGCGAGATGCGGGATGAGGGGGCGCTCCTGTGACCGTCCCCATCCCGGGCGTCTGGGGATGCCATCTCGGCCATCTCGAGGATTGCGTAGATTCAGACGGTGGGCTTGTCAGATAAGGCGCTCGACGAAGCGTCGGCGCTCGTCCGCGGAGCTGCGCGGCTGGTCACGACTCGGCGAGCCTCAAGGCTCCGGTTCGGCTCTCGTGTGTGCATTCGGGTCGACGATGGTTCCCTGCTGCGTACGGACGACGCCGGGTCGCTGATCGGAGGCACCCGCCAGTTCACGGAAGAAAGCTCCTTCGTGCTCGTGGCGCCGGGTGAGGACTTCCGGACGATCTTGGGTCGGCGGCTTAGATTCGGCGACTACGTTGGATTCCGCGACGAGCGGCGGCAACTCTTCCTCGGAGTGGACTTCGACAACGACGCGGTCTGGACTTGCCACGGTCCTCAGCTTCGAGAGTGGGAGACCCTGCGAATCGAGCGAGGCAACGGTCCCCCTGCATCTCGAAGGGAGCGTTCGCACTTCGTCAACTTCGGCGACTATGTAACGTTGAGTGTGCATGCCAGGTGGCGGGGCGATAGTTGGCGGTACCTTCAGTATCGGCGTGATACATCGCGAGTCCATGGGTACGCGCCGTCGGTCGGTACGTGGGAGACCTTCGTGCTGCGTCCAGTCCCGGACTGAGTGAAGGGTCGAATCCCGGATCCGTCGCGCAGGCGACCTCAAAGTGCCGATCAGGGACGGCCAGAACGCCGGCCAGTCGACGTCCGCTCATCTGCATGAGCGGCGAGAGCTCACCCGGGCGGCGACTCCTGGGACCGCCTGGGTGAGCCTGGTGCGGGGTCACGCTGTCTCGCCCCGTAGTTTCGCCACTAGGGCCGCAGTGGGTACGAGGATGCGGCGTCCGATCCGGATGGTCGGGATGTCTCCGCGTCGCGCGGCCTCGAAGGCGAGCCCGCGACTGATCCGCAGGAGACGCGCCGCCTCGTCGACCGTGAGGACATCGGGCAGGTCGGTACTCATGGCGTCTCCTCGATGTCGTCGAACCATTCGGGCCAGAGCTGGCAGGGGTGGTAGCCGAGGGCTACGGCGATGTGGTCGGCGGCGTCCCACCGGATCCGGTCTCGGGTGAACAGCCGCTGGATCGTCGACCGGTCGACGTCGAGGTTCTCGGCGAGCGCGCACACGGTGAGGTCCCGGTCGGTAGCGAGCCGGCGCAGTGCGCGCCGCGCCGGCTCGGCCGGGAAGTAGCTCCTCATGACAGGAGCGCGGTGTAGGCGTGGGTGTGCGGGTGCCCCCAGTGGTCGGACGGGACGAAGATCTCGTCGACCTTGACGCCGCGGAAGCCTGGCCACGTCTCGACGTGGACCATGACGCGGGCGTCGCCGCAGCGGATGACGACGGCGTCGCGGCCGGCCATGACGCCGGAGGTGCAGCGCGGCAGGGTGCGGTGCCCGCCGGCGGCGTGGGTGAGGACGTCGCGGCCGACGGCGGCGGCGTTGTCCTTGATCCGGAGGTAGCCGCGCTCGACAGCGGCCATCTCGCGAACGGCGGAGGCCCACTGCCGGGCGCGTAGCGCGTTGAGGTACCGGATCGTGAACTGGACCGGCGTGCCCTTCGGGTCGCCGGTGTCACGGAACCGGCGCAGGAAGTCGTCCATGCCGTCGTCGGTCGCGACGGGCGTCGGCCGCGGCTCCGGCGTCGCGGTGACGCTCGGCGTCGCCGAGACGATCGCCACCGTTGCCGGGGCGGGCGCGATCGTGATGACCGTCGTCGGCGTTCGACCCGACGTGCAGGCCGTGCCCACGAGTCCGGCGGCGAGGGCCGCCGTGGCGGCGGTGCGGGTGGTGGTGTTCATGTGGTGCTCCTCTCGGGAGCCGCCCCGGATGGGCGGCGAGAGGAGCACGGTGCGTTTCGGACTTCACGAGAACTTCACGGCGGAGTTACCGCGGCCGTGAGGTCGTCGTGAAGTTCTGGTAACCCGTCGTGAGGTTTTCGTGAAGTTCGGCTCTGAGGGGCCGGAGTTGCAACACCTGGGGCGCACCGTGCTCGGCACGCCGGCCCGGTCCTGGGGCCGCCGACCGACCCGGAGGCAGCCATCATCACCAACGCCCTTGTGGCCTTCCTCCCGGCGGCGTCCCCGGCGACCGGGCCTGGCTCGCAGCTGCCAATCCCGAACCCGTTCGGCTTCGTCGGCGACGGCATCGGCTCGCTGATCCGCGGCCTGCTCCGCGACCTGGTCGACGACTTCCTCAAGAACCTCGCCGAGCCCGTCCTGCGCTACGTGCTACACACCCCGGACCTGCTCGCCGAACCGACGCTCCGTCGGCTCTGGGCGACGTCCTTCGCCGCGCTGTTCGTCCTCGCCGGGCTGCTCGTGGGGATCGCCGGCACCGCGATGATCACCGGATCCTCGACGCGGATGGGTGTCGCCGCCCGCGAGGCAGTCGGTGTCCGACTGGCCAGCGCGATGCTGACCGCCGCGGTCTCGTTGCCGGTCGTCGCGCTTGAGGTGCAGCTCGCCAACAAGCTCGTCGACGCGCTGACCAGCGCGGGTCTCAACGGCGTCGCCGACCCGATCTCCTCGGTGTTCATCCGGAACCTGCAAGGGGACCTCGGCAGCTCGCTCGCGCTGCTCGTGACGACGCTCGTGGCGGTCGTCTTCCTCGTCGTCCTCACCGTTCTCGGGCTGGCGCGGTGGGCCACCTTGTGGCTGCTCATCGTCCTCGCCCCCTTCGCCGCCGGGTTGAGCCTGCTCCCCTCGGGTGGCGCGGCGATGCGCGCGTGGTGGCGGCTGCAGGTCACCGCGGTGTTCCTACCGATCGCGCACGCCGTCCTCATCGCGACGTGGCTGGCGATGTTCTCCTCGGACAAGACCGGGTTCGTCGGCGCGCTCGCCGGCGTCGCCACGTTGGCGCTGATGGCGAAGCTGCCCGGCTGGGCCGCCGGAGCGGCGATGGGCCTCGACGGCGGCAACGTGATCAACAACGTCCGGCGCACCCACGGCTACGCGCGAATGGCGATCCGAACGGCTGCGGCGGCCAAGACCGGGGGTGCGAGCGAGGCGGCGCGGGCGGCTGTCGGGGTGGTCCCTCGGTTGGGCCACCGAGGGACCACCCGAGGAACCACCCCTGGCGGTTCCGTACGCGGGGCTGCTCCACCTGGCTGACCTGCGGTTTCTCCTCGGCGTAGCCGGTCGTGGCACTTGGTCGGGGCTGCTCCGCGTAGCCGCTCCGCACCCCCGACCAAGTGCCACTCCCTCGACACGCACTTCGGAGAGGGAGGCAGGTCAGCCAGGTGGAGCAGCAGACAGCAACAACAGCAGGAAGAGAGGTAGAGAAGTGAGAGAGAACAAGATCAAGAAGAACAAGGACAAGGACAAGAGCGGGGGGCGGGTCAAGCGGTGGCGGCGCGGGTTCGTCGCGGCGCAGGTGGTCGTGATGGTGGGGGCGTCGAACGCGTGGGCGGCGCCGGGTGACGACGGGATGGCTCAGGTCAAGTCGTTCGCGAACAACCTCGCCAACTACGTCACCGCCATCGCCGCCAGCGTCGCGGTGCTGTTCATCGCGATCAACGGCGTCAAGTACACGACCGCCGGTGGCAGCCCCAGCCGCCAGCTCGAAGCGAAGAACGGCCTCGTCGCCGCCGGCGCCGGCCTCGCCATCGCCCTGTCCGCCCGCGTCATCGTCGGGCTCGTCGTATCGGCCCTCCAGTGACCGGCCAGCGCGTCACCGTGCCGGTTCCCGCGGAGACGGGTGTCGAGGACCGGCTCGCCGGTGCGTTGACGTTCCGCCACGCCGCCTACCTCGCCGTCGCCGCCGCGGGAGTCGCGGTGATGCTGCTCGGCGAGCGTTCGGTCGCGCGGCTGCTCGTTGGCGCGCTCGTCGCGATCGTCGGTGTCGCGGGTGCGGCCGTCCGTCCGTACGGGGAGCCGCTCGACCGGCTCGTGCCCGCGGCGCTGCTGTATCTGCGGCGTCGCGGAGGCAAGCGGAATACGGCGGCATCGAGCGAGGCCGAGGTCGCCGCGCCGTCCGTGGAGCCCGAGATCGCAGTCGAGCTGCCGGTGCCGGAGAGCGATCCCGACGACGTCGCGACACCGCGGCGACGTGTCTCGCTCCGCCCGCTCGTACCGGTTCTCGCTGCCGTCGTGGTTGTGGCGGTGGTCGTTGCGCGGTGGCCGCACCCAGCGCCGCCACCGCCCACGCGGGTGGTCGTCGTGCCGGTGCCCGTCCAGGTGGTCGACCCGTGGGAGGAGGCGATCGACGATGCGGTGGACGCGTGGCTCGACGACGTCGCCAGTTCCTGATGTGCAGGTGCTGCTCGACGCGCCGGACCTGTCGTTGCTGGACGACGAGGGGCAGCTCGACGTGCTCGCGCGAGTGGTCGCGCTGCTCGACGCCGGCCGGACGGTGCAGGTCCGGCACGAACGTCGCGAGGTCGGTGGCGACGTCACCGGCCGGTCGGCGGAGGCCGTGCTCACGAGGCAGCTCGTGGCCGAGGCCACCGTGTGGCCTACGCAGATCGTTGGCGGCGACGTGGGCGACGGCGTCGTCCCTGATGTTGACGCGGCATCGGCTGTCGGCGTCGTTCGTGAGCACCCGACGTGCGTCGAGCTCGACGACGGTGGGTGGGCGCGAACGTTCGTGCTATCGCGGTGGCCAGCGCAGGTGCCCGTCGGGTGGACGGGCGCGCTGCGCGGCGTCGCCGATGTGATCGTGCTGCACCTGCGTCCGGTGCCGGTCGCGGTGGCGGCCGCGCACTTCCGCCGCCGGGTCGCGACGCTGATCTCGACCGCGGCGGTGGACGAGCAGGCCGGCCGGGTGGCCGACCCGGAGACGGCGCAGGCGATCGACGCGGCCGAGGCGCTGTGGGAGTCGGTGCAGGCCGGGGCGACGACGGCATGGTGGGCGCAGCTGCTCCTCACCGTCGTTGCCGACGACCGCGCGGCGCTGGACGAACGAGCGTCACGGCTCGCGGAAGCGCTTGCTCCGTGGCGGGCAACGGCGCGGGTGGTGGCGTTCCGGCAGCGCGCCGCGTATGACGCGACGACGGTCGGCGGTGCGCCGCTTGGTAGCCCGTGGCGGATGCTCGACGCGACCGCGGCGGCCGCGACGATCCCGGCTCCGCTCGGCCCGACCACGCCGTCGACCGGTGTGCTCGCGGGTGCGGACGAGGCGAGCGGCGCGCCGCTGCGCGTGGATCGGTTCGCGTTGCACAACCCGGCCCGGCTCGTCGTCGGAACCAGCGGTGCGGGGAAGTCCTACGCCACGAAGCTGGAGGTCTGCCGCTGGCGTGTCCGCGGCGCCGAGGCCGTCGTCGTGGACCCGGAGGGGGAGTTCACGCGGCTCGGTGACGTGCTTCAAGGCCTGGTGCTCGCGGTCGGGGAGGAGCCGGCGGGGCTCGATCCGGTCGGTCTCGCCACCCGTCCGGGACTCGCCGCCGCGGAGGGTCTCGCGGTGCTGGCGAGCGTCGCCGCTGCGCTGCTCGGCGGCGCGTTGTCGGCGGTGGACCTCGCGCTGATCGACCGGGCGCTAATGGTGCTACGCGCCGATATCGGGCACCGCGCGACGATGGGCGACCTGCTCGGGGTGCTGGCGGACATCGAGGCGCATCCGCCGTTCACGGGTGCGGACCTCGCGGCCCGCTTGTCGCCAGCGGCGTCAGGGAG
>Ga0190268_10000045_pt1 | contig 38491 bp, 44 predicted proteins | sample Popmic249T_FD_133750 | JGI IMG/M metagenome (GOLD analysis project Ga0190268, IMG submission 133750) | Populus adjacent soil microbial communities from riparian zone of Blue River, Arizona, USA - 249 T | ecosystem: Environmental > Terrestrial > Soil > Riparian zone | place: USA: Arizona... | reverse complement strand
CTTCGCTCTGATCGGGGTGCGATCTGCGCTTTTTCCCCGCACGGCCCGCAACCCGGTTGCGGAGCCGACCCGAGCACCGTCACCGCACGTGATCATGCGCGGCGTTTCGCCAAGCCCTCCTAGCAGATGGGGAGCGTGTCGCCGAGGTAGCGCTCGACCTCCGCGAGCGGCACCCGCTCCTGCGTCATCGAGTCGCGCTCGCGGATCGTCACGGCGTTGTCGTCGAGCGACTCGAAGTCGACGGTCACGCAGTACGGCGTGCCGATCTCGTCCTGCCGCCGGTACCGCCGGCCGATCGCGCCCGCGTCGTCGAACTCGACGTTCCACCGCTCGCGCAGCGTCTGCGCCAGCTCGCGCGCCATCGGCGAGAGGCGCTCGTTGCGCGACAGCGGCAGCACCGCGACCTTGACCGGCGCGAGGCGCTTGTCGATGCGCAGCACCGTGCGCTTCTCCACGCCGCCCTTGCCGGTGGGCGCCTCGTCCTCGGTGAGGCCGTCGAGGAGCACGACGAGCGCCGTACGGTCCACGCCCAGCGCCGGCTCGACGACGTGCGGGACGTACCGCTCGCCCGACTCCTGGTCGAAGTACGACAGGTCGACGCCGGACGCCTTGGAGTGCGAGCCGAGGTCGAAGTCGCCGCGGTACGCCACGCCCTCCAGCTCCGCCCACTCCGTACGCGGGAAGTCGAACTTGTACTCGACGTCGAACGTGCCGCGCGAGTAGTGCGCGAGCTTCTCCTTGGGGTGCTCGTAGAAGCGGAGGTTCTCGCTCTTGATGCCGAGGTCGAGGAACCAGTTGATCCGCTCGTTCTTCCAGTACTCGAACCACTTGTCGCCCTCGGCCGGCGGCACGAAGAACTCCATCTCCATCTGCTCGAACTCACGCGTGCGGAAGATGAAGTTGCCGGGGGTGATCTCGTTGCGGAACGACTTGCCGATCTGCGCGATGCCGAACGGCGGCTTGCGCCTGGCCGACTGCTGCACGTTGAGGTAGTTGACGAAGATGCCCTGCGCGGTCTCGGGCCGGAGCCAGACCTGCGCGCCCGAGTCCTCCACCGGGCCGATGAACGACTTCATCATGCCGTTGAACATCCGCGGCTCGGTGAACTGGCCCTTGGTGCCGCAGTGCGGGCACGCGATGTCGCGGAGGCCGTTCTCCGGGGGTCGGCCGTGCTTGGCCTCGTACTGCTCCTCGAGCTGGTCGGCGCGGTGCCGCGTGTGGCACGACGTGCACTCGGTCAGCGGGTCGGAGAAGCCGGTGACGTGGCCGCTCGTCTCCCAGACCTGCGGCGCCAGGATGATGCACGAGTCGAGGCCGACGACGTCGTCGCGGCGCTGCACCATCGAACGCCACCAGTGCTTCTTGATGTTGTTCTTCAGCTCGACGCCGAGGGGGCCGTAGTCCCACGACGCGCGCAGGCCGCCGTAGATCTCCGAGCCGGGGTACGCGAAGCCGCGGCGCTTCGCGAGGCTGACGAGGTTGTCCATACGGTCGGCCATGAGGCTTTTGTCCATTCCGGCTGGCGGTCGGCTGGCGGACACGCAGGGTATCGGCCGCGTCCGGCGAACGAGAAACGGGTAAGCCGTCCCCATGCCCAGGAGACCCAGCATGCCCAGCCCCGAGATCGGCGCCGAGGCGCCCGACTTCGTCCTCGACGGAACGTCACCCGAGGGGCGGCAGTCCTACGTCCTGTCCGACCTGCGCGGGCGGCCCGTCGTCCTCGCGTTCTACCCCGGCGACGAGACGCCCGTGTGCACGCGGCAGCTCTGCTCGTACCAGGACGACATGGGGCGCTTCGCGGAGTTCGACGCGCTGGTGCTCGGCATCTCACCGCAGAACCTCGACTCGCACGAGCGCTTCGCGGCGCGCCGAGGGCTGACGTTCCCGCTGCTCGCCGACCCCGACAAGACCGTGGCGCGGCTGTACGGCGTGACCGGCACGCTCGGGATCAAGCGCGCGGTGTTCGTCATCGACGCCGAGGGCGTCGTCCGGTGGAAGCACGTCGCGGCGCTGGGGCTGTCGTACCAGGACGCCGACACGATCGCCGGCGTCCTGCGCGACCTCGCCGCGGTCTGACCTCTCGGCTCAGGTGCTCGCCGACGGGCAGTTCATCGGCGTCACGACGAGCGGCGAGCTGTGCACGGTCTTCGGCGGGCTGCCGTCCGACGGCGTGACCGTGGTCCAGGTCTGCCACACGCCGAGCCGGCACGTGACCGCACCGGTCTGGCCCTCGTTCAGCGAGCCGGTGTAGTTGCGGCAGGTCTCGGCGACGGTGCCGACGTTGTAGTCGAGGCAGACCGTGGCGGAGCCGGGGCAGAACGAGCCGCCGCCGAAGCCGCGGACCTTGACCCTGCCGACCGAGTCGGTGAACAGGTGCGGCTGGTCGGCGCGGGCGGCGACGCAGGTGGCGTTGGCGGGGGTGGCGGGACCGGCGACGAGACCGGCGGCGAGCGCCACGACAGCGAGGGCGGGGGTACGACGCATGGGGGCCATCCAGGTAGGGGGACTGGTGTCCGAGAAAGGTAGCCCGCGCCCGCGCCGCTGAGAAGGGCCGCCAATTTTGGTGATCTTGGCTGCGTTCGTGCTGCTCGGGCGACACGAACGCAGCCAAGATCACGAGCTCTGCGCGCGCGAAAGCTGCGTCAGCGCGGGCCCGCGCGCCAGCGGATCGTGACGTGGCCGGCGCACAGCGGCGTGACCTGCACGCTGCCCTCCTCCTCGTCGTTCGTCCACTGGAACTCCGCCTCCGCGGGCGGCTCCTCGTCGCGCGACTCGATCGTGAAGCCGCCCTTCTCGTACACGCCGGAGATGGCGTCGCGCACGACGACCACGTCGTCGCCCTGCGCCTGGCCGAACCACAGCGACGTCGCGCCGAGCTTCTGCGTGTCGTACATCACGGGGCTCTCGACGCCCGACGGCAGCCGAGCGGGCAGCGCCGCGTCGGCCGCGGCGGTCTTCAGCTTGCCGTCGCACGGTACGGACGACCCCGGGTCGGCCTCGCCGCTGCAGGCGGTCAGCGCCAGCACGGCGGCGAGGACGGCGGCGTACCTCATGCGCGCGGGGACTCGGCGAGGTGCTGGCCTGGTCCCGTCGTGTCCGCGTCGGGGGCGCGGTCGCTCTCGGCGCCGTCGGCGAGGACCTCGTACGCGCTCGGCTCGGCAATCGCACGGGCGAGCAGCGGGGTGGCGTGCAGCTTGACGTCGTAGCCGGACAGCGCGCGGCGGTACGCCCCGACGCTCTCCCACTCGGTGAGCAGCAGCCACGCGCTCGCGTCGTCGGTCGCGCGAGCCAGGCGGCCGGACACGTGGCCAGGCCGCTGCGCCAGCGCGGCGAGCGCGGCCGCGGCCTGCGCGCGGAACGTCGCCTCCTCCGCCGGCGGCACCGCGAAGCGCGTGAGAACGATCACGTGTGCCACGCTACCGCCGTGCCGCCACGCCAGCGCTCCGCCGCTCCTTCCGCCTCGCCCAAGCCGTTCCTGACGCCGAACGGCTCGCCGTTCCGGCACGCCGTCGAACGCCGCTCCGCGGTCGTCGCGGTGTTCCTCCACCGGCTGCCGCGCGCCGTACCCGGGCTGATCGTCGTGGCGCTCGTCGCGGCGGGGCTCCTCGCGCCGCCGGTCGTGAGCGGCGTCGTCCTGCTCGTCGTGGCGGCGTTGCTGACGTGGCTCGTCTTCCTGTCCTGGCCCGCGCTGCCGGCGCCCGGGAAGGCGGTGCGTCTCCTCGTCATCGCGCTGGTCACCGGCTACGCGCTGAGCCGCCTCATCTGAGGGCGCCCGAGCGTTCGAGCAGCTCGATGCGGTTGCCCGCGGGGTCGCGCGTGAAGCCGCGCCGCCCGCCGAACACGTCGTCCTGCCCGGTCCACGGCGCGCCGCTTTGCGCCAGCGCCGCGAGCGTCGCGTCGAAGTCGTCCACCACCAGCGCGAAGTGGCTGTCCTCGTGGGTCGCGCCGTCGCGCTCCGAGAGGTGCACCTGCGCGTACCCGTCGACGTCGAACCACGCGCCGCGCGGGTCCAGCGCCGACGGCTTGGGGATGCGACGCAGGCCGAGGACGTGCTCGTAGAACGCCGCCACGGTCTCGGTGGCGCCGACGGGGATCACGACGTTGGCGTGCTGGAGCCTCACTGGGCGGCTCCGTAGCGGCGTTCGCGGGCGCCGTACTCCTCGATCGCGCGCCACAGGTGGCGGCGGTCGAAGTCGGGCCACAGGGTGTCGACGAACGCCAGCTCGGCGTACGCGCTCTGCCACAGCAGGAAGTTGCTGACCCGCTGCTCCCCCGACGTCCGTATGAACAGGTCCACGTCGGGCATCTCGGGCTCGTCGAGGTAGCGCGCGAGCGTCTTCTCCGACACCCGGCTCGCGGACAGGCGCCCGTCGCGCGCGTCCGCCGCGATGGCGCGGACGGCGTCGACGATCTCGGCGCGGCCGCCGTAGTTGACGCACATCGTCAGCGTCAGGACCTTGTTGCGCTTGGTCAGCTCCTCGGCCTCCTCGAGGCGGCGGATGACGCGCGGCCAGAGCCGTTCGCGGCGGCCTGCCCAGCGGACCCGGACGCCGAGCGCGTGCATCTCGTCGCGGCGGCGGACGAGGACGTTCTCGTTGAAGCCCATGAGGAAGCGCACCTCCTCGGGCGAGCGCTTCCAGTTCTCCGTGGAGAACGCGTACGCGCTCAGCCACTCGACGCCCGCCTCGATGGCGCCCTCGACGCAGTCGAACAGCGCGTGCTCGCCGGCCTCGTGGCCCTTCGTCCGAGGGAGGCCGCGCTGACGCGCCCAGCGGCCGTTGCCGTCCATGACGAGCGCGACGTGCCGCGGGACCTTCTCGAAGCGCGGGGGTGTGGCGCCGCTCGGGTGCGGCGTCGGGGGGTGTGGCTTCACGCGCGCTCGACCATGGGCAACGACCGCAGGCGCCGGTCGAGGTGGTACTCCGCGAACGCCGACACGAGGCCGCTCGACTCGCGCCGCGTCCGCGCGTCGGCAGTGTCGGCACCGGTCCAGTCGCCGTTCAGCAGAGAGGCCATCAACGTGATCGCCGGCTGCCCCGGCGTCACCGAGCCCGGCGGGTGGCAGGCGGTGCAGACGACGCCGCCCGCCGGGACCGCGAACCACCGGTGCGGACCCTCGGTGCCGCAGCGCGCGCAGGCGTGCAGCGACGGCTCGTACCCCGAGATCGACAGCGCCCGCAGGAGGAACGCGTCGAGCACCAGCGACGACGGGTGCTCCCCCGCATCGAGCGAGCGCAGCGCGCCGACGAGCAGCAGGTACATGCGCAGCGACGGCTCGCGCTCCTCCGTCAGCCGGTCCGTGGCTTCGAGCATCGCGGTGCCCGACGTGTAGCGCTCGTAGTCGCCCATCATCGCGTCGAACGGGTCCACGATCTCGGCCTGCGTCACGACGTCGAGCTCGCGGCCCTGGTAGTTCTGCACGTCCACGTGCACGAACGGCTCCAGCCGCCCGCCCCACCTGCTCTTCGTGCGGCGTACGCCCTTCGCGACCGCGCGGACCTTGCCATGACGGCGGGAGAGCATGGTGACGATGCGGTCGGCCTCGCCGAGCTTCTGCGTACGCAGGACGACGGCCTGGTCGCGGTACAGCGTCACCCGCCCATCATCCTCCGGAAATGGATGGCGCGGCCGTACGGCGCGGCGGTACAACGACGCGTGCGCATCGAGCGGCTCGACCCGGTGACCGCCGACGAGGCGACGTGCGCGGCGTACGCCGGCCTCCTCGCCTCTGCGCGCGGCGCCGTCACCCCCATCGGCCTGCCGGTATCGAAGGCGTACGTCCTCAACCGCGCCCGCAACTATTCGGGCAACATGCGCAACCACCTCTGGGTCGCGTACGACGGCGACGCCATGGTCGGCGCGATCGAGATGTCGTGGGCGGAGGCGCCGGACAACCGCGACCGCGCGTGGGTCCACCACGACATCCCGCCGGCGAACGTCACGCCGGAGCTCGCCGAGGCGCTGCTCGGCGCGGCGGCGGCGTACGCCGCGGGGTTCGGCCGCACGATCCTGACGCTCGAGGTCGAGGTCGGCTCGGCGCTGAGCGCCTGGCTGCGCGACCGCGGCGGGCGCCCTGGCTCGGTCGACCAGCACAACGTCCTGCGCCTCGCGTCGGTGTCGCGTGCCGACGTCGCGGCGCTGGCCGCGGCGACCCCTGACGGGTACGAGGCAATCGTGGTGGACGGGCCGATCCCCGACGACCTGCTCGTGGCGTACACCGAGCTGACGCACTCCATGAACGACGCGCCGCGCGACGACCTCACGACGGAGGACGCGGTGTTCTCGCCGGAGCGCGTCCGGCTGTGGGAGGACGGCGTCGCGAGGCGCGGGCACCTGCTCTGGACGGTCATCGCGCGCGAGACGGCGACCGGTGAGCTGGCGGGCTTCAACCAGCTCGTGATCCGTACGGACTGGCCGGAGGTCGTCGAGAACGCCGACACCGGCGTGAGCCGCGCGCACCGCGGTCACGGCATCGGCCTCTGGATCAAGGCGGTCAACCTCCTGCGCGTCCTCGACGGCCTGCCGGACGCGGTCTGCGTCGAGACCTGGAACGCCGCCTCCAACGGGCACATGCTCCGCGTCAACCGCAGGCTCGGCTTCGTACCCGAGCACGAGCTCGAGTCGTGGGAGCTCGTGGGGGTGCCTGCGTGATCCGCGTGGAGCCGTTCGACGTGCTGTCCGCGGACGACGCGACCGTGGCGGCGTACGCGCGGGTCGCCCTCGCGGGCGCCATGGAGTGGGCGCCGCGCGGCCACCCGCCGCCCGTCGAGCACCTGCTCCTGGAGCTGCGCGTCATGCCGGCGAACGAGGTCAAGCACGTGTTCCTCGCGTACGACGGCGACGAGGTCGTCGGCGCCGCGGACGTCATGTGGTGGGACGCGCCGGACAACCGCGACCGCGGGTGGCTGCACTTCGACCTGGCGTCGTTCGACCCGTCGGTGGTCGCGGCGCTGGGCGCGCGGGCGGCGGCCGTCGCGGCGTCGGTGGGGCGGCCTTTGCTGACGGTCGAGACGCCGGCCGACTCGGCACTGAGTGGCTGGCTGAAGGAGCGCGGCGCGACATTCGGCTCGCTGGAGGAGACCAACGTCGTCCGCCTCGCGACGCTCTCGCGTGACGACGTCGCCCGCCTCGCGGCGGCGCGGCCCGAGGGGTACGAGCTCGTGACGTTCGACGGCCCCGCGCCCGACGACCTCGTGGACGCGTACGTCGACCTCAACAACTGCATGAACGACGCGCCGCGCGACGCGCTGACGATGGAGGACTGGTCGTTCACCGCCGACAGGCTGCGGGTGTGGGAGGCGGGCGTCCGGGCGCGCGGGCACGACGTGTGGACCGTGGTGGCGCGGCAGACGGAGACCGGCGAGCTCGGCGGCTACAACCAGCTGATCCTGCGACCCGAGTGGCCCGACGTCGTCGAGAACGAGGACACCGGCGTCACGCGCGCGCACCGGGGGCACGGCCTCGGTCTCTGGCTCAAGTCGGTCAACCTGCTGCGGGTGCTCGACGAGCGGCCCGAGGCGGCGTGCGTACAGACGTGGAACGCCGCCTCCAACGAGCACATGCTCCGCGTCAACCACCGGCTCGGCTTCGCGTGCGAGCACCGGTGGGAGATGTGGGAGATCGGCTGCGATCGGCTAGAAGCCCAGGCGCCGTAGCTGCTTCGGGTCGCGCTGCCAGTCCTTGGCGACCTTGACGCGCAGGTCGAGGTAGACGCGGCTGCCGAGCAGCGCCTCGATCTGCTTGCGGGCGCGGGTGCCGACGTCGCGGAGACGTTCGCCGCCGCTGCCGATGACGATCGCCTTCTGGCTGTCGCGTTCGACGAACAGCGTCGCGTGCACGTCGACGAGGTCGCTGTTCTCGCGCTTGACCATCTCCTCGACGACGACGGCGAGGGAGTGCGGCAGCTCGTCGCGTACGCCCTCCAGCGCGGCCTCGCGGATCAGCTCGCCGGCCATGTGCAGCTCGGGCTCGTCGGTCAGCTCGCCCTCGGGGTAGAGCATCGGACCCTCGGGAAGCCGTTGGATCAGCAGGTCCTGGAGCAGGTCCACCTGCCACTGCGTGACCGCCGAGCAGGGGACGACCTCGGCCCAGTCGCCGAGGCCCGCGACGGCGAGCAGCTGCTCCCCCATCCGCTGCTTGTCGGAGACCAGGTCGCCCTTTGTCACGACGGCGATGACAGGCGTGTTCAGCTCGCTCAGCTCGTTCGCGATGAACCTGTCGCCGGTGCCGACCGGCTTGTCCGCGGGGATGCAGAACGCCACGACGTCGACCTCCGCCCACGTCGTACGGACGATGTCGTTCAGCCGCTGGCCGAGCAGCGTCTTCGGCTTGTGCAGACCGGGGGTGTCGACGAGGACGAGCTGCGCTTGGTCCGTGTTGACGACCCCGCGGATGGCGTGGCGGGTCGTCTGCGGCTTGCTGCTCGCGATGGCGACCTTCTGGCCGACGAGGGCGTTCGTGAGGGTGGACTTGCCGGCGTTCGGCCGCCCGACGAAGCAGGCGAAGCCCGAACGGAAGCCGTCACTCATCGACGACGCTGCCGTCCGCCGTCGCCCGGAACAGCACCACAGGCCCGAACGCGTTGAGCGCCGTGACGCCCTCCTTGTCCAGGTCGAGGTCGTCGCTGACCACCGCGGCCGCCTCGAACGCGCGCGCGCCGCTGCTGATCGCGGACGCCACGGCCAGCTGGAGCGCGGTCACGCTCGCGCCGTCGACCTCGACGGAGGCGGCGGCGTACGTCCGCCCCATGTCGTCCCGCACGGCCGCGCCGGCCGCGGGCATGGTGCGTACGAGCGCCCGGCCCAGCGCCGCCCGCGCCAGAGTGACCAACTTCTGATCCTCAGGATCCACCCACCGAACCTACCGCCCCTCCGTGCGGCGTTTCATCGACGCCAGCGGCCACGCGGCACGTTCCGTGGACGAAACGCCGCACCGGGATGCCGGGCGGTCCACAGGATGGCCGACGCAGGCGGATCGTTTGTCCACAGATGGGCTGCCGCCCCTGCCGAAACGGTGCGCGGCGCGGCACGCTGGTGGGATGCGCGATCCGCTGGACGACCTGGCTGCCTCCCGCGCGCGAGTCGTCACCGCCGGCGAGCTGGACGCCGCGGGGCTCGACCACAACGCCGTGATGCGCATGCGCAGAGATGGCCGGCTGATCCGGCTCTACCACCGAACGTACGCGGTCCCCCCGGTCGCGGAAGGTGAGTTCGCGCTCGCGTGCCGCGGAGCCGTGGCATTCGCCGGACGCGGTGCGGTCCTGATCGGCGAGACCGCACTGGCGTTCGGCACGGCGTACCCGCGGCCTGCGACACCTGAGGTGGGAGTGCCACGCGCGCGCCACACGCGGGGTACGCCCGGACTGACCGTGCGTCGGCTCGCCGACGAGTGGTTCGTACGCACCATCAGGCGCGCCGGCCTGGTGCTCCAGCATCCCGCGCCGGCTGTCGTCTGGGCGACCGGGCGACTCGCCCGCGTCGTTGACCGTCGCGCGGTGGTCTGCGCCGCGGTCGCCGCGGGACTGACAGCGCCCGCGGAGGTCAGGGGCGCCGCGTGTGGCCTTCGGGTGGCGCGACGCTGTGAGCTGCTCGACACGTGCGACTTCGTCGCGGCGGGCTGTGAGAGCCCGGCGGAGATCGAGTACCTCGTGGAGGTCGAACGCGCCTTCGGCCTCCCTGCCGGCGAACGCCAAGCCGTCATCGAGGTGCCCGGGCAACGAGTGCGGCGGGTGGACGTGCGCTACGGGCGGGTGGTGGTCGAGATCGACGGCGCCAACCATGCTGCTCCGCGGCAACGTGACGCCGATGCCGTACGCGACGTCGTGCTCACCGCGCTCGGCCTGCACGTGGTCCGCGTGACGGCGAGCGACATCGCCGCCGCACCGGGTCTGGTCGCCGCCACGGTGACGCGTGCCCTCACCCATCACGCCTGACCCGACCGCGGCCCGACCTCGCGTCGGCCTCCGCCCCCGCGCCCCGCCTCGGGCGGCGTTTCGTTCACGGAACGTGCACCGTGGCCGTTCGCGTGCAGGAAACGCCGCAGGGAAGGGGTCGGCGTCAGTTGCGGGTGATGAGGACGGTGCCGATGCGGTGGCGGCGGCCCTTCGCGGACTCGGCCACGAAGGTCAGGCCCTCCAACGTCACCGTCGCGCCCGGGATAGGCACCCGCCCGAGCTCCGAGGCCAGCAGACCGCCCACCGTCTCGACGTCCTCGCAGGGCAGCTCGACGTCGTACATCTCGTTGATCTCGTCGATCGGCAGCCGGGCCGACACGCGGATGGTCGAGTCGGAGACCTGCTCGACGGGCGGCTGCTCCTTGTCGTACTCGTCGGTGATCTCGCCGACGATCTCCTCGAGGATGTCCTCGATCGTGCAGATGCCGGCGGTGCCGCCGTACTCGTCGATGACGACGGCCATGTGCGTCTGGTCCTTCTGCATCTCGCGCAGCAGCTCGTCGACCGGCTTGGAGTCGGGCACGAACGCCGGCGTCCGCACGAACTCGTCGACCTTCACCTCGTCCTTGCCCTCCTGCGAGCGCCGCACGAGGTCCTTGAGGTACGCCACCCCGACGATGTCGTCAGCGGACTCGCCGATGACCGGCAGCCGCGAGAAGCCGGACCGGAGCGCGAGGTTGAGAGTCTGACGAACGGTCTTGCCGCGCTCGATGAACACGATGTCCGGCCGCGGCACCATGACCTCGCGGACGAGCGTGTCGCCGAGCTCGAAGACCGAGTGGATCATGTCCCGCTCGCCCTCCTCGATGACCTGGCCGGCTTCGGCGAGGTCGACGAGGTCGCGCAGCTCGGCTTCGTTCGCGAACGGCCCGCTCGGCAGTCCGCGACCCGGCGTGACGGCGTTGCCGACGAGGATGAGCAGCTTCGGCAGCGGCCCGAACAGCCGCGTCAGCCACACGACCGCCCCGGCCGAACGCAGCGCGACGGTGTCGGAGTGCTGCAGGCCGATCGTGCGCGGGGCGACGCCGACGAGGACGTACGACACCACGACCATGAGCGCGGCGGAGACGGCGATGGCGAGCCCGTCGGCCGACCCGCGCGCGGCGATGATGCGCGCCGCCACGATGACGACGGCGGTCAGCTCGGCGACGAGGCGCAGCAGGAGAACGAGGTTGAGGTAGCGCGGCGCGTCGGACGCGATGAGCGAGAGCCGGTCCGAGCCGCGCCGGCCGTCGCGCGCGAGGGCGTCGGCGCGGACGCGCGACGTCCGCGTGATCGCCGTCTCGACCATCGCCAGTGCCCCCGCGATCACGACGAGCAGGAACGCCAGCACCAGCAGCGGCGCGTCCTCGGGCATCGGCGTCAGCCGCCAGCCCGCGCGCGCCACGCGGCGAGGAGCCGCGCCTGCTCGCGGAACATCGCCTGCTCCTCCTCGGCCTCGGCGTGGTCGTAGCCGAGGAGGTGCAGGATGCCGTGGGTGCAGAGCAGGTGCAGCTCGTCGTTCATGGCGTGGCCGGCGGTCTCCGCCTGCTTCGCGGCGACGGTGGGACAGAGCACGACGTCGCCGAGCAGCGCCGGCTCGGGCGGGTCCTCGTCGCCGGGGTGCGTCGCCATCCGCGTGCCCTCGAGCTCGTCCATGGGGAACGCGAGGACGTCGGTCGGGCCGGGCTCGTTCATCCAGCGGATGTGCATCTGCTCCATCGCGTCGACGTCGACGAGCAGGATCGACAGCTCGGCCATCGGCGAGACGCCCATCTCGCCGAGGACGTAGCGCGCCAGCGCGATCAGCCCCTCCTCGTCGACGGGGGTGCCGCTCTCGTTCGCGACGAAGACGCTCACTGCCGGGGCCGGCGCTGGCCGCGGGCCGGGGTGGCCGAACGCGAGGCGGTGTTCTCGGCGTCGAACCTCGCGTACGCGTCCACGATCTCCGACACGAGCTTGTGGCGTACGACGTCCGCGCTGGCCAGCTGCGAGAAGTACACGTCCTCGATGCCGTCGAGGATGTCACGCACGACCTTCAATCCGCTCTGCGTGCCGCTCGGCAGGTCGACCTGCGTGACGTCGCCGGTGACGACGATCTTCGAGCCGAAGCCGAGCCGCGTGAGGAACATCTTCATCTGCTCGGGCGAAGTGTTCTGCGCCTCGTCGAGGATGATGAACGCGTCGTTCAGGGTGTTGTGCGTGACGAGGAAGTCCTCGGTGACGTAGAGCGAGTCCTCCGCGCCGACGGCGATGCAGACGCACTCGGCCTGCCCTGCGGGCTCGATGCTCTCGACGAAGCGCCTCGGCCGCCCGCCGCCGCTTTCGTCGTACGCCTGCTTCTTGCGGGCAAGCCGGAACGGCGCGACGCCCGCGGGCAGCCGGATGTCGAGAGCGTACGAGTCGTGGCGGTGGTGCACCGCGCGGCCCCGCGCCAGGCCGGGGCGGCGTCCCGCGGCGGGCCGCGTGCGGACGTAGGCGACGCCGCCCAGCGAGCGCACGAGGAACACCACGTCGTCGCGAAGACGCGGCGAGCAGGTCGTGTACTGCACGCGGCACGTCCGGCCGCGCTGGCGTACGGGGCCGCCGTCGCTGTCAAGGAGGCCCTGCAGGACGGCGAGGCGTACGTCGGCGGAGTTGACCAGGTAGTCGCCCGGGACGAACTTCGTCGCGGACGTCGTGCCGGCAAGGCCGAGGTCACGCAACGCCTCGGTCACGGGGTTGGCGGTCACGACGCTGCCGCGCGCGGTGACGGCCGCTGCCATCTCACGGGCAGGCGTGATGCTCGTCGTGAGGCAGCCGTCGCCGAGCATCAGGCCCAGCGCGTACGGGTCGAGGGGTACGTCTCGCGGCACCATCTCGACCGGCGCGACGACCGGCAGCTCGTACGTCCTGTAGTGCGCGCGGCGCAGGCCGCTCCGCAGCATGTCCGCGGTCGTGACGACGCGGCCCGGCTTGCCGTGCCGCTGGTCACTCCGCGTCCGTACGGACCACAGGTGCTCGCCGCACGCGAGCGTCGCCGCGCCGTCCTGCGTCGTCACGCGGTAGACGTCCTTGACGCCCTGGGGGTAGACGCCGAGGACCGGCGTCGGCCTGCCGTCGGAGCCGACGACGAGGTCACCGACGCGCAGCGACCCGATGGTCCGGAAGCCGTCGGGCGTCAGCACCGGCGTCGTCACGGGCTGCGCACGGCCGCGCATGTAGGCGAGCGGCGCGACCTCGATGGTGCCCGCCGCCATCAGCCGCGGGATCGACTCGGGGTCGACCATGTCGTGCAGGGCGTCGTAGAGCGGGCGCAGGTAGGGGTCGATCTTCTCGTAGAGCGTCCCGGGCAGGAACCCGAGCCGCTCCCCCGCCTCGACGGCGGGCCGCGTGAGGATGATCCGGTTGACCTGCTTGGCCTGCAGCGCCTGGACGGCCTTCGCCATCGCGAGGTACGTCTTGCCCGTGCCGGCGGGACCGATCGAGAAGACGATCGTGTGCTTGTCGATGGCGTCGACGTAGCGCTTCTGGTTGAGCGTCTTCGGGCGGATGGTGCGGCCGCGGGTCGAGAGGATGTTGAGCGACAGCACCTCGGCGGGGTGCTCGGTGTCGTGGCGGCGCAGCATCGACAGCGAACGTTCGACGGTCTCTCCGGTCAGCTCGTCGCCCTTGTCGAGCAGCGCGATGAGCTCCTCGAAGAGGCGTACGGCGACGGGCACCTCGGCCTCGTCGCCGGTGACGGTGATCTCGTTGCCGCGGACCATGATGTCGGCGCGGAACGCGCGTTCGACGATGCGCAGCAGCTCGTCGCGCTGGCCGAGCAGGCTGACCATGGAGTGCGCGCCAGGAACGATGATCTTGGTCTTCACGGTCTCGGCCATATGCGGGAATCGTACTTTAGGAAGCGCCGAAGACGAGTGGTCGTTTCGTCAACGGGTACGTCGCCCAGTACATCTTCGTGACGTTTCCCGCGTCGTCGCGGACGACGCGCAGCTGCTCGCCCTGCTCCCGTCCTGACACGCCGCGGAACGTGTCGTCGCCGTCTGGCTCGAACACCGCAGGCGCCAGGGTCGCGGGCGCCCCGACGGGCAGCGCCTGGAGCTTCCCCTCGCGCCACGAGAACACGAACTCCGACCCCTCCGTCCACCACGTGCCGAGGATGCCCTCGTACGCCGCGGGCACCGGCGGCCCGGGGGCCCACGGCGTGACCGGCGAAGGCTCCTTCTCCAGCCACGTCGTCACGAGATCGCACGCGAAGGCCCCGGACTCGAACGACGACGAGTTGTTGGCGAAGCACGCCGCCCCGACGCCGTCCTTGCGCGACACCGCGAGACCGGCAAGGTGCCCGGGCATCCCGCCGGTGTGACCGGCGAAGACCTTGTCCGCGCGCCGGAACAGCATCAGTCCGAGCCCCCACGCGAGTGTCCACCCGTCCTGGTCGGCCATGGCGTGCAGGTGGGTCATCTCGATGAGCGTGTCGGGGCTGAGGACGTCCGGGTCGGGCTCCAGCAGGAAGGCCCCCCAGCGAGCCAGGTCAGCGGCCGACGCCCAGAGCTGCGCGGCGCTCGCTGTGCCGCGCATCTCGAGGACGGGCTCGCGGGCTGCGCGGTCGGCGTACGGGTCGGTGAAGTACCCCTGCGCGTACGGCGCCACGGGGTCGAGCGTCGTACGCGTCAGCCCGAGCGGCGCGAGAAGGCGCGCCTGGACGGCCTCCTCCCACGTGCCGCCGGTGTGCCGCGCGACGAGCTCGCCGAGGACGGCGTACGCGAGGTTGGAGTAGTGCCAGCGGCGGTTCGGCGGGAGGACGAGCTGGGCCTGCGCGAGGTTGCCGAACAGCTCCTCGCGGGTCGGCGCGACGAGTGACTCCCACACCTCGCCGACCGGCTCGCGTTGCAGCCCGGACAGGTGCGAGAGGAGACGGCGGATCGTCGGCGTGCCGTGCGCGGCCTCGGGCAGGTGGTCGCCGATGCGGTCGTCGAGGTCGAGCGCTCCCGCGTCGCGCAGCTGCATGACGAGGACCGCGGTGAACGTCTTCGTGATCGACCCGAGCCGGTACTGCGTGTCCGCGGTGGGCGGCACGGAGTCCTCGACGACGGCCGAACCTGCGGCGCCGTACCAGAGGTTCTCGGCGCCGCGGAAGACGGTGGCGCTGACACTGGGGAGGCGGCGTTCGGCCTGGCGCTCCTGGACGAGCCGCAGGCAGGCGTCGGCGGCGCTCACATGCCCTCGATACGGCCGCCGCCGAGCACGTGCGCGTGCACATGGAAGACGGTCTGGCCGACGGCGGCGCCGGTGTTGAACCCGAGCCGCCACGCGTCGCCGATCCCCTCGGCCTCGGCGACCGCGGCGGCCTCGGCGAGCAGCCGTTGCGCGAGAACGGGGTCGGCGGCGGCGAGCGAGCCGATGTCGGCGTGGTGCGCCTTGGGGATGACGAGGACGTGCACGGGCGCCTTCGGCGCGATGTCGCGGAACGCCAGCGTCTCGTCGGTCTCGCGGACGATCGTGGCGGGGATCTCCCCCGCGACGAGGCGGCAGAACAGGCAGTCGTCGGGCATGACGCCTTCCTACACGCCCGCGGTCTCCCGCGTCAGGTACAGGCCGACGACGCCGCCGATGCCGAGCAGCACGACGAGGACGATGCCGATCACCGCCATCGACGTGGTGCTCGTACCGCCGGCGGTCTTCTCTACGACGGTCGGGGGCGTCGTGGGCGGCACCGTCGTGGGCGTCTCCGACGGCGTCTCGGACGGCGTCGGAGTCGGCGTGGGGGTGGGCGTCCGCGTCGGCGTCGGGCTGACGGTGGTGGGCCGGGGGGCGAACGTACGGACCGGCGTAGGCGACGGCGTACGGCTCGGCGTGGGGGTCGGGGTGGGCGTCGGCGTCGGCGACGGCGTACGCGAGGGGGTCGGCGACGGCGTCTCGCAGAGCGGCGGCACCCGCGGCGGCTCGCACGTCGGCGACGGCGTGTCCGAGGGCGACTGGGCGTACGCGGGCGCGCCGAGGAGCACGGCGAGCAGCAGCCCGCCGCCCAGCGCGACCCCGAGACGCACGACGACTCCCCACCCCTGTACGGCAACGACGCCGCGAATCGTAGGGCACCGGTAAACCAATGGGCCGGGTACGGCGTCGTAGACGGCATGATCGCAGCCATGGCACGGAGGGGGGAGGCGGTGGAGGAGGCCACGGGCGAGGTCCCGCTGGTCGAGCTCTACCGCACGCACTACCGGTCGCTCGTCCGCCTCGCCGCGCTGCTCCTCGACGACGTCGGGACGAGCGAGGAGGTCGTGCAGGACGCGTACATCCGGATGCACGGCGCCTGGCGGCGCATCAAGGACCCGGAGAAGGCGCTGCCGTACCTGCGCACGACCGTCGTCAACCTCTCCCGTTCGCGGATGCGGCACCGTCAGGTGGCCGAGAAGCACGCGCCGCGGCCCATGCCCGACATGCCGAGCGCCGAGTACGGCGCCATCACCCGCGCCGAGCGCGACGCCGTCGTCGAGGCGTTGCGGGGCCTGCCGCCGAAGCAGCGAGAGGCCCTCGTCCTGCGCTTCTACGGCGACCTCAGCGAGCTCGAGATCGCCACCGCGATGGGCGTGAGCCAAGGCGCCGTGAAGTCCCACCTGCACCGCGGCAAGGCCGCGCTGGCGCGTTCCCTGGAGTCGCAGTCATGAACACCGACGAGAAGATCGCCGCGATCCTCAAGATGGAGGGCGACTCGGTCGAGCCGTCCCCCGCCGGCTGGGACGCGATCACGGCCGGTGTGGCGGCGCGGCGCAAGCAGAGCTGGTGGCTGCGCGGCACCGCGCTGGCAGGTGCGGCGGTGGTGGTCGTGGGGGCCGTCGTGTACGTCGCGGCCGACCGTTCGCAGCAGGGCATCGACACCCCGCCCGCCTCGACCGGCGGGCCGAGCGCCGAGCAGACCGTGACGCCCTCCCCCGCGTCGCAGACGCCGGCGAAGACGCCGGTCCCGAACCTGCCGATCGACGCCATCTGGCCGCTGACGACCACGGACGAGGTCGAGGCGTGGGAGGACGACCACGCGACGTACCCGGCGCTGGAGACCGCGAGCGGGTCGGCGACGGCGTTCGCGCGCCGGTACCTGGGACTGCCCGACGCCACGACCCACGCGCTCGAGGGCAACTACGGCGAGAACGACTTCGAGGTCCGCAACGGCACGTTCGCCGTCTCGCGCGTCACCGTGAAGGGCTTCGGCGAGGGCGGGACGGCGCCGTTCGTCGTCATCGCGGCGAGGACCGACGCGCTGACGATCAGCTCGCCCGCCGCGGGCGGCGCGGTCGAGGGGTCGACGGTCAGGGTGACCGGGCCGTACGAGGCCGTGGACCCGGCGATCGACGTGACGCTGCGCGCCGACGACAGCGGCTCGGCACCGGTCGAGCTCGCGAAGGAGCGCGCGACGACGAGCGAGTTCGGCTTCTCGGCCGACCTGTCGTTCACGACGACGCGGCGTACGGGCTCGGTGCTCGTCACGCTGGCGAGCAACAAGGACGGCAGCGTCGCGGCGGCGGCGGCGATCCCGGTGGTCTTCGGGGAGGCGCCGGAGTACGCCGGGCCGAAGGCGATGGTCGCGGCGCGCGACGGCGGCATCGCGGTCATCTCGACCGCGACCGGCGAGGTCGTCAGGTGGCTCGTCGAGGGCTTCGACGTCGACGTGCGCAACTCCGACCCGGAGCTGTCCGACGACGGCAAGACCGTGGTGTACGTCGAGTACACCGACGAGTGCTCGTCCGTCGTCAAGAGCGTTCCGATCGCGGGCGGCACGCCGAAGACGCTCACGGGCCCGGAGCAGCGCTTCCTCAGCAGCCCGACGCTGCGCCACGGCAAGCTGTCGTACCTGCGCGGGCCATGCCAGCACGCGAGCGACCCGGTGGAGGTCGTGGTCGACGGGAAGGCCACGCGGGTCGACGGCCGGGTCGGCGGGCCGGTGGCGGGCGAGCGGTTCGTGGCGTACACCGTCACCAAGGGCCGGGTCTCGACGCTGCACACGGTCGACATCGCCGGCGAGCTCGCGGACAACCCCGCGCCCGCGCCGGAGGGCTGCCAGTGGCTCGCGCCGACCTGGGGCCCGGCCGACGCGGGCGGCAGGGACCAGCTGTTCGTGGCGGCGTCGTGCAGCCCGCGCGACGAGGTCGTGGAGACGCGGCTGTACCGCTTCGACCAGGACGCGCTCAACCGGGTGCTGCTCACGACTCTCGACGTGCTCGGCGTGACGTCTCTCGACTACGCAGGCGAGCACCTCGTCATCGGCACGAACGACGCCGCGGCGTACGCCTGGACCGGCCAGAGGCTGCGCGCGATCCCCGGCGTGGCAGACCGGCCGACCTGGTCCTAGGACCAGCGGGCGGTACGGCTCAGGAGCAGCGCCGCCGCGGCGACGCCGGCCGTCGAGGTACGCAGCACGCTGCGGCCGAGACGGTACGGCGCCGCCGCCAACGCATCGAGCTCCGCCTCGCTGATCCCGCCCTCGGGACCGACGACGACGACGATGTCGCCGGTGTCCGGGACGACGGCGGCGGCGAGCGGCGTCGTGGCGTCCTCGTGGAGTACGACCGCGAGCGCCGCTGTCGTGAGTCGCGCGGCGACGTCGGCCGTGGTCGCGAGCGGCGCGACCTCGGGGAGCCACGCGCGGCGGGACTGCTTCGCCGCCTCGCGGGCCGTGGAACGCCAGCGCCCCAGCGCTTTCTCACCCCTCGCGCCCTCCCACCGTACGACGCTGCGCCCCGCCGCCCACGGCACGAACTCGTCCACCCCGACCTCGGTCATCGCCTCGATGGCATCCTCGCCGCGGTCACCTTTGGCGAGCGCCTGGACGACGACGAGCCGCGGCTGCGGGGCCGGCTCGGAGCGGTGGGTGGTGACGGTCAGCGTGACGGTGTCGCCGGCAACGAAGGCGACGACGCACTCGGCCACGGTGCCGCGGCCGTCGCCGACGTCGACGCGTTCGCCTGCTCTGATGCGGCGCACGGTGGCGGCGTGGCGGCCCTCGTCGCCGGCCAGCGTGAGGACGCCGGCCGAGACGTCGTCCGCGAGGAACAGCGGCGCCGTCACGAGCGCTCCGTGATGTCGTCGCGCAACGCGATCAGTACCTCGACCTCGATGCGGTCCTTGGGCCGGGCCGCCGCGCGCTTCATGCGGATGAGGTCGTCGAGTGCGACGACGTGCACCGTGAGACCGCCGAAGTCCATCGGCTCGGCGCCCGCGACGAGGTCGGGGTAGCCGCTCGTGCCGGAGGGCGTCGCGAGGACGTCGAGCGCACCGTGGTCGGTCTCGAACGTGAACGAGTCGCCGTTGCGCAGCGTCCGCGCGTCGAGGACGAACGGCACGTCCTCGGCGACGCCGCGCAGCCGCGCGTGCATCTCGGTGAGCGCCGCCGCGAGCCGGTCGAGGTTGCCGGGCGCACGGTCGTAACAGACGTCCACGTCGTTGGTGAGCGACGACGAGCCGAGCGCCCGCGCCGCCTGCCCGCCGATGAGCACGAACCGCACATCGTGCGCGACGAGCACGCGCAGCGCGGCCAGCGGGTCGATCATCCGGCGGTCCGTGCGTTGTCGAGCACCTCGAGCCAGGCGGCCGCCGCGCCCGCGCCGGCCATGCGCTCGGCGGGCGTCCGGTCGAGCGTGAAGAGCGTGCGGTCGATGCCCTCGCCGCTCCCCGGCATCGCCTCCAGCGTCGTCTCGCACGCGCGCAGTAGCCGCGACAGCGACGACACGGTCGGGTCGGTCGCGCTGGACTCGACGCGGGCGACGTACGGCTGCGGCACGCCCGCCTTCGCGGCCAGCGCGCGCTGGGTGAGGCCCGCGCGCTTGCGGGCGTAACGGAGGAGCCTGGCGGCCTCGGTCATGGCGCCATGATACCGGAAGAGTTATCGCCCGCCGAGGACGTCGCGCAGCTTCCCGAACAGCCCGCCGCTCCCCGACGTCCCGTCCGGGTGCTCCTCGCCGCGCAGCTTGGCGAGGTCGCGGAGGAGGCGTTCCTGCTCGCCGTCGACATGGGTGGGCGTACGGACCTCGACGTGCACGTGCAGGTCGCCGCGGCCGACACCGCGCAGGTGCGGCACGCCGCGCGCGCGGAGGCGGATGACCTCGCCGGACTGCGTGCCCGGCTTGATGTCGATGGTCTCCTCGCCGTCGAGCGTCGTCAGCGTCAGCGACGTCCCGAGCGCCGCCGCCGTCATCGGCAGCGAGACCTTGCAGTGCAGGTCGTCGCCGTCGCGTTCGAAGACGTCGTGCTCGCGTTCGACGACCTGGACGTACAGGTCGCCCTGCGGCCCGCCGCCCGGCCCGACCTCGCCCTCGCCGGACAGGCGGATGCGCATGCCGTGCTCGACGCCGGGCGGGATCTTGACGGTGACCGTACGGCGCTGCTCGACCCGCCCGTCGCCGCCGCAGCCAGGGCACGGGCGCGTGATGACGGTGCCGACGCCCCCGCAGCGCGGGCAGGGCCGCGTCGTCATGACCTGCCCGAGGAACGACCGCTGCACCTGGCTGACCTCGCCGCGCCCCTGGCAGGTGCCGCACGTCTCGGGGAACGTCCCCGGCGCCGTGCCCGCGCCGGTGCACTGCTCGCAGACGACGGCGGAGTCGAACGAGATCTCCTTCGTCGCCCCGAACGCCGCCTCCGCCAGGTCGAGCGTGAGGTTGACGAGCGAGTCGGCGCCGCGGCGTACGCGGGTCCGCGGACCCCGCGACGTGCCGCCCATCCCCGCGCCGAAGAACGCCTCGAAGATGTCCCCGAACGACCCGAAGCCGGCGCCGCCGAACGCGTCCGGCCCGGCGTCGTAGCGCTGTCGCTTCTCGGGGTCGGAGAGGATCTCGTACGCCGCCGTGACCTCCTTGAAGCGCTCCTGCGTCTCCGGGTCGGGGTTGACGTCGGGGTGCAGGTCGCGGGCGAGGCGGCGGTACGCCTTCTTGATCTCGTCGGCGGACGCGTCGCGCCCGACGCCGAGGACGTCGTACAGGTCGGTCGTGTCAGCCACTCAGGATCCCAACAGGTCGCCGACGTAACGAGCGACGGCACGGACGGCGGACATGGTGCCGGCGTAGTCCATCCGGGTCGGGCCGACGACGCCGAGCGAGGCGAGGGATGCCTCGCCGGGGCCGTACCCGATGGACACGACCGACGTCGAGCGCAGCCCCTCGGGGTTCTCGTCGCCGATGCGGACGCGGACGGTGGTCGGGTCGTTGGCCTCGCCGAGCAGCTTGAGGAGGACGACCTGCTCCTCCAGTGCTTCGAGGACAGGGCGGATGACGGGGAAGTCGAGCGAGTGCGCCGTGAGGTTGGCGGTGCCGGCCAGCGCGACGCGCTCCTCCGCGCGCTCGACCAAGGTCTCGAGGATGACCGTCATCAACGTCGTCATGACCGGCCGCAGTTCGGGCCGCGTGCCGCTCGGGAGGCTCGTCAGCGCGGACGCGGCCTCGTCGAGGTGGCGGCCCGCGAGGCCGCGGTTGAGCGCCGTACGCAGCTCGTCGAGCTGCCCGTCGGCGATCGAGACCGGCAGCTCGACCACGCGCTGCTCGACGCGGCCGGTGTCGGTGATGAGGACGACCAGGAGGCGGCTCGGCGTGAGGTGCACGAGCTCGACGTGGCGTACGGCCGAGCGCGACAGCGACGGGTACTGCACCACCGCGACCTGGCGGGTCAGCTGCGCGAGCAGCTTGACCGACCGCGTGACGACGTCGTCGAGGTCGACGGCGCCGCCGAGGAACGACTCGATGGCGCGCCGTTCCGCCGTGGACAGCGGCTTGACCTGGGACAGCCGGTCGACGAACAGCCGGTACCCCTTGTCCGTCGGGACGCGCCCTGCCGAGGTGTGTGGCTGCGCGATGTACCCCTCGTCCTCGAGCGTCGCCATGTCGTTGCGGACGGTCGCCGGCGAGACGCCGAGGTTGTGCCGCTCGACGATGTGCTTGCTGCCGACGGGCTCGTTGGTCCGGACGAAGTCCTCGACGACGGCCCGCAGCACCTCCAGCTTGCGGTCGTCCAGCACTGCGTCCACCTCCTCGGCTCCGGGCCTGGCACTCCGGGCGTACGAGTGCCAAGTGTACGGCGCTTCCCGCGTGGAACACTTCCCGGCATGGCGACCGTGGAGCTGACGCGCGAGACGTTCGAGGAGACGGTGACCCGGCCTGGCATCACGCTGGTCGACTGGTGGGCGTCGTGGTGCGGCCCGTGCCGGACGTTCGCGCCGGTGTACGAGGCGGCGAGCGAGCAGCACGAGGACGTGACGTTCGCGACCATCGACACCGAGGCGGAGCCGGAGCTGTCGGGGGCGGCCGGCATCCGCTCCATCCCGACGCTGATGGCGTTCAGGGACGGGGTGCTGGTGTTCACGCAGCCGGGCGCGCTGCCGGGCGAGGCGCTGGAGCTGGTGATCCAGGCGGTGCGCGACATCGACATGGACGACGTACGCCGCCAGCTCGCGTCGCAGGACGCCTGACGCCCGGGGCCCGCTTTTCGTGATCTTGGCTGCGTTTCTGCTGCCATAGCGACACGAACGCAGCCAAGATCACGGCTTGTGCGCGGGCGTCAGCCGACCAGCCGCAGGACCACGGCGTCGGCGAGGAGCCTGCCGCGCCGGGTCAGCACGAGCCGCCCGTCGCGTAACGCCGCGTCGTCCAGCAGGCCGTCCTCGGCCAGCGGAGTGGCCCGGGCGGGGTCGTCCAGGTCGGTGACAGGGTGGCCGTCGGCGAGGCGTACGCCGAGCAGCACGCGTTCGATCCGCCGCGTCTCGTCGTCGAGGACCTCGCGCGCCTGAGCGGGTGACCTGCCTGCCGCGACCGCCGCGGCGTGGTCGCGCGGGAGGCGGACGTTCCACCACCGGACGCCGCCGACGTGGCTGTGCGCGCCGGGCCCGACGCCCCACCAGTCGCCGTCGCGCCAGTAGAGCTCGTTGTGCCGGCACCGGTCCGCCTCGGTGCGCGCCCAGTTGCTGATCTCGTACCAGCCGTAGCCGGCCTTGCCCAGCAGGTCGTCGGCCAGCTCGTACCGGTCGGCCTGCACGTCGCCGTCCACCACCGCGCCGCTCGCGTGCAGCCTGGTGCCGGGCTCGACGGTGAGCGAGTACGCGCTGACGTGCCCCGGGTCCGCCGCGAGCACCGCCTCGAGCGACGCGCGCCAGTCGTCGTCGGTCTCCCCCGGCGTGCCGTAGATCAGGTCGAGGCTGACCCGCTCGAACCCCGCCGCTCGCGCCTCCGCGACGCACTGCTCGGGACGGCCCTGGGTGTGGCGGCGTTCGAGCGTCGCGAGGACGTGGGGCACCGCGCTCTGCATGCCGAGACTGACCCGGTTGATGCCACCTTCGCGCAGCGCCGCCAGCGACGCGGGCGACACCGTCTCCGGGTTGGCCTCGGTCGTGACCTCGGCGCCCGGGGCGAGCCCGATCTCGTCGTCGACCGCGCGCAGGATGCGGACGAGGTCGGCGGGCGGCAGCAGCGTCGGCGTACCGCCCCCGAAGAACACCGTGCTCGCCGGCACCGGCTCCTTCAGCACCCGCGCGGCGAGGCGGATCTCGGCGATGGCGGCGTCGGCGTACGACGCGGCGGCCCCGGTGTCGTCGACGTAGGTGTTGAAGTCGCAGTAGCCGCAGCGGTGCGCGCAGTACGGCACGTGCACGTACACCCCGAACCCCTTGCGCCCCAGCGTATTCAGCGCGCCGCCGGGCAGCGCGCCGTCGCTCGGCGCCGGGCCGCCGGGCGGCGGTGACGACGGCATCAGGACTCCAGCGCGAACGCCACGCCGTCGCCGTCGTCGCGGACGCGGACGAAGCCGCACTTCTCCAGCACGCGCATCGACGGCGCGTTGTGGGTCGCGGCCCAGGCGTGGAGCGGGCGGGCGCGCTCGACCTCGACGAACGCTGCCAGCGCTGCCGACGCGACCCCTCTCCCCCAGTACGCGCGGCCGATCCAGTAGCCGACCTCGCGGCCGCCGTCGCCGTCCCACGCGACGACGTTGCCGGCGACCTCGCCGTCGAGGAGGACCGTGCGGAGCAGACCTGCCGGGTTGGCGAGGATGCGGGTCCAGTGCTCCTCGAACGCCGCCCGCTCCCGCATCGGGAACGCCGCCAGCGCGAGCGCCTCCGGGTCCGCCTGGTGCTCGTAGAACACGGGGATGTCGTCCGGCTCGACCGGCCGCAGCGTGATCACAGCCGGCGCAGCAGGTGCTCGCGCGCGGCGTCGTCCATCGGCCCGCCGCGCTCGGTCAGCCGGTCCGCGACGACGTGCCGGTGATCGGGCTCCTTGTTGCCGCCGTACTTGAACTTCCCGCGTACGCCCGTGACGTCGAGCCGCAGGCCGCGGATCTGCGGGAGGCGGCGCGCGTAGTGGTCGTCGGCTGTGTCGACCGGCGCGAAGCCCCCCTCGGGCTGGAACCGCCAGAGCTGCCTGCGCAGCAGCGCGGCGAGCTCCTCGGGATCGTCCACGACGGTCGCGGCACAGGTGAGCTGGACGGTGGCGTAGTAGCTCGTCGCGATGCCGAGCTCCGGCGGTGTGCCGGGCGGCGCGCCCCACGTCGAGGGGACGTAGACGTAGTCGCCGATCACCGTCAGGAGGACGGTGGCGTTCTCCTCGATGGCGGCCCAGACGGGGTTGGGGCGGGCGAGGTGCAGCTCGACGGTCGTGGCGCCGTCGTAGCGGAAGTGGGTGGGGACGACGACCGGCACGTCGCGGTCGCGGCCGGCCGCGATGACCTGGCCGAAGTCGTTGCGCCCCAGCCAGTCCCGCCACTCGACGTCGTCGAGCGGCGCGTCCCACGGATGCACCAGCACATGCCGAGGCTACGCGATGCAACCGAACGTCCCGCCCAGGCGTCGTCGTGCTGTCGAGAGAGGGAGAACCCGATGTTCGCCACCCGCGCCACCACCGCCGTACTGGCCCTTGCGGCAGCGGCCGCCGTCCCCGCCGGTCCCGTCACCCAGCCGGTGACCCAGCAGGCGACGCCGGTCGCGGCGGCGCGGGTGGCGGACGTCGAGCCGCCCGTCGCGCGACCGCACCACTCGCGCAACCCGAACGGCGGCGGCTCCGTGACCGTCACCGGCGCGGCGCACGACCACGCCGACGGCACGCACGAGCACCCGCCCGCGCCGAAGCCCGCGCGGCCTGAGGCGCAGGCGCCCGTCCGCCCGTCCACGGTGCGCCCGGAGGCGGCGCCGGGGGCGATGTTCCGGACGGTCGAGGCGGCCATGAACCACCTCGCGTCGGCGTACAACCGCCGCGACCTCGCGGCCATGAAGAAGGTGACGACACCCGAGGCGCGCGAGCAGCTCGAGGGCATGCGCCCGATCGCGCCGACGCTGCGGCTGAAGTCCTGCACGTGGGGCGAGGACGGCTACTACGGCTGCACGTTCACGCACACGTACCCGAAGGGCAAGACCGGCCTCGGCGAGGCGTGGGTCTCGGTCGCGCCGGCCACCAAGCCCGGCTGGTACATGACCGTCGTCGAAGGCTGCGGCTGACGCCGGCCCGCACGTGCCCCCGTTCCTTGAAGATCATCACGCGTGAGACCGGCGTGTGGACTCCAGAGAACGAGAGGGCAGCGACTCGCTCGCCAGAGCCGCCAGACCCGCCCTAGCCGCCCTGGGTCGTCGTGAGGGCCGCGATGAACGCCTCCTGCGGGACCTCCACCCGCCCGATGGTCTTCATGCGCTTCTTGCCCTCCTTCTGCTTCTCCAGCAGCTTGCGCTTGCGGGTGATGTCACCGCCGTAGCACTTGGCGAGGACGTCCTTGCGGATCGCGCGGATGTTCTCGCGGGCGATGACCCGAGACCCGATGGCCGCCTGGATCGGCACCTCGAACTGCTGCCGCGGGATCAGCTCGCGCAGCTTCTGCGTCATCGAGACGCCGTACGCGTACGCCTTGTCCTTGTGCACGATCGCGGAGAACGCGTCCACCGCCTCGCCCTGCAGCAGGATGTCGACCTTGACGAGGTCGGACGCCTGCTCGCCGGCGGGCTCGTAGTCGAGGCTGGCGTAGCCGCGGGTACGGCTCTTCAGCGCGTCGAAGAAGTCGAAGATGATCTCGCCGAGCGGAAGCGTGTAGCGCAGCTCGACGCGGCTCTCCGACAGGTACTCCATGCCCAGCAACGTCCCGCGGCGGGCCTGGCAGAGCTCCATGATCGTGCCGACGAAGTCGCTGGGCGCCAGCACCATCGCGCGCACGACGGGCTCGTAGATCTCGGCCACCTTGCCGGTCGGCATCTCGGACGGGTTCGTGACCGTGAGCTCGTCGCCGTTCTCCATGACGACGCGGTACACGACGTTCGGCGCGGTGGAGATGAGGCTGAGGTCGAACTCGCGCTCCAGCCGCTCACGCACGATCTCGAGGTGCAGCAGGCCGAGGAAGCCGCAGCGGAAGCCGAAGCCGAGCGCGGCCGACGTCTCGGGCTCGTAGACGAGCGCGGCGTCGTTGAGCTGCAGCTTGTCGAGCGCCTCGCGCAGCGCCGGGTACTCGCTGCCGTCCAGCGGATACAGCCCCGAGAAGACCATCGGCTTCGGGTCGCGGTAGCCGTGCAGCGGGACGTGCGCCTGCCTGCTCGCCGCGGTGATGGTGTCGCCGACGCGGGCCTGGCGGACGTTCTTGACGCCGGGGATGACGTAGCCGACCTCGCCGACGCCGAGCGACGCGGTGGGCGTCGGCTCGGGCGAGATGACGCCGACCTCCAGCGTCTCGTGGGAGGCGCCGGTCGACATCATGAAGCAGCGTTCGCGGGTGGTGAGCGTGCCGTCGACGACGCGGACGTACGTGATGACGCCGCGGTAGATGTCGTACACCGAGTCGAAGATCATCGCCCGCAGCGGGCCGTCGGGGTTACCGGTCGGCGCGGGCACCTGCCGGACGATCTCGTCGAGCAGCTCGCGGACGCCCTCGCCGGTCTTGGCGCTGACGCGGAGGACTGAGTCGGCCTCGCAGCCGATGATGTGCGCGATCTCGGCGGCGTACTTGTCGGGCTGTGCCGCGGGCAGGTCGATCTTGTTGAGGACGGGGATGATCGTGAGGTCGTTCTCGATCGCCAGGTAGAGGTTGGCGAGGGTCTGCGCCTCGATGCCCTGGGCGGCGTCCACGAGCAGGATCGCGCCCTCGCAGGCGGCGAGCGACCGCGAGACCTCGTAGGTGAAGTCGACGTGGCCCGGGGTGTCGATGAGGTCCATGACGTACGTCGTGCCGTCGAGCGTCCACGGCAGGCGGACGTTCTGCGCCTTGATCGTGATGCCGCGCTCGCGCTCGATGTCCATGCGGTCCAGGTACTGCGCGCGCATGTTGCGCTGCTCGATGACGCCGGTCATCTCCAGCATGCGGTCGGCCAGCGTCGACTTGCCGTGGTCGATGTGGGCGATGATGCAGAAGTTGCGGATCAGCGCGGGGTCGGTGCTGGGCACGGGACGGATCGTCCCATGGTTTTCTAGCTCGGCTTACGCGCCAGCACCGAGTAGCCGTTCCAGGCGACGACGAGCGTGCCGTCGGCGTCGGCGGCCTCCACCGCCGCGAACCACGCGTCCCTGTCGGCCAGTGGCACGAAGTCTGCCTCCGGCGGCAGCTGGTCGTTGAGCATGGGCACCGGCACCGCGGCCTGCGCGAGAGACGTGTAGACGAACGCGTGCGGCGTCACCGTGGCCGCGTCGAGGCCGGCCCGCGCGAGGTACGCGCGCTGGTCGAGACCGGCGCGGCGGTTGATGAAGCGGCCGGCGATGTGCGCGAGGCAGCGCTCGGCGAGCGCCGTGTCCGCGATGCTGACCGAGAACGAGCCCCAGTCGGTGTCGTACGCCAGCACCCGCCCGCCGGGCTTCAGCACGCGCGCGATCTCGCGGCAGGCGAGCGCGGCGTCGGGGACGTGCTGGAGGACGCGTTCGATGCGGACGACGTCGAACGACGCGTCGTCGTACGGCAGCGCGGTCACGTCGGCGACGTCGTACGTCACCGGCAGGCGCTCGTCGTGGCGCTCGCGCGCGGCCTCGACCATCGCCTTGCTGAGGTCGATCGCGACGACCTCGCCGGCGGGCAGCACACGCTCGGCCAGCTCGCGGGCGTCGGCGCCGAGACCGCAGCCGACCTCGAGGACACGTTCGCCGGGCTGCGCGTCGAGCATCGCGGCGGTGATCTCGTGCACCGCGCGGACCTCGGGCAGCGCGGCGACGGCTTCGAGGTACGCGATGAGGTGCGGCGCGACGCCCGAGGTGTCGACGTCGCGGAAGACGTGCTCGTTCTCGATCTTGATCTCCGTCACGCCGGACAGGCTCGCGGGTGCGTGCGCGGGCGTCAATGATGGGCTGATGCTGGGTCAGGGCGTACGGCTGCCGTGGGGCGACATCCCCGCGCCCGTCCGCGCGGGCATCGCGTCCGTGGCGGGCGGTGCGGTCGTCGGCGCCGAGACCTGCGCGGGCGGCTTCTCGCCGGGCGCGGCGGCGCGGCTGACGCTCGACGGCGGCGGGACGGCGTTCGTCAAGGCGGTCTCGGCGGCGCAGAACCCGCTCTCGCCGGGCGCGTACCGCGAGGAGGCCGTCGTCAACGGCTGGCTGCCGGCGCACCCCGCGCTGCCGCGGCTGCTGGGGACGTACGACGACGGCGAGTGGGTCGCGCTGGTCTTCGAGTGCGTGGACGCGGGGACGCCGTCGTTGCCGTGGGTGCGGTCCGAGCTGTCCGCGGTGCTGCGCGCGCTGGTGTCGGTGCAGGCCGCGGGGACGCCTGTGCCGGCGGAGGCGCGGCCGATCGCGGAGCTGTTCGAGGACGACTTCGGGTCGTGGCGCACTCTCGCCGCCTCGCCCGTCGAGGGCCTGGACGCGTGGACGCTCGCCAACCTCGACCGCCTGGCCTCGCTCGAGGCGGGGTGGGCCGCGGCGGCGTCGGGCGACACCCTCGTGCACGCGGACGTCCGGGCCGACAACGTGCTCGTCCGCGGTGGCTCGGCCTGGATCGTGGACTGGCCGTGGGCCTGCGCGGGGGCCGGGTGGGTGGACGGCGTGCTGTTCGCGCCGAGCGTGTCGTTGCAGGGCGGGCCGGCGCCGGAGGAGCTGATGGCGGCGGCGTACCCGGACGCGCCGTGCGACGGCGTCCTCGCGGTGCTCGCGGCGGTGGCGGGGTTCTTCACGCTGAACGCGCTGCAGCCCGCTCCCCAGGGACTGCCGACGTTGCGTGCGCACCAGGACGCCTCGGGGCGCGCGTGCCGCGAGTGGCTGGCGCGGCTGCTGGGGTGAGGTTGGCCGTGCCGGGGGCTCGCTGGTAGTCTCTGGCGGTTGGCGCGCCGCTTCGGCGTGCCCGTACTCCATACCTCCGGGCAAAGGGCTTACGCGTGGCGAACATCAAGTCGCAGATCAAGCGCATCAAGACGAACGAGAAGGCGCGGCTGCGCAACAAGGCGGTCAAGTCGTCGCTCAAGACGTCGGTGCGCCGGTTCCGCGAGGCGGCCGCCGCGGGCGACCGCGACACCGCGCTGACCGCGCTCACCGAGGCGTCGCGCGCGCTCGACAAGGCCGCGAGCAAGGGCGTCATCCACGCCAACCAGGCGGCCAACCGCAAGTCGGCCATGGCCAAGCGCGCGGCGTCGATCTAGGCGCTCCGCCCGACCGCTTCCGGCGGCGTCACCCTTCGTGGGTGGCGCCGCCGCTGTCGTTCTGCCGGGTCTCGGCGCTCGGCTCGCGGCGCGGCAGCACGCCGGCGAGCACGTCGTGGAACTTCACGACCGCCGCCGCCCCGATGGGCAGGATCAGCGGCGCCCAGGCGGTCGCGCGGTCGGCGAGCGCGACGAGGCCCCCGGCGACGGCCATGCCCTCGACGAGCAGCGCCCGCTGCCAGCCGTTCGGGTGGACGTGCTCGAGGCGCAGGACGCGCGGGTAGAGCGGCTCCTTCTCGCCCCCGGAGGCGAGCATCTTCCGCAGCCGGTCGCCGATGCTGCCCTGGTCGTCGGGGTCGGGGTCGGGCTCCAGGTCGGGGTCGTCGACCGCGGCGTACCCGTCGACCTTCTCGTCGGTGGTCATCGGGCGCCTCCTCCGGGCGACCCGGCGATCGCGAGAACGGCGCGTTCGACCGCGAAGTGCGGGTCGGTGCCGCCGCCCTTGACCTCGCCGTCGGCGACCGCGACGGCGGAGTGAGCTGCGGCGAGCGAGTCGGGCGTCCAGCCGCGCATCTGCCGGCGGGCCTTGTCGACCATCCACGGCGCGAGCTTCAGGTCGCGGGCGATCGCGTCGCCCCGCCCGCGGCCCGCGGAGGCGACCTTGGCGACCGTACGCAGCTGCCGCGCGAGCGCGGCCACCACGAGCACCGGGTCCACCCCCGCGCCGAACGCGTGCCGCAGCTCGACCAGCGCCCCGGGGACGTCGCCCTCGATGGCGCGGTCGGCCACGGCGAAGCCGCTCGCGTCGGCGCGGCCGCGGAAGAAGCGCGCGACGGCGCGTTCGTCCACGGTGCCCGCGGTGTCGACGGCGAGCTGGCTGCACGCGCCGGACAGCTCGCGCAGGTCGCCGCCCACGGCGTCGACGATCGCCCGGCAGGCACCCGCGGTCACCTCGGCGCCCGCGCGGTCCAACTCGCCCTGGACGAACGCCAGCCGGTCGCCCAGCTTGTCGACCTTGGCGCACGCCACGACGACGACGCCCGCCGCCTTGACGGCGTCGAGCAGCTTCTTGCCCTTCGGGCCGCCGCCATGGACGAGCACGAGGCAGGTGCCGTCGACCGGCGTGGTCACGAGCGGCAGCAGCGCGTCGCGTACCTCGTCTGTGCAGTCCTGCGTGCCGCGCAGCACCAGCACCCGCAGCTCGCCGAACAGCGACGGCGTCTGCAGGTCCATGAGCGTCGTCGGGTCGGCCGCCGCGCCGGGCACGTCGCGGACGTCGGCGTTGGGGTCCTGCTCGCGGGCAGCCGCCAGCACGGCGGCGACGGCGCGGCTGACGAGGAGCTCCTCGTCGCCGTGCACGAGCGTCACCGGCGCGAGCGCGGTCCTGGCGGGCACGGAGCAAGGATCGCACGGGAGGAGGCGCGCGGGCGCGCACGCGGCACCAGAGCGCGGGCGCTTCCTCGCGCCGCCAGGCGATCGCGACGGCGCGCGCGGTGCCGTCGGGGCTGGTCGGCGGCGCTGTGCCAGGGCCGCGACGGCCCGTGACGCGGACGCCTCCGGTCGCGGCGGTCACGGCGACGTCGCCGTCGCGGTCGGTGCGGAACGTGCGCATCCCCCTCTCCCCCAGCGCGTCCAGCGTGCTGGCCGCGGGGTGGCCGTACGGGTTGTCGCGGCCCGCGCTGACGAGCGCCGCCGCGGCACCGGTCGCGTCGAGGAACTCGGCGGTCTGCCGCGCGGAGCCGTGGTGCGGCACCTTGAGGACGTCCGCCCTGCCGACGGCGCCGCGGGCGAGCAGCGCGAGCTGGGCCGGCTCCTCGACGTCGCCGGTGAGCAGCGCGGTGAGGCCCGGGAGCGTGGCGCGGAGGACGAGCGAGCTGTTGTTGGGGTCGGAGTCGGTGCCGCGGAACGCCCGCTCGGGCCCGAGTACCTCGAACGCCGCGTCGCCGACGGCCCACCGTTCGCCCAAGCCCGCGACGCGGACCGGCACGCCGCGCTCGGCAGCCCAGCCGAGCACGCGTACGCGCTCCTCCGGCGGCTCGCCGAGCGGGCTCACGACGATCTCGGCGGGTCTGCGGCCGCGCAGGACGCCGGGCAGCCCCTCGACGTGGTCGGCGTGGAAGTGCGTGAGGACTATCGCCGCGAGGCGCCGCACGCGGAGGTCGCGCAGGCAGCGGTCGGCCGCGAGCGGGTCGGGGCCGGCGTCGACGACGACGGCACCGGCGGACGTACGGACGACGAGCGCGTCGCCCTGCCCGACGTCGCAGGCGACGAGCCGCCAGCGTGGTGGGGGCCAGGAGGGGGCGACGTACGTCGTGACGGTCAGCGCCACGACGGCGGCGGCGGTCGCGGTGCCGACGGCGAGGCGACCTGCGCGCCGGGCAAGGAGCGCGGCGACCGTGAGCAGCAGCGCGACCGTGACGAACGCGCCGAACAGGCCGGTGGGGACGCCGAGCGTCGCGGCGGGGAGGGTGGCGCCGTACCGCGCGACGCGGACCAGCCACCCCACGGGCACGCCGGCGAGCCACGCGACGCCGCGCGCGAGGGGGCGAGAGACCGGCGCGACGGCGGCGGCGGTGAAGCCGGCGAGCGTGGCGGGGGCGACGGCGGGCGCGGCGGCGACGTTGGCGGGGACGGCGACGAGGCTGACCTTGCCGAACGCCGCCGCGAGCAGCGGCGCGCACGCCGCCTGCGCCGCGAGCGGGGTGGCGACGGCGTCGGCGAGCCAGCCTGGGAGGCGGCGTTCGAGGCGGGTGCGCCAGGGCGGCGCGAGGACGAGGAGGCCGGCGGTCGCGCAGGTGGACAGCGCGAAGCCGAGCGACGTCGCGAGCGCGGGGTCGAGCAGGACGAGGAACAGCACGGCGCCCGCGAGGAAGCGGAGGGCGAGACGTTCGCGGCCGGTGACGGTGCCGACGAGGCCGAACGCGCCCATCGTCGCCGCGCGCAGCACCGACGGGGACGGCCGCGCGAGCAGCACGAAGAACGCCAGCCCGAGCCCGCCCAGGACCGCCGCCGTGCGCGGCCCGACGCCGCAGCGCCGCGCGACGAGGAGGACGGCGGCGAGCAGGATGGCGACGTTCGCTCCGGAGACCGCGACGAGGTGGGTCAGGCCGGTGCGACGGAAGTCCTCGCGTACGGCAGGGTCGAGGCGGGTCGTGTCGCCGACGACGAGGCCTGGCAGCAGGCCGCGCGCGTCGGCCGGCAGCACGCTCGACGCGTCGCGCAGGCCCGCGCGCAGGTGGCCGGCGACGCGGCTGGCGAGCGGCGCGCGGGCGAGGCGTACGGGCTCCGCGAACGGCTCGAACGACGGCCCCGACACCGAGGAGCGGAGCCTCCCGGTGACACGGAGGCGTTCGCCGGGGAGACGGTCGGCCCAGCCCGGGCCGCGCGCGAAGACCACGAGCGCGCGGCGCAGACGCAGGGCGGTGGTGCCGCGGACGAGGCGTTCGGCGCGGACCTCGACGAACGTCGTGTCGGCGATGCGCTGCGCGCCGACGACGCGGCCGGTGAGCGGGCGCGGGTCGCCGGTGACGGTGAGGTCGAGCGTGACGACGGCGCGGTCGGCGGCGAGTGCGGTGAGCGGTCCGTCGCGGGTGGCGGCGCGGGCGGTCGTGGCGACGACCCCGGCCAGCGCGCAGGCGAGCAAGGCGGCCGCGACGGGGATCACGTGCCTGCGCGCGGGACGTACGCAGCCGAGGAGGACGCCGCCGAGCACGGCGACGAGGCCGACCGCGGCGCGAGGGTGGTGGGTGGCGACGGCGGCGGCGAGCCACGCCGCGAGGGCGGGGAGCACGAGGCGGAGGTCGGCGTTCACACGGTCACCAGCGCCTGGATGGACTCGTACTTGCGCGCGCCGATCCCGCTCACCTCGCGGAGCTGCTCGACACTGGCGAACGGCCCGTGCGCCGTACGCCACTCCACGATGCGGTCGGCGAGCACCGGGCCGATGCCGGGCAGCTCGTCGAGCTGGTCGGCGGTGGCGGTGTTGAGGTCGAGCAGCGCGCCCTGGGCGGGTGGCGCGCCGGGTGCGGCGGCGGCGGCACGCGCGCCGACGATGACCTGCTCGCCGTCGACGAGCTTGCGGGCGAGGTTGAGCCCCTCGGTGGTGACGCCGCGCTTCAGCCCGCCCGCGGCGGTCAGCGCGTCGGCGACGCGGGAGCCGGGAGGGAGGCGTACGAGACCCGGCTTGCGTACGTCGCCCGCGACGTCCACCACGAGCAGCGCGGCCGAGGGAACGGGTGTGGAGACGACGACGCGCGGCGGCGGTACGTCGACCGCCTGGGGACGCCCGCGCCAGACGACGAAGCCGGTGACGGCGACGGCGACCACGGCCACACACGCGAGCGCGAGGGCGCCGCGCGGGCCCGGGTCGACCCGCAGGGCAGGCACCTCGGCGGGTGCCGGCTCGGCTGGGGGCGGGTCGGGCGGGACCGGCGGGACTGGCGGAAGCGGTGTCCCGAAGAGTGCCGCGAGGCGCGCGCGAACGGCCGGGCTCGGCTCGGCGGCGGGGCGCGTTCGGAACAGCACCCATCCGAGGCTAAGCACATCGGAGGGCCGAAAACGAGGTCAGACCAAATCTGTGGACGACCGTTTGTTCGTCCACCACCGCACGAAGTTCACCTGGTGGCGCAGCAGCACGACGAACGCGATCGCCGCCGCCCACGCGACGTCCGCGCCACTGTCGCGGTAGACGAGCGCCACGACGACGAGCACCAGCGCCGACGTCACCGAGCCGAGCGCGACCCACTTCGTGACGACGACGACGAGCACCCAGACGACGAGGACGTACGGCGCCCACGCAGGGTGCGAGCCGAGGATCGCGCCGGCCGCGGTCGCGACGCCCTTGCCGCCGTGGCCGCGCAGGTACGGCGACGACACGTGTCCCAGCATCGCCGCGAAACCCGCGACGAGCCCCGCCTCGTGCGACGCCAGCAGCGCGAACGCGAGCGCGGGCACGTACCCCTTCGCCACGTCGAGCAGGCCGACGGCGATGCCGGCCTTGCGGCCGAGGACGCGCCCGACGTTGGTGGCGCCGGGGTTGCCGGAGCCGGACCCGCGCAGGTCCGCGCCGAAGTGCCGCGCGACGAGCGTCGCCGGCGACACGGCGCCGAGCAGGTAGCCGACGACAGCGGCGAGGACGTACGTCATCAGTGCCTGTGCACGACGACGGCGAGCATGCCGGGGCCTGTGTGCGCGCCGACGACGGCGCCGACCTCGGTGACGTAGAAGGCGTCCAGGTCGAGGCGGGCACGGAGCCGGTCGGCGAGGGCGGCCGCGCGGTCGGCCGACGCGAGGTGGTGGACCGCGACCGAGACGCGGCCGCCGCCGCCCTCGGCGACGGCGAGCTCCTCGAGGCGCGCGATGGCCTTGGACGCCGTGCGCACCTTCTCCAGCGGCGCGATGGCCCCGTCGGCGATGTGGAGCAACGGCTTGACGGACAGCGCGGTGCCCACGAGCGCGGCGGCGGCGCCGATGCGGCCGCCGCGGCGGAGGTACTCCAGCGTGTCGACGTAGAACAGCGTCCGCGTCCGCGCCGCCGCCTGCTCCGCGGCGGCCGCGACCTCGTCGATCGAGCCGCCCTTGGCCGCGGAGTCGGCGGCCGCGAGCGCGGCGAAGCCGAGGCCCATCCCGGTCTGCCCGGAGTCGACGACGCGGAGCGTACGGTCGCCCGCCGCGGCGGCCGCGGCGCTCGCGGTCCCCGAGAGCTTCGCGGAGAGGTGCACGGCCACGACCTCGGAGGCACCGCACGCGTCGTACGCCGCCTCGAACGCCGCCGGCGTGGGCTGCGACGTCGTCGCGCGCCGTCCCGCGCCGGTGATCCACCGCGCGAACTCCGCGGGCGTCAGGTCCACGCCTTCGAGCGCCGTACGGTCCCCCATCGTCACCTGCAGCGGCACGACGGTGATGCCGCGCTCGGCGGCCAGCCCCTCGGGCAGGTACGCCGTCGAGTCGGTGACGACCGCGACGGTCATCAGACGACGACGTTGACGAGCTTCGGCGGGCGGACGACGACGGTACGGATCGCGGAGTCCCCGACCGCGCGGACGACACCGGGCAGGGCCAGCGCGCGTTCGCGCAGATCGGACTCGGTCACGTCAGGCGACACGTCGAGGCGGTCGCGGACCTTGCCGTTGACCTGCACGACGCACGTCACGGTGTCCTCGGCAGCCAGCGCCGGGTCGTACGACGGCCACGCCTGCTTCTGCACGGAACCCTTGCGCCCCAGGCGTTCCCAGGACTCCTCTGCGGTATACGGCGCGAACAGCGACAGCATGATCGCCAGCGCGTCCATCGCCTCGCGGGCGGCTTCGGAACCGCCGCGGCCGGCGTCGACGGTGCGGCGGACGGCGTTGGACAGCTCCATCAGCTTGGCCACGACGACGTTGAAGCGGAACGACTCGACGAGCTGCGTCACGGCGCCGATGGTCTGGTGCGTCGTACGCCGCAGCTCGTCGTCGTCATCCTTCGACGACGGCGAGGAGCCGACCTCGCCGGCCAGCCGCCAGACGCGCGCCAGCCACTTGCCGGAGCCGGTCGGCGACACGTCGGCCCAGTCGATGTCGTCCTCGGGCGGGCCCGCGAACACCATCGTCGTACGCACCGCGTCCACACCGTGCGCCGCCAGCTCGGACTGCAGGGAGACGAGGTTGCCGCGGGACTTGCTCATGGCGGAGCCGTTCATGACGACCATGCCCTGGTTCATCAGCGCCGAGAACGGCTCGGTGAAGGAGACCATGTCCATGTCGTACAGCGCCTTGGTGACGAAGCGCGCGTACAGCAGGTGCAGGATCGCGTGGGTGACCCCGCCGACGTACTGGTCGACGGGCATCCAGCGGTCGACCTCCGCGCGGTCGAACGGCCCGTCCTCGTAGTCGGGCGAGCAGTAGCGCAGGAAGTACCACGACGAGTCGACGAACGTGTCCAGCGTGTCGGTGTCGCGCTTCGCCGGGCCGCCGCAGGCCGGGCACGGGACGTTGACCCATGACTCGGCCGTCGCCAGCGGCGAGGTGCCCTTGGGGCGCAGGTCGACCTCGGTCGACGGCGGCAGCGTCACCGGCAGCTGGTCGTCGGGCACCGCGACCTCGCCGCAAGCCGGGCAGTGCACGATCGGGAACGGCGGTCCCCAGTAGCGCTGCCGCGACACCAGCCAGTCGCGCAGCCGGTAGTTGATCGCCGCCTTGCCCAGGCCCTTGGCCTCCAGGTCGGCGGTGATGCGCTCGATCGCCTCGGTCTTGCGCAGGCCGTCGTACGGGCCGCTGTTGACCAGGACGCCGTCGCCAGGCGTCGCGATGCCGGTCTCCCCGGGGTCGGGCGCGTCGTCCATCCGCACCACGACGCGTACGGGCAGGTCCTTGGCCTTGGCGAAGTCCAGGTCGCGCTGGTCGTGCGCGGGCACGGCCATGATCGCGCCGGTGCCGTAGTCGGCCAGGACGTAGTCGGCAGCCCACACGGGCAGGCGCTCGCCGTTGACGGGGTTGATCGCGTAGCGCCCCAGGAACACGCCGGTCTTCGGGCGGTCGGTGGACATGCGCTCGATCTCGGAGGAGCGCTTGACCTCCTCGACGTACGCCGCGAACTCCGCGTTGTCACCGGCCAGCTCGGCGGCCAGGTCGGAGTCGGCCGCGACGACGAAGAACGTCGCGCCGTACAGCGTGTCAGGGCGCGTCGTGAACACCGTGACGGGGCCGTGGCCCTCGATCTCGAAGACCACCTCCGCGCCGGTCGAGCGACCGATCCAGTTGCGCTGCATCGTCAGCACGCGGTCTGGCCAGCGGCCTTCGAGCTGCGCCATGTCGTCCAGCAGCCGGTCGGCGTACGCCGTGATGCGGAAGTACCACTGCGTCAGGTTCCGCTTGGTGACGAGCCCGTCGCAGCGTTCGCAGCGACCCTGGATGACCTGCTCGTTGGCCAGGACTGTCTGGTCGTTGGGGCACCAGTTGACCGGCGAGGACTTGCGGTACGCCAGGCCCCGCTCCCACAGCCGCAGGAAGATCCACTGCGTCCACTTGTAGTACTCGGGGTCGGATGTCTGCAGCCGCCGCGTCCAGTCGAACGACCCGGCGTACCGCTTGAACGACTCCGCCTGGACCTCGATGTTGGCGTACGTCCACTCGACCGGATCCAGGCCGCGCTTGATGGCGGCGTTCTCCGCGGGCAGCCCGAACGAGTCCCAGCCGATCGGGTGCAGGACGTTGAAGCCCTTGAGCATCCAGTAGCGCGCGATGACGTCGCCCATGGCGTACGCCTCGGCATGGCCCATGTGCAGGTCGCCGGAGGGGTACGGGAACATGTCGAGCACGTACTTGGTGGGGCGCGGGTCGTCGGTGCCGGCGGCCGTGTGCGGAGGCTCCTTCTCCCAGCGCTCCTGCCACTTCGCCTCGACGGCGTGTACGTCGTACGCGTCCTCGGTCATCTGTCTATGTCTCCTGGCTCGTCCGGGCAAAGAAAAACCCCTCGCAGGGAGGGGTCGCCGCGCTGACGTGGGTCCTGGTCAGCGCGGCCCGGCGAGAAGCCGAACGGTCGGTCGCATGGCGCCGATGCTAGCAGCGGGCCTGGCGCGACCGCGCTCGCATATCACGCGAATGGCGCTGGCTCCCGGAACGCCTTGGCGCATTCACGCCGTATGCCACCCGTCACCTCACCCACGGGCTGTGCCATAACCGTGGGAGAAGCAGCGACGAGAGGCGACCCTGATGACCGAGGCGGCGATGGGACTGCTCGCGCTGAGCTGGGTGCTCCGCGACTGGCTGTACTACCGCGCGGTCGAGCGCTACCGCGGGAACGTGAAGGACCACGACCAGGTCGTCGAGTTCGCGGCGGCGATCCGGCGGCCGTTCGCGATGTGGGTGCGGCGGCCGCCGTAGCCGTTCGGGGTGCGTTCTGCGCTTTTTCGCCGCACGGGCCGCAACCCGGAGCCTTTTCCATCGTGGCGTGGTGTTGACGGGTGTGGCGTGTTGGCGCGCAGCGGGTGTCGGGGTTGAACGCAGCAACGGAGCCCGTGATCTTCGCGGATGTCTAAGGCCGTG
>Ga0190268_10000044_pt1 | contig 40239 bp, 57 predicted proteins | sample Popmic249T_FD_133750 | JGI IMG/M metagenome (GOLD analysis project Ga0190268, IMG submission 133750) | Populus adjacent soil microbial communities from riparian zone of Blue River, Arizona, USA - 249 T | ecosystem: Environmental > Terrestrial > Soil > Riparian zone | place: USA: Arizona... | reverse complement strand
CTTCGCTCTGATCGGGGTGCGATCTGCGCTTTTTCCCCGCACGGCCCGCAACCCGGTTGCGGAGCCGACCCGAGCACCGTCACCGCACGTGATCATGCGCGGCGTTTCGCCAAGCCCTCCTAGTTTCGCCAAGCCCTCCTAGTAGTGCATCCCGCCGGGGCCGTGGCTGTGGCCGTGGCCGTGCGTCGGGGTGGGCAGCGGGTTGCCGTCCTCGTCCTTCGGCTTCTCCGCCACCAGCGTCTCGGTGGTGAGCAGCATCGCCGCGATGGACGCGGCGTTCTGCACCGCCGAACGCGTCACCTTGACCGGGTCGACGACGCCGGCCGCGATGAGGTCGACGTACTCGCCGGTCGCGGCGTTGAGGCCGTGGCCGACGGGCAGCTCGCGCACCTTGGAGACCACGACGTAGCCCTCGTGGCCGGCGTTCTGCGCGATCCAGCGCAGCGGCTCCTCGAGCGCCTTGCGGACGATCGCCGCGCCGGTCGCCTCGTCTCCGGTGAGGTCGAGCTTGTCGAGGCCGGTCGCTGCCGCGACGAGCGCGACGCCGCCGCCGGCGACGATGCCCTCCTCGACCGCCGCGCGGGTCGCCGAGATGGCGTCCTCGAGACGGTGCTTCTTCTCCTTGAGCTCGACCTCGGTGGCCGCGCCGACGCGGATGACGCCGACACCGCCAGCGAGCTTGGCGAGCCGCTCCTGGAGCTTCTCGCGGTCCCAGTCGGAGTCGGACGCGTCGATCTCGTTCTTGATCTGCGCGATGCGGCCCTTGATGTCCTCGGGAGAGCCCGCGCCGTCGACGATCGTCGTCGTGTCCTTGGTGATGGTGACCTTGCGCGCCTGGCCGAGCATGTCGAGCCCGATGGAGTCGAGCTTGAGGCCGACCTCGGCGCTGACGACCTGGCCGCCGGTGAGGATCGCCATGTCCTCGAGCATCGCCTTCCGCCGCTCGCCGAAGCCCGGCGCCTTGACGGCGCAGGCGTTGAGCGTGCCGCGGATCTTGTTGACGACCATCGTCGACAGGGCCTCGCCCTCGACGTCCTCGGCCACGATCACCAGCGGCTTCCCGCCCTGGAGGACCTTCTCCAGGATCGGCAGCAGCTCGTGGATGGCCGAGATCTTCGAGCCGACGATGAGGACGTACGGGTCGTCGTACGACACCTCCATGCGCTCGGCGTCGGTGACGAAGTACGGCGAGATGTAGCCCTTGTCGAACTGCAGGCCCTCGGTGAACTCCAGCTCGAGGCCCATGGTGTTGGACTCCTCGACGGTGATCACGCCGTCCTTGCCGACCTTGCTCATGGCCTCGGCGATGAGCTCGCCGATGGCGCGGTCCTGCGCGGAGATGGACGCGACGTGCGCGATCTCCTCCTGCGACTCGACCTCGCGCGCGGCGGCGAGCAGCGTCTCGGACACGCGGGCCACGGCGGCCTCGATGCCCTTCTTCAACGCCAGCGGCGAGGCGCCGGCGGCGACGTTGCGCAGGCCCTCGCGGACCATCGCCTGGGCGAGCACCGTCGCGGTGGTGGTGCCGTCACCGGCGACGTCGTTGGTCTTGGTGGCGACCTCCTTGGCGAGCTGCGCGCCCATGTTCTCGTACGGGTCGTCGAGCTCGACCTCACGGGCGATCGTGACGCCGTCGTTGGTGATGGTGGGGGCGCCCCACTTCTTGTCGATGACGACGTTGCGGCCGCGCGGGCCGAGCGTCACCTTGACGGCGTCCGCGAGCTTGTCGACGCCGCGCTGGAGCGAGTCGCGCGCGTCGGAGTGGAACTCCAGGATCTTGGACATCTACATCCCTCTCATGACGAACGCCCCGGCGCGCGAAGGCGACCGGGGCGTCCGTGAAGTGACTACTTCTCGATGATCGCGAGGACGTCGCGGGCGCTGAGCACGAGGTACTCCTCGGCGCCGTACTTGAGCTCCGTGCCGCCGTACTTGCTGTAGACGACGACGTCGCCCTCCTTGACGTCCAGCGGGATGCGCTGCCCGTCCTCGAAGCGGCCGGGGCCCACGGCGATGACCGTGCCCTCCTGCGGCTTCTCCTTGGCGGTGTCCGGGATCACGATGCCCGACGCGGTCGTGGTCTCGGCCTCGTTGGCCTGGACGACGATGCGGTCCTCGAGCGGCTTGATGTTGACCTTGGTGGCGGTCGGCATTCTGCCTAACCCTCCTGGTATGGATGGTGGGTGGCGGCCCGCCGTCGCGGGGGATCGGGCGCCTCGTCGCTGTTAGCACTCTCGGGTAGGGAGTGCCAGACAAACATAGGACGGGCGCGGCTACGGCGTCAACACGGCGAGCACCGGGCGGAGCTTCCCGTCGGCCGCCGCGAACTCCCAGTACGGCTGGATGGCGCCCTTCCCCGCGTTGACGAGCACCATCCGGACGCGCTCGTACCGCGCCGCGTGCTCGACCCGCTCGAACGCCTCGGCCTGGCTCATGACCTCGACTGGCCGCGGCGTGAACGTCACCAGCGTCAGCGTCATCGCCTGCACGCCCTTGGCGTCCACGGTGAACGACGCCAGCGGCGCGGGCACCCCGCCCGCCTCGAAGACCGGCAGGTCCGCCCGCACGACGAACTGCACCGACCGCGTGCCGCCGCGCGTTCGCACCGTGGGCGTCCACTGCGCGGGGTCCATGCCGTACGCCCGCATGACCGCCTCGGCGGCGGCCTTCACCTTCGCCTCGGCGGGCGGCTCGCCCGGCGCCGCGCCGCGCCTGGCGAAGATCACCGTCGGCGTGTCGGGGCGGACGTGCACCTCGACGTCGTCGCCGCCGCGGAACACGCGGGCCCCGCGCTGCACCTGCCCCGAGTCGGTGACCGTCTTCGCGCCGAGCGCGCGTCCCGCGGGTGCCGCGGGGTCGGCGGGCGCGAGGGCGTCTACGACGAGCTCGGTCACCTGGCTACGGCCGGTGCCGAGCGGCGGCCCGGCCCAGGCCGGCTCGTCGGCCGGGCGGGTGAGGACATAGAAAGTCACGCCGGCGGCAAGGACGGCGAGCGCGGCCCCGTACGCGACGAGGCGGCGCGGCGTAGGGGCGGCCACCCGCGCAGACTACGGCCTGCAGCGGCGCCGAAACGAGCAGGCGCCGGACCGGGTACCCACACGCGGCGAGCGCTCCGCCGTACCTGTCACGTACCGACGATGTAGGCGCTGAAGTCGTCCGGGTGACCTGTCACCGCTACGGCACCCTTCATCGACAGCACGGTGAACCCGAAACCACCCGGACCGACCTGCCGGAAGTAGGTCGTTCCGCGCTTCCAGCCTTCTCCGCTAGCTCCGGCAGCACTCGTTGGCAAGACAGAGCCCTTTCCATCCTGACGGCGTGGTCGGCGCCGGCCTCAGTCGTTCTTTGAAGATCACTACGCGTGAGACCGGCTGCTGGGCTGCAGGGTTGAGCCGATCCGGGTGCGCGGGCGCCGCTCGTCCGGGGTTACCGCCGTTCTTGTGGTGGTCCAGCGCCGAAGGGGCTCCTGCCCAGCACGATCCAGGCCCAGCGCGAGCCAGGATGGGAAAGGCTCACGGCCGCGGCATCGCGAGCGTCGGACGCCGACGTATCAGCGCACGAGGGTGAACCGCCAGGCGTGCCCGTCCCTCACGAGGCTCCCGGCCGGCGGCGTGAGCGTCTCCGGCGGCTCTCCTGACCAGTGCGAGATCATGACGACACGGTCGTCGGCCGAGACGTACACCTCCTTGGCCGTCATGCCCTCGGCGTGGAAGGAGAGCGCCCACGCGACGACCGCGTCGACGTCGGTGGCCACGGCCTCCCACATGAGCGTCGTCATGCGAGCCGCAGCGACGGGTCGGCGAGCGCGTCGAGGCCGGTCGTGACGCCGCGCGCGAACAGCTCGCTGCCCAGCGCCGCGACCATGGCGCCGTTGTCGGTGCAGAGTCCTGGACGCGGGATGCGCAGGGGGATGCCCGCGGCGTCGCAGCGCTCCTGGGCGACGGCGCGGAGGCGGGAGTTGGCGGCGACGCCGCCGCCGACGAGCAGCGCCGCGCCGTGCTCCCTGCAGGCCGCGACGGCCTTCGCGACGAGCACGTCCACGACCGCCTCCTGGAACGACGCCGCGACGTCGTTGACGGGGATGTCGTCGCGCGCCTCGACCCACCGCGCGACCGCCGTCTTGAGGCCGGAGAACGAGAAGTCGTACGTCCCCTCCGTCCGCCCCCGAGGGAACGGGATCGCGGTCGGGTCGCCCTCGCACGCGGCGCGGTCGACGTGCGGGCCCCCGGGGAACGGCAGGCCGAGCACCCGCGCCACCTTGTCGAACGCCTCCCCCGCCGCGTCGTCCACGGTCGCGCCGAGGACGCGGACGTCGGTGACGTCCGGCACGAGCAGCAGCGACGAGTGGCCGCCGCTGACGAGCAGCGCGACGAGCGGGTCGGGCAGCGGGCCGTGCTCCAGGACGTCCACGGCGACGTGCGCGGCGAGGTGGTTGACGCCGACGAGCGGGACGCCGAGGGAGAGGGCGTACGCCTTCGCGGCCGCGACGCCCACGAGCAGCGCGCCGGCGAGCCCGGGGCCGGTCGTGACGGCGACGGCGTCGACGTCGGTGAGCTTGACGCCGGCGGTCGCGAGCGCGCGGTCCACCGTCGGCACCATCGCGTCGAGGTGCGCGCGGGAGGCGACCTCCGGCACCACGCCGCCGAACCGCGCGTGCTCGTCCACCTGCGACGCGATCGCGTCGGCGAGCAGCGTCTGCCCGCGCACGATGCCGACGCCGGTCTCGTCGCACGACGTCTCGATGCCGAGGATCAGCGGCTCGCTCATGCCGTCACCATGACCAGGGCGTCGGTACCGGACGGCTGGTAGTAGCGCTTGCGCACGGCGATCGCGGTGAAGCCGAAGCGCTCGTACAGCGCGATCGCGGCGGCGTTGTCGACGCGCACCTCGAGCCCGACGCGCGGCAGGCCGCGTTCCTTCGCGTCGTCCATGAGGCGCCGCAGCAGCTCCGCGCCGAGGCCCTTCCTCTGGTGCGCCGGCGCGACGGCGATGGTCTGGACGTACGCCTCGTCGGGCATCGCGGCGAGGCCGGCGTACGCAACGATCTCGTCGCCCTCGGTCGCGACGAGGTACGTGCGCGACTCGGCCTGGGCGAGCTCGTTCCAGAACATCTCCGTCGTCCACGCGTCGTCGAACAGCGCGTCCTCCAGCGCCGTCACCGCGGGGATGTCCCACCAGCGCATACGACGGATCACGCGGTCACCTTCTTGCGCGGCCCCGGCGGCGTGGCGTCGGGACGGCGGAGGTAGAGCGGCGTGAGGTCGTCGCGTCGCGGCGCCGTGAGGAGCCGCGCCGCGTCCGGATACTCCGGCTCGGCGACGTCGAAGCCGGCGAACGCGTCGGGGTAGAGGCCCGGCCCCGCTCCGGCGATCGCCGTGATGCCGTGGGCGCGCAACGTCTCCGCGACGTCGGCCGGCTTGCCGACGTGCGGGCCTTCGTCGCGAGCACCGTCCGCGTCGTACGCCGCCCAGTAGACCTCGCGCCGCCGTGCGTCGGTGGCGACGGCGATGCCGGGTGCGGCGAGGGCGTCGAGGGAACAGACGCCGTACGCCGGCACGCCGAGCGCGTGCGCCATCGCGCGCGCCGTGACGATGCCGACCCGCAGGCCCGTGAACGGCCCCGGGCCAACGCCCACGACGATGCCGTCGGGACGGCGTCCGGCGAGGACGCACTGGATCAGCGGGGAGAGCAGCTCGCCGTGCCGGTTGGCCGCCACCTCGGTCGCCGACTTACCCGTCGACAGCGCGACGGTGACAGCCGGGGTCGACGTGTCGAACGCGAGCAGCAGCACGCCGCCGACCCTAACCCGCCCGGCTCGGTCGTCAGCCGGCGAACCGCGCCACCAGCTCGCGCTTGAGCACCTTGCCGCTCGGCCCCAGCGGGAACGCGTCGACGAAGTGCACGACGCGCGGGTACTTGTACGCCGCCAGATGCTCCCTCGACCACGCCACGATCTCGTCGGCCGTCGCGTCGGCGCCCTCGGGCGACCGTACGACGACCGCGCAGACCTCCTCGCCGTGCGTCGCGTCGGGCACCGCGATGACCGCGACCTGGCCGACCGCCGGGTGGCGCAGCAGTACCTCCTCGACCTCGCGCGGGTACACGTTGAACCCGCCGCGCAGCACCATGTCCTTCTTGCGGTCCACGATCGCGACGAAGCCATCGGCGTCCTTCGTGCCGAGGTCGCCCGAGCGGAACCACCCGTCCACGATCGCGGCGCGGGTGGCGTCGTCGTTGCCGAGGTAGCCGGTGAAGACGTTGTGGCCGCGGATGACGACCTCGCCGATCTCGCCGGTGCCGACGAGCTCGATCGCGTCCTCGACCTCGGCCTTCGCGATCTCGACCTCGACGCCCCAGATCGGCGTGCCGACGGTGCCGGGCTTGCGGCCGATCGACTCGTGGTTGAACGTCGCCACCGGCGACGTCTCCGACAGGCCGTACCCCTCGTAGATCTCCGAGCCGAACGTCTCCCGCCACGCGTCCATCACGGTCATGGGGAGTGACGCGCCGCCGGACACCGCGATACGCAGCTGCGGCAGGTCGCCGCCCGCCGAACGCGCGGCCTCCAGCAGCGCGATGTACATCGTGGGTACGCCCTCGAACACCGTGACGCCGTACGCCCCGATCGCGTCCAGCGCCGCGGGACCCTCGAAGCGCGGCATCAGCACGAGCGTCGCGCCGGCGCGGAAGCCGGAGTTCATGGCACAGGTCTGCCCGAACGAGTGGAACAGCGGCAGGCAGCCGAGGATCACGTCGTCGGGCCTGAGGCCGATGACGTCGAACGCCGAGATGGTGACGTTCATGACGACGTTGAGGTGCGAGAGGACGGCGCCCTTCGGCTTACCGGTCGTGCCGCTCGTGTAGAGGATCACGGCGTCGTCGGCAGGCTCGCGCTGGACGTACGTCTCCAGCGGCTCCGCCTCGCGCGCTGCCGCGTCGAGCGCGGTGAGGCCCGAGTCGCCGCCGCCGAGAACCGTCAGGACGGGGACGTTCGCGAGCTCGGCACCCTTGGCGCCCTCGCCGAGCAGCGGGCCCGCGCAGACCAGCGCCTTGGCGCCCGAGTCCTGGAGGACGTACGCGATCTCCTCGGCCTTGAGCAGCGCGTGGACAGGCACGACGACGGCGCCGAGCGCGAGGACGCCGTAGTACGTCGTGGGGAAGTCGGGGACGTTCGGGATCAGGACCGCGACCTTGTCGCCGGGGCCGATGCCGGCGGTGTCGCGGAGGGCGGCGGCGTAGCGGCGGGCGTCGAGCCAGAGGTCGGCGTACGTCGTCCGGCTCTCGCCCATGACCACCGCCGTGCGGTCGCTGTGGCGGACGGCGGACTCGGCGAGGATCGACGCGATCGACAACGTGGCCATGGGCGCTCCCTGCGGCTCGGGCTGAGACCGCAGATTGTGCCGCGCGCTACCCCGCGGCGCGCAACGGCGGCAGGTCGCCCGTCGTCACGACGGGGTTGGTGGTGCCGTGCCACGACACGTCGCGGAAGCGGACGCGCTCGCTGACCTGCGATGGTGATGACCTCCCAGTCCCTCGGGTGAAAAAGGAGCCAGCGCCGTGCCCACCATCGAGTACGTCACCCTCGCCAACCACGTCGAGGCGATCAACGGCCTGCTCTACATGCTGGGCGCCGGCTGGTCCGAGATCCACCCGCCGGTCGACCAGGAGGGCCGCCTCGGGCCGGTCCACTTCGGCATCGGCGTCAGCGTCCTCGTCGGCTGGAACGAGACCAACCAGCGCTACCCCGTGGAGCTCACGATCACGAGCGAGGACGGCGGCGAGCCGCTGGTCCGCGTCGAGGGCCAGATCGAGCAGGGCCGCCCGCCGGGCCTGCCGCCGGGCTCCGACCTCCGCAGCGTCATCGGCCTCGACGCCGACGTGCAGTTCCCCCAGCCAGGGGGGTACGTCGTCCGGGTGACGATGCTCGACGAGGTGCGGTCGGTGGCGTTCCGCGTCATCGTCCCGCAGCGGTCCGCGCCGCGGACGACCGGCCCCACGGCGTACTGACGCTCCCTACCGTTCCTTGAAGATCACCACGCTCGAGACCGGCGCGCCGGCTGCAAGGAACGAGCTACGAGAGCCCAGTCACGCGCGACGCCCAGTCGCCGCCGCGCGGCGTCAGCGTCACCTCGCGCTCCTCCCCCTCGACACCGCGCGCGATCGACACCTCGAGCCACGAGTCCGCCAGCGACTCGACCAGCCCCGCGCCCCACTCCACGACGGTCACCGACTCGGCGAGCGACGCGTCGAGGTCGAGGTCGTCCACCTCGGCGACGGAGGAGAGCCGGTACGCGTCGACGTGCACGTACGGCAGCCGCCCGTCTCGATGCACGTGCGCGATGACGAACGTCGGCGACGTCACCCGCTCCGTCACCCCGAGACCGAGCCCGATCCCCTGCGCCAGAACGGTCTTGCCCGCGCCGAGCGGACCCGTCAGCACGATCAGGTCCCCCGCCCGCGCGACACCACCGAGCGACGCGCCCAAGGAACGCATCGCCGCGACGTCAGCGACGCGCACGTTCGGCCACCACCTCGGCGAGCGTCGCGATGTCCGCGCGCAGCGCCTGCATCTGCGTGCCGTTCGGCCCGGAGCGCAGCGCCGCCGACGGGTGGAACGCCGGTACGACCGTGACGCCCGACACCTCGAACCGCTGCCCGCGCACCCGCGTGATCGACACCGAAGGGCCGAGCGCCCAGCGGGTCGCGAAGTTGCCCAGCGTGCAGATGACCGCGGGGTCCACAAGGTGCACCTGCCGCCGCAGCCAGCCCTTGCACGTCGCGATCTCGTCGGGGAGCGGGTCGCGGTTGGCGGGCGGCCGGCACTTGAGGACGTTCGCGATGACGACCCGCGAACGCTCGATGCCCGCCTCGGCGAGCAGCCGCGTCAGCAGCTGCCCCGACACCCCGACGAACGGGATCCCCTGCTGGTCCTCGTGGAACCCCGGCGCCTCCCCCACGAACATCACGTCGGCCGGCGCGTTCCCGTCGGCGAAGACGGCCTGCGTACGCCCCTGCCACAGCGGGCACGCGGTGCACGACCGCACCAGCGTCCGCAGCGACTCCCAGTCCCCCGCCCCGTCCGCCGCCGCGCGCACCAGCGCCGCGCCCTCAAGCACCGCGCGACTCCGCGGCGTTGCGCGCCGCCTTCCGCAGGAACGCGCGCAGGTGCAGGTTGACCAGCGGCGCGCGCTCGATCATGAGCATGTGCCCGGCACCGGTCACCGTGACGAAGTGCGTGCCGGGGATGCGTCGCGCGATCTCCTCCGAGTGCGAGTACGGCGTGATGCGGTCGCGCGTCCCCCCGAACACCAGCGTCGGCACCTTCGCGAGCGCGTCGAGGCCTTCGTAGAGGTCGTGCTCGCGGAACGTCGGCACGAACGCCAGCAGCACGTCCAGCGGCGTCGCCGACGTCATGCGCTCGACCAGCTCGACCTGCGCCGGCGAAGGGTTGTCGCCGAAGCCCCAGAGCTTGGTGAACACGAAGTTCAGGTCGCTGCCCGCGCGCCGCCCTGCCGCCACGACGGGCCGCCCGGCGACGCGCTGCACGCGCGGCAGCAGGCGTACGGACAGCACGTCCGCCACCCGCGCCGGGATCGGCACGAGCGCCTCCGCCACGCCGCCCGCGGACGTCGCGACGAGCACCGCGCCGACGACCCGCGTCCCGAACAGCTCCGGCCGCTGCTTCGCCAGCGACATGATCGTCATGCCGCCCATCGAGTGCCCGACGAGCACGATCGGACCGTTCGGCGCGACCTCGTCGAGCACCGCCAGCAGGTCGAGCCCGACCTGGTCGAGCGTGCAGTTCTCGTCGTCGCCGCGCTGCGAACGGCCGTGCGCCCGCTGGTCCACGAACACCAGCCGCCCCACATCCGCGAGGTCCCGCCGCTGGTAGTGGAACGACGTCATCGACAGCGCGAAGCCGTGCACGAACACCACCGTCAGCGGCCCGCTGCCGGTCTCCTCGACGTAGAGCCGTACGCCGTCCGGCAACGTCACGACGCGCGGCTTCCCCGGCAGCCTGCCGAACGCCTCGCGCGCCTCGGGGTCAGGGCGCAGTCGCTTGCGGCCCACGGCGAGGCGTTCGAGCGACATGCCCGCCGCGACGCCGGTGGCGACGGCGCCGACGGCGACGCCGAGCAGTCCCGCGCGCTTGCGCTTGCTCATCCGACGTACCTCCGGGGCACCCGTGGCGCGATCCGCGTGACGATCTCGTACGAGATCGTGCCCAGCGCATCGGCCCAGTCCTGCGCGGTGGGCTCGGCGCCGAACACGACGGCCTCGTCGCCCGCCACCACCTCGTCGTCGCCGACGTCCACGACGAACTGGTCCATGCAGACCGTCCCGCTGATCGTGCGCCGCCGCCCCCCGATCCACACCTCGGCGGTGTTGGCGGCGGCGCGCGGGATGCCGTCGCCGTACCCGAGGGGTACGAGCGCCAGCGTCGTCTCCGCGCCCGTCGTGTAGCGGTGGCCGTACGACACCCCGGTCCCGGCAGGCACGCGCTTCGTCATCGCGACGCGCGCGCGCAGCGTCATCGCGGGGCGCAGCCCGTAGTCCATGCCAGGCACGGGCGTCAGGCCGTAGACCGCGATGCCCGGGCGGACGAGGTCGTAGCGGGCCTCGGGCATCGTCAGCGTCGCCGCGCTGTTGGCGAGGTGCCGCAGCCGCGGCGCCAGCCCGGCCTCGGCGGCGACCGTCAGCGCGGCCTCGAAGCGCTGGACCTGCGTGGCGTTGGAAGCCGCGCCGACGTCGTCGGCACACGCGAGGTGGCTCCAGACGCCGACGACGTCCGCGTCGGCCTTGACCGCCGCCGCGACGAGGTCCGGCCACTCGACGGACCCGCCGCGCGAGAGCCCGGTGTCGACCTTGAGGTGCACCCGCGCGCCCGCGTCGACGGCGTCGTGCAGCGACGCGAACGAGCCCACGCCGAGGTTGATGTCGTACGCCGCCGCGACCTCCCCCGCCCCCGGCGGCGGTTCCATCATCACGAGGACCGGCGCGTCGATGCCCGCCGTACGCAGCGCCACGCCCTCCTCGACGAGCACCACGCCGAGCCACGTCGCGCCGCCCTCGAGCGCGGCGCGCGCGACGGGGACGGCGCCGTGGCCGTACCCGTCGGCCTTCACCGCGGCGAGCACCTCGGCGCCGCCGGCGGCGGCGCGCAGGACGCCGACGTTGTGCCTGACGGCGGCAAGGTCGACCACCGCCTCGGCTCGCGTCGTCAGCACGCGCCCAACGCTATCCGCGCGGCGTCCGGCAGGCGCTCCGCCACGTCGAGCGCGGTGACGGCGGCGCCCGGGCTTCCCGCGGCGAGACGCCCGGCGAGGCCGTGCAGCCAGACGGCCGCCGCGACGGGGTACGCGACGTCGTCCTCCTGCGGCCGCGACAGCACCGCCGCGATGGCGCCGGCGAGGACGTCGCCCGTGCCCGCGGTGCCGAGCCAGGGGGTGCCAGTCGGGTTGACGTACGCCGTCCCGTCGGGCGCCGCCACGACCGTCGTGGTGCCCTTGAGCAGCACGACGGCACCGAGGTCGGCGGCGGCCTTGCGCGTCACCCCGAGCCGGTCGGCCTCGGCGTCGGCGCGCGGCACGCCGGTCAGCCGCTCGAACTCGCCGGTGTGCGGCGTCAGCACCGTGGGGGCGTTGCGGCGCAGCAGGTCCGGGTGCTTCGCGAGCAGTGTCAGGCCGTCCGCGTCCACGACGACGGGGACGTCGCTCGCCAGCACCTCGCGCAGGACGGCCAGCGCCGCGTCGTCCGTCCCGAGCCCCGGGCCGACGACCCACGCGTCCACGCGGCCCTCGCCCGCGACCACCTCCGGGTACGCCGCCCGCACCGAGTCCGCGACGGCCGAATCGGAACGCAACCGTACGTACCCGCACCCGGACCGCTGCGCGCCGCGGCAGGCGAGCGCGGCCGCGCCGGGGTACGCCGCGCTCCCCGCGGCCACGCCGACGACGCCCCTGCGGTACTTGTCCGTCTCCGCCCACGGCGGCCCCATCGCGGCGGAGGCGTCGTCCGCGCCGAGCACCCAGGTGCCCCCCTGCGGCGCCTCGCCGGAGGGCATGAGGTCCGGCAGACCCAGCCCGATCGGCGCGACCTCGACGATGCCTGCCCACGCCGCGCCGGGGCCGACCACGAGCCCGGGCTTGAGCGCCCCGAACGTCACCGTCACCTCCGCGCGCACCGCGGCCGACACCGCGCCCGTCGCGGCGTCGACACCGGTGGGCACGTCGACCGCGAGCACCCGCGCCGAGTCCATGAAGCCGCTCCACGGCGCGGGCCACGTGGCGGAGCGCCCGCCGACGCCGAGCACGCCGTCGATGGCGAGGTCGTACGACCCCCAGAACTGCCTCGCCCCGGCCGCCTTCAGCCGCCGCAACGGCTCCGCGCCGTGCTCGTCGCGCGGCTCGCCGAGCGGCAGCGCGTACGACACCGACGCGCCACGCTGCCGCAGCTTCCAGCCCGCCCAGAGCGCGTCGGCGCCGTTGTGGCCTGGGCCCGCGACGACGAGCACGCGCGCGCCGTACGTCCGCCCCAGCATCGCCGCCGCACGCCGCGCCACCGCGGTCGAGGCGCGGTCGATGAGCACCGCCTCGGGCAGCCCGGCCTCGGCCGCGCGCACCTCCTCGACGGAGGCGACGTATCTCATCCGGGGCCCCTACGGGTCCGCGCGGCGGGGTCGTGGGGTGTCTTCAAGACTCCGCCACGACGACGGCCACCGCGACGCCCCCGTCGTGCGTCAGCGACACGTGCCACGAACGGATCCCCGCCGCCGCCGCGACCTCCGCCGTGTGGCCCGTGACCAGCAGCGACGGCCGGCCGTCCTCAGCCGTCACGACCTCGATCTCCCGCCAGCGCACGCGGGCCGGCGCGCCGAGCGCCTTGGCCGCCGCCTCCTTCGCCGCGAACCGCGCGGCGAGCCGCAGCACCGACCCGTCGGCGTACGTCCGCTCGCCGTCCGCGAACACGCGCTCCGCCATCGACGGCGTCCGCTCCAGCGCGCGGGTCAGGCGCGCGACGTCCACGATGTCGACACCCACTCCGACGACCGCCACCCGGCTACTCCACCGTGACGGACTTGGCGAGGTTGCGCGGCTGGTCGACGTCGAGCCCGAGCACCTTGGCGACCTCGCACGCGAGCACCTGCATCGGCACGATCGAGAGCAGGGGCGCGTACAGCGACTTGGTGTCCGGCACCCGGATCAGGTGGTCGGCGTACGGCGTCACCGACTCGTCCCCGTCGGTCGCGATGACGATGGTGCGGGCGCCGCGGGCGCGGACCTCCTGCACGTTGTTGACGAGCTTGGCCGACAGCGCGTGCCGCGTAGCCAGCACCACGACCGGCGTGCCCTCCTCGACCAGCGCGATGGGCCCGTGCTTGATCTCGCCGGCGGGGAAGCCCTCCGCCGAGATGTACGCCAGCTCCTTGAGCTTCAACGCGCCTTCCAGCGCCATCGGGTACCCGACGTGCCGGCCGATGAACAGCACCCGCCTCGCCGTCGCGACCTCCTTCGCGAGGTCTCGTACGGCGTCCATGCGCGTCAGCGTCTCGGCGATGAGGTCGGGGATCTCCTGGAGGTCGCGCAGGTGCGCGCGGACCTCGTCGGGGTCGCGGGTGCCGCGCAGCTGGGAGAGGTACAGCCCGACGACGTACATCGTCGCGATCTGCGCGATGACGGCCTTGGTGGAGGCCACGGCGACCTCGGGTCCGCAGCGCGTGTAGAGCGCCGCGTCGGACTCGCGCGCGATGGTGGAGCCGACGGTGTTGGTGACCGCGAGGACCCACGCCTTCTGCTGGCGCGCGTGGCGTACGGCCTCCAGCGTGTCCGCCGTCTCGCCGCTCTGCGACACCGCGACGACCAGCGTGTTACGCCCGACGACGGGGTCGCGGTAGCGGAACTCCGACGCCATCTCGACCTGCACCGGCAGCCGCGTCCAGCGCTCGATCGCGTACTTCCCGACGAGCCCCGAGTGGTACGCCGACCCGCACGCCACGATGAACACCTGGTCGATGCCGCGGACGTCCTCGTCGGCGATGGCCAGCTCGTCCAGGTGCAGGAGCCCGTCGCGGGTCAGGCGCCCGCCGAGCGTGTCGCGTACGGCCCCCGGCTGCTCCTGGATCTCCTTCTCCATGAAGAACGTGTAGCCGCCCTTCTCGGCGGCGGCGGTGTCCCAGTCGACGGTGTAGCGCTCGCCCTCGGTCTCGTTGCCCTCGAGGTCGGTGACCGTGACCCCGGCGCGGCTGAGCTCGACGACCTCGTCCTGGTTGACGACCCGCGCCTCGCGGGTGTGCGCGATGAACGCCGTGACGTCGCTGGCCAGGAAGTTCTCGCCCTCGCCGAGCCCGATGACGAGCGGCAGGTTGCGCCGCGCGCCGACGACGACGTCGGGGCGGTCGCGGTGCGCGATCACGAGGACGAACGAGCCCTCGAGGTCGCGGCAGACGCTGCGTACGGCGTCGGCGAGGTCGCCCTCGTACCTCTCCTCGACGAGGTGCGCCACCACCTCGGTGTCGGTCTCGCTGGTGATCGTGTGGCCGCGCTCCTCCAGGCCCGCGAGGAGGACCTCGAAGTTCTCGATGGTGCCGTTGTGCACGACGGCGACGGCGCCCGAGCAGTCGGCGTGCGGGTGCGCGTTGCGGTCGGTGGGGCCGCCGTGCGTCGCCCAGCGCGTGTGCCCGATGCCGAGCGTGCCCGCGGGCTCGTCGCCGTCGAGCAGCTTCTCGAGGTTGACGAGCTTGCCGGCCTTGCGGCGTACGTCCAGCACGCCGTTGTCCAGGACGGCGACGCCCGCGGAGTCGTACCCGCGGTACTCCAAGCGCCGCAAACCATCCATAACGACGCCCAAGGCGTCCTGGTCACCGACGTAGCCGACGATCCCGCACATGAAGCCAATGTAGTCGCCGCCGTCACCTGCCGAAGAGAGAGACGTTGGACCTAACCGGAGGTGCTGACGAGTGGCCGGGCGTGTCTCGCGGGTGATGCACAGCAAGTGGGTGATGGGCGGGGCGGTCGTGTTCGCGATCGTGGTCGCCGCGTCGTCCTGGCACATGGCGCCGAACGCCGCCATCGGCCCCATGATCGCGGGCCTCGTCTCATGGACCGTCGGCAACTACCTGCTGGTGCCGCTGCGCTGGCACAGCCTGTCCAACAGCGGCCAGAACCGCCGCTGGCACCTGCGCGTCTACGCCGAGGGCGAGATCCTCGGCCTGCTCTCCCCCGCGCACGCCGGCACCGACATCTGGCGCGTGCACATGCTGCGTACCGTCGGCATGGACCGTTCCAACGCCGTCGTCGACGTCGCCTCCGACCGCCTCGTCGGCGGGCTCGGCATCGTCGCCGTGGCCGTCGTCGGCGGCGCCACGCTGCCATGGCAGCTCGTCGTGGCCTGCACGGCCGGGGCCGCCGTCATCCTCGGCGTCGCGCTGCTCGTCCGCCGCAAGAGGCCCGCACTCGTGCCCCTCCCGCCGCGCCGCACGCTCGCGCGCGGCATCGCCATCTCGCTCGTCTACCAGGCCTGCGCGATCGGCCTGCTCATCGGCACCGTGGGTGCCGTCGGCCACTCCGTTCCCCCCATGGACATGCTCGGGCTCGTCGGCGCCTCGCAGGTCGCCGCGCTGATCCCCGGAGTCCACGGCGCCGGGCCGAAGGAAGGCGCGCTCGCCGCCGGCCTCGTCGCCGCGGGCGTGCCGCTGTCCGCCGCGATCGGCGCCATCGCCCTCGCCGGAACGCTCGCCTGGGTGCCCGCCCTGCTCTTCGGCGGCCTCTGCCACCTCCAGCGCCGCCGCGCCCGTTCGGCCGCCGCTGCCGCCTGACCTCTGCGCAACCGGGTTGCGGCCCGTGCGGCGACAAGGAGGAAAACGCACCCCGAACGTGCCCGGCCATCTCGCCGTTCTGTGAAGATCAGCACGCTTATGACCGGCGTCTGAGCGTCACGGAACGACCGGCGCTCGGCCCGTCACTCGTCGCGCGGCACTCCGGTCAGCCCGCCGTCGTCGCCCCACTCCCACGCGAGGTCCAGCGGCCGGTCGGAGATCGCCGCGACCGTCTCGCCGATCCGCGCAGCGACCTCCGTGCGCGGCGTGTCCGCGGCCAGCGCACCGAGGCGTCCGCAGTGCATCCCGCCACGGGCGTCCACCACGGTGAAGTACCAACCGGTCTCGCCCGCGCCGGCGACCACGTACTCGACCCGGACGCGCATCACACCCCGACGACGGCCGCGACCCGCTCGGCCACCGCGCGCGCGGTCTCCTCGCTCGTCGCCTCGACCATCACGCGCACCAGCGGCTCGGTGCCCGAGGGCCGTACGAGCACCCGCCCCTCGTCGCCCAGCTCCGCCTCGGCCTCGGCCACGGCGTCGCGCGCGGCGTCCAGCGCCGCGGACTTGTCGGCCACGCGGACGTTGACCAGCACCTGCGGCAGCCGCTCCATGACCGACGCGAGGTCGGCGAGCGTACGACCGGTCCGCGCCATCACCGACAGCACCTGCAGCGCTGTCAGCACGCCGTCGCCCGTCGTGGAGTGGTCGGCGAGGATCACGTGCCCCGACTGCTCGCCGCCGAGCGCGATGCCGCGCGAGCGCATCGCCTCCAGCACGTACCGGTCGCCGACCGCCGTCTCCACGACCTCGATGCCGTACGACGCCATCGCGCGCTTGAACCCGAGGTTCGCCATCACCGTCGCCACGACCGCGGGCGCGGCGCGGTCCACCGCCAGGATCGCGAGCAGCTGGTCGCCGTCCACGAGCTCGCCGGTGGACGTCACCATCAGGCACCGGTCGGCGTCGCCGTCGTGCGCGACGCCCACGTCCGCGCCCTCCGCCAGCACCCGCGCGACGAGCGCCTCGGGGTGCGTCGAGCCGCAGGACTCGTTGATGTTCAACCCGTCGGGCTCCGCCGCGATGGCGGTCACCGACGCGCCCAGCTCGCGCAGCGCCGCCGGCGCCACTGTCGATGCCGCACCGTGCGCGCAGTCCACGACGACACGCAGGCCGTCCAGCGGGGCTGCGGTCGAGACGAGGTGGGAGACGTACGACTCCACGGCCGCCGCGTCGTCGACGACCCGCCCGACGGACGCACCGGTGGGCCGCGACCAGTCCGCGCCCATCGCCGCGGACACCTCGTCCTCAAGGGAGTCGGGCAGCTTGTAGCCGGACGCGTCGAAGAACTTCACGCCGTTGTCGGGCATCGGGTTGTGCGATGCCGAGAGCATCACGCCGAGGTCGGCCCCGAGCGCGCCCACGGCGAACGCCACCCCCGGCGTCGGCAGCACGCCGAGCCGTCCGACGGAGCATCCGGCCGACGCGAGACCGGCGACGACAGCGGCCTCCAGCAGCTCGCCGGAGGCACGCGTGTCACGACCCACGACCGCACGCCGGGCACCCAGCACGCGGGCAGCCGAGGACGACAGCGCGAGCGCGAGCTCAGGGGTGAGGTCCGCGTTGGCGAGACCCCGTACGCCGTCCGTGCCGAAGAGCCGGCCCAAGACCTAGCGCTTCGAGTACTGCGGCGCCTTGCGGGCCTTCTTGAGGCCGTACTTCTTCCGCTCCTTCACCCGCGCGTCGCGGGTGAGGAACCCGGCCTTCTTCAGCGCGGGACGGTCGTCGGCCTCGAGCTCGATGAGCGCGCGGGCGATGCCGAGACGCAGCGCGCCGGCCTGCCCGGAGACGCCGCCGCCGCGCAGCGAGGCGAGGACGTCGTACTGCTCGGCCTTCTCCACGGTCTTGAACGGCTCGCTGACGAGCTGCTGGTGGACCTTGTTGGGGAAGTAGTCGTCCAGGGTGCGGCCGTTCAGCTTCCACGTACCGGTGCCAGGCACCAGACGGACGCGGACGATCGCTTCCTTGCGGCGACCGGTCGCGCGGACCAGACCTGCGGGCTCGGGCACTTCGTTACCTCTCGAGAGACTCGTGGAGCGCGTTACTGCGCGACCTGGGACAGCTCGTACGGCACGGGCTGCTGCGCCTCGTGCGGGTGCGTCGGGCCGTCGTAGACCTTCAGCTTGGAGAGCATCTGCCGGCCCAGCGTGTTGTGCGGCAGCATGCCCTTGACGGCGCGCTCCACCGCCAGCTTGGGGCGGGTGGCGAGCAGCTCGGTGTACGGCGTCTGCCGCAGACCGCCGGGGAACCCGGAGTGGCGCGTGTACATCTTCTGGTCGCGCTTGTTGCCGGTCAGCGCGACCTTGGCGGCGTTGACGATGATGACGAAGTCACCGGTGTCGACGTGCGGCGCGAAGATCGGCTTGTGCTTGCCGCGCAGCAGCTTGGCGGTCTGGCTCGCGAGCCGGCCGAGGACGATGTCGGTGGCGTCGATGACGTACCACTGACGCTGGACGTCGGCGGCCTTGGGGGAGAACGTGCGCACGAGTGAGACCTGTCCGTTCCGATGGAGTCTGCGCAGCGCGAAACCGCCGCACACAACGACCCGGCAGCATACCTAGCCCCCCTCCCCAGGGTCAACGCGGGGTGGTTTCGCACGGTTTGCCGGATACGCCCGGATATTCACCCGTATCGCCCAGCCCCGGTCCGCCGTTGTCAGGGCACCACCCACCCATTACCGACATACGGGGGAACATCCCGTGAACACGACCCTGCGTCGTGCCGGCGCCGCCACCGCGGCCGCCATGCTCGCCGCTCTCATCTCCGCCACGCCTGCCGCCGCGCAGGCCACGTCGACCGAGCCCGGCGCGGCCGCCGACGCGTACGCCCTCGACGTCGACGTCGCGCTCCCGCTCAACGTCAAGGTCGACCAGGGGCCGTTCGCCCGCTCGTACCAGGAGTACCCGCCGCAGCAGGAGGAGTCCGACACCGCGGAGCAGCTCGCCACGGGCCAGATCCCGGCCGGCGGCGCCGTCGTCGAGAACGTCGGCGTCCTGCTGTCCGAGGCGCAGGCCGTCGGAACTCCGACGTTCGCCGGGGCGGCCGCGCAGGCCGCCGAGGTCGAGCTCATCAGCCAGGGCGGCGTCCCGCTCCTCACCGCGGACGTGATCACCGCCATCTCGCAGTCGGACTGCGAGGAGGACCCGAGCGGCGAGGTCGAGTTCGTCGGCCTCTCCGTCGGCGGCACCGCGGTCCCGGACCAGACGCCGGCGCCGAACACGCCGCTGCTGCCCGCGGTCTTCGACCCGCTCGGGATCACGGTCATGCTCAACGAGCAGCACCCCACGGCCGACGGGCGCGGCATGGTCGTCAACGCGATCCACATCTACAACAGCGACCCGACGATCCCCGCGATCTTCACCGGCGACGTCATCGTGTCGCACGCCATGAGCACCGTGAACTGCCCGAACGGCGCCGGCAGCACCTCGCCCGACGACCCGGACATCTACATCGAGAAGAACGCCGACAAGGCCAGGGCCAAGGTCGGCGAGACCGTCACGTACACGGCGTCCATCACCAACAACTCCGACGACGCCTGCCTCGTCAACCAGGTCACCGACCACCTCCCGGTCGCGTTCGAGTACGTCTCGACCTCCGGCGCGTTCGGCACCGTCGCGACGGCCGTCGCGCGGCCCGGCGGCGGCTCGGACGTCGTCATCAAGCCGGCCGCCGTCACCATCGCCGCGGGCGCGACCGCCACGCAGACGTACGTCGTGACGGTCAAGGCGGACGCGGCGCCCGGGACGTACTTCAACAACGTCGAGATCCTCTGCGGCAACCTCGGCAACTGGGTGAAGGGCCTCGACGCGCCCGTCGAGGTCTACGAGGAGGACGACCCCGACCCTGTCCCGCCGGACCTCGCGCAGTGCGAGGACGGCAAGGACAACGACGGCGACGGCAAGGTCGACTACCCCGGCGACCCCGGCTGCCTGAGCAAGAAGGACGACGACGAGCGCAACGAGCTGGCCCGCACCGGCCCCGTCGAGCACGCCTCGACGCTCGGTGTCCTGCTGCTGCTCGCGGCGTACGGCGTCCGGCGCAGAATGCGGGAGTGCTGACCTCTCTCGACTGCGCCCGCTGCGGCGCGACCCACGACGGCACCGTCCTCCAGGGACGGTGCCGTTCGTGTGCGGGGACGCTGCTCGCGCGGTACGACCTCACGGCCGTCGACCGCCGCGCGCGGGGCGGCCTGTGGTCGTACCGCGACCTGCTGCCCGTCACCGGCTCCCCGGTCTCGCTCGGCGAGCCGGAGACCCCGCTGCTGCCGTTGCCGCGCCTGTCCGGACGCCTCGGTTTTCCCGTCTACGTCAAGGACGACGGCGTCCTGCCGGGCGGCACGTTCAAGGCGCGCGGCGCGGCCGTCGGCGTGACCCGCGCGGCCGAGCTCGGCGCCACCGCGATCGTGCTGCCGTCGGCGGGCAACGCCGGCGGCGCCTGGGCCCTCTACGCCGCCCGCGCCGGCCTGCCCGTCACCGTCGTCATGGCGCGCACCGCGCCGGAGATGAACCACCGCGAGGTCACGCTCGCCGGCGCGACGCTGGAGCTCGTCGACGGCACGCTCGCCGACGCGGGCGCGCGGGCCAAGGCGATCGCCGCCGAGACGGGTGCGTTCCTCGCGGCGACGTTCGGCGAGCCGTACCGCGTCGAGGGGAAGAAGACGGCCTGGCTGGAGACGTTCGACCAGCTCGGCCGGCTGCCCGGCACGATCGTCTTCCCTGTTGGCGGCGGCGTCGGCCTCGTCGCCGCGCACAAGGCCGCCGAGGAGGTACGCGCGCTCGGCTGGTACGCCCAGGAGCCGCCCGCCCTCGTCGGCGTGCAGGTCGACGACTGCGCGCCGATCGTGGCGGCGTACGACGCCGGCCTCGACGCGGCGACGCCGTGGGAAGGCGTGCCGACGACGAGCGCGGCCGGGCTGCGCGTCACGGCACCCGGCGAGAGCGACCTCGTGCTGCGCTGCGTCCGCGACACCGGCGGCACGATGCGCGCGGTCTCCGAGGCCGACCTCACCGCGGCGGTCGGCTACGTCGCGCGGACCGAAGGCGTCTGGCTCTCACCCGAGGGCGCGGCCGCCGTCGCGGTTCTCCCCCACCTGCACCCCCCGCGCGGTCCGGTCGTCGTCTACAACACCGCGAGCGGCCCGAAGTACGCCTGACCGGCTTGGCGACGGTGCCGGGGGCTCGCCGCTGCCGCCGCGACCCTGATCGTTCTTTGAAGATCACCACGCGCGAGACCGGCGTGCCCACGGCAAGGAACGCGTGTCACGCCGGTCGGCTACAGACGCTCCTGCTCGTACGTCCAGCGCCAGCCCGCGACGGGCTTCAGCACGGACTCGAGCCCGTCCAGCCCCGCGGTGACGGCACCGTTCGTCACGCCGACGTCGCGCGGGCCGTCGACGTGCACGTACACCTCGACGTCGGGCCCGCTCGGGTAGCGGAACGTCACGACGATCGCGCTGTCCTTGCCGCCCTCCGCCCCGAGATCGCTGGGCGCCAGCGCGTTCATGGCATCGGCCAGCCCGCGCGCGCCGGTGCCGTCGAGCAGCTTGGACACGATCGCCCACTCGCCGCCGTACCGGCAGACGCTCGCCTGCACCACGCCGTCCGGCACCATCCGCTCGGTCGCGCCGGGTCGCGCCGGCGGCGCGGTGGCGTGGAGCGACGTACGCCGGACCTCGCACCCGCGCGCGTCGACCTCCCCGTCGATCCGTACGGTGTCGAGGATGACCTTGGCGAGCCCCGGCTCGGGCGTCGTCACGACGAGCGATGCCTCGCGGCCCGGCACGAGGATCCCCTCGGCGTACGTCTTCGTGTAGTTGCTGCGGCCGACGATCCGCTGGGCCGCGACGCCGTCGATCGTGAGGTCGGTGCGCGTCGCGCCGCGGCGCATCCACTCGTAGCCGGTCCTGCCGGACGGCTCGTTGATGCGGTGCGTCCCGAACACCCAGAGCAGGTCGATGTCCTTCGCGGGGGCCGACGCGCACTGGTCCCCGGGCCGGTCGTTGACGACGACGCCGCTGCTCTGCGGCTCGCCGCACGCGTCGAACTCCGTCTCGAACCACGCCACAGGCAGCGCCACTCTCAGCCCGCGCCAGACCAGCCAGCGCGTGCCCTCGGGCGCGGGTGGCTCGACGACGAGCGAGCCGGTCGCCGGCGGCGTCGGCCGCGGCTCCTCGACCCGGCTCACGAGGGAGACCGCCGCGACCACCGAGGCGGCCGCCAGCGCCGCGCCCGCGACCGTCCAGCGCCGCCGCCTTGCCCGCTCGCGCCGGACCCTCGCGGCGACCGCGTCCGCGAGCCCGTCGGCAGCCGGGGCACGGCGCCCGTACTCCTCGAACGTCTCCCGCAGCAGCTCAGCCACGCCGCGCCTCCTCGTCGATCCGCAGCGTCGCCATCGCCCGCGACGCGTACGCCCGCACCGCGCTGTCGGCGCACCCCAGCGCGTCCGCGATCGCCGCGTCCGGCAGGTCCTCGTAGTAGCGCAGCACCAGCACCGCGCGCTGCCGCGGCGGCAGCGTCGCGAGCAGCCGCCACACCTCGTCGCGGTCCACGACGCTCTCCGACGCGTCGGGACGTACGGCATCCGCCGGCTCCGCGACCGCCACCTCGCCGCTGGACCGCCTGCGGCGCCACGTCAGGTGCTCGTTGACGATCATGCGCTTGACGTACGGCTCCAGCCGGTCGGCCGCCTCGACCCGCGAGCGCTTCGTGTACGCCCGCGCCAGCACCGTCTGCACGAGGTCCTCCGCGAGGTGGGCGTCACCGCAGAGCAGGTACGCGAACCGGAGCAGCGCCGCGCCCCGCGCCGCCACCAGCTCGTCGAGCTCCACCTACTAGAGACGCTCTGGGACGCCGGGAACGCTGCGTCGCGCGCGCGTCGCCGTCGCGCGCGCCGCCAGCCGCGACGCCGACGGGTAGCGGACCTCGGCCAGCGTCAGGCCGTTGGCCGGGGCGACGGGAGCACCGCCGCGTACGCCGCCCGCGAGCATCGCCGCGGGCCAGTCGACCTCGCGCCGCCCGTCGCCCGCGAGCAGCAGCGCGCCGACCAGCGAGCGCACCATCTGGTGGCAGAACGCGTCGGCCTCCAGCGTCGCGTTGAGCACGCCGTCGGCGTCGCGCACCCAGGTCAGCCGGCGCAGCGTACGCACCGTCGTCGCGCCCTCCCGCCTGCGGCAGAACGCCGCGAAGTCCCGCAGCCCGCGCAACGGCTTCGACGCCGTCTGCAGCCGCCGCAGCGACACAGGTCGCGGGTGCACCGCGGTGTCGTGGCGGCGGGTCGGCAGGGCGCCGTACGCCGCGTCGGCGACCCGGTAGACGTAGCGCCGCGACAGCGCCGAGAACCGCGCGTCGAAGCCCGCCGGGGCGACAGCGGCGCCCAGGACCCGGATCGTCGGGTCGAGCAGGCCGTTGAGGCGCCGTACGTCCGGCACCTCCGGCACGTCGGCGTGGCAGACCTGGCCGGTGGCGTGCACCCCGGCGTCCGTACGGCCCGCCACGGTCAGCGAGACCGGCGTACGCAGCACGGTCGCCAGCGCCGTCTCCAGCGCCCCCTGGACGGTCTCCTGGGCGGGCTGGCGGGCCCACCCGGCGTACGGCGTGCCGTCGTAGGCCACGTCGAGCCGCACACGAACGAGCCCGCCCTCCCCAGCGGGGAGAACGGGCTCGTCGATGCTGATGGACCTAGGCGTCGTCGGACTCGCCCTCGGCCTGGGAGGTCTCGTCCGCGGACTCGGCCTGGTTGCCCGCGCCGCTCTCCGTGAACTCCTCGCCCGCGCCGTCGGCGTCGGTGCCCGTCGTCTCGGTCTCGCCCGTCTCCTCGAGAGGGACCTCGTCGGGCTTGGCCGCCTCGGCCTCGGTCTCCGGCAGCTCCGTACCGGGAGCCGCGGCCTCCGTGGCCACCGGCGCGCTGGCGGACGCCGCCGCGCCGGACCCGCCCTTGCGCCGCACGAACCGCGTGCCGCGCGCCTTCTCGGCCTCGCCGACCGCCTCCTGCGCGATCGTCTTGGCCTCGACCAGCTCGATCACGGCCATGGGGGCGTTGTCGCCCTTGCGCGGCCCGATCTTCGTGATCCGCGTGTAGCCGCCCGGACGCTCCGCGAAGCGCGGGCCGATCTCGGCGAACAGCGTGTGCACGACCGCCTTGTCGCGGACCACCGTGAGCACCTGGCGGCGCGCGTGAAGGTCACCCTTCTTGGCGAACGTGATCAGCCGCTCGGCCACCGGCCGCAGCGCCTTCGCCTTGGCCTGGGTCGTCGTGATCCGGCCGTGCTCGAACAGCGCCGTGGCGAGGTTGCTCAGCAGCAGCCGCTGGTGCTGCGGGCTGCCTCCGAGGCGAGGCCCCCTGGTGGGCGTGGGCATTGCGGTCTCCTAGTCGGGCGGCCGTCAGGCCTGGTCGGTCGTCTCGTCGAACGCGTCGAAGTCCTCGGTGCCGTACGTGTCCACGACGTTGCTCGGGTCGAAGCCGGGCGGGCTGTCCTTGAGGGCCAGACCCATGCCGTGCAGCTTCGCCTTCACCTCGTCGATCGACTTCGCGCCGAAGTTGCGGATGTCGAGCAGGTCCGCCTCGGAGCGCGTGATGAGCTCACCCACCGTGTGGATGCCCTCGCGCTTGAGGCAGTTGTACGAGCGGACCGTGAGGTCCATCTCCTCGATCGGCAGCGCCAGGTCCGCGGCGAGGGCGCCCTCCGCGGGGGACGGGCCGATGTCGATGCCCTCGGCCTCGGCGTTGAGCTCCTGCGCCAGGCCGAACAGGCCGACCAGCGTCTTGCCGGCCGACGCCATCGCGTCGCGCGGCGTCATCGAGTGCTTGGTCTCGACGTCGACGATGAGCTTGTCCCAGTTGGTCATCTGCTCGACGCGGGTCGCCTCGACCTTGTACGTCACCTTGAGCACCGGCGAGTAGATCGAGTCGATCGGGATGCGGCCGATCTCGGCGCCGGGCTGCTTGTTCTGGACCGCCGAGACGTAGCCACGACCGCGCTCGACGGTCATCTCGATCTCGAGCTTGCCCTTCTTGTTGATCGTCGCGAGGTGCAGGTCGGGGTTGTGGATCTCCACGCCCGCCGGCGGCGCGATGTCGGCGCCGGTGACCTCGCCGGGGCCCTGCTTGCGCAGGTACATGACGACGGGCTCGTCGCTCTCCGAGGAGACGACGAGCTCCTTGAGGTTGAGGATCAGGTCGGTCACGTCCTCCTTGACGCCCGGCACGGTGGAGAACTCGTGCAGTACGCCGTCGATGCGGATCGACGTGATCGCGGCACCGGGGATGGAGGACAGGAGGGTACGGCGCAGCGAGTTGCCGAGCGTGTAGCCGAAGCCCGGCTCGAGCGGCTCGATGACGAACCGCGAGCGGTACTCGCTGACCGGCTCCTCGTTGAGGGTCGGACGCTGTGCGATGAGCACTCTTGCTCCTTCTAGGTCTAGGGCGACCGCTATATGACGCCCTGACTTCTGGTCCCGGCCCTGTGGGGTCCGGGCGTTGGCTTTACTTCGAGTAGAGCTCGACGATCAGCTGCTCCTGGACGGGCGTGTCGATGACCTGCCGGGCCGGGAGGGAGTGCACGAGGACGCGGTACTGCGACCAGATCACCTCGAGCCAGGCCGGCACGGGACGCTGCCCCGCCAGCTCCTTCGCGATGACGAACGGCGTCATGCCGCGCGACTTCTCGCGGATCTCGACGATGTCGTTCTCGCTGACGCGGTAGCTCGGGATGTCGACCTTGCGGCCGTTCACGACGACGTGGCCGTGCTTCACGAACTGCCGCGCCATGTCGCGCGACTGGGCGAAGCCGGCGCGGTAGACGACGTTGTCGAGACGCGACTCGAGGATGCGGAGGAGGTTCTCACCGGTCTTGCCGGCCTTCTTGTTCGCCTCCTCGTAGTAGCCGCGGAACTGCTTCTCGAGGACGCCGTACATGCGCGCGCACTTCTGCTTCTCGCGCTTCTGCAGGAGGTACTCGGACTCCTTGGTACGGCCGCGGCCGTGCTCGCCCGGGGGGTACGGGCGGATCTCGATGGGGCACTTCGGCGAGTCGCACTTGCTGCCCTTGAGGAACAGCTTCATCTTCTCGCGGCGACAGCGCCGGCAGTCGGCACCGGTGTAACGAGCCATGTTCTACGGATTCCTTCTCAGACTCGACGGCGCTTGGGCGGGCGGCAGCCGTTGTGCGGCACCGGGGTGACGTCCTGGATCAGTCCGACCTCCAGGCCCGTGGCCTGCAGCGAACGGATGGCGGTCTCGCGACCGGACCCCGGACCCTTGACGAAGACGTCCACCTTGCGGACGCCGTGCTCCTGCGCCTTGCGGCCGGCGTTCTCGGCGGCGAGCTGCGCGGCGAACGGCGTCGACTTGCGCGAGCCCTTGAAGCCGACGTGGCCGGCGCTGGCCCACGAGATCACGTTCCCCTGGGGGTCGGTGATCGTGACGATGGTGTTGTTGAACGTGCTCTTGATGTGCGCCTGGCCGTGGGCGATGTTCTTCTTCTCCTTGCGGCGGACCTTCTTGCCGCCGCTCGAAGCCTTGCGCGTCTGCGGAGGCATTACTTCTTACCCGCCTTCTTCTTGCCGGCCACGGTCTTCTTCGGGCCCTTGCGGGTCCGGGCGTTGGTGTGGGTGCGCTGACCGTGGACCGGGAGGCCGCGGCGGTGCCGGATCCCCTGGTAGCAGCCGATCTCGATCTTGCGCTTGATGTCCTGCGCGACCTCGCGGCGGAGGTCACCCTCGACCTTGAAGTCGCCGCGCTCGATGAACTCGCGCAGCTTGACGATGTCCTCGTCGGTCAGGTCCTTGACGCGGGTGTCCGGGTTGACGCCGGTCTCCGCGAGCGCCTCCTGGGCGCGCGTACGGCCGATGCCGTAGATGTAGGTCAGGCCGATCTCCACCCGCTTCTCGCGGGGCAGGTCGACTCCTGCGAGTCGTGCCATACGTGCGTGCTCCTAGCTTGTCGGAGGTCTCTGGCGGACCCGTGCCCCGGCCTCCGAGCCGGGGGTCGTTCGCTTCCGCGAACGTGGGGCGCCCTAGTGCGCGACTAGCCCTGGCGCTGCTTGTGGCGCAGGTTGTCGCAGATCACCATGACCCGGCCGTGACGGCGGATCACCTTGCACTTGTCGCAGATCTTCTTGACGCTCGGCTTGACCTTCACGGCGGCTTTCCTGGTCAGGGCGCACGGCAAGGCGATGCCGTCGTGCGCGAGGTGGGCTGCTTACTTGTAGCGGTAGACGATGCGCCCGCGGGTGAGGTCGTACGGGCTGAGCTCGACCACCACACGGTCCTCGGGAAGGATGCGGATGTAGTGCTGACGCATCTTGCCCGAGATGTGGGCGAGCACCTTGTGGCCGTTCTGCAGCTCCACGCGGAACATCGCGTTGGGGAGCGGCTCGACGACCCGGCCCTCGATCTCGATGGCCCCGTCTTTCTTGGGCATGGCCTCCGCAATCCGGTGTTGACTTCAGGTGGTGCAAGTGACGTAAGGCACGCGGGAGCAGCCAGCCCGGCGAGCCGAAAAGTGAGTGTACGTCCTGAGCGCCCGATCCGACAACCCGGCCCCCGCCGCCGGGCGTCCCGCGCGCAACCGGGTTGCACCCCGTGCGGGGAAAAGACGCAAAACGCACCCCGATCCCCCGCCGCGCCGCCTCGCCCCGCAGCCGCAGCCGCAGCCGCCCCCGTCAACGATCACCTGTGTCCTTCCGGCGGCCTTCGCGCCGCACGGGAGGGGACACGGGTGATCGTTCTCAGGGGGCGGTCAGCACCACGGGGCCGTCGTCGGTGATGGCGATCGTGTGCTCGAAGTGCGCGGCCGGGAGCCCGTCCTGGGTCACGACCGTCCAGTCGTCCTCGAGCAGCTCCACCCGCCTGGTGCCCTGCGTCACCATCGGCTCGATCGCCAGCACGATGCCAGGCTGCAGCTTGAGACCGCGCCCTGCGCCCTTCGGGGCGACGTTCGGGACGGCGGGGTCCTCGTGCAGCGCGCGCCCGATCCCGTGGCCCGTGTAGTCCTCGACCAGCCCGTACCCGTGCGGCCGTACGCAGGCCTCGATCGCCGCGCCGATGTCGGAGAGCCGCCCGCCGTCGCGTACGGCGCCGAGCCCCGCGTCGAGCGCCGACGCGCACACCGACACCATGCGCCGTACGTCGTCCGGCACCTCCCCCACGCAGACCGTCACCGCGGCGTCCGCGTGCCAGCCGCGCACGATCGCGCCGCAGTCGATGGACACGACGTCGCCGTCCTGGATGACCCGCGAGCCGGGGATGCCGTGGACGACCTCGTCGTTGACCGACAGGCAGAGCGTCGCGGGGAAGCCGTGGTAGCCGAGGAACGACGGCACGGCGCCGGCGTCACGGATGACCTTCTCGGCGACCGCGTCGAGGTCCCGCGTCGTAACGCCCGGCTCCACCGCCAGCCGCGTTGCCTCGATAGCCGCCGCGACGATGACGCCCGCCTCGCGCATGATCGCGATCTCCGCGGCGGTCTTGCGGTGGATCACCCCAGGAACCGGCGCAGCGCCTCGACGATCCGCTCGGTCACGTCGTCCACGGGCCCGATGGCATCGACGCCGACGAGCTGGCCGCGGGAGCCGTAGTACGACACCAGCGGCTCGGTCTGCTCGGTGTAGACCTCGAGCCTGTGCCGGATGGTGTCCTCGCGGTCGTCGTCGCGCTGGTACAGCTCGCCGCCGCAGATGTCGCAGACGGTCGGGTCCTCGGGGGGATCGAAGTCGAGGTGCCACACGTGCGACGGCGTCTTTCGGCACGTACGCCGTCCCGACAGCCTGCGGATGACCTCGTCCGGGTCGACCACCAGCTCGACGACGACGTCGAGACGGCAGTCGAGGTCGCCGAGGATCGCGTCGAGCTCCTCGGCCTGCGGGACCGTACGGGGGAAGCCGTCGAGCAGGAACCCAGGCTCGCAGTCGTCCTGCGAGAGCCGGTCGCGGACCATGGCGATGGTGACCTCGTCGGGCACCAGGTCGCCGGCGTCCATGTACTTCTTCGCGATCTCGCCCAGCGGCGTCCGCTCGGAGACGTTCGCCCGGAAGATGTCTCCGGTCGAGATCTTCGGGATGCCGTAGTGGCCCGCGATGAACTGGGCCTGTGTCCCCTTGCCCGCGCCAGGCGGACCGACCAGGACCAGCCTCACGGCAGCCCCAGGTGACCACGGTCACGCCGCGTCCAGGGCGTGGCTGGCAAGGCCGCAGGGAGCGCCGCGTGCTCCGCACGCAAGCGACCGAGAACGCCGCCAGCCGCGGTCTGGGCGTGGCGCACCCGACGCACTACCGCAAGAACCCTTCGTAGTTACGCATCATGAGTTGCGACTCGATCTGCTTCACGGTCTCGAGTCCCACGCCGACCATGATGAGCACAGCCGTGCCGCCGAACGGGAACTGCACGTCCTTGGTCAGACCCAGCAGCAGGTACGGCAGCACGCTGATGGTGGCGAGGAACAGCGCGCCCGGCAGCGTGATCCGGTTGAGGATGTAGTCGAGGTACTCGGCGGTGGGACGGCCGGGGCGGATGCCGGGGATGAAGCCGCCGTACTTCTTCATGTTGTCGGCGACCTCGGTCGGGTTGAACGTGATCGCCGTGTAGAAGTACGCGAAGAAGATGATCAGCCCGAAGAAGAACAGCAGGTACAGCGGGTGGTTGCCCTTGGTGATGAACCGGGCGACGAACGCCTGGAACGCCTCGTTGTCCTGCCACACCTGGCCGAGCAGCGTCGGCAGGTAGAGCAGCGACGACGCGAAGATGACGGGGACGACGCCCGACTGGTTGACCTTCAACGGGATGTACGTGGACGTGCCGCCGTACATGCGCCGGCCGATCATCCGCTTGGCGTACTGCACAGGGATACGGCGCTGCGCCTGCTCGATGAAGATGACGGACACGATGATCGCGAGGCCGAGCAGGCAGACCAGCGCGAACACGAAGCCGCCGGCGGCGTTGAGGATGTTGCCGCCCTGCGACGGCAGCTGCGACGCGATCGACGTGAAGATGAGGATCGACATGCCGTTGCCGACGCCGCGGTCGGTCACGAGCTCGCCGAGCCACATGATCATGGCGGTGCCGGCGATGAACGTGATGACGATGGTCGAGATGCGGACGAGGCTCTTGTCGGGGATCAGGTCGACGCCGGGCAGCAGGTTGCCGGAGCGCGCGAGCGCGACGATGCCGGTGGACTGCAGGATCGCGAGGCCGACCGTCAGGTAGCGCGTGTACTGCGTGATCTTCTAGTTGCCCGACTCGCCCTCTTCCTTGAGGCGTTCGAGGCGCGGGATCACGACGATCAGCAGCTGCATGATGATCGAGCTGGTGATGTACGGCATGATCCCGAGCGCGAAGATCGACAGCTGCAGCAGCGCGCCGCCGCTGAACAGGTTGACCAGCTGGTAGACGCCACTGTCGGCCGTGCCATCGAGCGCCTGGTGCAGCGCGACGTAGTCGACGCCCGGCGCGGGGATGACCGAGCCGGCTCGGAACACCACGATGATCGCCAGCGTGAAGAGGATCTTCTTCCGCAGGTCCGGCGTCCGAAACGCCCTCGTGAACGCGCCGAGCACCTGTCCTCCTGCTGGATCCTGAGTCCGGGCCCGGTGCCCGGTCGTACGGTCTGGCACGGCCCCCGGGGGGACCGCTGATGACAGTGTGCCCTACGGCCGGACCGGGCGAGAACGCCGGCCTGGCGCGTAGGGCATCACGCGCCGCCCCGGAGGGCGAGTGCTACGTCTACAGCTCGGTGACCGATCCTCCGGCCGCCGTGATCTTCTCGCGGGCGCTGCCCGAGAACTTGTGCGCGGTGACGTTGAGGGCCACGGAGAGGTCGCCGTCGCCGAGCACCTTGACGAGCTCGCCCTTGCGGACGAGGCCCGCCTTCACCAACTCGTCGACGCCGACCGAGGTTCCCGCGGGGAACGCCGAGCCGAGGCGGTCGAGGTTGACGACCTGGTACTCCGTACGGAACCGGTTCTTGAAGCCCTTGAGCTTGGGCAGCCGCATGTGCAGCGGCATCTGCCCGCCCTCGAAGGCGGCAGGGACCTGATAGCGGGCCTTGGTGCCCTTGGTGCCGCGACCCGCCGTCTTGCCCTTCGACCCCTCGCCGCGACCGACGCGCGTCTTGGGGGTGTGGGCACCCGGCGCGGGGCGCAGGTGGTGGACCTTCACTCGGTGACCTCCTCGACGGTGACGAGGTGGGTCACCGTGTTGATCATGCCCCGGATCTCCGCGCGGTCCTCCTTGACGACGACGTCGTGGAGCCGCTTGAGACCGAGGGAACGCAGCGTCTCGCGCTGGTTCTGCTTCTGACCGATCCCGGAACGGATCTGCGTCACCTTGAGCCGCGTGCCCATCAGGCACCCGCCCCCGCGCGCGCCCGCAGCATGGCGGCCGGCGCGACGTCCTCGATGGGGAGGCCGCGGCGCGCCGCGATCTCCTCGGGACGCTGGAGGCCCTTCAACGCCGCCACCGTCGCGTGGACGATGTTGATGGCGTTGGAGGAGCCGAGGCTCTTGCTCAGCACGTCGTGGATGCCGGCGCACTCGAGCACGGCACGCACCGGGCCACCGGCGATGACGCCGGTACCGGGCGACGCCGGCTTGAGCAGCACGACGCCCGCGGCCGCCTCGCCCTGGACGGGGTGCGGGATGGTCGCGGCGATGCGCGGCACCTTGAAGAAGTGCTTCTTGGCCTCCTCGACGCCCTTGGCGATCGCGGCCGGCACCTCCTTCGCCTTGCCGTAGCCGACGCCGACCGTGCCGTCGCCGTCGCCGACGATGACCAGCGCGGTGAAGCTGAACCGCCGGCCACCCTTGACGACCTTCGCGACGCGGTTGATCGCGACGACGCGCTCGACGTACGCCGACTTCTCGGGCGCCGCACCGCGCTCGCCGCGCTTCTCGCGCCGCTCGCCGCCGGACCCACCCGGGCCTCGACGCTGGGGACCTGGCATCAGAACTCCAACCCTGCTTCTCGTGCGGCGTCCGCCAGAGCGGCGACCCTGCCGTGGTAACGATTGCCGCCGCGGTCGAAGACCACCGCGCCGACACCCTTCTCCTTGGCGCGCTGCGCGAGCAGCTCGCCGACGGCCTTGGCGCGCGCCGTCTTGTCGCCCTCGGCGCCACGGATCGTGTCGTCGAGCGTCGACGCGGACGCGAGGGTGTGCCCCGCGAGGTCGTCGACGACCTGGGCGAAGATGTGCCGCGTCGAACGGGTCACGACGAGACGCGGGCGCGCCGCCGAGCCGGTGACCTTCTTGCGGACGCGGAAGTGACGCCGGCTCTTGCCGACCCGTCGGGCTTCGGAGATGTTCATCGGTTACTTACCCGTCTTCCCGACCTTGCGGCGGACGTTCTCGCCGGCGTAGCGGACGCCCTTGCCCTTGTAGGGCTCCGGCTTGCGGATCTTGCGGATGTTCGCGGCGACCTCGCCGACCTTCTGCTTGTCGATCCCCCGGACGACGAAGCGGGTCGGCGTCTGCACCTCGAACGTGATGCCCTCGGGCGGGTCCACCGTGACCGGGTGGCTGAAGCCGAGCGCGAACTCGAGCGACGACCCCTTGGCGGCCACGCGGTAGCCGACGCCGACGATCTCGAGCGTCTTCTCGTAGCCCTCGGTGACACCGGTGACCATGTTCGCCACGAGCGTGCGGGTGAGGCCGTGACGCGAACGGGCCTCCCGCTCGTCGTTGGGGCGGGAGACGACGAGCGCGCCGTCGTCCCCGCGCTCGATGGTGATCGGCTCGACGACGACGTGCGACAGCGAGCCCTTCGGACCCTTCACCGCGACGTTGCGTCCGTCGATCGTGACGTCCACACCGTTCGGTACGGGGATCGGCATGCGGCCGATGCGCGACATGTCAGCCCGCCTTACCAGACGTAGGCGAGGACTTCCCCACCTACGCCTCTCTTGTTCGCCTGCTTGTCGGTGAGCAGCCCGGTGGACGTCGAGATGATCGCGACGCCGAGGCCGCCGAGGACGCGGGGCAGCGCACCGCGCTTGGCGTAGACCCGCAGGCCCGGCTTCGAGATGCGGCGGACGCCCGCGATCGTGCGCTCGCGGTTGGGACCGTACTTGAGCTCGACGACGAGCAGCTTGCCCTTCTCGCCGTCCTCGACGGTCCACCCGGCGATGTAGCCCTCCTGCTGGAGGATCTCCGCGATGTGCGTCTTGATCTTGCTGTGCGGCATGACCACGCGGTCGTGGTACGCGTGGTTGGCGTTGCGCACGCGGGTGAGCATGTCCGCGATCGGGTCGGTCATCGACATCGTGTGTGGTGCCTCTCTCGCCGCAGTATCCGTACGGACTTACGGCGGGTTGGGTCTTACCAGGAAGACTTCGTGATGCCGGGCAGCTCGCCGGCGTGGGCCATCTCGCGGAAGCAGATACGGCAGAGGCCGAACGCCCTGTACACGGCGCGCGGACGGCCGCAGCGGTTGCACCGCGTGTAGCCACGGACCTTGAACTTCGGCTTGGCGGCAGCCTTGTTGACGAGCGCGGTCTTGGCCATCGGTCTAGCTCTCCTTGAACGGGAAGCCGAGCTGCTTGAGCAGCGCGCGACCCTCGTCGTCGGTCTTGGCCGTCGTGACGACGGTGATGTCCATGCCCCGGGGGCGGTCGATCTTGTCGTAGTCGATCTCGTGGAAGATCGACTGCTCCGTCACGCCGAACGTGTAGTTGCCGTTGCCGTCGAACTGCCGGTCCGACAGGCCGCGGAAGTCGCGGATGCGGGGGAGCGCGACCGACACGAGCCGGTCGAGGAACTCCCACATCCGGTCGCCGCGGAGCGTGACCTTGGCGCCGATCGCCATGCCTTCGCGCAGCTTGAACTGCGCGATCGACGTGCGCGCCCGGCGGATCGACGGCTTCTGGCCGGTGATCGCGGTGAGGTCGCGGACGGCGCCGTCCATGAGCTTGGCGTCCTTGGCGGCCTCGCCGACGCCCATGTTGACGACGACCTTGACGACCCGCGGGACCTGCATCGCGTTGCCGTACGAGAACTGCTCGCGCAGCGCGGGCGCGATCTCGGCCCTGTAGCGCTCGCGCAGGCGCGGGGCCGGCGTCGTGCGCTCGTCGGTGACAGTCATGTGCGGGTCCCTCAGATCTTCTCGCCGCAACGGCGGCAGACGCGGACGCTACGGAAGCCGTCGTACTCGGTGCCGTCGGTACGGCGCTTGCTCACGGGCTCACGGGTGTGGCCGATGCGGGCGGGCTTGTTGCAGTTGGGGCAGACCACCTGCACGTTGCTCACGTGCACCGGCGCCTCCTGCGTGACGATGCCGCCGCTCTGCGCGCCGCGCTGGTTGGACGTGATCTTGGTGTGCTTCTTGATGCGGTTGGCACCCTCGACGAGGACCTTGTCGTCGTCGGGGTACGCCAGGATGACGCGCCCCTCGTGACCCCGGTCCTTGCCCGAGATGATCCGCACCTTGTCGCCCTTGCGGACGCCCATGCCGGCCACTTACAACACCTCCGGCGCGAGCGAGATGATCTTCATGAACTTCTTCTCGCGCAGCTCACGACCCACCGGCCCGAAGATGCGGGTGCCGCGGGGGTCACCGCCGTCCTTGATGAGCACGGCGGCGTTCTCGTCGAACTTGATGTACGACCCGTCGGGGCGCCGCTTCTCCTTCTTGGTGCGCACGACGACGGCCTTGACCACGTCGCCGCGCTTGACGCCGGCGCCGGGGAGGGCGTCCTTGACGGTGCCGACGATGATGTCGCCGATCCGCGCGTAGCGGCGGCCGGAGCCGCCGAGCACGCGGATGCAGAGGATCTCCTTGGCACCCGTGTTGTCGGCGACACGCAGCCGCGACTCCTGCTGGATCATGCCGTCCTCCTCGGGGTCCCCGCGGAAGCGCGAGCGCAGCGAGCGGTTTCGTGGGGAGAAATCACTTCGCCTTCTCCAGGATCTCCACCACGCGCCAGCGCTTGCTGGCCGACAGCGGTCGGGTCTCCATGAGCTTGACCCGGTCGCCGACGCCGCAGGTGTTCTGCTCGTCGTGCGCCTTGAGCCGGCTCGTACGCCGCATGGTCTTGCCGTAGAGCGGGTGCTGGACCCTGTCCTCCACGGCGACGACCACGGTCTTGTCCATCTTGTCGCTCACGACAAGGCCCTCACGGACCTTGCGGAAGCCACGGGCCTCGGTCACGTCGTTCTCTCCCATTACGCCGCACCGCCGGACAGCGACGCGAGCTCGCGCTCACGCATCACGGTGTAGATGCGCGCGATCTCCCGGCGGACGGTCTGCAGCCGCCGGTTGTTGTCCAGCTGTCCGGTCGCGTTCTGGAAACGCAGGTTGAACAGCTCTTCCTTCGACTCGCGCAGGCGGGTGACGAGCTCGTCGTCACTCAGCCCGCGGAGCTCGCTGGCGTCGGCCATTACTCGCCCACCTCGCGCTTCACGAACCGGCACTTCATCGGGAGCTTGTGCATCGCGCGGCGCATGGCCTCCGCGGCGATGGGCTCCGGGACACCGGACAGCTCGAACATGACGCGGCCCGGCTTGATGTTGGCGATCCACCACTCCGGCGAACCCTTGCCGGAGCCCATGCGGGTCTCGGCGGGCTTCTTCGTGAGGGGGCGGTCCGGGTAGATGTTGATCCAGACCTTGCCGCCACGCTTGATGTGCCGGGTCATGGCGATACGAGCCGACTCGATCTGCCGGTTGGTGACGTACGCCGACTCCAGCGCCTGGATGCCGAACTCGCCGAACGTCACCTTCGTGCCGCCCTTGGCCGCGCCACTCCGGTCGGGGTGGTGCTGCTTGCGGTGCTTGACCCTGCGAGGGATGAGCATTACTCGGCACCCCCCTCAGTCGTCGTCTCGCCCTGGTCGGTCGTCGTGGCCACGTCGGCGCCGCCCGTGATCTCGGCGGGCGTCTCGGCCGGAGGCGCGGACACCTCGGCCTGCTGCGGCGCGGCGACCTCGGTCGTGGCCTCCACCGGCAGCGCGTCCGCGGCACCGGCCTGGCCGGCCGCCGAGGAACGCGGGCCCTTGCGGGCCGGACGGCGCTGCGCCTGCGAGGCGCGAACGGCCTGCTCCTGCGCCTCGCGCTCGGCCCGGCTCTGGACGACGTCGCCCTTGTAGATCCAGACCTTGACGCCGATCCGGCCGAACGTCGTACGGGCCTCGTAGAAGCCGTAGTCGATGTTCGCGCGGAGGGTGTGCAGCGGCACGCGGCCCTCGCGGTAGAACTCCGAGCGGCTCATCTCCGCGCCGCCGAGGCGGCCCGAGCACTGCACCCGGATGCCCTTGGCGCCGGCCTTCATCGCCGTCTGCATGCCCTTGCGCATCGCGCGCCGGAACGACACGCGGGACGAGAGCTGCTCGGCGACGCCCTGCGCGACGAGCTGCGCGTCGATCTCGGGGTTCTTGACCTCGAGGATGTTGAGCTGGACCTGCTTGCCGGTCAGCTTCTCGAGGTCGCCACGGATGCGGTCCGCCTCCGCGCCGCGACGGCCGATGACGATGCCGGGCCGCGCGGTGTGGATGTCGACGCGCACGCGCTCACGCGTCCGCTCGATGTCGACGCGGCTGATGCCGGCGCGCTCCATGCCCTTGCCGAGCATGCGCCGGATCGCCACGTCCTCCTTGACGTAGTCCTTGTACTCCTTGTCCGCGTACCAGCGGGACTTCCACTCGGTGGTGATACCGAGCCGGAACCCGTGCGGGTTGACCTTCTGCCCCACTAGCGGGCCCCTCCTCTGCTGCTGGTCGACCGCGCCGCGGTCGCGGGCTCACGGCTCTCGACGACGACCGTGATGTGGCACGTCCGCTTGCGGATCCGGTACGCCCGGCCCTGCGCGCGGGGGCGGAACCGCTTCATGGTCGGGCCCTCGTCGACGAACGCCTGGGCGACGACGAGCCGGTCACGGTCGCGCAGGTGCGCGTTGTGCTCGGCGTTGGCCATCGCGGAGGCGACGACCTTGTAGACGTCCTCGCTCGCGGCCTGGGGCGCGAACTTCAGGACGTTCAGCGCCTCGGTCGCGGGCAGGCCGCGGATCATGTCGACGACGCGGCGCGCCTTCATCGGCGAGACGTGGACGTACCGCGCCTTCGCCATGGCGCCCGGGTAGGTCTGCTGCTCAGCCACGACGCGCCCTCCGCTCGTCCTTCACGTGCCCGCGGAACGTGCGCGTGGGCGCGAACTCGCCGAGCTTGTGGCCGACCATGCCCTCGGTCACGAAGACCGGGACGTGCTTGCGACCGTCGTGGACGGCGATCGTGTGCCCGAGCATGTCGGGGATGATCGTCGAGCGACGCGACCACGTCTTGATGACGTTCTTGGTCCCCTTGGTGTTCTGGTCGTCGACCTTGTCCAGCAGGTGCTGGTCGACGAAGGGGCCCTTCTTGAGGCTCCGCGGCATGGTCTCGTGCTCCCTAGCGCTTCTTGTTCTTACGGCGGCGGCGGATGATCAGGTCGTCGCTCGCCTTGGCGCGGCGGGTACGGCCCTCGGGCTTGCCCCACGGGCTGACCGGGTGACGGCCACCGGAGGTCTTGCCCTCACCACCACCGTGCGGGTGGTCGATCGGGTTCATGGCGACACCGCGGACGGTCGGGCGCTTGCCCTTCCACCGCATGCGGCCGGCCTTGCCCCAGTTGATGTTCGACTGCTCGGCGTTGCCGACCTCGCCGACCGTCGCGCGGCAGCGGAGGTCGACGTTGCGCATCTCGCCGGAGGGCATGCGGAGCTGGGCGTACGGCCCGTCCTTGCCGACCAGCTGGACGCTGCTGCCCGCGGACCGCGCGATCTTCGCGCCGCCGCCGGGCCGCAGCTCGATGCAGTGCACGACGGTGCCGACGGGGATGTTGCGCAGCGGCAGGGCGTTGCCCGGCTTGATGTCGGCGCTCGCGCCGGCCACCACGGTGTCGCCCTGGCCGAGGCGGTTGGGCGCGATGATGTAGCGCTTCTCGCCGTCGGCGTAGTGCAGCAGCGCGATGCGCGCGGTGCGGTTGGGGTCGTACTCGATGTGCGCGACCTTGGCCGGCACGCCGTCCTTGTCGTGGCGACGGAAGTCGATGACGCGGTACGCGCGCTTGTGACCGCCGCCCTGGTGGCGGGTCGTCACGCGGCCGTACGAGTTGCGGCCGCCCTTGCTGTGCAGCGGGCGGACCAGCGACTTCTCGGGCTCGCTGCGCGTGACCTCGGCGAAGTCGGCGACGCTCGAGCCGCGACGGCCCGGCGTGGTCGGCTTGTACTTACGGATACCCATGGCTACACGACTCCCGGTCCGCCGAAGATCTCGATGCGGTCACCCTCGGCGAGGCTGACCACAGCGCGCTTCGTGTCGTTGCGGTGGCCGTAGCCGAACCGCGTGCGCTTGCGCTTGCCCTTCCGGTTGACCGTGTTCACGGCGGTCACCCGGACGTTGAAGATCTGCTGGACCGCGATCTTGATCTCGGTCTTGTTGGCGTCGGGCGCGACGAGGAACGTGTACTTGCCCTCGTCGAGCAGGCCGTACGACTTCTCGGAGATGACGGGACGCAGGATCACGTCGCGCGGGTCGGGAATCACTGCGTCTCCTCCTCAGCGGCCTTCGAGAGCTCCTCGTTGGCCGGCTCGACGAGCAGGTCCTTGCTCGTCTGCTCCGCGACCTCCTCGACCAGTTCCTCGGTCGGGACGTCGGCGGCGGCGGGCTCGGTGGTGCCGGCCTCGGTGGCGGGCTCGCCGGTGACCTCGGGGGTCTCGGCCTCCGCGACCTCGGACGAACGCGCGATCGCCTTGGCGCTCTTGCCCTTCGGCGCGCCGGCGAGGAACGCCGTCAGCGCCGCCTCCGTGAACACCACGTCGTCGCTGACCAGCACGTCGTACGTGTTGAGCTGGTCGGGCGCGATGAGGTGGACGTTGACGACGTTGCGCAGGCTCTTCCAGGTCAGCTCGTCGGTGCGCTCGCAGACGACGAGGACGTGGCGGCTGGTCGTGATGCCGGCCAGCGCCTTGACCGCGGTCTTCGTCGACGGCGTCTCGCCGCTGACGAGGCTCGCGAGCACGTGCACCTTGCCGCCGCGGGCCCGGTCGGAGAGCGCGCCGCGGAGCGCGGCCTGCTTCATCTTCTTGGGCGTCCGCTGGCTGTAGTCGCGCGGCACCGGGCCGTGGACGACGCCACCGCCGGTGAACTGCGGCGCGCGGGTCGAGCCCTGGCGGGCGCGGCCCGTGCCCTTCTGGCGGTACGGCTTGCGGCCACCGCCACGGACCTCGCCGCGGGTCTTGGTCTTGTGCGTGCCCTGGCGCGCCGCCGCGAGCTGCGCGACGACGACCTGGTGCATCAGCGGGACGTTGGCCGTGACGTCGAAGATCTCGGCGGGCAGCTCGACCGAGCCGGTCGTGCCGCCGGTGGCGTCGCGGACGTCGATGGTGGTCACAGGGTCCCTCCTTCGGGGCCCCCGCGGCGGTGCGAGCGCAGCGAGCAGCGTCGTGGGGAAATCGTCATGCCTTCACGCTCCGCATCACCTTCGACTTGACCGCCGTACGGACCATGACGAGGCCGCCGACGGGGCCGGGGACCGCGCCCTTGATGAGCAGCAGGCCCTGCTCGGCGTCGATCTTGTGGACCGTGAGGTTCAGCGTCGTGACGCGCTCGTGGCCCATCCGGCCGGCCATCTTCGTGCCGGGGAAGACGCGCGCCGGCGTGGCGCAGGCGCCGATGGAGCCGGGCGAGCGGTGCTTGCGCTGGACGCCGTGGCCGGCGCCGAGACCCTTGAAGTTGTGCCGCTTCATGACACCGGCGTAGCCCTTGCCCTTGCTGGTGCCGGTGACGTCGACCTTGGTGCCGGCCTCGAACACGTCGGCCGTGATCTCCTGGCCGAGGGTGTACTCGGAGGCGTCGGTCGTCCGGAGCTCGCGCACGTGGCGGCGCGCGGGGACGTCCGCCTTGCGGAAGTGTCCCTGCGTCGGCTTGTTCGCCTTGCGCGGGTCGAGCGCGCCGAACGCCAGCTGCACCGCGGAGTACCCGTCGGTGTCGGGCGTACGAACCTGGGTCACCACGCACGGCCCGGCCTTGACGACGGTCACCGGGACGATCCGGTTGTTCTCGTCGAAGACCTGGGTCATGCCGAGCTTCTCGCCCAGGATGCCCTTGATCTGCTTGGCCATTGTCTCGTCGCCCTTAGAGCTTGATCTCGATGTCGACGCCCGCGGGGAGGTCGAGTCGCATGAGCGAGTCCACCGTCTTCGGGGTCGGGTCGATGATGTCGATGAGGCGCTTGTGCGTCCGCATCTCGAAGTGCTCGCGGCTGTCCTTGTACTTGTGCGGCGAGCGGATGACGCAGTAGACGTTCTTCTCCGTCGGCAGCGGCACCGGCCCGGCGACCTGCGCACCCGTCCGCGTCACCGTCTCCACGATCTTGCGCGCGGAGGAGTCGATGACCTCGTGGTCGTAG